>Ga0315550_1001488_pt1 | contig 14369 bp, 8 predicted proteins | sample SalMarSW160190MG_2_FD_203100 | JGI IMG/M metagenome (GOLD analysis project Ga0315550, IMG submission 203100) | Salt marsh sediment microbial communities from the Plum Island Ecosystem LTER, Massachusetts, United States - Salt Marsh Sediment SW1601-90 ... | reverse complement strand
GCGTTGGCGCTGTAAAGAAATGAGAACTCGCCGAAAAAGAAAACATTGTGAAACAGCGAGATCAGGCCGCGAAAAACCACCGCGCCCAGACCGGCGACGAAACCCACCGCCACCGCCAGCAGCATCAGCCGGACGGGCGAGTTTTCGTTTAACCAGTGTGTCTTCACCGTCGGTCCCTATTCAAGATAAAGCCTGTCATGCCGTTGCCGTTGCATTTTTCCTTTGGCATCGGAGAGCAATGCATGCGAAAGCCCGCTCGCGCCAAGGGACCGTTCGGCCTGCCGATAATAATGCGCCGATGGGTGGCGGATTATAAATGGCGTACATCTGACGAATTTCGAATTCTTGCAGGAAAACGGGCTGCGGAATTGCCTGGTTCCATATAATAGTCTGCCCGCCATCGGCATACCATGCAAAATTGGCGTGCGCTCGTCGAATATGGGCGGGTCATGTCCGCCGGGTTTTATTAGCGAACGCGGCATTGCCCGGGGATTGTCCGCGTACCCGCCCCAGGCGTCTCCTGCCTGTCCGCTGGCGCGGCAGTCAAGTACACCGCACCAGCGGCAGGATAATTGCCGCTACCACGCGTTTTTTAATGCCAACGGAATGTGACAGGAATGTTCGACAGGAGGAGGATACGCCCCCGGCATTCAGTGCGCGCCGCTGCCCGGCGCTTTGGGGAGCGGAAGCGCGGCAAGCTTGTCAAATGCCGATTCGCATCCCCACCCTAAAGCCGTTACAACGTTCTTCTTTTTAATCGGGATATTTGCCCCCATCTCGTCGATGTCCCTCTCGGTGAAGAATAACCGGGCATAATACTGGACGCGTGGAACGATGACCTTTTCTATGGCCGTTCGCGCGAGGTGGCCGGCATCGCCACAGGCATCCACTTTCGCGAATGAGTTGATCAGCTCCTTTTTAGTGGGCGTCGGCATGCCTGGAGTGCGCTTTTCCTGCCACGCGATCGCCAGTCTCCGTGCATCGGCAATCTGGTCCGGCGTCATGAAAGTCGAAATTTCGAAACGGGTTTTGACGGTAGCCGCGCCGAGGCCCCCCGTTGCACCCGCGTTCGCGAGCTGCAACCACATAAACGCCACGACATAATTCTGCGCGACACCTTCACCCCTGAAATACATGAGGCCCAGTTTATATTGCGCTTCAGGATCCCCCTGCCCGGCAAGCGATCTCAAATTTCCGAGTACCGCCGCGTAATTCTCCGCGACGTGCTTTGAATCGGCGGTAGTGCGTGGACCGGCAACGGGCGTGAAACGGGCGGTCTGCCATGCAACGGTCTCGTCATCTTTGACGGTCGCAAACCCTTTTTGAGCATCCGCGGAGGCGGCGGTACATGACCCGAGGAACAATATCGCCGCAATCAATAGGTGGAGCATGATGCTTTTCCTGCTATTCAATATATTGCGCAGTTTTAAAGTTTGGCACCGGGTTGTCAACACCTGAAACCAATTCAAAAAATAAAGGGCTGGTCACGTTCCGTGACCAGCCCTGTCAAGAACGACTTATTGTCTTACGGGGCTATGTTGGCCCAACCCAGCGCCTCATGATCAAAGACTGAGGATATGCCCGCGGTGACATATTCGACTCCGTCGATAAGGCTGTCCGACGCGGGTATTCCCGTGGTAACAGGATTGGGGATAAGCCCTCCCCTGATAAATCCGCGCAAGGTATTTTGGCAGAAGTAGAATTTAACGCCTTCGTCCATCAGCGTCTTGACCTGCCCTTCGAATTTGTTTCCCTTGAGCAGCATCTTTCCACCGCCGCCGTAAACAACGGCGATCATCCGGTAATCGATGCCGCGCTTCATGCCTGCCGTGATCTCGTAGTCTTTGATCACGTTCAGCATGTTGCCAAGCGCGTACGCGCCCTTGCAGTCGGCGTCGCTCGCCGTCACATCGCCGCAAAACCTGTTGATTTGAAACATCACCTTCAGGTCGTGGCGTTTCTTGACGCAATGGGTGATCTGGCTGGCGCCGGCCCCGAACTCGTCATCGAGCGTCATGCCGCTGACCAGGCCCACCGGGCATTCATTATTGCCCTCGCCGGGATGAGCCGGGTGCGTTCCCATGTCATCGGCGCGCGCGAGGCCCGGCAGCGCGAACATAACAAGCAACGTACAAAGCGCGACAAGATATTTTCCGATTTTGTGATTCATCATGATCCCTCCAACCAAGTTAGTAAGTGGATAAACACATAACAACGGGGCGGATTATAGGGGTGTGCGTGCCGATGAGATGATCAACGGATGTCCAGAGTTCATGATATACATTCGTATAGCTGGGAATACGGCGGTCAACAAAGACAATCTGGTCACCACGTGATGCGGATGTTGAATGATTTGCTTCCAATCGCTGTTTATCCGCGGTCACCGCCCTGCTGACGCCCGAGGCTCTCGTTTAAACTTCGAACATGAATTGAAATCGACTCTCGACACGCAATCGAAGGTCTGCTGCCTCTGGTATACGTTTGTATAGTTGGCAGGTGTAAGGCTGAAAACCTGGATGGAATGTGCATGAATCATGCAATGGCCAGCCGCGTGAAATCCGTCTTCACGAATAGTTGCGCAGGCAGCATTGGATGAACATTGGCGGGCAGCGCGGCCGCATCAGGACCCGCCCGCGCGACACGGGCTCTCAGTCCGAAAATCCGGTCAATACCGACCCGGACGTTCACTCATGAACCATAAGAAAAAAACACGCGGGGGAGACCGAAGCGTCCGGGCCTCGGCCCATGAAACGCGATCTATTGCGCGCCCGGGTTAAAAGGTAATCTTTACCAGGCTACAGCGGATCGGGGATGATGGAGGGACGGCCTGCTTTTACCCGGGATTTATCAAGACTCATCCGGAACAGACGAATCATGTTGCTCACCGGACATACTCTCGAATACATATGAAGAATCAGTTGTGAGCGGTTGGTCACGTTGAATTTTGCAAACATGTTGCTGAGGTGCAATTTGACCCCTTGCTCCGATACATTCATGGACGCGGCGATCGTTTTGGTCGCCATTCCCTCCAGGACAAGCCGCAATACTATTGTCTCGCGCGCGGTCAGGTCCGCGCGCACGGAATCGATCTTTTCAAGAATGCTTGTCTCCACAAAGGTCTGCATCTGCCTTGCGTTGGACGCCATCTCTTCCAGGATCTGGCGTTCCACCCACAATCTACCCGCCATGACGCTTTGAACCGCTTTCAATATATGCGCGCTGTTCATATTCTCGTTGATATATCCATTCACGCCCGCCATGACGATCTCCAGCAAAAACATTCGCGGCATTTTATGACCGAATATAATGATGCGGATATCCGGTATTTCATGACGGATTTTCGCGATGAACTCGCGACTTGGCGCGGCTACGGCGTCTGAATGCAACAACAAGACGTCGGGTTCTTCTTCATGTAACGTCTGCCAACATCTTTCGCTCGGCTCCACGCATGCGAGGATTTTAATTTCCGAGTTATCTCCCATCAGGCGCAGCAAACCGTCAATGGCAAAATCCGGTTTTGCCGCAACGAATACGCGTGTCGGATTTGAGCTTACAGGATCAGGCTGGTTAATCTGGCTAATAGCGGCGCGCCGTACCATGATTACATCCTCCTATCTTTAAAGCTTCTTATATATTTCTAATGCAATGCAGCGTACTCACCTTCAGAGTGGCTGGCAAGCAGAAAGCGCGCGTCATCCGGTTCGATACGCGGCCTTCCATCGCCTCGATCGTCGAAACATTTTTTTCACTATGCGAAATCTGCGCGCCATTCATCTTTATGCGCCAAACCACGACGACAAATCGCGATATGCCGATAGGCCGTTGCCAAACAGTTGATCTTTGCCAAGAGGCTTGATCGAAACATTCGCCGACTCGTTAACGGCGGATCAACCGAGTACGCGGCACGCTGTCGCATGCTGATATCCTCCTGGTTGCGTGGAATTATTCTATTTATGTCGCTACTACCCCTGACCCGATCCAGTGACCACAATGGGTTTATGTAACGATGATTTAAGAGCCGGGTCTGTCGGCCAGCCGACACATCCCGTAATGATGTGATGTAATTCCGTACACAGCGTCATGTCGACGCGTTCAGAACAGCCTGAACGGATTGGATATTATTGCGCGTGATATTCACGCGAGGGGCATGGAATCTTAAGATAAATTTAAGATTAGCGGCTTGTCTGAGCACTCGTGGAATTCGCGGCTGTTTCGTTGCGGATTTTTGGGGAGGAACCGCGGATGAAAATCGCAAGGCGCGGGTTTGGCGCAGGATGCCCGCCGCTTCCCTAACGACGACTCAATCGAGCACGTAGCCCTTCTCCCACTGCCGCATTAACGCATCCAGTTTCTGCTGCACGAACCCGACGCCGCTCGTGCGCACGATGTAGCGCACGCAGGTTTTCCCGCCGTCGCCGATTTCAAAATCAACCGCATGCAGCGAAATCGGCATTTGCTTGTTGTTTTTTTCGACGATCCAGTAGCGATGAAGCGGCATGCCGGTGCCATCCTTCAGGACTTCATCGGGGTTGCCGTAGCGTTTCAGCAGCCGTGAAACCGGGACACCCGTCTTCCAGCGCCCGGTGACAGCGCTGACCTGATGCGCGGCATAGAGGTTGTCGGGCACGCGATAGGTCGTCACGTAGCCATTGTTGTCCGCGCGCTTCGTGACCGACAGGATTCCGCTGTTGCCGTTGGCTTGCAGCACGAGCGCAGCGAGTCCGGCGAGACAGGCGCTGCCGCCGGGGCGCGAATTGATCCAGCCGTCCTTCCCGGGCGCCGCGTGTTGCCGTGGAGCGTATGTCAGGTCCCAATCCCCCGCGGACAGGCGCATCGGGACCTTGCCCCAGCGAACCGCGCGTTTCTCGCGCGAGGCGCCGGCATCCGCAATGGACGTGGGGAGACCGCAGTGATGAAAAACCTTGTCGACCCGCAAGCCGAGCAGCCCGGCTCCCGTGAGCGCCTGCATCTGGGCGAGACTCATCGCCTCCACCGCCTCGGGACGCAGGAATGTGCCGCAGACGGCGATCAGGTATATCACAATATTTCTTGCTCTCACCCGCATACCGCTCCCGCTACCGTCCCTGGAACGCCGTTCAGGCGACGAGCAGACGCTGCCCCAGCCACACGAAGCCCAGCACCCCGACGCCGGCGGAGAAGCTGCGGTTGAAGGCTGAATACCACGGATATCGTTTGACGTATCGGAGCGCCAAAACAGCGGCCGACAGGATGATCAGCTGGCCGAGTTCGATGCCGAGATTAAACGAGACCAGCGACAGGATCAGCTCATGCTGGGAAACGGTAATCTTTTTCAGGGCGTCGACGAAACCCAGACCGTGAATCAGGCCGAAGAAAAATGTCCACATCCAGCGTCTTCGGATGTTGACATTCGTGACGTTCTCGAATGCCACGTAGATAATGGTGGCGGCGATCAGAGGCTCGACGATGCTGGATGACAACGAGATGGCGCCCAGAAAGGCCAGCGCCATGGTCAGGCTGTGCGCAAGCGTGAACGACGTCACGGCCTTCAACGACTCCATGAAGGATATGCCCACGACCACGGTAAGCAGGAACAGGATATGGTCGTATCCCGTCAGCAGATGCATGACACCGAGTTTTAGGAACGCCAAGGCACGCTCGAAAGACACCGAACCGCCCGTCTTGACGTCGGCCACGTGAAACACCGAGTTCGACTCGGAGAGTACGGCCTCGTGCAGAACCTTGCGCGGATCGACCGGCGATACCAGGCGGGTAAACTGTGTATGTCCGCCGTCCAGGTCGAGGAACAATATGCTCCTGATGGTCAGGTCGGAGATCGGCCGCGGACATTGAAACTGCAACGCGAATATCCGGTTTCCGCTCGACATCGGCGGCGACGATGTCATGTGACGGAGCGGGCAGCTACTATCCCACGTGGACACCCTGAGTTCCGTTCCGAAATAATCGGTCAGGTCGTTTGAAGCATCGCCGATGTTTTCGTGCAACAGCTTCAGGACGACGGGGGGCAGATTCATATAATAAGTGAGCGTGTCCCCTTTTGCCGTGGCCACGGCATGGCTCACCGAACCGATGCGTACATGGGCCAACGCCGGGGGTGTCGCGGCAAGCAAGCTGAGGCACAGGAGCGCGCTGAACAGGAGAGTCAGGCGGTGCAGCAGATTTCGGCTTTCACCGGCCGCGGCCGACGAACGCAGCCTGCCGGACCTGCCGGAACCGTTTGAATTGCAATCAGTGATTCCCGCTGAAACGCCGGGCAGGTCGTCGCATTGCTGAAACACGATCAATCCTGTCCTTCGACGACAACTTCTTGTCTTCTCGAATGCTTGCATACAGCCGCCCGAAGACCACATGTGGAGAGAAAAACGCCCCCGGACACGTGAAGCGTCCGGGGACTGTCTAACGTCTGTCACATTCAGATGTATTTTGTTGAGGCGTACCGTTCAATTATTTATTGTCAGAGCTGCCATCATGATCGCCATGATGCCCATACCCCGGACCCGGCATATCCGACGAGGGAGTGCCTATGTCCGTGACGTTGGTCGGTCCATCGTCGAGTTGCGCCGTCCGGTCGTCGATCTTGGGAGAGATCGTGCTGTTGGGCCTCGTCTCGATATAATCGATGATCTCATCTACGGCCGTGACGTTGGGCACCTGCGTCGCCGGGCTGCCGAACGTGGAGGCGAAGGTGAATACCCGGGAGAGATTCGCCGCCACCGGCGTGCCGTTGGTCACCAACGGCACGGTTTCGCCGCCCGACGTGGTCACCGTCAGGTCCCCAACGTGCTGGTTATTGGGGGCGTTCACGATGAAGGTGTACTTGATGCGGTTGTTGAACCGAAACACATCCCCGCCGTTCCAGTTATAGGGATCCGGGCCGTATTCCGCGTTCAGATTGTTATTGAGACCCCCCAGGATCTGCGCACCGGTCTGCGTGTACACGTACATCCCGTTGTTGCCGAAGTTCGGCGAGACGATGTTCCACACGTCGCCCACCGTGATCGGTCCGGGGATGACCGAGGAACCGTAGCGGATACCGGGAAAGCGGGCGCCGTCTACACCATAGCGGTCGGCAATGGCATCGGTCAAAAAGTTGGTCATGGTGCTCTGGGTGTCGCCGCGGCGTTCGAGCACGGTGGTGGTATAACCGACCACCTGATCCAGGTAGTTCTTGAACGGGGCATAGGCCTGCTCGGCCAGGGCCTCGACCACCGGATCGGGCCTTACATGCATGGCCTTGAGATTCGCCGTCGAGACGCGGACCAGATTATTGGTGTAATGGACCACCTTATGGCCCTTCACCCACAGCTGCAGCTGACCGAGATACTTTCCATGCGAGCCGGCCTGCACCACGATCACGTTGCGGCTGCCATCGGCATTCGCGATCACCGGTGGCGTAAATACGTTGTGATGCGTATGCGCTCCGACGATCACGTCGATGCCGGTCGAGCGCGAGGCGAATTTCTGGTCCTGATAGAAGCCCATGTGCGACAGCACGACCACGAGATCGGGGTCTTCCTTGGCGCGAACGTCGGCTGCCAGCTGGGAGACTTCGTCTTCGATGGCGAAGGAGCCCGGGATGCTACCACCGTCGAGAACGAAGCCCTGCCCGCCGCCGGCGGTGCTGGTCAGCCCGAGGATGGCGACCTTCAGGCCGCCCACCTGCTTGATCAGGTAACGGGGGAAAACATAATCGCCGGTCGTGGCATCGCGCAGGTTGGAGCAGACCTTGGGGAAGGTGAGCTCGCCGGTGACCTTGTAAAAATTGGCCGCGGGCCAGGCGAAGTCGCGGTTGCCGGGCGTCCAGGCGTCGTAGCCCATGGCATTCAACACCGGGACCACGGCCTCGCCCTGGGTCATCTGCCCCACGGGCGAACCATCAAAGGTATCGCCGGCATCCATGAACAGCGTGTTGTGCTCCCAGATCCCTTCCTTCAGCTTCTTGACCAGCCCGACGATCTGGGCGTAGCCGCCGACCTTGCCTTCGGTGGCCGCGGTCTGGGCATAGGAATCGATTTCGCTGTATTCGGCGTGATAGACCGGCAGGAAGAAACCGTGCGTGTCATTGGTCCAGAGAATCTGCAGTGGCTTGCCGTACGGGTGACCCTGATTGAAGGCCCCCGGCGGAAACATATCGGCGACCACCGCGCCACTGATCAACAGTCCCGCTATGAAAGCCAGCTTTTTCCAGCCAAGATGCCTCAAAAAACGCTTAAACGACATAATGAAGCTATTCATATAATTGCTCCTCCTGTGACAGACAATTAAAACGTCTCTTTGGACCGCTTTGGTTCACTGCCCTGCTCTACGTTATCGGGCATGGCAGCGAACAGTTTTATATAGTGGTCTGCAATCAACCGAACCTTGCTCATTTATATAGACGCGCCATTATCGCCAGCACCAGCACTTGCGGTATTAACAATCCTTCCAGGGTCTATGATCCATCATTCCGAACTCAGGTCTGTAACGACGGATGAATTCTAGTCGTGCGCCTGACGGATAATTAATAACCGGATGTCCAGAGTTTTTGATATACGTTCGTATAGCCATATTTCCAAAAAATAGCCCCGCAAGCCCTGAATTCCGGTTCGGCAGGCGCAGCGCAATGGCCCAGCAACGGCCTGGGGATACCCGAATCGATGTGCGGGGATTCAAAGAATCAGAGCAAAATCAAAAGCGAAATCAAAGGGGCCGGACTCGGATTATTTACACCCTCGCCCCGCCGCATGAGTGGCGTTGTCGCCCCAGGTCTACGATCACGGCGGGAAGTCCGCCTGGGGCCTGCATAGCCTTGGGGGGGGCAATGCCCAGGTATTAAAGAGGCCCGGTTCAAAGCCGGGCCTCATCTCAGCCTGTCATCGACCGGTCCCTGGTCCATGCCCGGCTCAACGCAGCCGCGTGTTACCGGTGCGGCTGTTCGCCTGCGAGCGCCGGGCGCGTTCATCCAGCCAGTCCTTGAACTGCACCGCCGGCAGCGGCTTGCTGATGTGATAGCCCTGCGCCACGTCACAGCCCAGGACGGACAAGCGGTTCCACGTGACTTGGTTCTCCACGCCCTCCGCTACCACCTCAAGGCCGAGATCATGCGCCAAAACAATCGTCGCACGCACGATGGTTGCCGAGTCCGTGCTCTTCGGCATGTCGATGACAAACGATTTGTCGATCTTCACGGCATTCACCGGGAGTTTCCTCAAGTAGCTGAGGGAAGAGTAGCCGGTGCCGAAGTCGTCGATGAACAGCGTGAACCCCATGCTGCTCAAACGCACGAGGATATCCAGCGCGCCTTCCGGGTCCTCCATCACGGCGCTCTCCGTGATCTCCAGCTCGAGCCAGTCGGCTTCAGCACCCCACGCCGCGAGCAATTGTTCCATCTTGTTCTGCAACTCCACATCCCGCAGATTGCGCGCGGAGAGGTTGACCGCGACCGGCAGCGCCAATCCGGCCTTACGCCAGTCGGATGACTGGCGTAACGCGGCTTCCACAACCCAGTTGGTCAACGGTTTGATCAGGCCGGTGTGCTCCGCGAGCGGGATGAACTCATCGGGCGGGATCATGCCGTGCTGCGGATGGATCCAGCGGACCAGCGCTTCCGCGCCGCATACCTGGCCGGTGCGCATGTCGATCTTGGGCTGGTAGTGCAAAACCAGCTCGTGCTCTTCAATTGCGCGCCGCAATTCTCCGGCCAACGCCAGGCGTTTGAGACTGTCTACGTCCTGCTCCGCGGTATAAAGGGCGTAACCTTGGCCCGACTTCTTCGCCTGGCGCATGGCCATGTCCGCATGGCGGATCAGGTACGCCGGCTCCGCGCCGTGTTGCGGAAAGAGCGCGATGCCGATGGCCGCGCTGACATCCAGCGCGAGGTCGCTCATGGAAAACGGCACATCTAACGCATCCAGGATCCGCTGCGCGGCCTCGGCGGCATGATCGGCGTCACTTGCCGCGAGCAGGATGCCGAACTCATCGCCGCGCATGCGCACCACCAGTTGGTCTTCCTTGAGCGCACCGCGGATACGCTCGCCGACATCCTTGAGCAGCAGATCCCCCTGGTGGAACCCGAGCGCATCGTTGATCTCCCGGAAACGATCGAGGTCCAGCAACAGTACCGCCAGCGATTGTCCGCGCGCGCTTGCCTCGTACAGCGCCTGTTGCAGGCGCTCCTCGTAGTAGGCATGGTTGGGAAGGCCGGTGAGGCTGTCATGATAGGCCATGCGCCGGATGGTCTCGTGCGCCTGCTCACGCTCAGCGTATGTGCCCAGGGCGGTGATGCCGTAGGCCAGATCGTTCGCCATTTCCGAGAGAAGTTCGACTTCTTCCTGGTCGAAGGCGTCCGGCTCCTCGGCATAGATACAAAGCGCGCCGATTACTTTTCCGTTCACGCGCAGCGGCAGCGCCAGACTGGAGGTGTACCCGCGTTTGCGGGCTTCGTCGCGCCAGGGCGCAAACGCGGGATCGGTCTGGATATTCCGTATGATGCAGGGTTGGCCGGTACGAATCGCCGTGCCGGTGGGTCCGCGTCCGCGCTCGGTGTCGGCCCAGGTGAGATTGAGGGTAGCGAGATAACCCTCTTCAAAGCCGGCCTGCGCCACCGGGCGCACGCTCTTACTCGGGTCTTGCTCAGCATGTCCCACCCACGCCAGTCGGTAACCCCCGACCTCAACAATGATCCGGCACATCTCCATCAAGAGCGTCTGCTCATTGTCGGCATGCACGACGGCGCGGTTACCCGCGCTCAATGTCTTCAGGGATCGATTGATACGTTGCAGGGCCGCAGCCATGCCGTCGAAAGTGCGCGCCAGTTGCCCCAGCTCCTCGGTGCCGTGCGGTATTCCCGTGCGCGTACTCAGATCGCCCTGGCCAAGCCGGCGGGCGGCATCGGCGAGGGCCTGGACGCGCCGCAGCACGATCACATCGCTTCCCACCCAGGCCGCGATCAGGGCCAATACCGCGACCAGGAGCAGCAACACCAGATTGCGCGCGAAGTCCCGGTTCGCGGCGGCGAAGGCCACGGCTTTCGGGATGCCGACGCTCACGTAGACGTTGCCTGCGGGACCGTTGTGCAGCGGAACGAAGGCATAAAGCCGGATCACGCCATCCAGGCCCGGCTCTTCCGCCGCCCCTTCCCGTGGCTTCGCCAGGATGGCGCCGATCAGCGCGGAGGCGCGCGCGGATTTGCCCACCCATCGCTCCGGCTCGGGAAGGCGTGCCAGGATCGTGCCGCGGCTGTCCACCACCGTAAGCGTCGAACCGGCGGGAAGCTCAATGTCGGCGATCAGTTGGTTGAGCCAGGACAGGTCGAGCGCCGCGTAGACCACGGCCTTGATTTTTCCGCCGCTATCGAAAACCGGATAGCCGAAGTTGATGGCGTGGATCCCGGTGATACGCCCGACCTGATAATCGCCGATGCCGAAACCACGGGACTGAACGGCGCGACGAAAGTAACTGCGGTCGGCAATGTTAATTACCCGCGCCATCGGCAACGCGCTGCAGAAGATGCGCCCGTCGGGCGTGGCGACACCGAGGTTCGTATAGTGGCGAGAGGATTCATGCAGCGCGGCCAGGATCCGGCTGCAGGCCGCGCCGTTGCCGGGCTGTCTTACCGCCGGCAGTTGCGACAACATCAGCAGCAGCTGATGCGTGGCGGCAATCAACTGGTTGTGTTCTTGCGCGGCCAGCCGCGCCAGGTTCATCGCGTCCCGCTCGGCCTCCACGGCCGCTTGTTGGCGCTGGCTGATGGCCGTATACCCCATAAGCCCGAATGCCGGGATGACGGCGAACAGCACGAGCAACATCAACCGCATGCGCAGGCCGGTTGTAGAGCGCCTCATGGCAACCAATCCTTTTTGTCCTTATGGCATTGAAAATGTGCATATTACGTGCCGTTTGCGCCACTTCGGCGGCAGAGAGGACTGAAACCCATGCGTGGGGTGGGTTATCGGACCTTAAATCAGGATCAGCACGTCAAAAATATACGTAAATATACGTACATCTACCGCGCTCGCAGCCTGCGCCAGGGATTTCGGTGATAGTGCTTATACGCCACCCACCAGTCATTTTTAATCATCTCGCAGGCTTTCTTCGAAATGATATATCCGGCGCATACTTAATTAATCTTAAAGAACGGACCAGCCGCGCGCGCCAAACACCACCTAAACCTAAACAGAAAAAAGATTCGCCTGTCCGGTTTGAGCGTCGTCAAAAGAACAGCAAGCTGCGTCAGCAACACTCCCGCAGGACCTTGAGCGGACAAGTGGGCATGAACGAAAGCGGCTGATCGTCTTCTTCGCCAAGTGGCTGCAATCCGGGACCTTCCGGCTTTTCAGATACCCGAGGAGTCCTCGAAGTTCTTCTTTGTTCAGTGGCGTCGAATCCCCATCGGAGATAGCGATGACTGACGACCGCTTGAATCGAATGGCCGCCTCAGAATCTCTCTTGAAATGATCCGCCAAATCCGGAACTAGAATAAATCTAATGCCTGTATTTCATTCAGCGAAATGAAGGAAGCTTGTGAGGCTTTGGGGGCTTTGGCATAGTGGAGATGATGTTATCAATGTCACAACGAGCGGCCGGGCTTCCGTCTTATTTCAAGAATGTCATTACGGCAGCTTGTCGCTATCTCGGAACATTACCAGAAATAAACGCACGATCTTTTACGACACGACCGAACGTCAGCTTAAGGGAGGATTGATGAACTGGCTTATCTATGGACTGGTGTGGATCTTCAGCGGTATCGGGACTGCTTGCCTGTTTGGGCGGATGGTGCAGAAAGAGGTTTTGGAATATTTCGCGTTCGATTATTCACTATGAATGCGAATGCGATCTGCAATAAATCAGTACAAGCGACAGACATAACGTCGAAGCGAGATCAAGCCGGCAAAATGCGGCGAACTTGTCCAGAACAGCAGGTACGATGATGGGTACCGTTACCCGAGTTGCCGCTCGTGTCGTAGGATTCATATAAATGCTTGTTTGAAGATGGCGTCCCCAAGGAGATTCGAACTCCTGTCGCCGCCGTGAAAGGGCAGTGTCCTAGGCCTCTAGACGATGGGGACTATGATCTGAGTTAAAACAAAAGGGGTTGTCCTGGCAACCCCTTTTATAATGGTGGAGCTAGCCGGGATCGAACCGGCGACCTCATGCATGCCATGCATGCGCTCTCCCAGCTGAGCTATAGCCCCTTAAAGGGGCGCTACTTTACCCGTCCGCGCACCGGCGGGTCAAGCCGCAACCGTCTGATTCCTTATATATTCCAGCGCCGCATCCAGGCGCTGCAGTGTTTTATCGCGCCCCACCAGCGCCAGCGTCTGGTCGATCGGGGGCGATACCGCCCGCCCCGCCACGGCCACGCGCAGCGGCTGCGCGATCTTGCCGAGCTTTAGCCCCTGCCCTTCGGCCACGCCGGTGACCGCCTCGTGGATCGCCCGGGCCTCCCACAGCGTCAGCGCGGCGAGGCGCTCGCGCAGTTCGGTGAGCGGCTTTTCCGCCTGCGGCTTCAGGTGCGCGGCGGCGTCCTTGGGATCGTAAGCCTCGAAATCCCTGTAAAAGAACGCGCTGTTGCCGGCCATCTCCGCCAGCGTCTTGGCACGCTCGCGTTGCGCCTTGATCACCTCGGCGATGTCCGGACCGGCGGCGGCCGGATCGATGCCGAGCTTGCCCAGGTGGTGGCTCAGGTGATGCGCCACGTGCCTGAGATCGCCGTTCTTAATATAGTGCTGATTCAGCCACAGCAGTTTCTCGGGATTGAACGCCGCGGCCGAGCTGTGGACCTTGCTGACGTCGAACAGCTTGATCATCTCGTCGATGGAAAACACCTCCTGGTCGCCGTGCGACCAGCCGAGGCGCGCGAGGTAATTGAGCAGCGCTTCGGGCAGATAACCCTCCTCGCGGTACTGCATCACGCTCACCGCGCCGTGGCGCTTGGACAGGCGCGCGCCGTCCGGCCCCAGGATCATCGGCACGTGAGCGTAGACCGGCGGGGTGAAGCCGAGCGCCTTCAGCATGTTCATCTGGCGAGGCGTGTTGTTCAGGTGATCGTCGCCGCGGATGACATGGCTGATCTTCATGTCCATGTCATCCACCACGACGGTAAAGTTGTATGTCGGCGAGCCGTCGGCGCGCGCGATGATGAGGTCGTCGAGCTCGCTGTTCTGGAACGCCACGCGTCCGCGGATCAGGTCCTCCACCACCACGGCGCCATCGGGCGGATTCCTGAAGCGCACGACCGGCGCCACCCCCGGCGGCGGGTTGGACACGCCGTGGCGGCACTTGCCGTCGTAGCGCGGTTTTTCCTTGCGTGCCATCTGCTCGGCGCGCAACTGTTCCAGCCGTTCCTTGGAGCAGTAGCAATGATAGGCCTGGCCTTTGGTCAGCATCTG
>Ga0315550_1001487_pt1 | contig 14372 bp, 13 predicted proteins | sample SalMarSW160190MG_2_FD_203100 | JGI IMG/M metagenome (GOLD analysis project Ga0315550, IMG submission 203100) | Salt marsh sediment microbial communities from the Plum Island Ecosystem LTER, Massachusetts, United States - Salt Marsh Sediment SW1601-90 ... | reverse complement strand
ATATCCTCGGCAGGAGTGTAGCCGTTAATATTTATGCGGACGATATCGAGGCCGCCTGAAGTCGGGCCTCGTGCGCGCCGTTCTAAACATGACTGGCGGTGCGCCGGACTTTGATCAGGGTGAACGCTCAGTATACAGGATGCGCAAGGGATTGAATCTCCCCGGGCAGATGTAACCGGGAGGGCGGAGCATTGAAATGAAGGAGGAACGGGAATGATAACCACAGCGTCCAGACCGGTAGTAAGAGAAGATTTGCAACAGTCGGACCTCAAGGATGGTTGCGTTCTTTACGATCAGATCAGGGAAAAGGCCTATACTCTGAATATTACAGCATCGCTTATATGGTCTTATCTGGATGGGTCCCTTTCCCTTGAAGAGATCGCGGGAGAGGTGTCTTCTGTCAGCGGTTCCGACTCAGATACCGTTTTGCTGGACGTTGTCAAGACAGTCACCTTTTTCCACGACAACGGGCTGCTGGAGCAGGGTGCGGTCTAGGACAACGAACATGTTTCGACGCGACTGTCAGATCCATTCATTCCGCTTCGCCATTTCTACACACTGCAGGCAACTGGAACACGGCCTGGCTTCCCTGTATCCGGCTCTCTCAACTACTGCGGGAACCGGCAAATGTCGCGCCGAATGGTCGATCGAGAGCAGGTATGGCAAAAAGACAGGCGACTGGTCCTATGTCTCTTACGAAGACGGGAACCTCATCCATGATGCACAACTCATCGATGACGCCCTGGACTACCTCGAATGGAGAATCACGACGAGGATACTTCGGGAAATGTCACAATTCGTACAAATTCATGCAGCTGGCCTCGTCAGAGGGGGAAAAGCTCTTCTGCTGGTCGGCCCTTCCGGTGCAGGTAAGAGTTCTCTGGCCCTATGTATGCTCCTGGAAGGGTGGAAATGCCTGTCCGACGAGGTAATTCTCATCGATGGCGCATCTGAAACCGTTTGGCCTCTTCCCAGAAGTTTTCGCCTTGATACCAGGACGATGGAATCATTCCCTGAGCTTCTTGCTAAACGATCCGGTCCTCTATATCACGATTCCACGGGGAAAATGCGGCTTGATCCTTCAGTCGCTCTGGGAGACTGGGTCGCAAAACCGTCTCAGCCCGGATGGATCATATTCCCGAGTTACCGGCCTGCCAGTCGCGGCGAAATCGGGCCTCTCGGAGAAACTGAAGCTTTAAGCCTCATGCTGAGTCAGGCGATCAATCTCGCCGAGCATGGCAAGAGAGGCTTGGATATTCTCATCAATCTTGTACGCCGCTTTCAATGCTTCAGACTGAATGCCGGCGATTTACACACCGCAACTTCCATGCTGGGAGATTTGACGAAGCAGGTGCACAGACCGGACCGCTCGTACCCTGCATCGGCGAGAAGCAGCTTTTCGGAACGGGGCGTAACAACAACTATATTAGGAGGCAGCTATGTTTGAAGACAAGGACAGAACGGTATCGTCGAGACGCGATTTTCTGAAGAAGGCATGCAAGACAACCGGCTATATTCTCCCTCTGGTGATGGTTCTCAAGCTGGGGTCTTCCAATGCCTGGGCCCAGAGCTATGGAAGGACCACGCAGAATACTGCGAGCGGCTCAGGAAAGACCCATGACGGGTTCTTTGAACAGATAGGCCGTTTTTTTACAAACCTTTTTCACTCTTAGTTTTTTCCCGAGCCGCGCAATGGGCATAAAACTTCTTTCCTTTCCTGCGGATTCTCTGCCAGGAACGCAGAGTCCGTGTCTGTACTTTCGCGTTAAGACGAATATATGAAGCCACCGATAGAAAAAAGGACCAGCCCAATGGAAGAGGCACGCAACGCCGCACCTGTCAGGAGCGGGGAAATTCCTTTCCACAAGCCTTATATAGCTGAAGATGAAATAGCGGAGGTCCTCGACTCTCTGAGATCGGGCTGGATAACCATGGGACCGAAAACTGTCCGCTTCGAGGAAGCTTTCCGGAATTACATGGGCTCGAAAAATGCGGTTTCGATGAATTCCTGCACTGCATGCCTCCACCTTGCACTGAAGACCATCGGCGTTCAGGAGGGAGACGAAGTTATTCTTCCCGCCTTCACCTTTACAGCAACGGCGGAGGTGGTAACCTATTTTCGCGCCAGACCGGTGCTGGTCGACATAGATGAGCAGACCTTCAATATCGACGTCTCGAAAATAGAAGAAAAAATCACGGGCAAGACAAAGGCGCTGATTCCCGTCCATTACGCCGGACAGCCGTGCGAAATGGATGACATAATTGCACTTGCGAGAGGCCGTGGCCTTGCAGTCGTCGAAGATGCCGCCCATGCCGTCCCGGCACGTTATAAAGGCAGAATGATAGGAACCATAGGAGACGTCACGTGTTTCAGTTTTTACGCCACAAAGACTCTCACCACCGGCGAGGGGGGGATGGCCACCACGGATAACGGCGAATGGGCCGAAAGGATGAGAATATTGCGACTCCACGGCATCTCCAAAGATGCCTGGAAAAGATATACGAATGAAGGATCCTGGCATTATGACGTCATTGAGGCGGGATACAAGTACAACATGACCGACATCCAGGCTGCGCTCGGAATCGCACAGCTTAAAAAAGTCGACTGGATGTGGACCCGCCGCAAACGCATCGCTGAACAATATTCCGCATCCCTCGCTCATCTTCCCGAAGTCCGCACTCCCGATGTGAAGTCCGACAGGGAAAGCGCCTGGCACCTCTATGTCATACGGCTGGTCCCGGGCTCTCTGACCATCGACAGAAACCGCTTCATGGAGGAACTGAGGGGCATAGGCGTCATGACCTCGGTTCACTTTATCCCCCTGTTCAGACAGACCTATTACGCGAATGAATTTCGGTACACCTCCGGGTCGTTTCCGGTCTCAGCCCGGCTTTACGACGAGATCCTTTCATTGCCGATCTATCCGGCAATGACCGATGAAGATGTGGGACGGGTTGCCGAATCGGTGGAATACGTGATAAAGAAATTCCGAAAGTAGGAGGACATGGCAAAGCGTATATTCGACATTGTCTTCTCGATTGTCGCTCTGATCATCCTGTCGCCCCTATTCGTAGCTGCGTCGGTGATTATAAAGCTTGACAGTAAAGGTCCGGTCTTTTTTCTTCAGGAGAGGGTCGGCAGAAATTTCAGGCCCTTCAAGATTTACAAATTCAGGAGCATGCGGGCGGACGTTAAAAGAAAGGGCGCCTTGATAACAATAGGAGGCGATCAGAGAATTACGAGGTTCGGACGCGTACTTAGAAGATACAAGATGGACGAATTACCACAGCTTCTGAATGTCCTTAAAGGAGACATGAGCCTGGTGGGTCCCCGCCCCGAAGTCAGGCGATACGTCCGGATTTATAAGGAAGAATACAGCCATCTCCTGAGAATGCGTCCGGGTATCACCGACCCCGCTTCTATAAAATTTTCGGAAGAAGAGAGGGTACTTGCAGGAACGGCCGACTGGGAAGAAGACTACGTAAGGAGGATCCTACCTGAAAAGATCCGTCTTTCACTTCGATACGCTGAAAAAAATAGTCTGCTGACAGACCTGAAGATCATTTTCCAGACCTTTTTCAGAATAACGAGAACGGACAGACACCATTTACGGGCAGCGGAGACACAAAAAAATGAACGGAAATCAGAGTCATATTTATAAGACGATAAAGAAACATATTGTCGGCTACAGACAATTCTTTGTGGCTCTTGTCTTTCTGTTTGAAGCGGCCCTGGCTAACTACTGTGCGTTCCTCCTGCGTTTCGACGCGATGGTCCCGGGGCCTGAACTGAACAGATTTCTGCTTTACCTTCCTGTCCTGCTTCTTCTTCGACTGGCCTTCTATTTTGCATCCGGCCTCAACAGGGGGCTCTGGCGATATGCGAGCATAAGCGACATGCTTAAAATCCTGAACTCGGCTACCCTTGGAAGCGTCCTGTATCTTGTTTTCGTGAATTATATCGCGGGAGATGTGCATTTCCCGCGTTCCATTTATGTGCTGGACTGGCTTTTATTCATAATCATTTCAGGCATGACAAGACTGTTTATAAGGGTTTTCAGGGAATACATGCTCTTCGATCCTCCCCGCAAGAAGATTCTTGTAATAGGTGCCGGGGACCCCGGTGAGATGGTTGTGAGAGAGATGAAGAACAGTCACGAAAGCGCTTATGAGCCCGTTGGTTTCGTGGATGACGACGAGCAAAAGAAGGGGCTCACCATACACGGCGTACCCATTCTGGGAAACATCGACGCGCTTCCTGAAATCATTAAAAAGAAAGGAATCGATGAGATACTTGTTTCGGTAGCTACGGACGCGCAGAAGGTCATCCGGAGAGTTTACGAAAAGTGCAAGCCCTTCAACGTATCCATAAAGAAGTTGCCGGCAATCAATGATCTCCTCGACGGCAACGTTTCTGTGGCGGGGAAACTCGGACAGCGTCTCGTTGAGGCCGGCATTGTAACGGAAGACCAGATTCAGGAGGCACTGGCGCTCCAGAAAGGGGAAGGCGGAAGGCTGGGGTCCAAACTGGTAAAACTGGGCCATATCAGCGAAGACAGGCTCATCCAGTTTCTCAACAAGCAATACGGGGTTGCCCATATGAAGCCTATTTCCCTGGCCGACCTTCTTCAGAGGGATCCGGTAAAAACCGACATTTCATCAGTGAAGAGCCTCATAGAAGGAAAGACCGTTATGGTGACCGGGGCCGGCGGGTCAATCGGTTCGGAGCTTTGCAGGCAGATTGTCAAGTATAATCCCTCAAGCCTTCTTCTCTTTGACCGGTACGAAAACAGTACGTTCTCCGTTGATAATGAACTGAAGGCAACTCAGCGCAAGACAAGAATATTTACTATCATAGGAGACATACAGGACGCCCTCTATCTCGAACACACGTTTATCCGATACAGGCCGCAGATCATATTTCACGCGGCGGCCTATAAGCACGTCCCTCTCATGGAAAACAACCCCATCGAGGCAATAAGAAACAACGTCTTCGGCACAAAGAACCTGATAGACATGGCATCTCGCCATTTCGCTGAAGCTTTCGTGCTGATATCGACTGACAAGGCGGTAAATCCTACGAGTATCATGGGTGCCACAAAGCGAATCGCCGAATTTCTTACAGTGAAGATGAACGCCTGCTGCAAGACGAAATTTACAACGGTGAGGTTCGGTAATGTTCTGGGGACTAACGGCAGCGTCGTCCCGATATTTAAGGAACAGCTCAAAAACGGAGGCCCTGTTACGGTCACTCATCCTGATATCAGGAGATTCTTCATGCTCATACCGGAGGCCGTTCAGCTTGTCCTCATTGCCGCTGCGTCCGGTCACGGCGGAGAAATATTCGTTTTGGACATGGGCAGTCCGGTAAAAATTGTAGACCTTGCAGAGAATATCATCAGACTTTCCGGGTTCATACCGCATCAGGAGATAAAGATCAAGTTCACCGGACTGCGTCCGGGAGAAAAACTGTATGAAGACCTTTTTGACGAATCGGAGCAAATGATGCCGACTTCACACGAAAAACTGATGATAGCGGTGCCCGATATTCCCTCAACGGAAGATCTGGCCGTCCATTTGGCGGAACTTCAGAATATCGTCAGGAATTATGCGGTCGACGATGTGATTCCGAAGCTCCGTACCATAGTGCCCAATTTCAAGAACGGAATATCCGGCGACGTGACGACCGGGGAGGCTGTTGATCTTTTACTGCACTGAACAAAAGGCCGCGGACGGTGGAATGAGGTTTCCCCTGTTCGTTGCCGGGAAAAGACAGGCGCATATGACCGGAAAAGCCCTTTTGAAGTCCCCGCACGAAATTTCTGATGGAGGTTGCTGAATAATAGTGGCCACAGGCAGCAGAGGCAGAATACTTGTTGTCGATAATCAGCCTGATTCATTCGGGGGTCTGTCGACGGTTCTCTCCGCTGACGGCTATGATATCATTCAGTCCGGGACGGCCGAGCATGCCAGTAAAGTTGTAGCCAGTGATGATTTCGACGCAGTCATCGCGGAAGTCGGACTGTCGAACGGAGACGGCATTGGCCCTTTCGAATATATCTCGGCGGCCAGACCGGGTATCCCCATCATCCTGCTGACGACTTACGAAACCATGGAACTGGCTCTTGAAGCCATGGGGCGAGGCGCCTTCTACTATTTTGTCAAGCCGCCGGAATATCCGAAACTGAAGGGCATATTGTCACGGGCCATGGAACAGCGCATGCTCAGGAGGGAGATCAAACTGCTGAAGGACAGACTCTCCGATATGACGCCGGTGTATCGCATCATCGGAAACACTCCCGTAATGCGGAAGACGATTGAGATCCTGGAAGCAGTCAAGGAGTCACCTCACAATATACTTATCTCCGGGGAACCCGGAACGGGCAAGGAGCTTCTCGCGAGGACCCTTCATTACGGCAGCACCAGAAGCACTTCACCCTTCATCCCCGTCAAGTGTGCAGCGATGCCCAGGGAGTTCATCGAAGTTGAGCTTTTCGGGCGGAGTGAAGGGCACTTCGGAAGCAACGGTGCGGCAAGACGAAGCAAGTTTGAGGAAGCCGGAAACGGCGTTGTGTTACTGGAAGAAATCGAGCAACTGGCGCCGCCCACGCAGGCCATGGTCCTCCAGCTTTTGCAGGACGGCCATATAGAGAGAAGCGATGGCAACGGGAAGGCCGAGGTCCGTTTCCGTCTTATATCGACCTCGGTCCGTGATATAAGGGAGGAAGTGGGCATCAACAGATTCAGTCGGGATCTTTACCGCAGGATCAGTGAAATAGAGATAAAAGTGCCTCCTCTCAGGGAAAGGAGCGATGACATACCTCTTCTGGCTACGGCATTTCTTGAAGAGTTTTGTCTGAAGCAAAAAAAGAGAATCAATCTGTCAGCTGAAGTAATGAGAGCTTTTCAACATCATGACTGGCCGGGAAACGTGAGGCAGCTGAGAAATGTCGTCGAACGGGGGGTCGCTCTCGCGCAGGGGAAGAAGATCACGTTGGGGGAACTGCCTGGGGAGTTCCTGGTCCCGAGGAAGCGGCCTTCCAGCCGCGGACCGGTGAAGACGCTGAAAGAGTTGGAAATGCAGGCAATCACGGAAGCTCTCAGAAAATGTAACGGCAACAAATCGAGAACTGCAAGAATGCTTGGCATATCCCGAAAAGCCTTTTACAAGCGCCTGAGAGAGGCCGATTACTTCCGCAGCTCTTAGACTCAACCCTCTGACTGTATCCAAAAGAAACAATTTACAGACGAACTAATGTAGCCTTAGGATACATTACTAGCCTGTGAATCCGACCAGTTATGCTTAATCTCACTTCTTTGTTTGTTTTTTTCCGTGGCACATTATTTGTTAGAGATATAGTGTCTGCACCTGCCCTGCTTGTTGCCCATGTAACCAAGCAGGCGGAGCAGTGTTCACAATCCGGAAAAATCCTCTTTTCATACAGGAGGGAAAGGAGCCTCACATGAAAGCGGTCATCCTGGCAGGCGGATACGGCACACGTTTGTCCGAAGAAACAACGGTTCGACCCAAGCCCATGGTAGAAATAGGAGGAAAACCGATCCTCTGGCACATCATGAAAATATTTTCCGCTCACGGAATCCATGATTTTGTCATCTGCTGCGGATATAAGGGATATATGATAAAGGACTATTTCTCAAGCTATTTCATGCAGATGTCCGATATTACCTTCGATATGAAGGACAATAAAATGCACGTTCACACGAACGGCTCGGATCCGTGGAAAGTGACACTTGTTGATACTGGTGAAAAGACAATGACAGGCGGTCGCCTGAAAAGAGTGGCTGAATATATCGGAAAAGAGGCATTTTGCTTTACTTACGGTGACGGTGTCAGCGACATCGACATCAGGAAGCTTGTCAAATTTCATAAAAAGAATAGAACCCTTGCAACTTTGACAGCGGTTCAGCCACCTGGAAGATTCGGCATTCTGACTCTCGAAAAGGACAGGGTGGTCAGTTTCAGGGAAAAGCCGCAGGGAGACGGCGCATGGATCAATGGAGGCTTTTTTGTGCTTGAACCCTCGGTTATCGACTATATTGAGGACGATGAGAGTGTCTGGGAGCAGGAGCCCCTCAGAAGACTTGCCCAGGACGACATGCTTTCGGCCTACCGTCATTACGGGTTTTGGCATCCGATGGATACCTTGAGAGACAAACATGTCCTGGAGGAGTTGTGGGAAAGCGGAAAGGCGCCATGGAAGAAATGGTGATCAATTCTTTCTTGAAAACAAAACTCCTTCCCGTCACCAGTGTCGAAGAGGCGGAATAAACCATGGATGCTGACATAACGATTATTGGCGCAGGCGTCATCGGTCTTGCCGTTGCCTCGGAACTTGCGGACGGGAAAAGCAATGTATATGTTATAGAGAGAAGCGCTTCCCACGGCAGGGGAATAAGTTCGCGAAACAGTGAGGTCATCCATGCCGGCATTTACTACCCCAAAGGATCTTTAAAAGCCGGATTATGCGTGGAAGGGAGGAGATTACTCTATGACCTCTGCCGACAGTATAACATCCCCCATAAAAGGATCGGTAAACTGATCATAGCGACAACGGAAGACGAAATGGATCAGATAGACCGGTTGCTGGATCGTGCAAAGAGCAACGGTGTCACATCCGTCAGTCCGGTGGATCAAAAGCAGATCCGGGAAATGGAACCGAACATCAAGGCAGTCGGGGGACTTTACTCTCCGGATACGGGGATCATAAGCGCCCATGCACTGATGGACTACTATCTTCAGATGGCAACGGCAAACGGGGCAGAGATTGTCTGCGGGACTGAAGTTGTAGGCATTGCCAGAGAGGCAAAGGGGTACAGGATAAGCACCGTGAACAGCCGGGGCGAAGAGTTCGCTTTTATATCGGAGAGGGTAGTAAACGCCGCCGGATTACATTCCGATACAATCGCACGAATGATAGGCAATGACTATGTCCTTCGTTACTGCAAAGGGGACTATTTCACTATAGCCAATGCAAAAAAAGGCATCGTGCAGAGACTTGTGTATCCCGTTCCCGAAAAAAATCACATCGGGCTGGGTGTTCATCTGACTCTTGACCTCGGCGGACGGATGAAGCTTGGGCCTGATGCGACGTATATCGACAGGGTAGAAGACTATAAAGTGGCCCCCGATAAAGGGGACCTGTTTTACGAGTCCGCCGTCAGGTTCCTCCCGTTTATACACAGGGAGGATATCGTTCCTGATATGTCCGGTATACGGCCCAAGCTCCAGGGACCAGGCGAAGAAGTCAGGGATTTTGTGATCAGCGAGGACCAGCCGGGATTTATCAACCTCGTCGGCATCGAGTCCCCGGGACTTACCGCGGCTCCTTCCATCGCCCGCCGTGTGAAAGAAATGTTCGGGGCGATACGACCTCGGGCATAGGATATTTTTTTGGTCATTTGCATTTGTTTGTCAACCGGTCACAAAAATTATTGAGGAGGGATTCATTCTATGAAGATTCTAATTACCGGGAATATGGGCTATATCGGTCCTTCCGTAGTCAGGCAGTTGAGGAGTTCATATCCTGATGCAACAATCGTCGGACTCGACATGGGATATTTTGCCGATTGCCTGACCAACACTGAATTCCTGCCGGAATGTCAGGTTGATGTGCAGTACTTTGCCGACATAAGGCGGGCATCAGGCGAACTGTTAAGGGACATCGATGCAATTGTCCATTTGTCGGCCATATCCAATGACCCGATGGGAAATACCTTCGAGGACGTGACGCGCGATATCAACTATGTCGCGAGTATAGACCTGGCACAAAAGGCGAAGCACGCCGGGGTTCGTTCTTTTGTATACGCTTCAAGTTGCAGCATGTATGGCGCCGCTTCGGATGGGCCGAGGACGGAGAAGTCTGATCTCAATCCTCTCACCGCATATGCCAGGTCAAAGGTTCAGACGGAGAAGGACCTCGAGCAGCTTGCCGACGGGACATTTGTTGCTACCAGTCTGAGATTCTCGACTGCCTGCGGAATGAGCGAGAGGCTGAGGCTCGACCTTGTTTTGAACGATTTTGTCGCAGGTGCCGTAGCATCGAAAAAAATCACCATCCTCAGCGACGGTACCCCGTGGCGTCCTTTGATCAACATCAGGGACATGGCGCGGGCCATTGACTGGGCTGTCGACAGAAGTCCTTCAAATGGAGGGGAATTTCTCGCCGTCAATGTTGGAAGCAACGCATGGAACTATCAGGTGAAGGACCTTGCCGACGCTGTGGCAAAGGTCATCCCCGACGTCGATGTCTCCATAAACAGGGACGCACAGCCGGATAAGCGCTCTTACAGGGTCAACTTCGATCTCTTCCGGCAACTTGCCCCTGATCATCAGCCCCAGGTTGACCTGCTCACCACCATTCGGCAATTAAAGGAAGGGTTGGATGGCATGGGCTTCAGCGACGACAATTTTCGCAACTCCCGGTTTATGAGACTCAAGGTACTTACCCATCTCCGCAACAGGAACCTGTTGAACGAGAGACTGGAATGGACACTCGACCGCTCCGATTCATAGCGGCAATACAGGCCGGTGTCTGGAACTTACCGGCATAGGAGCAGACAATGCTGTTTTCGGAAACAAAGCTCAAAGGCGCCTATCTTATAGAAGTCCGGAAACTTGAGGACAATCGCGGCTTTTTCGGCAGGACATTTTGTCAGAACGAACTGGGGAAACTGGGACTTAACAAGAATGTGGCCCAGGCGAATGTCTCTTACAACAAGAAAAAAGGCACACTTCGGGGAATGCATTATCAGACCGCTCCTTACGGCGAAACGAAACTCCTTCGATGCACCCGGGGAGCAATATGCGATGTTATCATCGATATCAGGCCTGATTCACCGACGTATAAACAGTGGATTGCGGTGGAACTGAGAGAAGACAACTACAGGATGCTGTACGTTCCGGAAAACTTTGCTCACGGATTCCTTACGCTTCAAGATGATACGGAAGTGATTTATCAGGTCTCACAGTTTTATACGCCGGGATCAGAGCGGGGAATACGATACAATGATCCGGCCTTCGGTATAGAATGGCCACTTACGGTCCAGGTGATTTCGGAGAAAGATGCAAGCTGGCCCGATTATTCGCTTTGACACATGGACTGACACACGTACTGGAAGTGATGCAGCGAGAAATCATCGGGAGCTGTGGAGTCAGGCGGCTTTTTACACAGCGACGCAACATTCCAAACATGATTGGAAAATCTCGTCGGCGTGAACGCTCGATGAGGTACGAAAAAAAGGAGGAGCCGTCATGATCCTTGTTGACAAAGCGCTGCAGCAGCGGCATCAAGCTGGAAACCCTGTCCGTGTGGCCATGGTCGGAGCGGGATTTATGGGAAGGGGTATCGCTCTCCAGATATGCAACTACGTGCCCGGCATGGAACTGGTGGCTATTGCCAACAGGCATCTTGACGCAGCCAGGCGGGCATATACGGAGGCGGGCGTCCGCAAGATCCGATCTGTTGAAAACCTGGCGGAACTGGAGAACGCCATAGGTAAAGGGGAGTACGCCGTCACTGAAGATGCCATGCTTCTGTGTCAGGCCGGGAGAATAGATGCGCTGATCGAGGTTACGGGAACCGTTGAGTTCGGTGCCCAGGTAGTCCTCAAGGCGATCAGCCAGGGCAAGCACGTGGTCATTATGAATGCTGAACTCGACGGGACGATCGGTCCTATATTGAAGACGCACGCCGACAAGGCAGGGGTAATACTGACAAATGCCGACGGCGACCAACCCGGCGTCATCATGAACCTTTACCGGTTTGTCAAAGGGATCGGTGTCAGACCAGTGCTGTGCGGCAACATCAAGGGGCTGCAGGACCCCTACCGCAATCCGACCACCCAGGAGGGGTTTGCACGGAAGTGGGGCCAGAAACCGCACATGGTAACCTCTTTTGCCGATGGGACGAAGATATCGTTTGAACAGGCGATTGTGGCAAATGCGACAGGTATGCGGGTCGCCAGGAGAGGCATGTTCGGACCGACTGTTCCAACGGGCACCCACATCAAGGAAGCCGTAAACTGGTATCCCCTGGAAGCACTGATGGAGGGGCCCGGCGTGGTTGATTACGTGGTCGGGGCGGAGCCCGGTCCGGGTGTATTTGTTCTCGGCACGCACGACCATCCCGTGCAGAAACATTATCTCAATCTGTACAAATTGGGAGAAGGACCCTTGTACTGTTTCTATACGCCTTACCATCTTTGCCATTTTGAGGTTCACAACACTGTTGCCCGTGCCGTCCTGTTCAATGACGCTGCAATCACACCTATAGGCCCACCCATGGTTGATGTTGTAACAACAGCAAAGACAGACCTTAAAGCCGATCAGGTCCTTGATGGTATGGGCTGTTACATGACTTACGGACAATGCGAAAATTCGGACGTGGTAGCGGAGCAGAACCTGTTACCGATAGGCCTCGCCGAAGGTTGCCGGCTGAAAAGGAACGTTACAAAAGATCAAGTGCTCACCTACGACGATGTGGAGTTGCCCGAAGACAGGCTGTGCGACAGGCTCAGGGCAGCGCAGAACCGTCATTTTTATGAATCTTAAAGTTTGTCATAGCAGGAGGAAAGGGCCGATGGAGGGAGACCCTGCCAATGCCGTCGAAGGTGATATTCCGATAATTCACATTGAACCTTCCAGAGGCTCGGTTTCCCTGAGACTAAGAGAGGTATGGGAATACAAGGGTCTTCTCTAGTTTCTCATCTGGCGGGATGTCAAGATCCGTTACAAACAGACCGTCCCGGGAGCTGCCTGAAATACTGCCCCCCGTTCCACGATATGGATGTCTTCGGTCGCTGCGCCTGCGGTACTGGTAAGTGGATTGTTCTATTTCAGGCGATTAGAAAAGACTTTCGCAGATGTGGTCTAGCGCCGGGGCGAAATATTATACCCGGCAAGAAAAAGTAGATGACAGAGCGCACCAATTATAAGATAAACCGATTCGCCCTATACGTGACTATGCTCAGCCTGCTGACTTTTCTCGTTGCGGCGGGCGGTGCGGCCCTCGCGGAAGTGCCTCCTGGTTGTCCTGAGAATATAACGAATTACTGGATGTTAGACGAGACGGACGGTGTCACCTTCAGCGACTCTGTGGGCGGCAATGGCGCCGGCTGCAGCGGCTCATCCTGTCCCGCATCCGTCCCCGGCAGGATCGGAAATGCTCAGCTCTTTGACGGGATCGACGACGGCATCGAGACAGCGGCCGACGCGTCATTAGATTGGGCCGCCACCGACAGTTTCTCGATCGAGTTCTGGATGAAGACCGACAGTGCGAGCACCTGCGCCAACGGCCAGGTAATTGCAGGAAGGGCCGACAGCTCAACGCAACTCGAGTGGTGGGCTGGATGTCAGGATGGAGGACAGGCAACTTTTTTCCTGTACGACAAAGATGGGACAGGCATCGGCATAGCCGGGACAACAGACGTGGCTGACGGCAACTGGCATCACATTGTTGCCGTAAGGGATCAGATTGAAGCAAAAAACCTCCTATATGTTGACGGTGTCATGGAAAACGCGGCGAGTATCTCTTATACAGGCGGGTTTGATTCTTCAACTGCCGGCCTTGACATAGGATGGCTGGATCTCGGCACGGAACACAATAACTTTGCCGGCAGTATAGACGAAGTTGCACTTTACAGCGCCGCGCTGTCCAGCGAGGAAATCGCTCAGCACCATGCCAACGGTCTGTCGGGCATCGGCAGCTGCGACCTTGCAGCGCCTTTTATAACTTCGACTGCGGCGACAACTGCGACGGCGGACCTCACTTACACGTACGACGTCAACGCCACAGGCAATCCTCCACCGACATATAGCCTCACAGTATACCCAGGAGGCATGACGATCGATGCTGCTACAGGCATCATAGAATGGACTCCTCTGGTGGCTGGTCTCTTTGATGTAACGATCCAGGCTGATAATGGAACAGGTACGCCCGATACCCAGAGTTTTACGATTCAGGTTAACCAGGCCCCGGTCATTACGTCCACACCCGTAACGGGAGCAGTGGTGGGCCAGGCTTATACTTACCCGGTCACTGCCACAGGCGACCCTTCACCGTCCTATAGCCTTACAGTATACCCGGCGGACATGACGATCAATCCGACGACAGGTCTAATACAGTGGACGCCCCTTAGCGCCGGAGACTTCCCTCTCGCCGTCCAGGCAACCAACGGCATAGACCCGTCTGCCGTCCAGACGTTCACACTGTCGGTTGCCGATCTCTCGACTGTCATCCCGCATACCGGCTGGGCGCTGAAGTATGTGGACAGCCAGGAGACGTCCTGCGAAAACGGGGCGGCAGTAAACGCCTTTGACAACAATGACTTTACGTTCTGGCACACCCAGTGGT
>Ga0315550_1001486_pt1 | contig 14373 bp, 16 predicted proteins | sample SalMarSW160190MG_2_FD_203100 | JGI IMG/M metagenome (GOLD analysis project Ga0315550, IMG submission 203100) | Salt marsh sediment microbial communities from the Plum Island Ecosystem LTER, Massachusetts, United States - Salt Marsh Sediment SW1601-90 ... | reverse complement strand
AGCTTCTTCGTAACCTCCTCTCTGCTCTGGGGGGAAGCCAACTCCATCCGCCCCCCTGCAATATTCTCATGCCCCCCTGCGCTCCCTCCCCCTATCCCCCTAATCAGAGTACGGGCCATCCTATCGGCATTCCCTTGGTGATAGCCTGTCGTCCGCAGGGAAAAAAATGCCTCATGGACCCTCTCTCCGAGGACGAGAATCCATCTCACCCCATCTGTATGGATCAAAAAATCGGCGATGAGGGGCACCATATCAGGGTCCGTAATAGCTCCGAGGTCGCTGATCAAGACCCCCTTGGAAGGATACCACATCGTCCGCTCGAGGGCTGCTTGGAGGATCCGAAAATACTCCCTCGGGAGGCGGGGATGTTCAATTTGCGAGAGGGTTTTTACCAAGACCTTAGGATAGAGCTGAGCTGATATCCGCACATCCACCTCATTGGCATTTCTTCCTAAATCCCTCGTATCAGACATAATCCCGTAGTACAAAGCCGTTGCCAGCTTTCGATTCAGCTCAATCCCCTCCTCGATGAGATACTCTGCCAGTATGGTGGACGTACTCCCATAGTCCGATCTGATATCTACAAAGGAAACCTCTTTGAGCCGTGAGATCTTTCTCGCAGGATGATGATCGATCACAATACTAGGCAGAAGGGAGGGGGGGAGCGGAGCGTTCCCTCCAAATGGCTGGGCATCCACCATGGAGACCACCGTAAAATTAAAGGGATTGACCGTTTGAATAGACCGTATCGGGATCCGCAATCTATTGATCATGGCCTTGTTCTCCGCACGCCCGATGATCCCTCCGTAGACGAGCACGGAGTTTATCCCCCACGAGGCAAAGAGATGGCGCAGGGCATAGGCGCTGGCGATGGAGTCGGGATCAGGGTTGGTGTGGGTAACGATCAGCACCTTGCGTTTGCTCTGCACCAATTGATGCAACCGCTGCAATTTATCTCCCATTGATAGTCCTTCCCGTGCCTCCTGCAGTCTCCTTCGCCACGAAGGTTTTCATGGTGTCGTATCCAGTGAACCGAACATCATCGACCTGGAAGCAATAGGAACAGATGCCAGCACTTACCACCCCAGCCATATCGTTATGGGTGCTGACCCTCTCGTACTGCTGCTTCCGCAATAAATCTCTTTTTAGGGGGGATTTGATACATCCCCCTGACATTCGCGTGCCGGCGGAACCCTATGGCCTCCCGCTGAATAATAAGGTAGTGAAGGTAGCGCAGGGCCCTCTGGCGGACCTGGTTAAACTCTTTCATGAGGGAGTTCACTTCCTGCGACCCCTTCCCGCTCCAGCATCGTAATCCGCTGCTCTAAGATCCTGATCCTCCGTAGGCTTTCATCCAACCTCCCCCCTACTCGCCCCAAGGCCTCTGCCTTTTCCTTCATGATATCTAGCTCTGCCTGGGTAAGAGCCTCTGGATCAAAACGCCTCTTTGTATGCGTCCTCAGTGGGAAAACATTTGCTTTCATCTCACTGATCCCCTCTCAGTCTTCCTTCATCGGCGAAGCTATAGTAACCTCCCTGGCCGATAATGATGTGATCCAGAACACCGATGCCGAGCAGTGTGCCCCCCTCCACGAGACGACGAGTGATCTCCTCATCCTCCCGGCTCGGCGTAGGGTCGCCACTGGGATGATTATGCACCAGGATCAACGACGCAGCAGAATCTCTGACCGCAGGGGCAAAGGCCTCCCGCGGGTGGACCAAAGAACTGGTCAAGGTCCCCTCTGAGACCCGTTCCTCTCTGATGGCCCTGTTCTTGCTGTCTAACAAAAGAATGAAGAAGCACTCCTTCTTTCTGTCCCGTAAACGTTGGTGAAAGTGGGCGAAGACATCTTTGCTGTGACTAAAAACCTTCCCCTGGGGAAACCGTTCCGTGGCATACCGACGGGAAATCTCCATGGCCGCCATCACCGCTGCCGCCTTGGCCGGGCCGACCCCTTTGAGGTTATACAGCTCAGCGCTCGTCACTGAAGCAAGGCTGCGAAAATTCTTAAATGTCTTTATGAGCTGACGGGCATGATCGAGGGCGGTCCTGCCGCTCGTACCATCCCCGGTCCGCAGAATGATGGCCAGCAGCTCTGCGTCAGAGAGGGACTCCGGTCCTTGCTCCAAGAGCTTCTCCCGTGGACGATCAGCCTGCGGCCATTCCGTAATGGGATAAGAACCCCTTGTATTCTTCATGCAGCAATCCCCCCAGCAGTTACGCAAGGCTCCCCAAAAATATACACGATGCAAAGAGAGGTTCAGTGGTCCGCGTTTTTGAGCCTTCCTATTGCCGCAACGGTATATTCAATAGTTGCTCAAAAAAACAGACACCATGAAAAATTATAGTATTCAATATTTTCTGCTGTCACCGTTCAAACCATAAATTGGTAAACAGCCTCGCGCGGATCCCCCTCCTCATACAGGACGCGATAGATCTGCTCAACAATAGGAAGCTCCAGATGAAAATCCATACCCGCCCTGTAGGCGACTTTGGTAGCCCTGATCCCCTCAATCACCTGCCCTATTTCTTTTTGGGCCTCTTCAATGGAAAGTCCATCCCCTATCTTCTCACCAAACCTCCTGTTGCGGCTATATTCACTCGTACACGTAACAATCAAGTCTCCTAACCCTGCAAGCCCCATAAAGGTAAGTGGCTGGGCACCATGAGCGCTCCCCAGCATTGAAAGCTCCTGCAGACTCTTGGTAATGAAAGAGGCCTTGGTATTCACCCCCATATTCAGTCCATCACAGATCCCCGCACCTATAGCGAAGACATTCTTGAAGACCCCTCCCAATTCTACGCCCGCCAAATCCTCATTGATGGAGAGCCTGAAAAAGGGTGTCTCAAAAACCTCCTTGACCATCTGGACACAGACAGGATCCTTGGAAGAGATCTCCACCGCTGTGGGGAGCTTGCGCACCAATTCTGAGGCGATAGAGGGACCTGAAACGGCTACGATTCCATTCCTCTTCTCAGGAGGGACCTCATTCTCGATCACTTCGGACATGCGTTGACCGGTCTCCACCTCCATCCCCTTAGCAAAATCGACCACAGTAACCCCCGTTGCAATATGGGGGGCCATAAGGCGGGAGACTTCTCTCACAGCATGTGAGGAGATAGTGAGGGCTACAATGTCCACCCCCTGTAAGGCCTCGGCCATCTCCATGGTAACATCGATCTCGGGAGGGATGTAGTGCCCTGACAGGTATCGGGAATTTTCCCTCCCCACCGCTATGGCCTCTGCCACATCTCCCTCAATCGTCCAAAGGGTAACGCGGTGCCCCTTCTCACACATCATTAAGGCCAACGTGGTGCCCAGATTCCCTGCCCCCAGAATGGCCATCTTACAACTGCCCATAGGTGCTCCTCTCTCCTCGGCGGCCTCATACCTTATCAAAATCGGTCAAATAAAGCAAATAGAGGGGAAAGGGGGTATAATCAGGATTAGGTTATGTTTGATCACCGCGAGCAAAACGGGCTTTTTCGTAATAATTGCACCAACAGAAACCTCCTGGTCGCAACTCCATATACCCACTACGGCAAGAGCATGATCTCACCAACTCACAGGATAAGATATAAACTCAGAGGCCCCCCAGCAGGGCCACAAGAAGAGCCAGTGCAAGGATCTCGATGAGTTCCACACTTGCTCCCATGACCTGTGCCGTGATGTCCCCTATCCTTCTGACACAGTAGTGGCCAATACCATAGATGAGGACCCATGCCAGAACCATAATCCCCAGCCCAACTAAGCCATGCGTGAGGATTGAGCATAGTAGTGTGATCCCCGTCGCCCACAAGAAATCTCGCGAGGTGGGATAACCCACTCTGCCCTCTTCCTGTGAGGCGGGGTAGAACCATGCCAAACAGACCATTGACCACCTCCCCAAGGTAGGGAAAAACAGGAGGGAGTGAAAACTCCCGGCATCGATCAAGTGGCTGATGAGGAGATATTTGGCAAGCAAGGCCAAAACAAGGCCCATTACCCCGAAGCTCCCTCGTTGAGGCTCCCGCATTATTGCCCGTATTTCCCCCGCATCCTTCCCCCTGGCCAAACCATCGAGGGTAGCGGAAAAGCCGTCAAGCGTATGCCCCCTCGTCAAGATGGTTAAAATCGATACGATGAACAGGGCATTGATCGCCGCGTAAAAAGCCTCCTCAAAGGCATGGGCGCATACCCACAGGAGGCATCCCAGCAAAAAGCCCACCAGGGGGAAATAGGCCAAGGAGTCAACAGCATCTTCCTCCCGTTCCGAAAGGGGGAAAATGGTAAGAAAGGAGATGGCACCCAAAAACCGCCTGCTAAAGAAATCCGCACTCATGCTAGCCTCCTCTGATAAGAATATACCCTCCCTCTAGGAGGAAGGTCAGCTTCGTCCTTTTCACTGTATAGTAATCTCCTAGAAAACCCCCTCGTTTGTCAAGGACAAATACCAGAGGACAACAGGGAGATGGTTTGACATCCCTCAACCGGTCTGATATAAAGACGCAACAATCCGCTCAGGAGGCGGGAGGATGAAGTGTCCCACATGTGGAAAGCGAATTCCCTCAACTGAACGTGCCTGTAAACACTGTGGAAAGCGCCTCCCCCGGGCGAAAAAAGGGGAGAAGCCGAAGGGTTCCCTCCGTGCTCACATTCCGAAAAACAAGCGTTTCATAGCGGGGATCGTGAGTGGACTCATCTTTATCGCTTTCTTGCTGGTCATACTCCCCGGCGGAGATAAAAGGGGTGTGAGAATAAAGTTCGGGCGCTCTGGCGAGGAGATCAGTATCGAAAGAGAAAAGACCTCGGGGGAGATAGCCTCTCATGCCGTGTATGGGAAAATCATGGCAACCCACATAAGGGAGACCCGTCGCGGAACGATAACGTTACAAAGCCTGCATACCGGCAAGGTATATACTTTTTTTGTAGGGTGGCATACCAGTTATCACCCGCAGCGTTATCCCTCCATCGGAGAGCGAGTAAAAGTATATCATCTCAATGACGAAACCCTTATGAGGGCAACGCAGGTAACAATAGAACAATGAGCGTTTCTCACCTCTTTTGCCCTCAACGTGCAGGTCCACCAGAAGATGTCTCACGCTAAAAGGCACGAGGAATTGATGTTAATTGATACCCATGCCCATCTTGATTTGCCCGAGTTCGAGAAAGACCTCCCCCGCGTGATCCAGAGGGCCACGGAGGCAGGGGTAACCACCATCCTGACGGTTGGCATCGAACCTGCCAGCTGTATAAAGACGCTGGAAATCGCTGAGGCATATCCACACATCTTCGCCATCATAGGGATTCATCCCCACCATGCCGCCGAGGTAGGGAAAAAGGAACTGGGCGACCTGCAGGACCTCGCCCGCCACCCAAAGGTGAAGGCCTGGGGGGAAATCGGCCTCGATTTCTTCCGCAACCTCTCCCCCCCGGCTATCCAAAAGGAGAGATTCCACCAACAGATACAGATAGGGAAAGAGCTGGGACTCCCCCTGGTCATCCACAGCCGCTCCGCAACCCAGGAGACCATCTCCATCCTTCAGGAGGAGCGGGCTGGGGAGCAGGGAGGGGTAATCCACTGCTTTTCCGGAGATGCGAAAACAGCCCAAAGATATCTGGATATGGGCTTTGTCATATCCATCCCAGGGGTTATCACCTTTCAGAAGGCCCAGGGGCTGCGCGAGGTGGTAAAGGGGCTGCCTTCGGAGGGGTTTATTATAGAGACTGACGCCCCTTTTCTCGCCCCCGTGCCGCACCGGGGCAAGCGGAATGAGCCCGCCTTCGTGCGATTCACCGCTGAGACCATCGCCCAGATTCGGGGGCAGGATATGGCAGAAGTGGCGGCCATCACCACAGCAAATGCCCGCCGTGTCTTCAATATCAATGAGGGAGGGTAATGCATCATGCGACCTGCCATCATCATCGTCGATATGGTAAAGGACAGCTTCCGTAAAGAACACCGACTCCCGATTACCCAAGAAGCGCAGCCCCTTATCCCACGGATCAATTACCTCTTGCAACAGGGGCGGGCGTTGGGGATTCCCATCATCTTCGCCTGTGACTCCTTCTTGCCCGACGATTTCATCTTCAGAGGCAAGATGAAACCCCATTCAATCCGGGGGACCGAAGGCGCAGAGGTCACTGATCAGCTGGAAGTGCACGAAGAGGACATCATACTGCCGAAACGGCGCTTCAGCGCCTTCTTCAAAACCGACCTCGACCAAACCTTGCGAACATGGGGCTGCAATACGGTAGTGGTAGGTGGTATTACAACCAATGTCTGCGTCCTGATGACCGCTATGGATGCCCTCTGCCACGACTTCAGTGCTATCCTTCTCGAGGACTGTTGTACCGCCCATAAGCGCGAGGTCCACGAAACCACGATTGAGAATTATCGTAAATTCGCCCTCTATCCCCTCTTTCGGATCATGACCGCCGAGGAATTTCTGCGCAAAGCTGAAGCAGCCACCAAGAAGCAGCAATGAAAATCATTGCTCCTCCTTATGCCGATTAAATTGACATCCTTCTGACACTTTGATATAACATACCGAAAATACTCTCAGGAGGCCGGCATGGCGCGTACCAAGAGAGCAAGCTCAAGAAGAACAGGGACGAGAAAAACAAGTACCAGAAGAGCAAGTACAAGCAGGAAAAAGACCAGTACCAGACGGCCGAGTACTCGGAGGACCAGTACGAGCAGAAAAAAGAGGAGCACGGGGAGCAGGAAAACTAAAGGACTGCGCCTTACCCGTAAAAAACAGAAACAAATCCTCATTATAGTAGGGGTAATAGTAGCACTGCTCCTCCTCATCGGCTTTCTCCAAAATACCCGCTTCTTTAAAGTCGATCAAGAAAAGGCTGGAACCGTGGGGGAAATTTCCCGCAATGCCGTGTATGGGAAGGTCACGAGTATTAACGTGGGGCCAGTCAGAAAAGCGATACGGGTCAAAAGCCTCACCACCGGTAAGACATACACCTTCTATGTGGGATGGCGTACTAGATTCTCTCCTCGGTGGCCCACTTCGGGCGAGACAGTCAAAGTATACTACGTATATGACAAAGGGTATCTCAAGGCAACGCGGGTAAGGATACAGTGACGGAACGATAAGGCGATTCTCAAAAAGGCATCGAGAGCCTTACCTCAAGAGAAATAGGGCGTACAAAAAACCTCGGCCCCCTCACAAAGGGGGCCGAGGTTTTTCAATGGACCGCAGAAAAAAGAATAGCTTTGATCTATGTCTAACCAATCGTTCTCTATCAAAAACCGTACAGCACTACTTCCTCGTTCTTCTGCTCTGACCCCTCTTTCTTGGCCTTGATCGAACCTTAGTTTTTTTCTTCCGGTAGCGGAAAATGTAGTATCCCACACTCACCAAGAAAAGAAAGAGGGCCAGGAGCGTCAAGAGCTTGGAGACAAACGAAAATACGATAAACAGGCCGAACAGGACAAACGGTGTGACAGGAGACCGGGCGGATTTCTGAATAGTTTTCTCATGCTTTTTATACCAAGTTTTTATCGCATTTACTTTTTCTGTAAACCAACGCAAGACCCTTGTCACCGTCTTTCTCTTGAGATAGAGTATCCATAGAATCAACACGATAATGAACCACTTGATCAGCTTTGTAAGCCAGGACTGAGTATAGGTAACGCTGACGACAAGCGGATCCTCAGGTTTAATAATCGTCTTGGCAAATCGATAGACCTGCCCTCCGGTCGGCACCTGTATCTGAATGGGCAAGATACCGGTGGCGCCTGCGCCCCTCGGTGCGGCGGCTGGGGCTACCTCCTGGGCCAGGCCTTCCAGACGGCCGCTGAACCCGATCTCGGCATCGAATTGGCTAACTATCTGCTCTTCCTGCATCGGAACATTTCTAAATTTACTCTCGTAGTCCTTTCCCTTATAAACCTTTTTAAGGCTGTCCCTGCGCATCGCATCAGATTCACGCTCCTCCCCTGACGTCAAAACCTCTTTCATCGCCTTTTCATCATACTGTCGCTGTGCACCGGCGAAGATATTCAGCCCTCGGATGATCTCTTCTTTCTCTAGGGTACTGCGAAAATGGACGTATGAATAATCATTCGGGAGATACACGGACCACATAAGCTGGCTTATCAGTAAGTCAACCTCAGGGAGTTTGGAGTTTCGCAAGCCGAGGAGTGAGAACCGCTCTGCCACCAAACAATAGATGATCTCAACAGGAAAGGTATTGAGGCGATTGTCCACCGAACGGGACCGTATGAGCGGCACGAGGAGCTTTCCCTCTGCACTGATTGATGACTCAACCGGCTCGGTGCCGACCATCACGCTCCACACATCCGCCTCTTCAGGGAGCTGGATCTCCAGGAACTGTTTTGAGCTGTTTCTGATGTTATAGACCAACCGATGGACGACCTTGCCATCCTCCGTAAAGAGCGTGACCACACTGGCGGAATCAATGGCCGCAATCGGTACGGCAATCTTTTCGTGCTTCTTAACGTCAAGTACGAGGCTATACGGATGCTTCAGATATTTAAAGCCGAAGATGAGCGGCTTCACGGATTTATTATACAGCGCAGGAGGCAGCTTCTGCACCGCGACTTCGTCAAGGCCCTCCTTCTCAGTAACTTGGACTTCGGCACTCGTGTTGAGCTCAATACCGACAAAACCCGTTTCGCGCACCGTGTCGAGAACCCGTATCCCTGCAAACGCATTCGGCAGCCCTTCATCAGACAAGGGCTTTTCAGATGCAACTCTCACCGTCACTGCCCCCTTTTTGCCATAGGTAAACGGTATCAGGAGCAGACGCTGATCCCCTTGTTCAACCTCCTGCCACTCTCCAACGCCTTCACCTGACACTTGCAGTACGGTAACATCATCCGGAATTGCCAGCCTGACACCATTGACCTCGCTGTGAAGGATCGTGTAATTGATGTCCGAATTAACTTTCAACGCATCGTCTTCAATAGAAACAAGATGATATATCTCACTATACAGCTTGGGAGGGATCTTTTTTGCAACGCTGACCTTTTCCCTCCATCGGACACTAATAGCATTCCCCGGAGTAATAGTCGCGGATACGAAGGTGGTACCCCCCTTCTCGCTTGTCAGCACCTGCTGCGCCTGCGGGATCTCCACGTCAATATTTTTCAGCGGCATCTCAAGTCTGAAAAGGGTAATGGGGGTTTGCTGAATGGCAAGATCAACCTTGTGTGGACCTTGGTCAACCGCTGATTTCAGGGAAAACGCAGCCCGTACCACATATTCGCCTGGTTTCGAAAGGACGATCTTATGATACCCCCCTTCACTCACCACGAGTGCCTGTTCACCCCCTACCTGGACATCCTCCAAGGCGACGCTGCTGTGGAGGAGCGGTATTTTTAGATAGACATCTTTTTTCAAGACGTGCACCGTGAACGTCCCGGTAAATGCAGTATTATTTTTCCTCATTTTCCCTGAGTAGATAACCTTCGTTATCAAATAATCAAAGGGAGGCGGCGCGATGGTTGGGCGAGTAGGTGGTTTCATCTGATCCACCAGCTTTTTGAATTCGGCGCGGGTGAGCACAACATTCCCCTCTTTTAAGGTATAGGCCGGGTTGGTTTCTGTCCCGGTCTGAGCCAGGAGCTTTTGAAATATCTCCCATGAAAGGATAATCTCATCTTTATCTTCATCAAGACGCAGCAATCGCTTGAACTCATCCCACGGAACCGTTAATTGACTCTTGTTGTCTGTCGTCTCAGCAGCATACGCCCCTCCATGCAACCCTCCATACAGGCCACACCATGCCAGGAGCATCACTCCGATGAAAAATACCACGGTCTTCTTTTTCATTGTCTTGTCCTCCTCTCCTAAAAACATAAAATGTACCCTACTACATTACCCCTCCCCAGACAATACAAACGGCCCTTTCAAAAAGCTGGATTAGCAGAGGGGTGCCTTCTGAGTTATTAGACAAGTTTGCCCCTAAAATGTTCCCCAGGAACAGGAAGGTCTTATAATTCATATTACTTTAATAAGTTAGAAAAGAAAAATGAGGAAAAAACCCGCACCCTAGTTTTACTATTTTGAAGCGAAAAGAAATACTAATAGAATAAAACTTAAAAATGAAATTATAGACAAAAAAAATTTATTGGCTACAGATTTTAATTCTTCTTTATTAGGCTTTCTACTTTGCTTCCATACATATTCAAAAAATACAAGAATATGCAATGTTGGAGGCTCACAATGCAGTTTCCTACAAATTCTTCTAATTTTTGGGATAAGAATTAATTGAGCTACAAGACTATAAATTAGAAGGGCTAAAATACCAAGTTTGCTGAAAGCCATCTTTTGCCTATCTAAATGTCATGCATAATGTAGGTTTGACCTCAAGTTATTCCCCTTCATGGGGAAGATCCGTTTCATTCTCCAGGGGAATTAACGGCTGGGGATTTCTATAATCAACGCTGGTATTGACTGGGATTTTTGTAACAGGTAATACCATTGTATCAGTTGTAAATTCGTCTAACGTTTGCCAGTCAACGCTGTTGCTTTCAAAGTAATCCTGATACACATTCCACCAGTTCAACTTCACACCGCTCAGGCTCGTCTGGGCTACGAGAACAATTTTTTCCTCATGAATCTGTTCGAGGATACCTTGGAAGCTTTGCGGGGTTTCAGTCCTGCTCCATAAGGAGATATCACATAATGAGCCGGTACCCATTTTTTTTGAAGGGACGTTGCTCACCGATATGATCTTCACCGAATATTCCTCAGGCTGGTAGACGACTGACTTCACGCCTTGGGTGCCGCGCGCTGGAATGTATTGTATCCCAAGCTTATTCGCGATCTTAAGCGTGTCTTCAGTATAAGCGAAAAATTTTGAACTAAAAATTCGTAAAGGGCTTTGTGTACACGATTGGTATGTCTCTGCTATTCGGCTCATTATTTCATTCTGCGTATCATAATCCGTATCCCAAAAAGGACGTTCATTATAACAGCATCCGATATCAAAATGATCCCGAGAGATACGTTGGACCAGTTCAGTATTATTATCTATCGTAGAATCGTCCAATAATATCACTGCGGGCATATCTCTTTTGAGCAACTCATTCCTCCAGTTTTCCAAACCTTCATCAACCCTGCGGTCCAGAACAAGAAACAAGCCTTGTATGCGTTTGGGAGAACTATTCATCGGTCTATGCCTCCTCTTGGTTATCTTTTTTCTCGAATTTCCAGTTGTATTGTATTACTACTCCATTACCTCACTTTCATTCCGAGAAGTTCTGCCATCTCCATATATTTCGGCCGCATCTCCACTTCTTCCTTCAGAAAATGCTTCATAGGGATTCCCCAATCATTCTGTTCCAGGATATCAATCCCTTCTATGAAATCGGGTAATATTTCCGGAACCAATGAAAAAAATATCTCATCATCTTGTGCCATGGCAACCTGTCTGTCTCCGCGACACGGTATAGCCACATTGCAATCTCTCTTCAAAACAGTTGGCACAATAGCGTATACACATCCTGCATGTCCGGATAATTGACAATGGACATCTTTGCCGTCAATCCAATTTTTTATGATCAAAAGCTGGCTGGCCATCATGCCGTTGATATGCATGACGATGACATCGGGCATGAAATTGCACGTAGTAATCGGAGCCATGGACAAACCCGAATAAAGGCCATATTCAAGGTGCGGCATATTCCGACACCATTCCGCAGCCGCTGTTTGGTCCCGAACACTGTCGGGATAGCGATGGTATCCTGATAAAAATTTTGGAATACGTTCCGCAAAACCAAGTCCGATAATCGGCTCAAAACACCAATTGTCCTTCTTAAACATGGTAATACTTTCACCATTGCGCTGAGCCATAGAAAAGGCCTGGCACAGATTGATCCTTTTCCCCAAATCACGCGAGGGGATTATCGTGTCTTGTGGAATATCCTGCTCGTTCTTAAGCAGCTTGATCGCGATGGGATGCACGCGCATCCGCAACCAACGCTCTAGCCTTGTACCCATCTCATGAAGCTTTTCCAAATTCATAGGCTTTTCTCCTCGTTGTTGTCTTTTGGGCTATCACTATTGCTGCAGAACTGCTGAGTTTAAAGATTCTTGTATCGGTCCAAACCCAGTCCCTTCGTAACAAGCACCTCAAGCAATACCTCTATCTCGTACATTTTGCGATGGTTATATCTTCAATGCCTACTACTTCCTTGGGTTAACAGATAAGTAAGCCTTTATGAAGTGGCCAACAAGGTCTTGTACACATTCCCTTATATCCATTAACCGTTCTTCCCCTGCCAAGTAGATATTACTTGTTGACCAGGTGCATGCCAATGCCGACTGAGAAGATATATACGAAGGGTCAACATTTTTTTCCGACATTCTTGATAAAGACTCGTGCGTCAGAGGAAGGCAACGTTGAATTAGCTCAACACTGATACTTATAGCGTAATAGTCAATGTCAAATCCGCTTTTGAGCATACCGGATTTTAAGGCGTTAATTCTCACGTAAAGCCCTGCAGGGAAGGACTCTGCAGAGCCTTTTTCTTCCACGGTGGCAATTACATGTATCCCCGCCTGTCTGAGCTGAATTTCCACTGCCGCTTTGAGCTGCTTTGTATTCATCCCGTTCTGTTCAAGCTCAGGTGTTATGCCCTCAATAACCACATAAACCGGTGTCACGCCACGGAGGGTTTCACTGCTTTCCTGGGTGTCTTTAAATGAGAACGCGGGTGAATTGAATATGAGCAAAGCCAAGCTTATGAAAATCAAAGAACTCCACCATCTTTTACTTCTCATGACCCTACCTTCTAAATCTCTCCTGTGCTGGCATATGCACTTTTATACAACGTCTTGCCATGGCGTCCGGGCGATTCTATGACCAAACCGACTGATTTTAGATACTCTAATGCCCGCCTCGTGTGCTCTAACCCCGCAGAAAACCCGTGCTGCTTCAGCCATTGAGCGATAACTTCCTCGGAATCCGCCGTATCGGTGTTCCCCGATAAATAATTAAAAATTGCATCCGCAATCTCAGCTACGTCAGGTTCTTCTTCTGTGGACATCGTTGCCCCGAATCAAGACTGTGACCTAACTTATACATTTTAAGATGGCTAATCCCTCAATACTGACAACTTCTTTGGGGTTAAGGGTTTGGCTCTTGAGTCACGTACTGCTTCACCCCAACCTGGAATTAGTATATTCAATCCTCGAAACAAATGATCCTTTATTTTTATTGTGCAGCAAGTGCTTCATTTATTGATTGAATAACTCCTTTTAACCATTCTCTTTGCTGTTTTTCTAGTTTCTTATTTTCCCAAATAACTGTCGCTACCCCGTCGATGTTTTTTAAAAATGCCCAGGTCGTGGCTTTGCTCCCTTCACTGTCCAATATTCTGAGAACCCACCACGCCTCTGCTTTGTCTTTTTTATCATAATAACTATTCCATACAATATCATTGATACCATCGCCGTTTAAATCATAGAGATAAACCTTGCTCCTCTTGCAACTATATTCAGCAAATATTTCATCGGGGAAATCTAAAGGGGCATAATCTTTTTTGTAAAAAGACTCTCCGTTGGGACAGCTTACCGCCAGGTCGTGTTGGTTGACAGTGGTGGCACAACCGGCGCAAACCAACATAAAAACGAGTATTAACCCTTTAAGCATAATCTCCTCCTTCCTACGTTAATCTATCAGGAACTACAATAAAAAGCCTTCGAGAAAGCAGACAGAACCCCTCCGAGGCTCATTATCAGCACCTTCTGGCAACCTATTTTTTTCATCCTCACTCCAGAAGGTTACAGGTTAGAGGTTATGTTGTTGAATTACTGAGGGCCCTGAGAAATATATGCAAAAATTAGGTGAAAATAGGGATATTGTCAAGCATAACCTTGAATTGTGGTCAGTCGTACTATCATTCTTAAGAAAAGAAAAAGGGGTTAGGCAAAATAGCCTAACCCCTCGAAATCATGTGGAGGCGGCGACCGGATTTGAACCGGTGAATAACGGTTTTGCAGACCGTCGCCTTACCACTTGGCCACGCCGCCTTTGGAGCGGGAAACGGGATTTGAACCCGCGACTTCGACCTTGGCAAGGTCGCACTCTACCGCTGAGTTATTCCCGCTCAACGCACACAGGGGCCAGAACGCAAGAAACTGCTTCTTGTTGTCCTGACCCCCTTTCATAATAATAAGTTCCCGGCAACGGCCTACTCTCCCACCCCTCAGGGGGCAGTACCATCGGCGCTGGAGGGCTTAACTGCCGTATTCGGAATGGTGACGGGTGTTTCCCCTCCGCTATGGTCACCGGAAACCAAAAAATCACGCTGCAACGTGTTCTTTGCAATCTATTAAGCACTTAGAGATAACGGTTGCAAAAAACACTTTGCAAACTATAAACCACATAGGGATAAGGGTTA
>Ga0315550_1001485_pt1 | contig 14396 bp, 11 predicted proteins | sample SalMarSW160190MG_2_FD_203100 | JGI IMG/M metagenome (GOLD analysis project Ga0315550, IMG submission 203100) | Salt marsh sediment microbial communities from the Plum Island Ecosystem LTER, Massachusetts, United States - Salt Marsh Sediment SW1601-90 ... | reverse complement strand
ATAAAATAAGTTATTACATCTGAATCAGGATCTGTTGAACCAGATGCATTTAATTCAACGGACTCATCAACAGTGATGTTACAATTTCCTCCATTACAGGTTATGTTTGTTGGTGTTGATGGTGCAATGTTTAATACAGCTGGTGTGAATGATGCAGCTACTCTTGCTAAACGATTGGCAGTTCCTGTAAATGTAGAATCTAATGATGTTTCTCCACTTGCACCACGAAGTTCTGCAACTGCAAATTGCGAAGAAGCATCCTGGAAATCCCATAATTCTTCTTGACCTTGCCCATGCTCCCAAGAACCTGTATTTCCCTCATCCATTGCTGAAAATACCCATGCACCAGCAGAAGGACTTATTGTATTTGAAATTGTAGCTCCTGATGTCTGATAAGTTCCATCTGTGGCTTCTGGAACTCCCTGGTTCACACCAGTATATTCAGCAGCATATGCCTTAAAATCCAATGTACTTGCTGAACTAATTGTAGCTGATATTGTATTGCTTCCGTCAGATGGAAGGTCATTTTCCAGAATATACCAAATTTCTGCTCTGTTTTGATATCCTGTTCCTGTTCCACCATCTTCAACAGCCTGAGTCATGGATTGCCCACCATAAGTCACACTTGTTACGTCATTCTCACCATTATTTTCAGCACCAAAGTAAACAATAACTATTCTATTAGAACCCTCTACAAGTTCATGCGAGAATTCTAATGTTGTACTTGAACCAGAACTAGAAGTATCTGTTCCTACTTTTTCAATACTTATCGGATCCACAATATAATCAATCTCAACACTTCCTCCTACAACTTTTAAATCGAAAGTATCTTGTTCTCCGACGAGATTTGTAAGATAAACCTTATTATACTCATTTGAAGTTATATTTGAAAATTCATCAATAATTTCATTTCCATTAACTTCATAAACTTCTATCTTCGGGGTCCCTGAAGCAATTCTTGGATAAAGAGTTATATCTCTTGAAGAATCTAAAGGAATTTCAAAAGTAACTCTTAGATATTCTGCGTCAGAAATTTCCTCACTCCAGATTCCGTCCAATTCTTTGACTTCTTCATAAATATCTGAAATAAACTCTTTGTTCGTGCCAAGATGTTCGGCCTTTGTTATAACAATTATCTCAAATGTCTGCTCTGATAAACTTGGCACAATCCATTCAAGATGGTCATAAATTCCGTTGCTGTCTGTATCTTCAATTTTTTGGATTATAGCATAACTATTATTTTCAACCCAATAAACTTTTATAGAAGAAGGGTTTTTGATATTAAGATTTTCATTTAATTCAGTAAAAGCTAAAACATTTTCATAGTGGATTGTTTCCGGACCAATTATTTTTACTTCTTTTCCGTTTGGCTTGTCTGTTTCAATAGCATAAGGAGCAGGAGTTTCATATTCAATTTCATATTCTGCAGTCTCATCATCAATCTCTAATTTAATTTCTTTTTCTTCTTCTGTTGCTATAACTTTTCCTGTTACAGCCCCCAATATTTTCTTCAGAAAATTTTTGAAGAAATTAAATATCTTTAAAATTATTGATTCTTTTTCTGCTGTTCCAATAACCCCCCCTGTAATGCTTGCTCTTGCTTTTATTTCTTGGTTTTCTTTTATTTTATTAATTTGTATGTTTTCTGCCTCTTTTGGCAGTTTTAGTGTTAAATTTCCGGGAGTTTCTGGAGAAATTTGTTTTTTCCATTTGACCGGTTGCCCAAGAACTGCTTGCTGTTGAATCGTTGTTATTGTTGCATTTAAAGTTACCATCTTTTCTTCAGTGACTTCTTCAGTGACATTCTCTGTTATATTTATTTCAGGTATCTCTTCTGTTATGTTTTCAGCTGTTTCTGGAATAGTAATGTTTACTTCTGAACCTGTAATGTTGATCTCAGTTTCATTTTCTGTTATGTTAACTGGAATCTCTCCTTCTGGAATTTTTTCTTCTTGAGGTTCCTCGGTAAAATTTTGATCAGAAAAAGTTTCATTTATCTCTTCAATTTTCTTAGTTATATTCTCCTCAATAGGTTCTGTTATATTTGTTTCAGAAAAAGGAGGAGATATCTCTTGGGAAGAACTCATATTTGTTTGGTTTTGAGAAATCTCCCCTTTTGTTATTTCATCTGAATATGACTCATTAATTCCAGTAATATTCCCAGTCAGATTTCCCTGCTCCTCTACTCCAAAACCAGTGAATTTAATCGGCGTATAAAAAACGATTGATATTAAAATACCAAAGAAAAATAAGAAAAGAAAACTCTTCAGGATATTCTTTTTGAGTAAAGTATTTTTCTGCTCGCTGATTTTCTTTTTGCATTCTCTTATGTAATGCTCATAATACTCAATCCATTGAGAGATTGTTCTTCCGTCAAAATGCCTGTAAAGAGTTTCAATATAAAAATTATGGGAAATTTCTCCATTGGCATATTTTTCTTCTAGTTTATTTAAATAATCTAAAAAATATTTTTTCCCTTTTTCAGCAAGCTTTATTTTTTCCCTTAATGACAGAATTGCAACTTTATCTATTCGAGTTCTTCCCATCACCTATTATGTATGTAATTATGCTTAAAAAAGTATGTATTTTTATAAGAATACTTATTATATATGTATATAATATTTAAATGTAGTTAATACCAAAAATTTATATACTTATTTGTAGTTAATAAATAATGGCTTTTATAGTTAAACAAAAGGTTCACGGAAAAGATTATTATTATCTTCGAAAGAGCGTGAGAAAAGGTAAAAAGGTGATAAGCAAGTGTCTGGCTTATCTTGGGAAAGATAAAAAGCAGGCAGAAAAAAAAGCAAAACAGATAATTGAAAAAATGAAAAAGGAAAAACCAAAGGACACCAAATCTGCTTTACATTCAGGAAAATTGAAAAAAGATTTGTCAGTTATGGAAAAAAAAGATATTTCAATTGAAGAGCTTGCGATTTTTTGCAAGAGAAAGGGTTTTGTTTACCCTTCAGGGGATATTTATGGGGGGTTTGCAGGTTTCTGGGATTTTGGTCATTTGGGTGTTGAACTTAAAAATAATATCAAAAGAGCTTGGTGGGACTTCCATGTAACACAGAGGAATGATCTTGTCGGAATTGATGGTAGCATAATCACACACCCAAAAACATGGGAAGCTTCTGGGCATGTTGAAAGTTTTAGTGATATCTTTGTTGTTTGCAAAAAATGCAAAAAACCGAGTAAGATTGATAAGGGTGAACTTGGAAAAACAAAATGCGAGTTTTGCGGAGGGGATTACGACGAGAAAACAGCCAAAGAATTCAAGCTAATGTTTAAAACAACTGTAGGAGAAGATGCTAAAGGTTATTTAAGGCCTGAAACTGCTCAGTTGATTTTTACTAATTTTAAGTCTGTTTATGAAAATGCTAGACTGAAGTTGCCCTGCGGAATTGCCCAGGTTGGAAAATCATTTAGAAATGAAATTGCTCCAAGAGATTTTCTTTTCCGTTCCAGAGAGTTTGAGCAGATGGAAATTGAATACTTCATAAATCCTGAAAAAGAATCCTGCCCTTATGAAATTCCTGAAGCAGAAATTTTAATCTACGACGAAAAAGCTCAGGGAAAAAATCAGGAACCTGTAAAAATGAAAATAAAAGACGCACTCAAAAAAAAGATAATAAAAAAAGACTGGCACGCTTACTGGCTTGCAACAGAGTTTTTATGGTTTAAGAATCTTGGAGCAAATCCTGAAAATTTTAGGATAAGACAACACAAAAAATATGAGCTCTCTCATTATTCAACAGATACCTGGGATTTGGAATATAAATTTCCTTTTGGGTGGAAGGAGCTTGAAGGCATTGCAGACCGCGGGGATTATGATTTAAGCCAACATGAGAAATTCTCAAAGAAGGACCTGAAGATTTTTGACTCTGAATCAGAGAAAAAAGTTCTTCCTCATGTTGTTTGCGAGCCAAGTCTGGGTGTTGAAAGGGCCTTTCTTGTTTTTATGTTTGATTCTTATTTTTATGATAAAAAAAGAGAAAATGTGGTGTTAAAGATTCATCCAGCTCTTGCACCTGTTAAAGCAGCTATTTTCCCAATTGTAAAAACTAACAAAGAGATCGTTAAAATTTCAAGAGAAATTTATGACTCTCTCAAAAAAGATTTTAATGTTGTTTATGATATCGGAGGAAGTGTTGGCCGAAGATATTCAAGAGCTGATGAGACAGGAATTCCTTTTTGCATCACTGTTGATGAACTTAGCATGGACAAAAAAAACGTGACAATCAGACTGAGAGACTCTACAGAACAAGTAAGAATCCAAATTAACGAGCTTAATGAAGTCTTAAAGAAAGGAATAAAAGGAAAAAATATCAAGAAATTTGGCAAGCTGGTTGATACAAGAAAGAAATAATTCCAATCATCGACGGAAAAGATAGTATAAGTCTTTAGGTATTACTACAAGATTTATAAAAAAATTTATAAACAATTAATTCGTGATATTTATAATTAAAAATAGAGGTGAAAAATGGCAAAAACAAAAACACCAAAGCAGCTAGCTGCTAAGATAAAATCTCTTAAAAAGCAGGTGAATGCTTTAGAAAAGAAAAAGAAAGCTGCTATGAAAAAGAAACCAAAGAAGAAAGCAAAAAAGAAAACCAAGAAGAAAACCACAAAAAAGAGAAAAAAGAAAAGAAGGTGAGACTTTCCGTTTTATTTTTTCTTTATTTTTTGATTATATTTTAATTTATAGTCTTTATCTTAATGGTTATTTTTTTATTAAGTATTTTAATTAAGTTTTTAAATTTTGTAATCTTGCTTTTTCTATGGAAGAATGCATTTTTTGTAAAATAAGTAAGGGAGAAATTAATGTAGAGAAGATTTATGAGAATAAAGAATTTTTCTCTATTCCAGATGCAAACCCTGTAGGAGAAGGCCATAGTTTAATTATTTCTAAAGAACATTTTGAAACCACTTTGGATATTCCTAATAAGGTCGGTCCAGAACTTTTGGATTGTATTAAACAAACAGCTAAAAAATTAATGGAAAAATATAATTCAGAGGGTTTTAATATCACTAACAATAATTTTGAAGCTGCAGGACAAATTGTGAAACATGTTCATTTTCATATGCTTCCAAGAAAAAAAGGCGACGGAAAAAGAGGGATCTTTCTTGGATAAATAAAATGTCTCTGGGGGGAGTTTAACCCCCGACCTCCTGCTCACTCAGTTGAACAAAGTCCAATTCTGATTTCGCTGAACAAGTTCAACTCATGAGACAGGCGCTCTAAACGTTGAGCTACAGAGACAAGGTTAATAAATGCACTTGATTTAAAAGTTTTGAGGTTGCAAGTTAGATAAAATGATTGAAAAAATTACTAATGTTTTTTTGGCTGTTGACACCCTTACTGATCCAATATCCACTCTTACAAGACTTATTCAGGCACTTGGGGGCATTATTGTTCTTTACATACTCTTTGGGATAATTAATATAGTAATAAACTGGAAAAGAATTAAAGAGCTTAAGAAACTAAGAAATGATTTCAAGGAAATAAAAAGGATGTTGTCTAAGAGAGAGAAAAAGAAATGAAGAGGTTTTAATAAGATTTAATTAAATTATTAATCTATTGCTTTTGCTTCCTGATTCTTGCGATGAATCCTGCAACCTGATTTCTTACTTTTTTGCTGGGAATTGTACCCACAAGGATTTTTTTATTTTCCTCAAAGCTCTCGCTGAATCCAACACTTTTTTTTATTATCTCTTTTGCTGTTCTTTTTATTAGCTTTGTTTTTATCTTTCCCATTTTTTCTGTGTCAATAACATATCTTTTTATTTATTTTTAAACGTTTTTATTAGTCCAGGTTTTACAGTTTTTCAAAAGAGTGAAGGTTTTTTGCTGCATCAATAAAATCTCTCACTTTTTTTAGGGGTTCTCCAGGATTTGCAACCACATATGGAAGCCTGAATTCAGCAGCTTTTTTTCCAGCATTTACAATATCTGCTTCGTTGAGCCTCCTTTTTTTATACGCTATAAATATCTTTTCTGTTTCACTGTTCTTTTCCTTTATCTTTAACATTATTTCATTTTTGTCAAAACTGATTATATCAACAATTTCAATTTCTCTTTCTGATAAAAATTCCTTTATTTTGTTCAACAATTTGTTTTCTTTGGGAGACTTTCTTCTTGCAGATTTCTTTTTTGAGGATTTCTTTATTTTTTTCTTTATTTCTCCGCCCTCTTTTTCTGTTTCAGGGTAAAAAATGTCAAGTTCATCTCCTTTCGATTTTTCTTGTCTTTGTTGTTTTCCCTTCCCTTTTCCCATGAATTCAGACTCTGGCACTGTGAAAAATCTCCAATACAGCTCTTTTGTATCTGGTTTTTGGAAAGGGATTGCAAAATCTTTTATTTCCTTTAGGGCAACCCTTATTGCCGGATTTTGTTCAGAATCTCTTAAAAATCTTTTTTCTTTGAGAAGATTAAAGGCCTCTTTTTCTTTGCTTTTTAAATAATGAGAATATGTTTCAATCCTATTTTCTTGTCCTTCGATTAGGTAAAGACGAGAGTTTCCAATTTTTAGATTACTCATTTTTATTCTCTTTTCAGAAACGAGCTCTGAGAGGAATGCTGAAGTGAAAAGTATGCTTGAATCAATTTCTCTGGCAATATGAACTGGAAGACTCGGGCCATTTCTTCTTAAGATAGAAATGATTTTTTCTTTTATTGGTGAAGTATCTTGAGCAGGCATAATTAAATGAGAGGTAGAGGGATTATAAAGATTTTTATGGTCTTACCCAATTTACTTCCCAATAGCTGACGTCTCCTTCGTCATCGACAATTGCTAAAAGAAGTTTTTTCTTTGTGCTGTGTGCGACACGATTTTTTGCAGAAAACTCATGCCATGTAAGTTTTTTTGATTCATGATCTGCAAATACAATCCACTTTGCGTGTTTTTTCCCTGGCTTTGCACCTTTTTCATAAACCCTGAAGTCAGCTCCAAATTTGAGAGCGGTTTTTACAATATATCCACCTTCTCTTAAGTCACTAAAAACAGTGTATTTGACATTGATTCGTCTGTCAATTCTCTGAGCTTTTTTTATCAACTCTTTGAACAAAATTTTTTTGTTTCTCTGGAAAACTTCCATTTTCTTTTTTTCAACAAGAAAAAGTGCTTCTGACAGGGAATACTGGACTTTTTCCCCTACTGGTTCACCAAAGTAACTTTTTTTATACAATGTAAAAGCTTCTGCAGAATTGCTTGAAATTGTCTCGCCAGTGATGTGCGCTTTGATCTTTTCCATGTTCTAATTAAGGAAACTTGATATTTAAAGTTAGCGAGACGTTTTATAGAAATGTTTTAAAGTTACGGAAGAGATATTATATAATGAAAAATACTGATTTTAAAAAAATAGAGAAGAAGTGGCAGAAGAAGTGGGAAGAGAAAAAAATTTTCAAAGTTAAGAAAAACTCTAAGAAGAAAAAATTTTATTGTTTGGATATGTTTCCTTATCCTTCTGGGGAAGGGCTACATATGGGGCATGCTTTTGTTTATACATTAGGAGATATCTTTGCTAGATTCAAGAGGTTACAGGGGTTTAATGTTCTGTATCCTATCGGCTATGACTCTTTAGGGCTACCTGCTGAAAATGCTGCTATAAAGATAGGAATGCACCCTTTGAAGTATACCCAAAAATCAATTGATAATTTTATGAAGCAACAGAAAGCTATGGGGTGGAGTTATGATTGGAGCAGATTGATTAAGACAAGTGATCCAAGTTATTACAAATGGGATCAATGGATATTTCTGAAAATGTTAGAAAAAGGCCTTGCGTATAGAAAAAAATCAGCTGTAAATTATTGTAAAAAATGTGATACTGTTTTGGCTAATGAGCAGGTAGTGAATGGGAAATGCTGGAGACATGAGGATACAAATGTAGAAATTAAACATTTAGAGCAGTGGTTTTTTAAGGTAACTGATTATGCTGATGAACTGTTAGAAAAGTTAGAAAAGTTAGACTGGCCTGATCGAGCCAAAAAAATGCAGAGGAACTGGATTGGGAGGAGTGAAGGAACTGAAATTGATTTTGAGATAGAGACTCCCAGGAATAAAATTTCAAATGTTATAATTGTTCATGGGAGCAATCAAAAAGAGAGGGAAAAGCTTAAAGGAGGATCACCTCCCCAAAATGAGAGAAACTGGCTTCCTTGGATAAAAAAAGAATTAGAGAAAAAAGGAATAAAATGTGAGATCCCTTTGATGCCTGAAAGTTGGGCACCAAAATATAAAGATTGGAAAAAGGAACTTGAAAAATTAAAAATTGATGAGAATTCTGTTTTGATTGGGCATAGTGCTGGAGGAGCTTTTTTAGTTCGTTGGTTAGGAGAGACAAAAAAGGAAATTAGGAAGCTGATTTTGGTCTCACCTGGAAAAGCAGCAGGATGGCATATGAGTTATATAGATGATTTATATGGAAACAAAACATATGAAAATCTTCAGAAATTTGTGGATGAAGAGATAATTCTTTTTACAGCTAAAGACGATTATAAGCATCATATTACAAATGCATATAACTATGCAAAGGAATTGCCTGCAAAAGTTCTTTGTTTTGAAAAAGGGTTTGGGCATTTTGTAGAGAAAAGTATGGGCACCCAGGAATTCCCAGAACTTCTTGAGAGAATAATTTCAAGACAAAAATGGCCAATTTTCACAACCAGGCCTGATACAATTTTTGGAGTTACGTTTATGGTGGTCTCTGCACAGCACCCTAGATTAATGGAATTGGTTATAGCTGACCAGGAAAAAGAAGTCAAGGATTTTCTGAAAAAATTAAAAAGTGTTTCTGAGAAAGAACTGGAAAAACTGGAAAAGGAAGGGATTTTTACAGGTAGTTATGCAATTAATCCTCTTAATAATGAGAAAGTTCCTGTTTATGCTGGAAATTTTGTCGTCGCTGATTATGGTTCTGGGATGGTTATGGCTGTTCCTGCACATGACCAGAGAGATTTTGAATTTGCAAAGAAATATGGGATTAAGATTAGGCAAGTTATTAAAGGCGGAGATGTAAAAAAGGAAGCTTATACAGGAAACGGGGTTTTAATTAATTCTGAAAGATTTAATGGTCTTGAAAGTAATAAAGCGAAATGGAATATTACACAATATTTAGAAGGAGAGGGTCTTGGAAGAAAAACTGTTAATTATAAACTGAGGGATTGGCTTATTTCTCGGCAGAGGTATTGGGGAACTCCTATTCCGATTGTTTATTGTGATAAATGCGGAATTGTTCCTGTTCCTGAGAAAGATCTGCCAGTCAAGCTTCCGGAAAAAGTCAATTTTGGAAAAGGAAATCCTCTTGAGACTGCTAAAAAATGGATTAATGTTAAATGTCCAAAATGTGGTAATAAGGCTCGAAGAGAAACAGATACAATGGATACTTTTGTAAATTCAAGTTGGTATTACTTAAGATATACAGATCCTGGTAATAATAAGAAGATATTCAGTAAAAGCAAAGTGGATTATTGGGGTCCAATTGACCAGTATATTGGGGGACCAGAACATATAACCATGCACTTAATTTATGTTAGATTTTATACTAAGTTCTTGAGAGATATTGGATTATTGAAATTTGACGAACCTGCTTTAAGTTATTTTACCCAGGGGATTGTTAGTGGAGAAGATGGAAACAAAATGTCAAAATCTAAAGGGAATGTTATTGAGCCTTTGGAGACCATTGAAAAATATGGAGCAGATACTTTAAGATTGGCTTTGGTTTCTTTTGGAAGTTCTGATAGCGACAGTTCATGGGATGAGAAAATTGTTATTGGGGGCAGGAAATTCTTGGAAAAAGTGTATACTTATTTTTCAAAATTAGATGAAGGAAAAGATACCCCCCTAACTCAGAATAAAATAAATAAATTGTCTAAGGAAGTTCAAGAGAATATTGGGGCGTTTAAACATAATTTAGCCATTATCAAATTAAGAGAATTTTTTAATTACATTTCAGATAAAAAAATAAGCAAGAAGACAGCTAAGAGTTTCTTGAGCGTATTAAGTATTTATTGTCCTTTTATTTCAGAGGAACTATGGAGCAGATTAGGAGATAAAACTTTTGTTTCTACGTCGAACTGGCCTAAATTTGACGAGAGTAAGATTAATGAGGTGTTTGAAAGAGAGGAGGAGATTGTAAATAAGGCAGGAAGTGATATTAACCATATAAAACAGATTCTAGGAATTGATAAGCCTTATACTTATATCTATACTATCCCAAGTGAGACAAAATTATTCAAGAACAGTAAACAATTATTAATGAAGCTTTCTGGATCTAAGGTTGTTGGAGTGTATTCTTCACAAGAGGTAAAAGAGAATTATAAACTAGATCCTCAAGAGAAAGCCAAGAAAGCAAAACCTGGTAAGCCGGGTATTTATATTTCTAGAACTCCTTTAGATATCTAATTTTTTATCACAGTTAGATTTTTATAATTGTTTTTTCTTATTTCTTAATGGATGAGAAAGAGGTAAGAGATACTTTTGGAAAATACGGTTTTCAAGGGAATAATTTGAAGTATATTCTGATTCTTCTCTTTGTTACTTTGGTTCTGACTTTCTTGGCTTTAAGCATTGATTCTAATAAGTATGAAGAAATTCCTGCATGCGGTGATGGAACTTTTTATAATACGTGTTCATTAGATAAGCCTTATTATTGTGATGAAGGGGTTTTGATTGAAAAAGCATCTGTTTGTGGTTGTCCTAATTACAATAATTTTTCTTTTTGGAGAGAAGGAGATTTTTGTATTTCACAATATTACACAGGTCTGAAAGATATTAACTTAAGTTATTTCCTGGAAGGCCAGGAAGATAAAATTCTTTTTACAGTTTATGAGGGAGTCAATGATTATGTTTCACGTCTTTCAAGAACACTTTCTCTGAATGGAGAGAGTATCCCTTCCAGAGCGGATTTTAAGATAAGGAGTATTGATGATGAAATTCAGAGGGAAGCTATTTTGCCTTTAGTTAAGAGAATACAAAATCTTGCTCCTGATGACAAAGTTGAGCAGGCGAGAATTGTTGTAAGTCTTGTTCAGAATATTCCTTATGGAGTTTCAGATAAGAATACTTTTATTGTAAATACTAAATTAAACCACTCGAGATATCCTTATGAGGTTTTATATGAGGGTCGGGGAGTTTGCAGCGGAAAATCCCAGTTTCTGACTCTTTTTTTGAGGGAGCTTGGTTATGGCACTGCGATATTTTTCTTTCCAGAGGAAAATCACGAGGCTGTTGGGATTAAGTGCCCTGTGAAGGAAAGCTTTTTTGGCAGCGGATATTGTTTTGTTGAGACAGGAGGTCCTGCAATAATTACAGATTATTCCATGGAATTCACTGGGGGCATAACTATTGATTCTGAACCAGAGATTCTTTTAGTCTCGAGAGGAATTTCCTTGCCAGAGGGTCTTCAGGAGTATAGAGATGCCAAAACTCTCGAAGGAATCAGAAAAAGAACTTTTTTAGGGATTCTTAATTCATGGAAACTTGGTAGAATTAATGAGAGGTATGGTCTCTTGGATGTTTATAATTCAGATAGTTTTGCATATATTCAAGAGGATGATTCAGGTAATGAAACTGCTTGAAAATCAGGTTATTTGATAATCGCCTTTATTCTTCTAACACCTGCAGAACTGCCTTCTTCTTTTACAATCTTAAACTTACCTAGTTCTTTTGTGTTTTTAACATGCGGACCTGCGCAGATTTCTTTTGAAAATCTTCCAATAGCATAAACTGAAACTTTTTCTCCGTATTTTTTATCAAAGATACCCATAGCCCCTTTTTTCTTTGCTTCTGTAGGAGACATCTCTTTTCTTATTACCGGAAGTTCTTTTTTTATTTGTTCATTTACTAACCCCTCAACTTTCTTAATCTCTTCATCAGTTAGTTTTCGCGGGAAAGAAAAATCAAAACGCAATCTTTCAGGAGTTATATTGCTTCCTTTTTGAATTATGTTTTTATCTTTTAGAACTTTTCTTAACGCTGATAATAACAAATGATTTGCTGTGTGAAGTTTAGTGGTTTTTTCTGAACTATCTGCTAAACCTGATTTAAACCTCCCTGCTGACGCTGTTCTTGAGAGTTGTTGGTGTTTTTTTAATTCATACTCAAAACCCCTCCTATCTACAGAATATCCTTTCTCTTTTGCTATTTCTTCTGTTAATTCAATTGGGAAGCCATATGATTGATATAATAAGAAAGCATCTTGTGGTGAAATTGTATTCTTATGAACTATTATATTTCTTAATATCTTTAATCCCTCTTCTATCCTGCAATTGAATGTCGCTTCTTCTCTTGACATTTCTTGGAGAATATATGTTTTAGTATCTCGACCGATAAACCACACTCTTTTATCATTTCTTGGAAAATAATCTAGATAAATATCAAAAACTGATTCTCCAACTTTATATGTAAAGTCTCTTAGTCCCAATTTTTTCCCATATAATGTAGCTCTTCTTATCAATCTTTTCAAGACATACCCTCTTTCTTTGTGTCCGGGGTTAACTCCGTCGTTAAAGAGAAAAATAGCAGCTTTAATATGATCCGCAATTATTCTCATTTCTTTTTTGTGATCTTTATATTTCTTTCCTGAAAGTTTTTCAATTTTTTTTATAATCGGCTTCCAGAGTTCTGTCTGGTAGTTATCATTTAAGCCATTTAAAACAGCAAGGGTTCTTTCAACACCCATTCCTGTGTCTATGTTTTTTTGTTTTGCAGGCAGATGTGTATAAAGATTTTTTTGAACGAATTTTTCTGTTTTTCTATTACTTTTATGGTGATTGGAAAGAATTCCAAGTTTTTTTGCAGTTTCAATATTTTCTTTTTTGTGATCGAAATATAAGACTTCTTCAGGGATAATCTTTTTTTGTGTCATGCCACTCTTTCCACTCCCAATTAATCTCTTAAAATATTTTGGGTTGTCTTTTTTTATTCCAGTCTCTTCAAGAGAAAAAGCCATCCAATTGGATCCATAGCCCGGACTATTTTCTTTAATCAGTTTGAGGCCTTTTTCTCTGTGATTGTTAACTACTAATACGCAGTGTGTGTTAAGACTATTTATTTTATCTAATAGCTCTTTGTTAATCTTGAAATTTTTATCATAAAGGCAGTGCATTCCGTCGGCCAAGATTAATCTTTTGTCTTTAACATATTGCATAAAAACATCATTCCAGATTTCAACTCTGTTAACAAACATTTCTGTGTCAGGCCCGCACGGGCCTGTATTTCCTGCAGGACCCCACCAGTTATCTTTTTTCCCCAGAAATTTTATCTTCTTTATTCCGAGAGATTTCCAGATTCTTGCGGATTCCTCATCTTTCTTTGCATCTTTATCTCCTTCAAAACATGTAACTGCCAGTTTTTCCTTCGGGATTTTCAGGACTTTTGTGAGAAATTCAAAGCTCATTTCAATTGCTTCTTTTTTCCAGTAATCCCCGAGAGACCAGTTTCCAAGCATCTCAAAAAAAGTATGATGTGTTTCATCGCCGACCATTTCTATATCACTTGTTCTTATGCATTTCTGGACTCCGACAAGCCTTTTTCCAAGAGGATGTTTATGGCCAAGAAGATATGGTGTTAAGGGATGCATTCCTGCTGTTGTGAAAAGAACGGTTGGATCATTTTCAGGAATCAGGGGCGCATTCGGGATTTCTTTATGATTTTTTAATTTGAAAAATTCCAGATACTTTTTGATTAACTCTTTTCTTTTCATATACCTATTAGAACCAGGAGTTTTAAAAATTGTTTGATTATTTTAGGGTATGTATTTATTAAGTTTCCCTGCTCTGCAAATTACTAAGCCTTCTCTGGATTTCCTGTAATTGTTCCTCAATGCCCCTATCATAAGTTTTCTTGGTTTTTGCTTTTTTGTACTTATCTTCTTTTTCCTCTGTTTTCTTCTCTTTTTTTAATATTTCAGGAACTTTTAAGACCGGAAGAATCTTCTGGAGTTTTGTTATATTTGTTTTCAGTTCTTTCATTTTCTTGTATAGACTTATTTTCAGTTCAAGTTCCTTGGATCTGTAAAAGCTGTATCCTCTGATTGTTTTTGCTGTTCTTAAAAGATTTATCTGGGATGTAAGAATATCCCTTTTTGCCATGACAGCCTCTGTATTATCAAGCTTTACATGTATAACGCTTTCTTTAGCCATTTTATATTTTAGAAAAAATGTCTTTATCAACTTTTTCTATCTGCCCTTTAATGGTCCTGACTTTATTTTCCCATTCACTCAATTCTTTTTCCTCTTTTTCCTTTACTCTTTTTATTTCCTCAAGAGTTCTTTCAATTTCATAGAGTTTCTTTTTGGTTTCATTGAAGATTTTTAATGCTTCCTCAAATCTGTCAATTCTTATGAAGATCGGCTCTGGCCCTGTATCTAATTCCCTTTTTCCGCCGAA
>Ga0315550_1001483_pt1 | contig 14409 bp, 16 predicted proteins | sample SalMarSW160190MG_2_FD_203100 | JGI IMG/M metagenome (GOLD analysis project Ga0315550, IMG submission 203100) | Salt marsh sediment microbial communities from the Plum Island Ecosystem LTER, Massachusetts, United States - Salt Marsh Sediment SW1601-90 ... | reverse complement strand
AAGGTCGCCGGGGACGCCCGCGCCAACCTGGAGGCGTTCGCGGGGATCGGGGGGACGATCCATCCCGCCTCGGAGGTCACCTCCCGCCGCCTGAAGACCGCCCTGGAGCGGGCCGACGTGGTGGTGGACGCCCTGTTCGGCACCGGCCTCTCGGCGCCCCTGCGGCCCCCCGCCCGGGACTGGGTGCGGGCGGCGAACCGGGCCGGGAAGCCGGTCGTCGCGGTGGACATTCCGAGCGGCATCGACGGCGACACGGGGCAGGTCATGGGCGACGCGGTTCGGGCCGACCTGACCGTCACCTTCGCCTGCCCCAAGCGGGGCCACTTCCTGGTGCCCGGCATGGACCACCGGGGGAGCCTGGTGGTGGCCGACATCGGCATCCCGCCCGTGGTCCGGCGCCGCCTCGGGGGGGCGGTGACGCTCGTGACGGCGGCGGACGCGGCGGGCCTCCTGCCGGCCCGCAAGGCCGCGTCCCACAAGGGGTCGTTCGGGCACGTGCTGGTGATCGGCGCCTCGGTGGGCATGACGGGCGCCGCCACCCTGGCCGCCAAGGGGGCCCTCGGGGCGGGCGCCGGCCTCGCCACCGTGGCGGCGCCGGAGGGGCTGAACGACATCCTGGAGCAGAAGCTCACCGAGGCCATGACCCTGCCCATGCCCGAGACGGCCCACCGGAGCCTCGCCGAGGGCGCCCTGAAGCCGCTCCTGGAGGCGGCCGCGGCGCGCTCGGTGGCGGTGCTGGGGCCGGGCATCTCGCGCCACCCGGAGACGGCCCGCCTGGTGCGCGCCTTCACCCGCGACCACGACGGCCCCCTGGTCCTGGACGCCGACGGCCTGAACGCCTGGGCCGGGAAGATGGACGCCTTCCCGCGCCGGACCGCCCCGACCGTGCTGACGCCCCACCCGGGCGAGATGGCACGCCTGACCGGCCGGAAGGCGGCCGAAATCCAGGCCGACCGCATGGAGGCCGCCTGGGCGCTGGCCCGGCGGATCGAGGCGGTGGTGGTCCTGAAGGGCGCCCACACGGTGATCGCGGACCCCTTCGGGGGGGTCCGGGTGAACCCCACCGGCAACCCGGCCCTCGCCACCGGCGGCACGGGCGACGTGCTGGCGGGCATGGTGGGGGCCTACCTGGCCCAGGGGCTTTGCGCCCCCGACGCCGGGGCCCTGGCGGCATACGTCCACGGCCTGGCGGCGGACCTGTGGGTCGGTGCCCACGGAAATGCGGGCCTGGGGGCCGAGGCCCTGGCGGGGCTCCTCCCCGACGCGGCCGTCGCCACGGCGGAGGGCCGAGCGGCCGGACCGGTCACGTTCGTGGGGCCGCTGACCTGATTCGGGTTTTACCGGCGCCCGGGGTCGGTGAAACAATGGATGCGTACCCCCTCCGCCCGCCGGACGGCACGAACGCCGCGCACGGGCGCGGGTAACGAGGCGATTCCATGAGCTTTATCAACGTGGCGATCATGGTCACCGTGCTGGGGCTCGCCATGGGCGCCAGCATGCTCTACTACGGCACCCGCGGAAAGAAGCGGATGCGGGAGGGGATGGACCGCCTCGCCGGGGCCATCGGCGGCACGGTGAGCCAGAAGAACCGCATGCACTACCCGCGCATCGCCGGCACCGTGAAGGGGCGGCCGGTGGAGGTCTTCATTCACCTCTCGGAGGGGCACCGCCGGACCTCCGACATCGTCTACCTGGTCCTCTCCACCCCCGTGGACCTGCCCGCCGCCACCCTGGTGTTCGCCCAGGAGTACTTCTCCGTGGCGCCGGGCAAGGGGGGCTTCAACGACATTGCGGGGGACTTCCTGGCCGACCGGGTCCCGGGCCGCTACGTGTACGCCGCCGACGAGGCCGCCACGGACGCGCTGCTCGCGGCCGAAGGGGTCGGGAAGGCGCTGGCTGCCTTCGAGCGCTACCCCAGCATCGTCCTGGGGCCGGACGCGATCACCGTGGGCAAGCCCTACGGCGGCGCGCGCGACCTGCTGCCCGAGCAGCTCCTGCCCGAGCTGGAGCACCTGGCCGCGCTCGCCGGGGGCCTGGAGCGGGCGAAGGCCACCCTGACCGCCGCCGCCGAGGCGTGAAGCTCACCTGTGCCGCGCCCGAGGCGACGGCGGACCTGGGCGCGGCCCTGGGGGCCGCCTGCCGGGGGGGCGAGGTGATCCGGGTGTCCGGGCCCCTGGGGGCCGGCAAGACCGTCCTCGCCAAGGGCGTCGCCCGGGGCCTCGCGATCGACGCCAAGGGGGTCACGAGCCCCACCTTCACCCTGCTCTCCATCCACCGGGGCCGCCTGCCCTTCTACCACGTGGACCTCTACCGGGTGGCGGGGCCCGACGAGATCGCCCGCCTGGAGCTGTTCGACGAGGTGGAGGGGCCGGGCGTGACCTTCGTCGAGTGGCCCGAGCGGGCCGAGTCCCGCCTGCCCCCCGGAGGCCTGGCCGTCGAAATCCGAGACCTGGGTGACGGCGCCCGCGAGGTGACCCTCTCGGCCGACCCGGACCACGCCCACCTCCTCGCCGCCGCCGCGGACTTTTCGAAGGCGGCCTGACCGGCCGGTGGCGGGGTGGAAAGGGGGGCGCAAGGCCCTCTGATACACTCCCCCCCATGCCTTCGCAGACCCTCCCGCCCTACCTGTTCGCTTACGCCGAGACGCTCCGCGCCGAGCCCGCCGTGGCCGCCCTGGACGCCCTCGCCGAGGCCCAGGGGGCGCGCCTGTGGGTGACCGGGGGGACCCTGCGGGACGCCCTGCTCACCCGCTGGCCGCGGGACCTGGACCTGGCCGTGGCGGGCGACGTGGACGCCCTTGGGAAGGCGCTGGCGCGCAAGGTCCGGGCCAAGTTCGTGCCCCTGGACCCGGCCACGGGGGCGGCCCGGGTGGCGATCCGCAGTGCCCAGGGAATCGACTGGATCGACCTGGTGGCCCTGCGTGGCCCTTCCATCGAGGACGACCTGCGGGCTCGCGATTTCACCATCAACGCCGTCGCCGTGGCCCTGGACGGCCTCCTCGGACGGAGCTCGGCCGCCTACATCGACCCCACCGGGGGGCGGGACGACCTGCACGCCCGCGTCATCCGCATGACCTCCGAGAAGGCCCTGGCCGACGACCCCCTGCGCATCCTGCGGGCGTACCGCTTCTGCGCCCAGCTCGGCTTCGAGATCGAGCCCGAGACCGGCGCCGCCCTCGCGCGCCTCGCGGCGCGCGCCGCCGAGCCCGCGCCGGAGCGCATCCACCACGAGCTCTCGAGCCTGCTCCGAGCGCCCGCCCCCGCCGACACCCTGGCCCGCATGATGGCCGACGGGGTCCTGGGGCGCATCCTGCCGGAGCTCGCCGCCACGTTACGGGTGACCCAGGACGCCCACCACCACCTGCCCGTGTGGGAGCACTCGGTGGAGACCGTGCGGCAGTTGGGCGGGGTCCTGGCCGAAGGTCCCGAAGGGCTGGCGGAGGCCCTCGCCGCCGACGCCGCCGCCTGCCGGGACGACCCGGCCGCGCGGGAGGTGCTGGTCTGGGCCGCCCTCTGCCACGACGTGGGCAAGCCCCCGTGCCGGGGCGAGGTCGACGGCAAGGTCCACTTCCGGGGCCACGACGACGCCGGGGCGGACATGTTCCTCGCCGCCGCGAAGCGCCTGCGCCTGCCGGGCTGGAAGGCGCGCCGGGCCGGGCGGCTGATCCACCACCACCTGCGGCCGCTCCACCTGGCCGAGCCGTTCCGCGCGGGGACCCTCACGGTGCGGGCCATCGACCGCCTCCACCGGGCCCTTGGGGACGACCTGGGGATGCTCTTCCTGCTGGCCCTGGCCGACTCCCGCGCCAGCCTCGGCCCCGCCCGCCCGCCGGACGCGGAGGCCACGCTGGTCGCCCTGTACGCCCACGTGGCCGCCGTGCGGGAGGAGCGCATCCGGCCGCTCGATCGGGCCCCGCGCCTCTTGACGGGGCGGGACCTCATGGACCGCCTGGGGGTGCCGAAGGGGCCCACCGTGGGGGAGCTGCTGGAGGCCCTGCGGGAGGCCCAGCTGGCGGGCGAGGTGACCAGCCGGGAGGGGGCCGAGGCGTGGGTGCGGGGACGCCTGGGGTGAGACGGGACACCGCCGGGGACCGCGCCGTCCGGCTTCTCGGAACGACCCCTTTACGCTACGCTTGGCCCGACCGATTGTAAGTCGGAGGGATTCGAGAGACCGTGGAGAGAGCCTGCATTCCCGTGATCCTGTGTGGGGGGGTCGGGTCCCGCCTGTGGCCCCTGTCGCGCGAGCTCTACCCCAAGCAGCTCATCGACCTGATGGGTGAGATGAGCATGCTCCAGACCACCCTGGACCGCCTGGACGGTATCCCCGGCTGCACCGCCCCCATCCTGGTGGCGGGGGACGAGCACCGCTTCATGGTGGCCGAGCAGCTGCGCGCCGTCGGGCAGCGGCCCAGCGCCATCGTCCTGGAGCCGGAGGGGCGCAACACCGCACCCGCCGTGGCCGTGGCGGCCCTGCTGGCGGCCGCCGAGGGAGACGACCCGTGCCTGCTGGTCCTTCCGGCCGACCACCTGGTCAGCGACGCGGCCGCCTTCCGCGACGGGGTCGCCCGCGCCCGGGCCCAGGCCGAGGCGGGCCACCTGGTGACCTTCGGCATCCCGCCCCTTCGGCCCGAGACCGGCTACGGCTACATCCAGCAGGGTGAGGCCCTGCCCGGCGCCGGCGCCTTTCGGGTGGCCCGCTTCGTGGAGAAGCCCGACCGGGAAAAAGCCGAGGAGTTCCTGAAGGGCGGAGACTACTACTGGAACAGCGGCATGTTCGCCTTCCGCGCCTCGGTCTACCTGGAGGAGCTCAAGGCCCACGCCCCCGCCATGCTCGCCGCCTGCGAGGCCGCCGTGGCCGGCGCGGCCCGGGACATGGACTTCACCCGCCTGGCCCCGGAGCCGTTCCGCGCCTGCCCCTCGGACTCCATCGACTATGCCGTCATGGAGCGGACCCGGCGGGCCGCCGTGGTGCCCGTCTCCATGGGGTGGAGCGACGTGGGCTCGTGGCAGGCCGTGTGGGAGGCGGGCGGCCCCGACGCCGCGGGCAACGTGCTCGTGGGCGACGTGGTGGCGACGGACGTGAAGGACTCCTACATCCGCGCGGGCTCCCGCCTGGTGGCCGCCGTGGGCCTGACGGACCACGTGGTGATCGAGACCGACGACGCGGTGCTCGTGGCCCCCAGGGCCCGGGCCCAGGACGTGAAGGCTATCGTGGCCGCCCTCAAGGCCCAGGGCCGGTCCGAGGTCACCGTCCACCGCACGGTCTACCGCCCGTGGGGCGCCTACACCGTGCTGGAGATCGCCGACCGCTTCCAGGTCAAGAAGATCACGGTCCGCCCGGGCGCCGCCCTGTCGCTCCAGATGCACCACCACCGGGCCGAGCACTGGGTGGTCGTCCAGGGCACCGCCCGGGTCACCCGGGACGACGAAGTGTTCCTGCTCTCGGAGAACCAGTCCACCTACATCCCCATCGGGACGCGACACCGCCTGGAGAACCCGGGCACGGTCCCCCTGGAGATGGTGGAGGTGCAGAGCGGCGGCTACCTGGGCGAGGACGACATCGTGCGCTTCGACGACAAGTACGGCCGCAAGGGCGACAAGCCCGGCTAGGCGCTCACCCGGCTCGCTTCTCCCAGCGCGCCACCAGGTCCGCCGCCGCCGGGCCGGCTGCGTCGGGAAGTCCCTCCGCCTTCAGCACCGCCGCGATCACCGCCGCCCCGGCCGCCCCCGCGGCCCGCACCGCACCCACATTCGCCGGTCCCACGCCGCCGATGGCGAAGACCGGCAGGGGCACGGCGCGGCAAATCCCGGCGAGGGCGCCCGTCCCCCGCGGCGGGCCCGCATCTGCCTTGGTGCGGGTGCCGAAGACGTTGCCGAACCCCAGGTAGTCGGCCCCGGCCCGCGCGGCGGCCTCGGCCTCCGCCACCGAGTGGCACGAGACGCCCACCCAGGCCGACTCCCCCAGCACCGCCCGGACCGCCTCCACCGGCAGGTCGTCCTGCCCCACGTGGACGCCGTCGGCCCCGGCGAGGCCGGCCAGGTCGGCCCGGTCGTTGACGAGGAAGAGTGCCCCGTGGCGGGCACACAGGGCCTTCAGCGCCCGGGCCTCGGCGACGGCGGCGCGGCTCAGGGGGCCCTTGCGGCGGTACTGGATCAGCCGCACGCCCGCCGCCAGGGCCGCGGCGACGGCCGCCGCGAGGGCGGGACCTGCGAGGGTCGCCGTGTCGGCGACGAGGTAGATACCGCCCCCGGGGAACCGGCGGCCGGGGAGGAGGGACCGCCCGGGCGCGGCCACGGGGCGGGGTTCCCTAGCCGCCCTTGGCGGCGGACCGGGCCGGCGGGCGCTTGGCGGCCTTGCGGGGCGGCCGGTCGCCCGCGGCCTCCCGGCCCCGCTTGCGGGCGAGGAAGTCCTCGAGGTAGCGGGTGGTGTACTTGCCGCGCCGGAAGACCGGGTCCTCCAGGATCTCCAGGTGGAGCGGCACGGAGGTCTTGATCCCGTCCAGGACGATCTCCTCCAGGGCCCGGGTCATGCGGGCGATGGCCTCGTCGCGGGTGTCGGCGTGGACGATCACCTTGGCCACCATGGAGTCGTACTGGGGCGGGACGGCGTAGTTGGTGTAGGCCGCCGAGTCCACCCGGACGCCGGGGCCCCCGGGGGGGTGGTACCAGGCGATGATGCCCGGGCTCGGCATGAAGGTCTTGGGGTCCTCGGCGTTGATCCGGCACTCGATGGCGTGGCCGCGGAAGTGGACGTCGCGCTGGGTGAAGGAGAGCCGCTCCCCGGCCGCGACCCGGATCTGTTCGCGGATCAGGTCGAGGCCCGTGACCATCTCGGTGACCGGGTGCTCGACCTGGATCCGGGTGTTCATCTCGATGAAGTAGAACGCCTTGTTCGGCGCCAGGAGGAACTCCACCGTGCCGGCGTTGCGGTAGCCCACGGACCGCGCCGCGGTCAGGGACGCCTCCGTCATGCGGGCGCGGATGGTCTTGGAGAGGGCCGGGGAGGGCGACTCCTCGATGAGCTTCTGGTTGCGCCGCTGCACCGAGCAGTCGCGCTCGCCCAAATGCACCACGTTGCCGTGGTGGTCGGCGATCACCTGGACCTCCACGTGGCGGGCGTCGGGGAAGTAGCGCTCCATGTAGACCGCGTCGCTGCCGAAGGCCGCCGCCGACTCCTTGCGGGCCGCGTTCACCGCGTCCAGGAGCTGCTCGGGCCCGTGCACCACGCGCATGCCGCGCCCGCCGCCGCCCGCCGAGGCCTTGACCATGAGGGGGAAGCCCACCTGGTCGCCGGTCTTGACCACCTGCTCGTCGTCGTCCGGCAGGATCCCTTGGGAGCCCGGGATCACCGGCACCCCGGCGGCCGCCATGATGGCCTTGGCCGTGGCCTTGTCGCCCATCTTGGCGATGGTCGTGTGGTGGGGGCCGATGAACTTGATGCCGCACGACTCGCAGATCTCGGCGAAGCGGGCGTTCTCGGCCAGGAAACCGTAGCCCGGGTGGATCGCCTCGGCGCCGGTCACGGCCGCGGCGCTGACGATGTTGAGGATGTTGCGGTAGCTGAGGGCGTTGTCGGCCGGGCCCACCACCACGCGCTCGTCGGCGAACAGGACGTGGAGGGCGTCGCGGTCGATCTCGGAGCAGATGGCGACGGTGCGGATGCCGAGCTCCTTGCAGGCCCGGATCACGCGGATGGCGATCTCGCCCCGGTTGGCGACGAGGATCTTGGTGAACACGGCGCCGTGCCCTTCCGGCCCTACGGCTCGATGCGCATCAGGGGCTGGCCGAACTCCACCGGGTCGCCGTCGTTGACCAGGATCGCCGTGACCCGGCCCTCGAACTCCGATTCGATCTCGTTCATGAGCTTCATTGCCTCGACGATGCAGACCACCTGGCCCTTCTTGACCGGGGCGCCGGTCTCCACGTAGGACGGCTTGTCCGGGGCCGGAGCGCGGTAGAAGGTGCCGACGATGGGCGAGGCGATCACGCGCCCGGCCTCCGGGGCCTCCGGGATGCGCACGTCGTAGGGACCCACGCCCTGGGACCCCACGCCCTGGGATCCCTCCCCCGCCGCGGACGCCGTCTGGGCCGCCGGGGCGGGCGCGGCCGGGGCCTTCGCCTGGCGCACCACCCGCACCCGGACATCGCCCTGCTCCACCTCCACCTCGGCGAAGGCGGTGGACTCCAGGTAGGCGATCAGGTCCTTGATCTGCTTCAAATCCATGGGAATTCGCCACCTCCCGTTGCCGGCACCGGCATCGGCCCCGGGGCGGTGCCCCGCGGCCTGGGGTCCCGGGCGGTCATTTGGCCCGCTCGATGTACGTGCGGTTGCGCGTGTCGACCTTGATGCGCTCGCCCACCTCCATGTATAGCGGCACCTTGACCACCGCGCCCGTTTCCAGCTTGGCCGGCTTGGTGCCGCCGGAGGCGGTGTCGCCCCGCACCCCGGGGTCGGTCTCGACGATTACGAGCTCCAGGAAGTTCGGGATCTCCACGTCGATGGGGCGGCCCTGGTGGAAGAGCACCTTCACCTCCATACCCTCCTGCATGAAGTCGGCCGCCTCGCCCAACTGGTCGCGGGTCAGGGAGATCTGGTCGTAGGTGGCCGTGTCCATGAGGGCGTATTCGTCGCCCTGGGCGTAGAGGAACTGCATCGCCGAGTGGGTCAGGTCGGGCACGTCCAGCTTCTCGCCGGCGCGGAAGGTGCGCTCGAGCACGCGCCCGTCGCGCAGGTTCTTGAGCTTGGTGCGCACGAAGGCCCCACCCTTGCCGGGCTTGACGTGCTGGAAATCGGTGATGGCGTAGGGCTCCCCGTCCAGCTCGATCTTGGACCCGTTGCGGAACTCCGCGGTCGAAATCACGGCCATTGGAGGTGGTGGTTCCTTACACGCTTCCGCGGGGCGTCCGCCCCGTCAGGCGCCCCGGTGGCGCAGGTGGTCGATGAGCCCGGCCAGGCCCAGGCGGTAGCTCGCGGCGCCGAAGCCCGTCACCTGGCCCACGGCAATGTCGGCGATATACGAGTGCCGGCGGAATTCCTCGCGCCGGTGGACGTTGGAGATGTGGACCTCCACCACCGGCGTTCCCACGCCCAGGAAGGCGTCGCGCAGGGCGATGCTGGTGTGGGTGAAGGCGGCGGCGTTGATGACGGTCCCGGCCACCTGGGGCCCGTGGGACTGGATCAGGTCCACCAGCTCCCCCTCGTGGTTGGACTGGAAGACGCGTAGCGCATAGCCCTCCTTGTCGGCCAAGGTCTTCAGGTCGGCGTTGATCTCCTCGAGCGACGCCGTGCCGTAGGTCGCCGGCTCCCGGCGCCCCAGGAGGTTCAGGTTGGGGCCGTGCAGCACCAGGATGTCCCCCCCTCCCCGCACCGTGGCCACCTAGAACTCCTCCGCCATGCGGTGGGCCTCGAGCTGCATGTAGAAGCGCCCGCGTCCGCTGTTGCCGCCGGGCCTTAAGACCAGGAGCAGGAAGTACTCGGCCCCCACGGCGGTGACGATCGCCACGCCCGCCGCCGACTCCATCTGGAAGGTCTCCAGCCGGCCCAGGGTGCAGGCGTCGGCCACGTCGGCGAGCTGCTTGAGGGAGACGGACAGCTCGGCCGCCAGGGAGTGCAGGTCCGCCAGGGGGTCCTGCTTGATCTCCTCGACCACCAGGCCGTCCATGCCCACCAGGGCGATGCCGCGCACGTCGTCCAGGTGGCTCATGATGCGCCTGAGGGACTGCACCAGCTCGATCATGGACGATCCTTCATGGGAATGCGGCATGGGGGTCCGTTCAGGGACGGTCCTTCACCCGGTCGAGCCAGGCGGTCAGGCGGGCGATGCGCTCGTCGCCGGTGAGCGTCCCCCGGCGTGCCAGGCCATGCCGGAGGCCCTCCTGGAAGCCGGCCTGGAACTGGGCCTTGGGGGGCCGCAGGATGAGCAGGTCGGCCAGGGCCTCGGCGTCGCTCACGGCCTCCTTCAGCTCGCGGTTGCCGGGATCGGCGTCGAGGAGCGTCCGGTACATGCCGATGCCGCGCTCGTACTCGCCCTGTTGAATGTAGAGCGCGGCGAGCTCGGGCGAGGCCAGCCCCTCCGCCGGGACGCCCCCTTCTCCCGGAACACCCCCTTCTCCGGCCCCCTCTCCGCCCGCGCCTCCGTGCACCGGGCCGGGCCCCGGTTCGGGCGCCTCGGTTTCGACCCGCTCCGTCATGGCGCACATTCTAATGAAAACCCCGGCGATATGGTATCCGCGCCGCGCCGCGCGCCTGACCGTCCGCTTGACCGGTCGGTTGGGGCCCGCCTAGGCTCCGGCCATGGCGAGCGCCCCGCCCCACCGCGCACCGGCCCCGCGGCCGAAGCGCATGCGCGGCCGGATCGCGTGCGCCTTCCTGTGGGTCGCCCTGCTGGCGGCGCCCGCGCCGGGCCGTTCGGCGGACGCGGACGCAGGTCCCGGGGAGGCGGCGCAGGTGGTCCGGGTGATCGACGGGGACACCGTCGCCTTGGCGTCCGGGCGGCTCCTGCGTTACATTGGGATCGACGCGCCGGAGGTCCGCCGCCGCGAGCACGGGGCCTGGGTCGTGGACCCGGAGCCGTTCGGCCTCGCGGCCCTGGCGGAGAACCGGCGGCTGGTGGAGGGGCGTCCGGTCCGGCTCCGCTTCGACGTGGAGCGCACGGACCGGTTCGGGCGTCTGCTCGCCTACGTCTACGTGGACGATCTCATGGTGAACGAGCACCTGGTCAGAAAAGGACTTGCGCGGGCCCACCGCTATGGCCGCAACCACGACTTCGCGGCGCGCCTGGAGGCTGCCGAGCGCGACGCGAGGGACCGGCACCTCGGCCTGTGGGCCGACGGAACGGCGCCGTAAGGCCATGCCGAACCTCGCCTACCTGGCGGTGAACGGGACCTACGTGACCGCCCTCGCGGTCTGGGTGGGGGGCATGGTGGCCTTCGCCTTCCTGTTCGCCCCCACCCTGGTGGCCACCCTGCCCCGGGGGGAGGCGGGCCGCGTCGTCGCCGCCTTTCTGCCCCGTTTCCGCACCGCCGTCGCCCTGTGCATCGTCGTGCTGCTCGCCGCCTCCGGGGCCAAGTTCGCCTTCTGGGAGACCCTGAGCCCCTGGCTCCTGGTGCGCTGGGCGGCCCTGGCCGCCATGACGGGCCTGGCGGCCTACGACTTCACCATCCTCGCCCCGCGCCTGGCGGATGCCAAGGCCCGGGGCGACGGCACCACCTTCGCCCGCCTGCACGCCACCGCCACCCGGACCATGGGCGCCACCCTGGGGCTCGGCGTCCTGGCCGTGTACCTGAGCTGACCATGCGCCGGCTCCTGCTCGCCATCCTGCGCCTGATCCCGGAGCCGTTCCGGCTGGACCTGGCGCTGCTGTCGGTGGTCACGGTGGCCCTCCTGTCGGCCTGCGCGACCTTTTCCGGCACGCCCGGGCCGGTGGACATGGGCTACACCGAGACCGGCTACGCCTCGTGGTACGGCCCCGGCTTCCACGGCCGCCAAGCGGCGAACGGCGAGATCTACGACCAGCACGCCCTGACCGCGGCCCACCGCACCCTGCCGTTCGGCACCCTGGTGGAGGTGACCCGGCGCGACACGGGCCACCGCGTGGTGGTGCGGATCACGGACCGGGGGCCGTTCGTGCGGGGCCGGATCATCGACCTCTCGCACGAGGCCGCGCGCCGCCTCGGCTCCATCGGTCCGGGGGTGGTGCCGGTACGCCTGCGCATCGCCGCCCTGCCCGACGCGGCGCCCCTGTCGGGCATCTACACGGTGCAGCTCGGCAAGTTCCAGGACCCCCGGCGGGCCCAGTCCCTGTACGAGCGCCTGGGGCCGCGCATCCCGGGCCTGCGCATGGTGTCGGAGCCGGCCACGGCCAGCGTGAAGGTGGTCACCCGCCCCTACACGGACTACCGCCGCGCCTCCCGGGTGGCGTGGCGCATCCGGCGCGACCTGCAGCCCGACGCCTTCGTGGTGGCCGAGCCCGTCGGGAGAGCGCGCTAGCGCCGTGCCCGCCCCGGCTGCAGGCACGCCCACCGCGCCCTGGGGGTGGTTCGTCCTGACCTACTGCCTGTTCCTCCTCTTCGTCGTCGGCTGAGCGCCCCGCCGCGGCGCCCGCGCCCGTTGACAAAAACCCGACCGCCGCCGAACATGGGGCCGTCGTCCCGATCGTCGCCCCCAACGCCGGGGATGGGCCCCATGTCCAAGCTCCAAGAAAGTTTGTTGGAACTCGTGCGCCGCACCTCCGCGGAGCTGCCCGAGGACGTGGTCTCGGCCATCGAGGCGAGCCGCGCCCACGAGGAGGAGGGCGGCGCCGGCGCCTACGCCCTCCGGGTGATCAGCGACAACATCGCCCTGGCCAAGACGGCGAGCGCCCCCCTGTGCCAGGACACGGGCTCGATCCTGTTCTTCGTCCACGCCCCCGCGGGCCTCGACCAGATCGCCTTCCGCGAGGCCGCCGAGGTCGCCGTGCGGACCGCCACCGAGAAGGGGTGGCTGCGGCAGAACTCGGTGGACCCGGTCACCGGGGCGAACCCGGGCACCAACGTGGGGCCCGGCTCCCCCTACCTGCACTTCGACCAATGGCGCGAGGACGCGGTCGAGGTGAAGCTCATGCTCAAAGGGGGCGGGTGCGAGAACGTGGGGGCCCAGTACGCCCTGCCCGACACCCGCCTGGGGGCCGGGCGCGACCTTGCCGGCGTGCGCCGGTGCGTCCTGGACGCCGTGTTCCAGGCCCAGGGCAAGGGGTGCGGGCCCGGCATCCTGGGGGTCTGCGTGGGGGGCGACCGGGCCACCGGCTACGAGGCCTCCAAGCTCCAGCTCCTCCGGCCCCTGGGCGACCGCAACCCGGACCCCACCCTGGACGAGCTCGAGCGCACCCTCGTCAGCGAGGCCAACCGCCTCGGCATCGGCCCCATGGGCTTCGGCGGCGCCACCACCCTGCTGGGGTGCAAGGTCGGCCTGCTCAACCGCCTGCCGGCCAGCTACTTCGTGAGCATCTCCTACATGTGCTGGGCCTACCGGCGCCAGGGGGTGCGGCTGGACGGGAAGGAGGGCATCGCCGCGTGGCTGTACTGACGCCCGCGCCCAAGGGCGTCCGATGATCGCCCTTTCGGCCCCGTTCACCCAGGACAAGGTCCGCGCCCTCAAGGTGGGCGACATGGTGAACATCACGGGCACCCTCTACACGGGCCGCGACGCCTTCCACAAGTACCTGCACGACGGCGGCGAGCCGCCCGTGCCGCTGCGGGACCAGATCATCTACCACTGCGGCCCCGTGGTCGTGCGCGAGGGGGACCAGTGGAAGGTCCGGGCCGCCGGGCCCACCACGTCGATCCGGGAGGAGCCGTACCAGGGCGACATCCTGCGCAAGTTCGGCGTCCGGGGTGTCATCGGCAAGGGCGGCATGGGCCCCAAGACCCTGGAGGCCCTGCGCGAGTGCGGCGCGGTCTACATGCACGCCGTCGGCGGCGCGGCCCAGGTGCTGGCCCGGTGTGTGACCCGCGTGGCGGGCGTTTACCTGCTGGAGGAGCTGGGCAGCCCGGAGGCGGTGTGGGCCCTGGAGGTCGAGGACTTCCCCGTGGTCATCACCATGGATGCCCACGGCCACAGCCTGCACGACGAGGTCCAGTCCCGGTCCCGCATGGCCCTGGACGGCATCCTGTAGCAAGTCCCCCCTCGGGCGGGACGCCGGCGCCCCTGCGCTACACTTTGGGCGTGACCGTCCTCATCACCACCCACCCCGGCGCGGACTTCGACGGCGCCGCCTCCATGGTGGCCGCGCGCCACCTCTACCCGGGCGCCGTCCTCGCGTTCTCGGGGGCGTCCGAGGAGAAGGTCCGGGATTTCTTCGCCGGGCACGCCGAGGTTCCGGTGCTCGCCCCGAGCCAGGTGGACCAGGCGGCGGTCACGCGCCTGGTCCTTTGCGACACCCACGGCCCGGACCGGGCCGGCCACTTCGCCGACCTCGCCCGGCGGGTGCCCGTGGACGTCTTCGACCACCATCCGCCGGAGGCGGGCGGGGCGCATGGGAAAGGGCGGCGCGTGATCGACCGGGTGGGGGCCACCACCACCCTGCTGGTGGAGGCCCTGCGCAAGGATGGGGCCCGGGTCGCGGCGTGGGAGGCCACCCTCATGGCCTTGGGGGTGTACGAGGAGACGGGCAGCCTCACCTTTCCCACCACCACCGCCCGGGACGCGGCCGCGGCCGCCTGGCTGATCGAGCACGGGGCCGACCTGAAGCAGGTCCGCGAGCGCCTCTCGGAGGAGCTGACCCTGGAGCAGCTCGACCTCCTGGACCGGCTCGCCCACGCGGTCGAAGTGCGCTACCTGGACGGCTACAAGGTAGCCGTGGCGGGGACCCATGCGGAGCGCTTCGTGCCCGAGGCGGCGGGCATCGCCAACCGCCTCCTGGGGGTGGCCCCC
>Ga0315550_1001478_pt1 | contig 14444 bp, 10 predicted proteins | sample SalMarSW160190MG_2_FD_203100 | JGI IMG/M metagenome (GOLD analysis project Ga0315550, IMG submission 203100) | Salt marsh sediment microbial communities from the Plum Island Ecosystem LTER, Massachusetts, United States - Salt Marsh Sediment SW1601-90 ... | reverse complement strand
ATAAGGCTTCACCATCCGATGCAAGGCAGGCGTCGTGATAACTTGCTTATGATCGATCCCTTTTATCGCAGGAACGGCAAGTTCACCGCCGGTAGCCACGATCACTACATCCGGCTTGAGCTTCTTGATAAACGCACTGTCAACCTCTCTGCCAAGCTCTGTTTTTACCCCCAGTTTTTCAAGCTGTCCTTTCAGATAGCGTACCATGGCTGGTAGGTCTTCAAGCTCAATCCCCTTGACCACTGCTGCCAGCGATAATAACCCTCCTAATTGATGGGTCTTCTCATACAGGGTTACCTCATGCCCCCGCAGCGCCGCCACCCGCGCGGCCTCCATCCCCGCAGGACCACCACCAATGACCACGACCTTCTTTGGCTTCTTCGCTTTGTCAATGGTATATTTCTCGGTGGCTATAGCCGCGTTTATCCGGCAGCGCCGTTTCATCTGGACACTCTGGTCCAGGCAGGTGCCGCAGTGCGTGCACGGAGCAATATCCTCCAATCTTCCTGCGGCAACCTTGTTGGGCAGCTCCGTATCAGCGAATATACGCCTCGTCATGGCAATAAAGTCTGCCTTGCCTTCTCGCAAGATCTTCTCCCCAAGTTCAGGATCAAGTCCACCTACCACAATAACCGGAATAGAAAGAAGCTTTTTCATCCCTTCGGCTAAGAGCATATTGGCTCCAGCACCCTTTTGCTTCCAATAATATTCCTTGGGGAAATTTTTTATGGGGATTGGAGGTTCCGGATAGAAAAGATAATCAGGTAGAAACCCGCCCACGTGATATCCCAACCACTGATTTCTTACCTGAATGGCATCAGCACCGGCTGCCTCTATTATTTTCGCTAATCCCTGGCTATCCTCAACTGTCATACACTTGTCATCGTCAATATCGGCAGGCTGACCGATTTCGATGCCATTCATACAGACGGAGACCGGGAAATCCTGTCCGACACGTCTTTTGATCTCCCGTATGATTTCCACGAGAAAGCGTGCTCTTTTTTCCCGGCTGCCTCCATACGCATCCGTGCGTCTATTCCAGAACGGAGAGAGGAAGTTGTGCACCAAATGAGTGCTACCGGCATTTATATCTACTCCATCGAAGCCTGCCTTTTGCGCCCGTATCGCGGCACTGGCGTACTTGTCAACGATTTCCTCAATCTCGGGGATGGTGAGTTCCTTAAGCACGTCTCGATGAAAATCAGCCATTGAATCTATGTTGACGGGGGAAGCCCCTATCGGCGGCAGGTCGGAAATAGGTGGCTCGTTAGGGAAAAGCGGGTTCTGCCAAGGGCCAAGATGGACCATCTGCATGAAGGTCGGGCAGCCGTGTTTATGGATTACCTCTACCAGCTCGCTCATGCCTTCAATGTATTTGTCTTCATCGAGGCGATATATTTGTTTCCAGCGGGAGCTCGAAGGATAATCAATGGTCGGGGATTCTACTATCAGTAGGCCGACGCCGCCCCTGGCTATTGCTTCATAGTAAGCTAAGATCGTCTTGTTCATATGCAGCTCGTCCTCGTGCCAGTACAGCGTGGTCGCCCCGGTTTTTATCAACCGATTCCGGGTTTTCACCGACCCGATGTAACCAGGTTCAAGAAGCTTTTCAAATTTTATCTTAGGACTCATGTACTCTTCCTTGTGACCATTTTGAAGTACCCGTAACATAGCTTGTTTCCCCTGAAAGATCAATATAGAACGCAGTGCGACAGAGTACGGTAGTAGGACATGTGGATCTTCCACGTTCCAGTCTGCGCAGGAAAATAAGTTGTCTGAGGGGTACTATCGTGATAGACTCACAACTTTGTTGAAGCAAGATAGTAAATGATAGTAATGAAGGTATACAAACATTGTTTGGGTTCGACTATCGAATGACGTTCAAGAGGAAGCAAGACTATGGCTCGTAGTACAAAATTCAAGAAGCTTATGGAGCCTGGGTACATCGGGTCAGTATGCACACGGAATTGTATCTTAAAGACCGGTGCGCATGCAGGTTTTCATAAGTATATTGATGGTTTCTTTCCCCAAGGAGCTATGGATTATTATGAATCCATTGCTCGTGGTGGCGCCGGCATCGTGACGATAGGCGCAGCGGACATTAACCCCCCCATTGGTCTGGTGCCGAATGAGGGCTACCGTTTGGATGAGGATAAATATATTCCCAGTGTCGCTCAAGTGGCTGATGTTATTCATAAGTACGACTGCCCGGCGTTCATACAGATGTTCCAAATGGGCCCCATGCACCCCGGTGCCATGACAGGGCTCACGCCGGTATCGTCATCGCATATTCCAAAGGATGAACTCCCGATACCCTGGTTCACGGAAGCCAAAGAGCTGACCGTGCCGGAAATAGAGGCTCTCGTAGAAACGTTTGTTAAAGGCGCAGAACGGGCGCAGAAGGCAGGTTTTCAGGGGGTAGAGTTGAATGGTGCTTGTGTGCATCTACTCAATAGTTTCCTGTCCCGCGATTGGAACCGGCGACATGATGAGTACGGCGTCGATTCCATGGAAAGTCGGGCGAAAATCTTCACCGATATAATCAGAGGAATTAAGCAGTGCAATGGGGATGATTTTGCTATTATCGCCATGATCAATGGCATGGAATACGGGAGAAGGGTATTACTGTCGAGGAAAGCACAGAAATTGCCAAGCTACTGGAAGCCGCAGGTGCCGATGCCATCCATGTCAGGGTTGAATATCATTTCAAATATAATGATGGCAGTGCCGACAGCACCCAATTTCCAGAGGTGATGTTCTATCCGGAGCCGCCGGCACAACTCCCTGACTATATCGACGGCAGCCGCTATGGGAAAGGAGCGGCTGCCCCTATAGCAGGTGCCATCAAGCGGGCGATATCCATACCGGTCATCACCGTGGGACGCTTCGACCCCGAACTCGGGGAACAAACACTGCGGGATGGCAAAGCGGATTTCATCAGTATGAACCGGCGCTTGATGGCCGACCCACAATTACCCAACAAGGTTGCCGAGGGCAGAACTGAGGATGTCGCTCCCTGTACTGCTTGCCTTACCTGTTTTGAAATGAACCTGCAGGGCATACCAATAAGCTGCCGGATCAACGCTGCCCTGAGCAAGGAGCGTGAATATGAAATTAAACCGGCGTCCAAGAAAAAGAGGGTAGTGGTTGTCGGCGGTGGGCCAGCAGGAATGGAGACCGCCCGGGTAGCTGCCCTACGGGGTCACGAGGTCATACTCTACGAGAAAGAGACCAAACTGGGCGGTTCGTTGCCCTTGGCGGCCATGGTCAAGGGCCAGGAGCGCGAAGAGCTCATGGGCATCGTTGAATACCTGCAGACCCAGCTTACCAAGCTAAGTGTCAAGACCGTTCTCGGCCAGCAGGCCACCCGGGAGCATATTAGGTCGCTTAAGCCGGATGTACTAGTTATTGCTGCCGGCGGTTTGCACAACATCCCGGATATCCCGGGTATCAAGTGGAAAAACGTAATGACCAGCGAGCAGTTGCATCAACGTCTCAAGAAATATCTAAAGTTCTTTGGTCCCGATATGTTAAGTAAACTTACCACATTATACCTGCCCGTCGGCAAGAGAGTGGTTGTCATGGGTGGGGGCATTCACGGTTGTCAGACGGCTGAATTCCTGGTGAAGCGTGGCCGGGAGGTAACCATTGTGGACAGCAGTGAGAACATAGGGGAAGGGCTTGTGACATACCTTCTCAAGCCGCTATTGCTGGACTGGCTGAAGAGTAACGGAGTGGCCATGATAACCGGGGTCAAGTATAAGGAGATAACCGATCAGGGGTTGGTCATCGCCGTTAAGAAGAAACAGCAGATCATTGAGGCCGATACGATTGTGACGGCACTCCCCCTGAAGCCGAACACCGAGCTTCTGAAAGGTCTGAAGGATGGTGTTCCTGAAGTCTATGCCATTGGAGACTCCAGGGAACCCAACCTGATCATAGATGCTATTGCTGACGGCTCGCGCATTGGACATGCTATTTAAGCCGTAAGAGGGTCACATCGCATACTTATTCCCTTCGGGGGAATGGAAGGAAACCCTCGTCTTGAGGCGAAGGGGTTAAGGCATTGTCCAATGCTTATGAGGAGGGCAGATAGACCTATCCTCCTTTGTGCCGCCCGAACTGCACGTAATTATATTACAGATCATTGATGATATTCTCTTTTCGCTACCATGGAATGCGCAATAAACCGGTATGGGTGTTGCGTTTTGCCAATGGACAGCGCGCGCAAAGACAAACAGCCGGAGCTTCAGGAGGCACGATGAAGATTCTTGAAAAGCCGAGATACAAGGTGGTTGGTGACATCACGCCCTTTGATGAAAGGGACAATGTCCAGGCACGTAACACCTTAGAGACTGGCTCAAAGGAGTATAAGGAGTTCTACCACAAACATCCCGAGTGGGAGAAAAAAGACCAAGCGATCAGGCAACTGCCGGGGATGTCCGGGGTCGGCAATCCTCTGGATATCCCCTTTCTCGGGGAGCAGATGGAGAATCTCATACGCTACGGTAGTGTGGTGGACGGTCCTGTCTCCCCGCAGAGGCAGGAGCTCACACCGGAGCGGGCAACAGAGAAGATCAAGGGGTTCGCCCATCATTTGGGTGCAGATTTGGTCCGTATCGGTCCACTTAATCCCGCCTACGTCTACACGCATATCGGGAAGACCTGGCACGACCCGGCCAGAGGGTATGGGGAGCCAATACACCTGGATCATAAGAACGCCATCAGCATTGCGGTAGGGATCAACCCCGACCTGATCAAGACCGGGCCGGTGCTCCCTGAGGTGATCGAGATCATGCGCGTGTACGTTCACCTGGCGACCATTGCCGTAACCGTTGCGGGTTACATTCGTGCCCTCGGCTATCCTGCACGTGCCCACATTATCTCCAACTACCAGGTCCTGTGCATCCCGTTGGCCATCGATGCGGGGATGGGTGAGTTGGGGCGGCATGGGCTCATGATTACCAAGGAGTTAGGGAGCTGCCTAAAACTAGCCACCGTCACCACTGATCTTCCTCTGGTCCATGGCCCACCCGTCGATATTGGTGTCGACGAGTTCTGCCAGGACTGCAAGATCTGCGCAGAAAACTGTCCCAACGGTGCCATTTCTTATGGAAAGAAAAAGGTTATGAGAGGCGTTGAGAAATGGTGCATTTCCCCGGAGGCCTGTTTCACGGTCTGGAACGAGACGGGGACCGACTGTGGTGTCTGCGTGGCATCATGTCCCTGGACGAAACCCAGGACGTGGTTTCACAATGTGGCGAGAGAATTTGCAACCAGGAAGTTCAAGGCCGGGCTTTGGATGAGCCATGGGGAAAAACTTGTTTACGGGAAGTTTAAGCCTCATCCTGTCCCTTCCTGGCTGGAAGAGCCGGATCCCGTCTGGAAAAAATACAAGAAGTTTTTATAGTTTTGCAACGCGTAACGAAAACCGCATCAACACCTCAACCGGCCCTATAAAACGGGCCTTTTTATTGCTCGGGAATGCTTAATATGATATAGAGGGGACGGGCAGGGGAAATTGTAGTGCAACGGTACATCCCTGTAGATGGAGGCTAAGAGCGGTGCTGCTTGCCGGCGACATCGGTGCAACCAAGACTAGTCTTGGTGTATACTCAAAGGAAAAGGGACCGCGTGAGCCGATCGTTGAGGAGACCTTTGCCAGTAGCCAGTTTTCCAGTCTCGAAATGCTCGCGGGCGAGTTCCTCACCCAGACCAACCTGGATGTGGATCGAGCCGTTTTCGGCGTGGCTGGTCCCGTCATGGGTGGCCAGGCCACCATCACCAACTTATCATGGGTCATTGACGAGGTACAGCTCAAGAAAAAGCTGAAGCTACAATCCTTACTCCTCCTCAACGACCTTAAGGCCCTTGCCCAAGGGGTGCCCCTGCTCGAACCAGAGGATCTGTACACCCTTAACAAGGGGGAGCCAAACCTTGACGGCACCAAGGCTGTTCTTGCACCGGGTACTGGTCTGGGAGAGGCGTTTCTTACCTGGGATGGATCGCGTTACCGAGCTTATGCCTCGGAGGGTGGTCATACCGATTTTGCGCCCATCAACCCATTGGAGAGCAATTTGTTGCGTTATCTTCAAGAAAAAGGGGGGCATGTGAGCTATGAGCGCATCTGTTCTGGTATGGGTCTGCCTAATATCTATGCCTACCTCAAGGACAGCGGCCATGCCGATGAACCAGCCTGGCTGGCAGAACAACTAGCAGCAGCAGACGATCCGACCCCGGTTATCGTCAACGCAGCGCTCGATGAAAAGGCGTCATGTGAACTCTGTAAGGCCACCCTTAAGCTCTTTATCTCTGTATTGGGCTCCGAGACAGGAAACGTGGCGCTCAAGGTGCTGGCAACCGGTGGGGTCTACCTGGGAGGAGGCATTCCCCCTCGCATCCTGCCCGCTCTTAATCAGGGGGTTTTTATGCAGGCCTTTTTGAACAAAGGACGTCTTTCTGATTTCCTGCAGAATGTGCCGGTATATGTCATTCTGAATCCCAAGATCGCCTTGATAGGTGCGGCCTTTTACGGGCTGGAATTATACAAAGAGTGACACTTGATGTGAAAGGAGAACGCGATGAATGATCAGGCAACACTCGATGAACGATGCATTAATACCATTCGCTTTCTGGCCATCGATGCCATACAAAAGGCCAACTCGGGGCATCCCGGTATGCCGATGGGGGCTGCGGCGATGGCCTATGTCCTGTGGCAGCGACACCTGAAACACAACCCTGCCAATCCCGCATGGGTGGATCGCGACCGCTTTATCCTCTCGGGAGGGCACGGCTCAATGCTGCTGTATGCGCTGCTCCATCTTACAGGCTACGACCTGTCGCTCTCAGAGTTGCAATCGTTTCGGCAGTGGGGAAGTAAGACGGCCGGCCACCCGGAGAGTAACATCACGCCTGGTGTCGAGGTCATTACCGGCCCGCTCGGCCAAGGGATGAGCAACGCGGTGGGGGTGGCCCTGGCTGAGGCCCACCTTGCAGCACGATACAATCGGCCTGATCATACGATTGTCGATCACTTCACCTACGTTATTGCCAGCGATGGTGATCTCATGGAAGGGGTTGTGGCCGAGGCGTCTTCTCTGGCCGGCCACCTCGGGCTCGGCAAATTAATCGTCCTGTTCGACGATAACCTTATTTCTTTGGCCGGCTCAACAGCACTCACCTTTACTGAAGATGTGGGCAAGCGATTTGAGGCGTATGGGTGGCACGTGCAGCATGTGCCGGATGGTAATGGCCTCGCTGCCATTGATACTGCACTCCATGCCGCCAAAGATGAAACCTCCCGTCCATCGCTTATCTGTGTACGCACTATTATCGGCTATGGTGCGCCGAACAAACAGGGGACCTTTCATACGCACGGCTCACCCCTAGGGCCGGAAGAACTGCGTGCGGCCAAAGAAAACCTCGGCTGGCCTCTTGAACCGACATTCTTCATCCCTGACGACGTATCGCATCATTTTCGCAAGGCCCTGGCGGAGGGGGCGGCACAAGAAGCCGAGTGGGAAGCTGCATTCTCGGCTTATGCAGAATCGTACCCAGATGAGGCGGGTGAATTCATGCGCAGGATGGGCGGTGGACTCCCCGCTGGTTGGGATGCGGCGCTGCCGACCTTTCAGGCAGATCCAAAGGGCATAGCCACCAGGAAGGCCTCAGAGGCTGTCATGCAGGCCCTTGCACCAGGGGTGTCAGAGCTCATGGGGGGATCTGCCGATCTCAACCCGTCCACCTTGTCCTGGCTCAAAGGGTTCGGCGATTTTCAATCCCCCAAGACTTCCCCTGCGGAGCTACAAGGAGCGGTGGGGGGTGAGTGGGGTTATGGGGGTCGCAACGTGCATTTCGGTGTTCGGGAGCATGCCATGGGCGCCATCACGACTGGTATGGCCTTGCACGGTGGCTTTATCCCCTATACTGCCACCTTTCTGATATTTTCTGATTACATGCGTCCTCCTATGCGTTTGGCAGCCATGGCGAAGACACGCGTTGTCTATATCTTTACCCACGACAGCATCGGCTTGGGTGAAGATGGCCCAACCCACCAACCTATCGAGCAACTGATGAGCCTGCGAGCCGTCCCCAACCTGACCGTCATTCGTCCGGCCGATGCCGCGGAGACCGTTGAGGCATGGCGGATGGCCCTGCTGAAGACCGATGGCCCCACGGCCCTCGTCTTCACGAGGCAAGGCGTGCCGGTGCTGGATCGTACCGAATATGCACCGGCCGAAAATCTGAAACGCGGCGGTTATATCCTGTGGGAATCGGCAAACGTTGCTCCCGAGGTGATCCTCATCGGTACTGGCTCTGAAACGCACATTGCTCTCGAGGCGGGCAAACAACTGGCTGCTCAAGGGGTGGGGGTCAGGGTGGTTGCCCTGCCCAGCTGGGAGCTCTTCGATCAACAGCCGGCACAATACCGCGAGACCGTGCTGCCGCCGAACGTTACAGCCCGGGTTGCGGTGGAGGCAGGCATCACACTGGGGTGGGAGCACTACGTCGGATTGGAAGGAGCAATCGTCGGTATGAGGAGTTTCGGGGCCAGCGCCCCCGCTCAGGTCCTGTACGAGAAGTTCGGGATTACTTTTGAAGGCGTCGTCAAAACCGCTAAAGGACTCATAAAGCGAAAATAAGGGGTCGGGATCACGTGGTTTTCCGTTTGAAGGACACATCGAAAAGAGAGCAAACATGACCGTTCAACAGGATGTATCATTCAGTTTCGGGGCATACCAAGATGCGGTAAATGCAGCCCTTGCCGAAATCAGAGACCAGCGGGTGATGACGCGTATTTGGGATCACGATCATACCGTTTGGAAGCCCGAGCCAACGGAGATCACCAATCGTCTGGGTTGGCTCCATATCGCTGAGGCGATGGGGGATGAGGTCCAGCGCCTGCAGGCGTTCGCCGATGCCGTGCGAGCGGATGGATATACCCATGCCCTGCTGCTCGGGATGGGGGGGTCGAGTTTGGCCCCGGAGGTCTTTTGCAAGACCTTCGGCGTACAAGCAGGGTATCTGGACCTTGCCGTACTCGACAGCACTGATCCCGCTGCCGTTGCTGCTCATGCCGAGCGGCTTGATCCTCAGCGGACGATCTTTATTGTATCCACCAAGTCCGGTACCACGGTTGAGACCCTCTCTTTTTTCAAATTCTTCTATAACTGGGTGAGCGATGCAATCGGCGCACAGCGGGCCGGGGACCGTTTCATCGCCATCACCGATCCGGGCTCATCGCTGGTTGAACTTGCTGAGAGATATCACTTCCGGGAGATATTTCTGAACGATCCGAACATCGGCGGCCGTTATGCGGCCCTTTCGTTCGTTGGGTTGGTGCCGGCGGCACTGATCGGGATGGATATAGCGTTATTGCTCAACCGGGCCATAGCAATGGCCGACAATTGTAAGGTATCAAACCCTCCGAAGGGGGATGATACTATCGCTGCCCGCATGGGAGCGGTATTGGGAGCGTTGGCCAAGGCAGGTCGGGATAAGGTGACCCTAATTGCATCGGCACAGGTCGCGAGCCTTGGCGATTGGTTAGAGCAGCTTATTGCCGAGAGCACCGGCAAAGAAGGGAAGGGTATCGTGCCGGTGGTGGGGGAGTCACTGGGCTCACCGGAAATCTATGGTGCGGATCGCCTCTTCGTCCACCTCTGTCTGGAGGGAGATACAACGAACGATACGGCAGTGGCTGCATTGGAAAAAGCAGGACATCCTATCATTCGCATTTCCCTGCATGACCGTTACGATCTCGGAGCACAATGCTTTTTGTGGGAGATGGCAGTCGCCGTAGTCTGCCACATGCTGGGGGTCAATCCTTTCAATCAACCCAATGTCGAGGCTGCCAAGACCCGCGCCCGTCAGGCTGTAGATGAATACACAAAAAGGGGAACCCTTCCTGTTGAGACCCCGACCTTGACTGAAGGGGATATTGCGGTCTACGGTGCGGTAAAGGCCGAGAATCCTGGTGCAGTGCTGACCACCTTTTTCAGTCAGGCCGAACCGGGCGCCTACGTTGCCATCCAGGCCTATGTGCAGCCTACTGCTGAGATCGAGGCGGCGTTGCAAGGGCTGCGCACGAAGGTGCGAGACCAATTTCGATTGGCAACGACCGTCGGCTATGGTCCGCGCTTTTTGCACTCCACCGGTCAACTGCACAAGGGGGATGGGGGTCGCGGCCTCTTTATCCAGTTCACCGTTGATGACTCCACAGATATTCCTGTCCCTGATGAGGCAGGGTCGCCGGATTCTTCTCTTACGTTTGGATTACTTAAGACGGCCCAGGCCCATGGTGATCAACAGGCATTGTTGGATGCCGGGCGGCGGGTGATCCGCTTTCACCTGGGGAGGGATGCTGTGAAAGGGCTCAAGGCCCTGAACGCGGCAGTATCATAAACATGAGGTACCGGTTTCTGGGTCCTCATACGATGGGGACGGGGGGGGGAGACGCTTAGTGAAAAAAGACGTTATTGGGTTCAAGCAGCAGGCCGCTGAGCGAGCGGTGGAGTTCATTGAGTCGGGGATGATAATAGGTCTGGGGCATGGGAGCACTGCCATTTTCGCCGTGCGCGGCATCGCTGAGTTGTTGAAGGCCGGTGCATTGAAGGAGATCCTCGGAGTACCCTGCTCAACTCAGGTCGAAGCGGAGGCGCGGCAGCTCGGCATACCGCTGACCACCCTGGAAGAGCACCCGAGCATTGATGTGACGATTGACGGGGCGGATGAGGTGGACCCGAATCTCGATCTGATCAAAGGGGCCGGGGGTGCGCTCTTGCGTGAAAAGATCGTTGCTCAAGCCAGTCGTCGAGAGATCATTGTCGTTGATGAATCAAAGCTCTCTCTTGCCCTGGGCACGCACAGGGCGCTGCCCATAGAGGTAGCGCCTTTTGGGTGGCGCGCGCAGACAACGTACCTTGAAACACTCGGTTCCCGTGTGAGCGTTCGGCAAACAAGCAAGGAGACTCTTTTTAAGACCGATCAAGGAAACCTGATCATAGACTGTACCTTTGGTCCCATTGAACAGCCCGCTCTCTTGGGGGCTACGTTAAGCGAACGGGCTGGTATTGTGGAACACGGGCTCTTCCTCGGCCTGGCTACGGACATAATCGTCGGGGGGGCTGAGGGGGTTCGCCATCTCAGGCGCGATCAACAGCAATAGATGAAAGGGGTGTCATTATGGAACTGGCTCTGATCGGTCTCGGGCGGATGGGGATGAACATGGCTACCCGTCTGTTGCAGGGCAACCACCGCATTGTTGCCTATGACCTGAACGAAACTGCTGTCAAGGCTGCTGAAAAAGCGGGGGCAGAGGGGGCACGCAACCTTGGTGATATACGGGGTAAGCTGTCGGCACCACGCATCGCCTGGGTGATGGTCCCTTCAGGAGACTCCACCGAGAAGATTTTATCAGATTTGGCTGAGGTGCTGGAGAAAGGCGATATCATCATCGACGGCGGCAACAGCAATTACAAGGACTCCGTGCGCCGTGGCGCCATGCTCAAAGAAAAGGGCCTTCACTTCGTGGATGTGGGGACCAGCGGCGGCATATGGGGGCTGACCCAAGGGTATAGCCTGATGGTCGGCGGCGAAAAGGGGGTTGTCGACCAACTCCGCCCTATCTTTGAGTCATTAGCTCCGGCAGCGGACAAGGGCTGGGGTCACGTTGGCCCCAGTGGTGCAGGCCATTTCGTCAAGATGGTGCACAACGGCATCGAGTACGGGTTGATGCAGGCCTATGCCGAGGGATTTGAGATCATGAAGGCGAAGCAGGAGTTCGGCCTCGATCTGCATCAGATCGCCGAGATCTGGCGCTACGGCAGTGTGGTCCGCTCATGGCTGTTGGATCTGACCTCCGATGCCCTAGCTGAAGACCAAGCCCTGAGCGCGATCGAGGGGTGGGTGGCAGACAGCGGTGAGGGGCGCTGGGCAGTGGCCGAGGCGATGGAACTCGACGTCCCGGCACCAATCATCACGCTATCACTCTTGGCACGATTTGTAAGCCGTCAGAAAGAGAGCTATGCAGCAAAATTATTGGCAGTTATGCGGAACAAGTTTGGTGGGCATGATGTGAAGAAAAAGGACAAATAGGCCATCCGGCGTTTTTTTATGCTATTTGGTAGATGCTGGCAAAAAATTCTCAGCCTAGCGTAAAAGCCGTACCAAATCCTTTAGTGAATATCTCCTTTCTGATTTATTTTCCTTGTTGCCTCAAGGTGCTGTCGAGAGGCTCGACGTTAAGTCATTTCTTGTTTATCGATGGCAAATTTCTTTGATAAATTCTAATATGCAATGTCTTACAAGTCTTTGAAAGAAAGCACCATACGGTAATTTTTTATTTCTTGGGAGTCTTCTATTATCAATTATCATTCCAACCGTAGGATCAGTATCCCACGTTTGCCCTCCATGCATCGGCCTACTCAAATACATAGTCTCCCCCCTATGTAAATAATCTGATCGGCTGTCGTAAATTGCGTCTAGGGTTCTATTGAGATCTTTTTTCTTGATCCGAGTATGAGGCGCTTTATAATTACCTCCTTTAAAAAACCCTTTTGAATAATAATTAATGAAACGCTTGAATTTTAGCTTGCTTTTTCTAACTTCGAAAATTTTTCTTAACTCCAATGTTTCTTTATTTGAGAGTTGATCTGATCTGACAATTTTATGAAAATCTTTTCCAGAAAACAAATCATCAGATTTATTTAACTGAACCCATACAGTTAAGGCTTCAACGGCGGAAACCAATCTAATGAAAACCATTTCTTCATCAATTCCAAATTCCCTCAATGCCAGGGAATAATGGTGTGAAGCTAAAATTAGCTGCTGATGATATTCCTTGGGAATTTTAGATATACTTTCTAGGAACTCAGGAAGTCCCACGCCAAAATCCCTTTTACCATCTGGGAATTGTGCTGGGTCAAAGTTCGGAAAGCATGGTTTATATAAAGGATCATATTCCAGTTTTATCTTAAGTCCCTCTGGATTCAGTTCACCTGAAAAAGCTGCTAGCAAATAGAACCTGAATTGGAAATATAGCGAAATCAAGGCAATAAGTTCACCGGCAATGCCTTCTTTGAAAAGATATCCTTTAGCAGTGGCCCTTTTATAATCATAAATACCTTCGGGGGCTGCGAATTTGATTTTCAATAAGTATTTATAAAGGCCTCTTTGGTCTTTCCCCAAAGTCATAGCTCCGCATAAAATCATTCCGTTCATATAATCTAGTAGGCCTTGAATATATACCTCTGAGGCTAATTCGTACTCAGCATAATAACTTTCCGTTTCTTCATTTCTTAACTTATCTATGTTTCGGACCCAACCCATCCGATTGTCATTGCTTTTCGGCATCTTTAATAGAGTAGCTATAAACGTTTCAAATCTTTTAAGTAACTTATTAATCTATGAATATTTTTTAATAACATCAATTCTTTTCTCAGTCAATTTTAGAGAAATGAGCCATACGCTAAAAATATCGGTTTGCTGATTTTAACCCCCTTTGTCGGACAAGAGCGAGGCTGCGGCTTGATCTATTAAGAAAAGCACCGTGCCCTGCGTGGGCTTGACCAGAGCTGCCGGCAGCGCGCTTGCTTTGTCTTCTATTATCTCCTTGATAGCGTCGGCTTTGCTTTTACCGGTAACGAGGAAGCAGATGTTCTTCGCGTTATTGATCACCCCTAAGCTCAGACTGATGCGTTCAGATGGGGATGCGTCGGCGATGACGGGGATCGCCAATCGCTTTGTCTCCTGTAATGCGGCTGTTCCGGGGAATAACGATGCGGTATGTCCATCCTCCCCTATGCCCAGCATGATGAGGTCGAACACTGGCATATCGTTATCCCCTATCCTAAAAAAATTCCTCATATCTGCCTCATGTTTCTTCGCTGAAACTTCTAACGTCACTCCTTCTGTCAGGATAGGGTGTACATTTTCTTTGGGGATGGTTATGCGGCTGAGGAGCTGTTCGTTGATCATACGGTAATTGCTTGCGTTATTATCGTGCGGTACGAAGCGCTCGTCCGCAAAAAAGATGTGGGTCTGATCCCATGGTAATGGATGGTGGTAGGAGGCGAGCCTCTGGTAGAATGCAATCGGTGTCCTGCCTCCTGAAAGTGCTACGGTAAACAAACTCTTCTCTGCAACGGAGGCAGTGGCTAGCTCTATCCATGTGTTCACGGCAAGCTCAGTAACGGCCTCCTTGTCTCGTAACACGCGGATTCGTTTTTCGTTGTTGGAGTTCATACGGTGTGATGGAATTATTATGTCCATTATCATCCCGACATCGGAATGGATTGAGGGGGCAAGGATGCGAGGGCCCAAGGATTCGAGTAAAAACCAATCCAGCATATTTGTAGAACCCCCGACCCCTTGAACCCTTGAATCCTTTTGAAGACGAAAATTGAATTAAAATCTTCGTCTGAAGCGAGGGTTTTCTTCCAGAA
>Ga0315550_1001477_pt1 | contig 14450 bp, 10 predicted proteins | sample SalMarSW160190MG_2_FD_203100 | JGI IMG/M metagenome (GOLD analysis project Ga0315550, IMG submission 203100) | Salt marsh sediment microbial communities from the Plum Island Ecosystem LTER, Massachusetts, United States - Salt Marsh Sediment SW1601-90 ... | reverse complement strand
AGAGAACTGGTCCTCAGTCGGACGCCTCATTGACCCCGAACTCGCGCCACGCCTCGAAGATGGCGCGGATGTTCGCCAGCGGCACCGGCCCCCGGAACGCCGCGTGACCGATGAGTCCGCCGCTTCGGCCGTCAAATACGTCGATCACCTCGCGTACGTGGTCGCGCAACTCCCCGGGCGTACCGAATGGGATCAAGCGCTGGCGGTCCAAATCGGTCATGACGGCCAGACGATTGGCCCGGATGGCGTCGGCGAGTTCCCGCAGGTTGTGGCAACTGAACTGAGGGTTGACCACCTTCACGCCGATTTCGGCAAGGTCCGCCAGAATCGGCAGCGTGTATCCGTCCGTGTGAAACCACACGTCAAGCCCGAGCTCGGCAGCCACCTCAAAGCTCCGCTTGTATCGCGGCTTGAAAAACTCTCGCCACAACTGTGGCGAGATCATCAGGCCCCGCTGTGTACCCCAATCGTCGGACTGCACCACGGCGTCCGCGCCCGTGGCTGCGGCCCAGCGGATCTCGCCGATGTTGCGTTCGGTGATTCGGTCGGCCAGATCGGCCAGCCGCGGCTCGCCGGCTGCAAGGTCCATCATGACGTTCTCGAATCCCCGCAAAAAGTGCAGACGCTCGAACGTTCGAAAGAAACATTTGCGGACGTAATAGCGCTGCTTTTGGCTGAGAGTCTCGGCGCGGTCCCGGCAGACCTGCGGGTCGTCCCGATCGTGCGCCGGCGGCGGGGGTAATTCATACTCATCATAGGCCGCCCAACTGGCGAGCGGTCGACCGACGATCATCCCCTCGATTCCGTAGAACTCCTCGCGATGCGTGCAGCCCCATTCGTCGGTCCAGGTGCGCCGCCACAAGCCGTCGCGCCCAACGTAGCGACCGTCGCGACACGGCACGCGCTCGGGCGGGTCGCCGAAATCGTTCGGAAACTCCCGCAACAGCGTCAGGGCCGCCTGCCCCAACCTGTAAAGAGGGTTGTCGCAGATGGCGTTGGTAACCGGCACACGGTCGGGCCTTTGGAAGTCAATCGCCGCCAGCACACGTTCTCGTGGCGTCATGCGGTCAACGGACATACCAGCCATGTCCGCTACGGACATAGGGGCATCCTTCCTCAGCCAAGCTACCGGCAAGCCCGAAGGTTGTCACCGCTCGGGAAAGCGTACCGGGTCGAGCGGGTCGGTGCCGGCAATTCTCTCCTGCTCATCCGTAAACCCGTCGCCGTCGTCGTCCGGGTCGGCGTTGTCACCCACGCCGTCACCATCGGTGTCGCGCCATTCCTTCGGATCGCGCGGAAACGCATCCCACGGAATCGCGTCGGCTGTCGGCACGCCGTCGCCGTCGATGTCGGTCTCCTCATGGTCCGGCTGGCCGTTGCCGTTGCGATCGTCGCCCTTGCCGTCGGCGTCCACGTCGGCGTCCAGGTTGTCGCCGATCCGGTCGCCGTCGACGTCCTCGAATTCCTCGCGTTCGAGCGGCCAGGCGTCACGAGCATCGGGCACGCCGTCGTTGTCGTCGTCGGGGTCGACACGATTCGGCTTGCCGTCGCCGTCAACATCGGGCTCGCCTCGCGGTGTAACCAGCAGCGCCATATCGATGGTAAACGGCGGCACGCTCACAGTCATCGGGCCGGGCTTGGCCTCGAACCGCCCCACAATGTTCGCGTCGCGCGGGTCGTACCAGTAGCCCACAGCCGCTTTCGGTACGTCGACCGTCACCTCCAGGTCCTCTACCCGACCTCGATCGTGATCCCATCGATGCACACCTTTGCGCGCACCTGCGCCCAAACGGGCGCACTGCCGGCAGCGATGGTGATGCATGTACACCGCTGCCACCGTGTCGGATCGCAGTCCATACGCATGCACCTCGGCGGCATGCTCGCCGGCTTCGGGCACCTCGACCATCCGCACGTCCTTGTCGAGGCAGGCGGCAAACGACTGCATCGCCAGAATGTATTGTCGCTCCTGCGGCCCCATCCACAGGTTGATGCTGTGCCCGTCCTTGGCGTACGACGTCTCCCAAAAGACAAACACCACCTCGTTGAACAGCCCCGTCCAGTTCCGCACACGCATCCGTCGCGCCGAGCCCGGATCCCACACGCTGCCCACGCCCTCGCCTAAAGGCTCGGCGTAATCGTCGCGGTCGTTGCCCTGCTCGCCGAAGATGATCGGCTTGCCGTACTTTTTCTTGAACGGTGCGATCTTGCGCAACACCGCCACGTCGCTGGTGCGCTCGTCCTCGCTGTCGTACCAGTGCGGGGCTGTGACGTCGATGCCGTCAATGTCGGGCCTCTCCCAGCTTGTCGACACTGGTTTGCCGTACGGATCGATCGACTTGAGATAGTCGATCATGATGCGATACCACGCGTCACTGGCCTTCTGCTCGTTCAACAACTGCCAGAAGTCCACATACGCACCCCATCGGTCCACGCTGTATTTGATGATTCGCTTGGCCTTGGCCATGCACTCGGTGTTGTCCGGCTCGGTGTTGCACGCCTTGGCAAAGCCGAAGATGCCGTAGAAGATGCGCATGTCATACTTGCGCACCATCTGGAACATCTCATCGATCATGCGGGCCTCTTCCCAACGGATGTGGTTCAGCCCCCGTCGCGGCGAGTCGGCGGCCTCGGTGAACAGACTCAACGAACAGTTGTTGGGCGAGAAACGGTACAGGTTGATCCCCGCCCGACTGTGGCGGCCGAAGTGGACGTCGAAGTTCTGCGGGTTCATCGACGGGCCGCGGACGAACATCGCGCCGGGTGGCAGCTTGGGACGCTTGCCCTCCGGATCGAGCCGGTACGGTCCTTCCATCGCACCGGAATCCATGACCGAGCCGTTGTGGTTGCCATCGCCGATGCAGTCCTGAAAGCCGATCGGGAAGTACGGGCTGCCGTCCTCAAACACCCATCGATGGGGATTTCTCGGATGCTGCCGTACCCATCCCTTCTGATGCACGCGCCCTTTGACCACCTCAAACGCGCCCTTGCCCTTCGCCGATTCGCCCGACGGGTTGCGAAACTCGTACTCGTACCGCCAGCTTCCCAGCTCGCTTGGTGCGTAGCGGGCCCGCCAGAGGTCGGCCGGCTCGCACGACCAGAGGGCAATCTGACGCTTGCGCCCCTGCCCGTCGGTCCATTCGCGCGTGGTCGGATGCTGCGGCTTGCTAGAGCCGTAGAAAAACCCGCCCACCGCATGCCGCTTGCCGCTCGGCGCGACGAATACCACGTCGATCGACACATCCCACGTCGGGTCGCGATACTCGCCCGAGTGTTGAAACGTCAATTCAAACACCTGGTAAGGCATCAGCCTCTTGGTGTTTTGACTGACGGTAACCTCCAGGCCGCGGGCGGGCGTCGCCATGAACGTCGCACAACATGCCAATACCGGCAGCCATGTAAAACAGTGTCGTGCGGCGAGTCCTGCAGATTGCTGCGTCATCTTCGTTCGCTCCTTACGCCGACGATGGGACAAGAACCGGCGGGCAGTGCGCAAGCCGCAGTTGGATGCCTCACGATCGCCTGCGCTCTCTAGCCAAGGTTGCAGCCGATCGCCGTCAGACCGCGATGTGCTTGAGGCTCTCTTCCAAAAGCCGAAGATTCTCAGCCATCGCGTTCGGATGCTGCTTTGTGTAGATGCCCACACACACCGCATCCTGTGGCCGCAGGTGCCTCGCGACGAACTCGAACGCTTCCTCGGGATCGTTTCGCCCCGCCGCCATCACCTTGTAGTGAACGACCGGCTTGCTGAGCTGCTGAATGAGGTCCGCCATAATCTGGCGGTCTTCGGCCAGGAACCACTCCTTCATCCCCGAGATGTGCTCGGCGTGCTGGTCGCGGTGGGCCGAGTTGTAGTAGGAGCAAAGGTAGTAGTCCACGTCGAGATGCTCCTCGGCCCATTCGAACAGGCGGGGGTTGTGCCCGGCCATTCCCGCCGGGATGCCCGCGTCGCGAATCCTGCCGATGGCGGAAGGGATCTCGTCCATTTGGCCGTTGGCGAAGAGATGATCCATCAGTCCGCCGTGGATGTGACACGCGCCGGCGTTGCCGGCGATGGCGTTGTCGACCCCGCGCTCGATGCTGCCCACCTCCGGACACGTCTGCGCGAGCCACAACAGCTTGCCGCCCTCGTCCCAGTATTCCATCATGTAGCGCATGACGTGATGGTCGGCGCGGCTGAGATGAGCGCTGAGGCCAAGCTGTTCGGCCTGTCGCAGCGCCGCCTTGATGCGCTCGACCGTGTAGTAGTGCCTCATCCCCTGGTCGACCTGGGGGCTCTGATGAGAGAACCCGCTGAACGGATTGCCGCCGATGATCAGACGGCTGACGGACAAATCACCGAGCTTCACACTATCGATCGCCATCATTCAACCCTCCCGCCGCGACGGGCGATGCACCGGTACTGGAAATGTCTCGCCCGGCGCGACCCAAGATCATCCTACCATAATAACTCAGTTGCAGGCCGACACAAACAAGCGCCGGCCTCGGGTCCCATCCGCCGGGTGCCATCCGCGGGGTGCCACTGGCGGCTTGCCCGCCAGTGCTTCTCCAGACAGAAACTTCACTCCCGCGTACCCCCTGTGCTGCAAGACTACGCGGGGACCACCGCTCAGCCCGCGGTTTTGCCCTACGATGTGCGAAGAAAGCCTACCGTGGAATCGAGGATCCGAGCCCGCAACGACGGCGACTCGTGCTCGTCGTGCTGACGTCGGAGGTCCTCCAGATTGGCCTGACAGAACTGACAGCCCAGCCGCTCGAGATGAAAGGCCACATAGTCGTGCCACGGCTCGTCGAGCGTTCCCAGCCAGTACGCCCCGATCGTGCTCCGCTTGGGACAACTGAGTCGCTGCTGCTGCCAGATGTCGCTGAGGATCGTGTCGGCGTGATGGGGCGAATGCCACACCGAGGCGTCGAACCCGCCCGCAGCCGACTGGCTATCGGCCCGCTGCCCCCCAACCGTACCTCGAAGGCGCTTCAGGCAGCGGTGCTTGATCAGCGCCACGTGCTTTTCGCGCAGTCCGAGGATCTCGGCCACGTCCTTGTTGCGCAACTGGCAGTAGAAAAGCAGCTCCACGATCTGAAGATCGCGGAAATTCAGCGCCTTCTTGAAATCGTCGATCAGCGCCCGCAGTGCCGCCGAAAGCAGGCTGCGCTCCAGATCGACCTGTTCGACGCGCCGCGCGTGCCAGCTCGCCGTCGGATCGGCAGCGGGAATCTGTTCGTCGGCACCCGGCCCGTCGTCGTCGCGCGAGTCCAGCACATCCTGAAGCAGGCATACGTGGCTACGCTTGCCGCGGAACCAACTGGCGATCTTGCGGCGGAGGATGAGAAACAGGTAGGTCTCCAGGCTGGCCTCCTCGCGGAAATCGGCCAGACCCTTCAGAAAGCTCACAAACGTTTCCTGCACCAGATCGTCGGCCTCGGCCGACCGGTCGGTCTTGGCGCGCGCAAAGGCGAACAGTCGGCCCTGGTAGCGACCCACCAGTTGCGACCATCCCTCGGACTCGCCCTGCCGGATCTGATCGAGCAGATACCGGTCTGCGTGCGATAGCTCACTCATCAGCGACTTGCGTAGCCTCTAGATTCTCCCGAAACTCTCACCACCAGTTCAGCGCAAGCAGCACAGCCGCCGCCGCAATCACGACGGCCGCACCCCGCAGCGCCCAGACATAGTATCCCTTCGTCGCGAAGTTAAGAAACAGATACATCACGCAGATCAGAGCAATCAGTCCTGCAATCGATAGAACCGTGCGCATCCACCACACCCGCTCCGATCCGGCTTGGGCAACGACATAGATCTGCCGGGCCTCAAGCCGGTTGCTGGCCTCGACGCCCATCGACGCGATCCACTCCGCCGAAGCGTGGATCAGCAGCGCCTCGCGCCAGACATCGCCGTAGGGTCGGTGCACGCGCTGCACGAACCGGTCACCGATCAAATCGCTTGGGCCCGACCGAAGGACCGTCTCGATCTGGGCGTCCAGTACGTCGTCCGGACAGTCGGCGAGTCGCTGCATCTGGCGCGATGATTCGCCTCGCAGATAGTCGCGAACGTACGGCCGCAGCTTGACCGCGGCGGCGTGCAGTGCTTGCTGGTGGGCGTCCTGCCGGCTGTCGGTCACTTTCGAGGAATACGCCACCAGCCACTCACGGTGAGGTTCAGCCGACGCAAAGGCCGCCAAGTCGTCGACCCACCGCTTGTCGGCAAAGTTTGCAGTGATGCGAAACCGACTTCGCTGCAAACTTGTAGGTGTCGCAAGCCAGGCCGTCACCTGAAGCCTGCCCGATTTCGGCGCGTCTGTGGTCTCTTGGGTGCTTGGCGCTGGTTGCTCGATCCTGACGGCTGCGTCACAGCCTTCATAGGTAGACTCGAATCCGGAATCGCTACACCGTGCGATGACCGGGCCAATCTCCTGTTGTCGCAGAGCATCGATGAATGCGTCGACAAGCTCCGTGGCGGCCGGGTCGTCCACTACGCGAATCTGCTTCGGCTCACACGTCTTGCTGAAGACTTCGCTCAGACGGTCGGCCAGTCGCCACGCCAGGGCGCGGGCGGCTGCGGCGGCCGACGGATGCAGATCGGCCTCGGCGAAGGTGCGGTCCATCGCCTCGGACCACGATGTCGTCGCCTGCGCCATAGGAAGAATGCGAGCAAGAATGGGTTCTTCTGGCAGCGGCGATAATACGTCGGCGCCCCGATGCGACGGCACGTACACCGCCCGCATGTCAGCGAGGGCACCGGATCTGACAATCACGGGTCTCCGCACAGTGAGAAACAAGAACACCATCGACAGCCCAACCAGCAGCAACATGATCAGCAAAACAACGCCGACGGCCCATCGAAAAGCCCGCCACTTCAGCAGCAGTCCCAGCATGACCACCACGATGACCGCCAGAACACACAGGCCCACCAGCAACCCACCAAGGGCGTTCACGGTAACACCAGCAGCCATGGCTACTCACCTCCCCCGTTGCGTGGCGCGGGCAGGTCGTATGGCGGGCGCCGCTCCGGCCAGGCCAGCAAGATGATGGCCAGCAGGAAAAACAGGGGTGCGTACAGCAATGCTCCCCCAAGCCTGTTCATGATCGACTCCAGCGCCAGTCCCGTCTGACCCCTATCCAATAGGTGCACGACTGTGGGCCAGCCGATGTGGCCGAATTCCTCGGCGATGGGCGACAGCGATACCAGAAGACCGACACCACCGAGCACGGCCCGAATCATGTGCCAGGCGCCCACTCGACGGCGCGCAACAACCAGCACCGTCACCGCCGCAAACATCAGCAACCCGGCAGCGCCCATAAGCAATTGCTCAAGTAAGTCCGGCCAGCCGGGATAGCCGAACACGTCGCGCTCCAGCTCGCGGGCCAGGCTCGGTTCGGGCAGGCCCGCGGCAATCATCGCCGGCACGCCAACCGCCCAAACCAATCCAACCACAAAGGCCACGATCATCAACAGGGCCCCGATTGCAGTCAGCGACGGGCTGGTCAGCAACGGAGGGATCAACATCGTAGGTTGTGATGCAGTCGGCGGTGGCGCCGCGGGCTGCGCGTCGGCGCCGTCCTCACCCAGTGAAGGCACGGGCGGTGGGGCCTCGTCGCCGCCTGCGTCGCGCTCGTCCGCTCCTTGCAGACGCCCGCCCGACGACGCCAACTCGTCGGGGCTGTACCAGATCAGCAGCGGTCGGCCCTGCTTGTCTTTGAAGCGCCCCATGGCGATCAGGATGATGTCCACCAACTGCCCGACGCCGAGCAGCCCGAAGGTCACCAGCCAGAGGATGCCCGTGCCGATCTTGCCCACGTAAAAGCGGTGCAACCCGCACAGCGCCGCGAACCACCCGCAGGCCAGCAGCATCGCCCACAGACGGCGATGCGGCGAGACGGCTCCCGAGGGCTTGGCCGTGCCAGCCGTCCACCCGCCGCTGCCGAACACCGCATGCACCGCCCGATTGGGTATGCAGGCAATCACCAGGAACAACAGAATCGGAAACACAACAAAGAAGACAGCTACAGCAGCCTCGTCGTCGCGCAAACGCATGCCCCCAAGACACATAGAGGCCGTAAATATGGTCTGTAGGCACGCCAACATCAGGAAAGGCTTGATCAGACTGCTCCATGGGCTGCGGTACGTGCTCTGAAGTGCCTTCACGAGGAAGAAAAACGAGAACAGAAACGACCCGACCGCTACAGACACGCAGATCACGAACTCCTCACTGCTCATCCGGTCGACGCACGCCAGGATAGTCAACGAGAGACCAAGCCCGACAAGGCCCACAAACGCCAGCAGGCTCAGGAAGCGCAGCCAAGGCGGTACCCGACGCACCACGGGCGGACCGATAGGGCGCCTCTTTCGCGAAGGCCGCCATTCGATCGTCAGCGCACCGGTGGCTGTTTGGCCCGCCGTCGGCGTCTGCGCAGCGCGGTGCGCGGCTGCCCCCGGCGCGCCAACCTGCCGCGGACGGGCACCGGGCGTAAACGCGCACGCCACCTGCGTGGTCAGCGAGATGCCCGCCAGGATACCCGCCGCCTGGAAGGGCAGTCCGCCAAACATGCTGGCAAACACGAAGCCGAGAACGCCCGCCAGAATCGCATGTTTGAGCGACACCCGCTGAGGGCGCGTCGGGGCGGTGCATCCGTGCCAGTTCAGCACAAACAGCGAGGCAAACACCGCGAAGTACGTCATCGCGATTAAGGGTTCGGATGCGATCTTTGGGCTGCCCATGAGAAACAGCGCCGAGGGCACCAGACAGAAGACGCACGCCACCCCGCCAAATGCCAGACGAAGAATGATCCCCTTCTCGCGTTCAAGCCTGGGCACGAGGCGATGTCGGGCCAGGACAAGCCCGTACGATGCCCCCACAATCATGAGGAAAAAGTAGACGGCCGCCAAGGCCGGGTCGCTCCGCCAGCCGGTACCCCAGGGAGGCGGCACCACCGCAGCCCCCAGGGCAAACACGACGGCTGTAATAAGCGCAAGCTTGCGGCGCTGACCGCGAGACAGCGCATCGTGTGCGAGGCCCTCAACGCCTTCGTGTCGGCCCTGCGCCGTCGCCCCCTTGGTCCGGCCCACAGCCCTGTCCACTCGCCCACTGGCCTGCGTGGCCACGGCCACCACCCGCTCGCCTATCGCACTCAGCCGATCGCTCGCCTGGTCGATCCACCCGCCCAACTCCTGCCAGATGTCGCCCCTGGCGGCGTCGCGCGAATCGCCGTCGCCGTCGAACCCGGCCTGTGCGCCCACCGCCACCTTGCGCGCCGCCCGCTCGGCGACCATCGAAAGACTCTCGGGCGAAAAGTGCGACACGCTCTGGCGAACGTGGTCGGCGCCGAAGACCGCCTCGACCATCTCCTGCACCGTCTGGTAGCGCTCGGCCGGGTCCTTGGCCAGCGCACGGCCGATCACCGCGGCGAAGGGTTCTGGAATCTCCTCCAGCGACGGCTCGGCCGCCAGGTGCTTCATCAGGATCTCGCCCGGGCTCGACCCGAAGAACGGCACCTGCCCGCTGAGCATCTCGTACAGCACTACCCCCAGCGCGTAGATGTCGATGCTGCGGTCGTATCGCCCGGCCCCGATCTCCGGCGCCATATAGTGCACGGTGCCCACCGTGACGGTCTGGCCGCTGTGGTGACTCTGGCTGATGGCCTTGCTCAGGCCGTAATCGCCGATCTTGACGTACCCGTCCTCGTAGAACACGTTGCCCGGCTTGAGGTCGCGGTGAACGATGCCGCGGTCGTGCAGAAACGTCAGACCCTTGCCGATCTCCCGAAGGAAGAAGGCTGCTTTCTGCTCGCCCAATCCAGCCGGCGACTCGTCGAGCAACTGGCGAAGGGACGGCCCGGCCACGTACTCCATGATCACGAACGGCCGACCGTCGTCGTTGTATTTGAGGTCGAAGATCGTGACCAGATGCGGGCTCTTGAGGTTCATGCACTGGCTGACCCCGCGCAGCTCGATGGTCTCGTAGCCCTGAACTGCCTTCAGCGCCACCTCCCGACCGCTGTCGCTCAGGGCGTAGTACACCTCGCCGAACCCGCCGCGCCCGGCGGCGCGCTGGATGGTGTAGCCCTCCAATGGCCGGTCGCCGTGCTTGTATTGAAACCCCTTCATCCTCACCCGCCTGACTGTCACCCCGAACCCACGTTGGCTCCCCACCTCTACGATGCCGGCGTAATCACCAGCGACACCGAGCCCACTCGAACATGGGCGCCCAGCGGTATCCCCATGCGAACGTCCATGGGTCGATCGTCGACCGTCACCGGATCGGCCGCGCGACAGAGCAGACGACCCTCGCGGATATGAAAGATGGCCGCCTTGCTCAGTTGCTCGGTGCGAATATGAGCAGACGAGCCCGGTCCCAGAATCATCTGACGGTCCAGAAGAATCACTTGCCGCGCGTCACTTCGCGGCAGGCGCGTGCCCGACAGGCGCAGCACGGCTGAGGTGCTGGCCGGGCTCGGCACGGTGAATTTCAATCGACATCGCGGCGACAAGGCGATCTGATCGCCGCTTGCCAGCAGCCTCCTGGTGGTCGGCTTGTCGTTGACCCGAACGGGCCGCTCGGCCGTCAGGAAGTAGTCCTCGTCGACCCGCTCGATCGTGACCGCCGGCAGCCCAGGCTCGGCCATCAACGCAAGATCGATGGGCCGCGATGAGTTGGCTGTCCCGATGGTGATCCGCCCTTGCCGCAGCACCACGAAGCTGCCGACACCGTCTACCTGGACAGCGAACTTTGTCGGCAAGCTCGCGCCCAGGACGGCGCTGTCGGGCGATGACGCCGGGGAAGAGGTACCGATCGGCTCGCCCTCGATATCCGCACGTTCTTGCTGGTCATCCGAGTGAATAGTCATAAGTGGTGTCAGCGGCCCACTCCGCAACTGCTCGAGCCCTTTGCCCGCCCGTTCCGCACTTTCCAAAGCCGACCCCAACCACTCCGATCTGGGGAACATCGACGCCAGTTGCCGAAGTATTTCACTCGTCTGGCGGAGTTCGCCTCGATACGTCAACTGTGCGGCCTGGCGGCACTGCTGGAGCACCCACGTCAGTTCCTGCGCCTCCACATGATCGCCGGCCAACGGCGCCAGGCGCTCCATGAGCGATGCCGCTAGCATCAGCCGTCCCTGCTCGACCGCCGTTCGCGTTTGCTGGATCACCGCACGCGTCGCTCGCCCGCTCAAATCCGTCACCCTCTCGCCCGTCGCGTGCTGCCGCCTGGCCTCCAGCAGTTCGGCGATGGCGTCGGCCCAGTTCTCGCCGGCCAGCGCCTTCTCGGCCCGCACCAGAGCAGCGTCGGCCGCCGTCCGCCGCGCATTTACCTCCCCCAGCAGACGTTCGGTCTGGCTCCCGTCACTCGGCAGACGTTCGATCAGTCCCTCGGCCAGCGACAGGCGACCCTCGTCAACACGTCTGCGCGCCGCCTCGACCGTTTGGGCGTGTTCTTGCTTCTTACGGTCCTTCGCCATCATGGCCTCGACAGCGGCCGCTCGCAGGTCGGCAATCTCCTGCGTATTGCCGCCCAGGATGCCCGCCTTGCCGCAGTCGCCGATGGCCTCGCCGACTCGCCCGGCCGACAGGTGCTGCCGACCTCGCTCAACCAGGGCCATTACAAGTCGACCTATCAGCCGCTGCCCGCGCCGATGGGCCTGCACGTCCTGGGCGCGGGCCAATTCATACGCCTCGTCCAGACGTCCGCCCGCCAAGGCGGTCTCAGCTTGTCGGATTCGGAGACTCAACACCGATCTGATCCCCAGTGCCTTAACTCAAGCACCAGTATACACTTTTTGTCCGTTCCGCGTGACGACTCCGACAGTACTGCCAACAGGACGGCCGTAGAGTGCCCGGCGCTCGCCGGCCACACCGTCGGTGAGATGATTGGCCAGCGCACCCAGCAGGATTCTCCGCAGTTCGGCCAGCTCGGCGTTCGATAGCCGGCCAAGCTGCTGCTCGGTGAGACGCTCGCTGGCGATCAGCCGTCGTAGCTCGCGCTCGGTCATGGGTGACGGTCCGTTCGTGTTCGGCCTGCGCGCCAATCAGTCTTCGCGATCGACCTGACAGACCTTCGTCGCGTCTGCCGATTGGGCGGCCGCTAGTTCATCACCCTTGGATAGGTACTCGTCGACCTGCGCCAGCAGGTCTGTTTCATCAATCGCGTCGACCGGAATCGGTTCAACGAAGCGCGTCTCATGCGCCAACACGCGCTCGGCCACGTCCAGGCGCTTCTTGATCTGGCGAATGAGCTTCTCGGTCTGCGCGAGCTTGCTGTTGTCCACCTCGATGCGCGACCCGACCGAAGCCGCCTTCACCAGCCGAAACTGACTCGCCAGCCCTTCGATTTGGCCTTCCAACTGCACCTTGCGCGACCGGGTGCGGTCCAACATCTGCATGGCTGCGTGAAGCGATTTCTCGCGAGCGTCCAGCAAACGGTGTTTGCTCGCCAGCACCAGCTCGGCCTCCTTGTGGCGGTCGAACCGGCCGGCCAAGTCCTCCTTGAGCTGCTGGCGCGTGTACTGACAGCCACCCAGCGTGTAGCTCACTCGCTGCGCGCCGAGCAGGTCACGCACCTTCGAGATTCTCGTCCGCTGCTCATCCAGCGAACGCTGGCTTTGCCGGATGTCCGCCGTTAGCGCAGCCACCTCCACCTCCTCCTGGGCGATCATGCGGATGTTGGCCTGCATCTCCGGAATGATGTCGTCCAGCAGGTCGCGAGCCCGCCGCAGCTCGAATTCGATGGGAACCGCGTCCTTCACCGCCGTCCGCACCGACCGAGCCGAGCTGGTCACGTAGCTGACCACGTCTCTGCCGAACAGCACTCCGCCTACCAGGCACGCCCCTACCGCAGAAAGTGCGCCGATCTTGACCCATCTCAGAATCATCGTAAACCTCCGTTCTGCAAAGAGTTAGGGCCGCTATGCCCCGGTATTGCCGCTTCGACCACACTGCGGTTGTCGCAGTTGGTGGCCTTCTATTTCACGATGATGGGAGAAACTGCGCCGCGGGCGGACGATGCCTTGGGCGCCCGGGCGAGAAGCCCTTATCCTTTCACTCGAGCAACGGTGGCTCTGGAGCGACTAAGTTCGGGCGGGGTCCCAACGATGAGCAAACTGACGTCACACCCCATCGATCCATCATTCTTCGACGTCCGTGATCGCACGCTGTTTACGTGGCTGGGAGGTGCGGGCGTCCTGATCAACAGCCGGGGCACGATCGCGATGATCGACCCGCTGATCAGCCTCATCCAGAGCGACGATGAGTTCCTGGCCGAGACCGGGCACCGTCTGCTGATCGACCTGCCGATCCTCGCCAAGCAGGCGCCCCGACTCGATGCCGTCCTCTATACCCACGCAGACGGCGACCATTTCGCCGAGCCGACCGCGCGAACGCTCAACGATCGCCTTCGCCCCGTATTCGTCGCGCCGCCGCCTGTGCTCGAGCGCGTCGAGCAGATCGGCGTCGAGCAGCGCCGCATGCGCCTGGCGTCAGAGAACGCGCGTTGGATGATCGGGTCGCTGTCGATCACGGTAACGCCCGCCATGCACGATTGGCAGCCGACCAATCCCTGGAAGCGTAGCGACTGCTGCGGCTTTGTCGTCACCACGCCCGACGGGGTCATCTGGCACCCGGGTGACACACGGCTGATCGACGAATTGCGCGAGGTGACCGGCGTGGACGTGCTGTTCTTCGACGTCGCCCAGGTGCAAACGCACCTCGGACCGGCCGGCTCGGCCCAACTGGCCAAAACCTGCGGCGCGACCGATCTGGTGGCCTACCATTACGGCACCTACGATGTGCCGCCCGGCGGTCCGTTCGGTGGCGATCCGGATGATTGCCTGACCTACCTCGAAGGCGTCGACGCCCGCTTCCATCGCCCCGACCCGGGGCAAGTGCTTCAGTTGCCGGCACGCTCTGCCGCCGCGCCAGACAAACGGTAGCGAGCCACAGAAAGTCAGGCGTTACAGCCGACACCCCGCAAGCACTCCAAACTCGTTGCGCAAAACGGTATCCTGTGCCCGTGAGTCACGTCATGTTTCGCGGAGTTGCTGTTGGGTATGCCTAGGTCACAGCGTCGAACACAGCGACACGCGACCGGCAAGGCCGAAAAGGCAAAGCAGCCGGCCCGGCATCACGCGGACATCTACATCTTTGCTGCGATCCTGTTGGCGGCGGTGTTGCTGAGGGCGCTTTACCTGCACGAGGCGATGGCCGACCCGCGCTTCCAGCATCCCGGTATCGATGCAGCCTACCACGACTACTGGGCGACGGGTCTGGCCACGGGCGACTGGCGCGTGCCCACGCCCTACGCCGACCCCATGATCCGCCAGACGGCCTACCTGCGGCCGCCCGGCTACCCGTACTTCCTGGCGGCCATCTATAAAGTGTTCGGCCCCAACCACTTGGCGGCGGCCATCGTGCAGATGGTCATGGGCGTGGGCAACTGCGCGCTGCTGTTCCTCTTCGCCCGGCG
>Ga0315550_1001476_pt1 | contig 14451 bp, 15 predicted proteins | sample SalMarSW160190MG_2_FD_203100 | JGI IMG/M metagenome (GOLD analysis project Ga0315550, IMG submission 203100) | Salt marsh sediment microbial communities from the Plum Island Ecosystem LTER, Massachusetts, United States - Salt Marsh Sediment SW1601-90 ... | reverse complement strand
CTACTTCCACAACCCACGCAGGTAGTTCAGCTTCTCCACCCCCTGGTAGTTGCCGCCGCCTTCGTGCTGGTTGTACTGCCAGACCCGGATCTCCTTGGGGCCGGCAAAGTGATTGTAAGCGGCAAAGACGGTGGATGGCGGGCAGGTCTGGTCCATCAGCGCGGTGGAAAAGAGCGCGCGAGACTTGGTGCGCGCCGCAAAATTGACGCCGTCAAAATAGGAGAGCGTATTGAACACGGTATCGATCTTGTCCCGATGCGCTTTGCAGAACCGGACGATTTCTTGGTAAGGATACGAGTCGACGATTTCTGTGGCGCGGCGGTAGTGGCACAGGAAGGGCACGTCGGGCATGACGACCTTCACGCTGGGCTCCAGTCCACCGACGGCTATCGTGATGCCGCCGCCCTGGCTGCCGCCGGTGACGGCGATACGCTCGACGTCCACCACCGGATTTGTCTTGGCTGCTTCGACGGCGCGCACGCCGTCGGTGAAGACGCGGCGATAGTAGTAGGTCTTGGGGTCCAGTACGCCGCGGGTCATAAAGCCGGGGTAGTGTGGATTGGAGCCTTCAGGTTCTGGGTCTGGCGTGTCGCCCTTTTGCCACGTGCTGCCCTGGCCACGGGTGTCCATTACCAAGTGGGCAAAACCCGCGCTGGCCCATAGCAGCCAGTCGGTGGCAAAACCACGCCCGCCGCCATAGCCGATAAATTCGACCACGCAGGGCAGCGGTTCCTGGCGCCGGCGGGGCACCAGGAACCAGCCCTTGATGGGCTGACCGCCGTAGCCGTTGAAGGTAACGTCGAAGGCATCGAGGGTCTCGAGCCCACAGTCCACCGGCTCAAAGGCGGCGTCCAGGGGAAACCGGCGCGCCTTCGACAGCGTCGCCTCCCAGAAGGCGTCGAAATCGGACGGCTCGTCCCGTTCCGGCAAGTAGGTCTCTAATTCCTTGAGTGGCATATCAAATAGCATGGTCTTTTTTCCTTTCAATGATTTCTTGGGCCGATCATCCCCGCGCCGGCGGCCATCTCCTGCATCTCCTGGGTGATGGCCTGCTGGCGCGCGGTCTGGATCGTCAGCGTCAGCTCGGCGATCAGGCGGTCGGCGTTCTGCGTGGCCGCGCCCATCAGTTCGTAGCGCACCGCGTGCTCGGCCGAGGCCGATTCCAGCAGCAGTTCGTACAGGCGTGTCGTCGTCAATTGCTCGATCACGCGGGCAAAGAGACTCACGGGATCGGTTTCGACGATAATAGAGGCCCCTTCTCCGCAAGTGTCCCCCCCTGTCGACGCGGCGTTGCCGCGCCGGGACCATCCCCCCCGCTCGCGGGGGGGAGAGAGGGGGGGCTCGGGGGGGATCAGGCGCGTCACCGTCGGCTCGTAGCTGCCCAAGCCGCGATAGGCGTTGTAGATCAGGTCGACCGCGTCCACTTCGTGCGCCTCGTAGCGGGCGAGCCAGCGATGAGAGAGATCGCGCGCCAGGTCGAAGGAGGGCAGCGCGGTGATCGAGAGCGCGTCCGACCAGGCGAGCTGATGGCCGCGCCGTTCGAGGATGCGGCGCATGCGGCCGCCCAGGGTCGCCAGTTCTATGTCAGTCCCTTGCTCGGCCAAGTGGGCCTCGGCTCGTTCGACGACTGCGGCGTTGAACCGCCCGCACAGCCCGCGCTCACTGCCGATGACGAGCACTATTACCCTGGCGCTCTCATCTGGCGATGAATCGCCAGGCTCATCATCTGAAGCCTGCTGAAGCAGGCTGCCCGAGGGCGATTTATCGCCCTTTGGCTTCCGAGGCCGATGATTCATCGTTGGCCTTGGCAAGTGCGCCGCCACCAACGGCAGCAGGGCCTTCAAGCGTTCCATGTACCCCTGTACCCGGCCGCGCTGGTTCAACGCCGCCTGCCAGCTCCCCAGTGAGATGGTGTGTAGGGCGCTGAGGATGGGCTGCACGCTGCGGACGTTCTCCAGCCGGGATTGGGCGCGTTCCAGTTCGATCATTGTTCAGTAAACTTCAAACTTGTCCAAATCCCAGACGAACACGACGGCCCCACCTACCTTGGCTTTGGCCGATGAGTGGCGATCTGTAAAACCGGCACCCGCCTCGCCGGATTCCACACTGACGTCGGAAGTGCAGCCGCTCTTGATGATGCGCAAGACGGATTTCACGTCTTCTTTTTTCACGGCGACGAACATCGTCGTCCAGGCCTGGCGCAGCATGCCGCCGCGGCTCTCGAGCAGCGTCGCCGTATGGCCGGCGGCGATCAGTCCTTGCAGGACGTTCTCCGCCTCGTCCCGCTGTACGACGGCCATGACCATTTTCATGCGTCTGTTTCCTTTCGTCTCACGTTCTCAAAGAACGCGTCCAAAAGCTGGCGTGTCTCGTCCGTGAGCTTGCCCGTGCGGTTGATCTGTTGCAGCAAGCCCGGATGCTCGTCCTTGACGTGCGCCAGTAGCTTGGTTTCAAAGGCCGGCACGTCTTCTGGAGGGACCTGGTCGAGCAGTCCTTCGGTGGCGGCCAGCAGGATTACGACCTGGGCGGCCAGGGAGAGCGGGCGGTGCGCGGGTTGGGTGAGCACGGCTCGCAGCCGCTCGCCGCGCCGAATCTGCCGTTTGGTGGCTTCATCGACCTCGGTGCCAAAGCGAGCAAAACGCGCTACCTCCTCGAATTGGGCCAGCTCCAGCCGCAGGCTGCCCACTACGTCGTGCATCGCCTCGGTCTGCGCGGCGCCGCCCACGCGCGAGACCGAAAGTCCGGCGTTGACGGCGGGCTTGACGCCTCGGTTGAACAGGTCCACGTCCAGCATGATCTGCCCGTCGGTGATCGAGATCAGGTTAGTGGGGATGTAGGCGGATAGGTTGCCCTGTTTCGTCTCCACGATGGGCAGGGCGGTCAGGGAGCCTCCTTGCCCCCCCCTTGTCCCCCCCGCGAGCGGGAGGGAGGAAATCAGTTTGCACGCGCGCTCCAGTAGCCGCGAGTGGAGGTAGAATATGTCGCCGGGGTAGGCCTCCCGTCCAGGCGGGCGGCGTAGCAGTAGGCTCAACTCGCGGTAGGCGTCGGCGTGCTTGCTCAGGTCGTCGTAGACGATGAGCACGTCTCGCCCCTGGTGCATGAGATATTCGGCCATCGTGCAGCCGGCGTAGGGCGCCAGGTAGCGCAGGGCCGAAGGATCGTCCGGGCTGGCCGTGACGACGATGGTGTGGTCCATCACACCGCTGCGGCGTAGGGTCTCGATGACGGCCAGCGTGGAGGACTTTTTCTGCCCGATGGCGACATACACGCAGGCCACGTCCTCTTCCTGTTGGTTCAGGATGGCGTCCACGGCCAGCGTCGTCTTGCCCGTCTGCCGATCGCCGACGATCAGTTCCCGCTGGCCGCGCCCGACAGGTATCAGCGCGTCCACGATTTTCCAGCCGGTGTGCAGCGGCTCGTCCACCGGCTCGCGCTCGACGATGGATGGGGCGTCGCGCTCCAGGTAGCGCAAGTCTGCCGCCTCCACAGGCCCGCCCTTGTCCAACGGCTCGCCCAGTGGATTGACTATTCGTCCCAGCAGTTTGGGTCCTACAGGGGTGCGCAGCCGTTCGCCGGTCGCAGTCACCAGATCGCCGCCCTGAATGCCCTCCTCGGGTCCCAGCAGGATCACGTCGATAAAATCGTGATCCAGGTTGAGGATCATGCCCTGCACGCCGGTGGGAAAGTCGACCAGCTCGTCCGTGCGGGCGTGGGGCAGTCCCGAGAGTGTGGCCACACCGTTGCCGATGTGCTGCACGGTGCCCACGTCGTGGAAGCGCACGCCCGTCGATAGGCGCCCCGTCTGCTCGCGCAGCGTTTGGAGGACGGTGGGTACCTTGGAGTGCGGGCGCTGTGAGGCGGCGCGCGCCCGGGCGCGGTCGCTGATGCGCTTGATCAGGCCGGTTTCGCGCAGGTGCACGTCCCGGTCTAGTTGGTCAGCTTGCTCGCGTAGCGCCTGAAGCAGCGAGGAAACGTCGGGCTTTTGATCACTCACCGGTTACCTGTCCCTTGAGCGTCTGCGCCACCGATTCGCGTAACGCCTCCAGCCGGTCGGCGATAGAGTTATCGACCACCATATCGCCCAGGCGGACGCGCACGCCGGCGGCCAGCGTGGGATCGGTCGTCACCTCCAGGTTGACGTGCCGGTCGGCCAGCGCGGTGAAGGTGCGGGCCAGCAGCCCTTGCTGCTCCGAGGTGAGCGGGTGGGCCGTCGTCACATAGACGGTGGGCTCGCGGTCGCCCAGCGCGCGGCGCAGCGTATCCACCTGCCCCATCTCGCTGCGGCCCATCTCCCAGATGCGGTCGCTGAGCTGCTGGATCAATGCGTCGTGCACCTCCGGCGGCGTCACCTGGCTGATGACGTGTCCGCTGATGGTCAGGATCGTGTCCAGGAGGTCGTCCTGGAACTCGTCGATCGTCTGGCTGCCGATGCGGTCGGCGTTGGCATGCGCCTCGGTCAAAATGCGTTCGGCCTCGGTCTCGGCCTCTTGTAGTAGGGCCGTCCGCTCGACCTCGGCCTGCTCCCTGGCCCGCGCGACGATGGCGGTGGCCTCCTCCTCCACGCCGGCCAGTCGATCTTCCAGTGCGGCGCGCAGCCGCTCAGCCTCCTGGCGATCCTGTGCGGTCTCGCGGGCTATCTGCTCCTTCTCGGCTTCTCGTTCTCTCAAGTTGCGCATCATGGGCCGGAAGAGCACGAAATAGAGCACGACGGCGAGGATCGTAAAGTTAGCCAGTTGGAGGAGAATAGTCTCGAGATTTAACTGCTCCAGCATCCATTATCCTCCCAAGAGACCGAGCAGGAGGCTGATCACTAGGATAGTATAGATCGCCGACGTTTCCAGCAGGGCCATGCCTACGATGAGCGAGGTGAACAGTCGGTTGGCGACTTCGGGTTGACGCACCATGCCCTCCAGCGCCTTGAGTACGGCGCGTCCCTCGACGATGGCCAGGGTGATCGTGCTGCCCATGATGCCGATGCCGGATGCAACGATGACGACGACTGTGATCAGTGTTTGGGATTCCATATTTTGTTCAGACTCCTTTTCTGCTACGCGTTCTCCCTCACCGCCAGACCGATGAACACGGCGGCTAGGATGGTAAAGATGTAGGCTTGTAACACGCCGGTGAACAACCCCAGTGCAATCAGGGGCAGTGGCGCGATAATGGGGACCAATTCAAAAACGACGTCTACGATCAGCTCGGAGCTCATGATATTGCCAAAAAGGCGCAGCGCGAGCGCCAGGGTGCGGCTCAACTGGCCGATAATGTCCAGAGGCAGCATCAGGAAAAACAGGCCCAGCGGCGCGGCCATACTCTTTACGTGTCCCCACACGCCCTTCTGGCGGATGCCAAAGACGTGGACGGCGAAAAAGACGGTGACGGCCAGCGCCGCCGTGGTGTTGAGGTCCTTGGTCGGCGTTGTCACTACAGGGATCACCCCGATGACGTTGGCGACGAGGGTAAAGAGGGCCAGGGCGCCCAGGTACGGCAGGTACGGCCCGGCGGGTCGATCCATCACGTCGGAGATGGTGGTGTTGAGGAAACCGATCAGCCGCTCCAGCAGCGACGGGAAAAACCGGCGCAGGACGACGACGCCACCGATGACGACGAGCATCATGAACCACGTCGAAACGACCGTGTCTGTCACAGAGATGCCCAAGACCTGGAAGACGACTTGCGGGGCAACTCTATCCATAGATTGACTCATTCCAAGTTTGGCGAGGGGACAGAGTGACGAGTATGGCGATCCAGCGGGCCAGCCATAACCCGGCGAACGCCAGTAGTCCCAGTGCCAGGCCCTGCTGCGATGCAAGGATAAGCAGTGCAGTGGCGCTTCCCATACGGAAGACAAACCCCGCCACCACCAGTGGCACCCTTGTGAGGAGTGGGCCGGACCGCAGGCGGCCCACTGTCCAACGCAGCGTCAGGTCGTTGAGTATGCCGACGATGATGCCGATAGGGAGCCAGAATAAGGAAATCATTGCGGTTTTCTCAAGATGACGATTTCCTCCTTGATCTCTTCGCCAGAGCCGGTTGTGCCTTTCCGTACGCGCCAAACCAATGCGTCTTCAACGACAAAGCCGAGCCTCTCGGCGATGATCCCCAGAATTTTCCCGGTGGGGGTGTAAGTTTGCAGATAGGTTCGCTGGTCTCCTACCACGTAAGCACATTGGCCTCCTACTCGCAGCGCCTTTTTCAGGCTTTGCAAATGTCTGTGCATGCCTCCAAAGTATTCCTCAATGATCCGTGGATAGAGCTTGGCAAACCCGTAGGTTTTGTCCTTTATTTTTATGCGTAGTTCGTCGGCAATGGCACGCACCTCCGGTATGTCTGCGACCCACTGCCCATCATCGTCTGCCTTATAGATTCCTTTGCTGTGCGAGCGCACCATCGCGCGTTTGACGCGCTGAAGGCTTTGCCTGTCATACACAAAGCCCAGAAATACTAGTTCAAGCCGGGTTTGACGTGTGTAATCCTTTTCCGTGGGATAAGGCGGAGATGTGATGACGTAATCTATGGATGTGATCTCGTTTTCGATCAGGATTTTAGCGCATTCTCTCGCATCGCCCGGCAGGACTAGAGAGTGTCCCCTAGCAGGTAGTGTTTGTACGGTTTCAAGGTCAGAGATTATCGTCTCCATCCTGTTGCGAAACGTTCCAAGAACGTCAACATCTTCCTTGCGCCCAGAGACGTATATCTCTGGCCCAAAGCTGACGTTGCCAACGGTCTCTACCAGGATCGCCACCAGCGCCAGCTTGAGCACATTTTTGACTTGATCATCGCAATCGATTGATCGGATTTCATTCAGAAGGGCGATGGTCTTGTAAAATGGTGTTTCACTAATCCAACCTCTTTTCAGCATACCAGAAGAAACAAAGTATTGCCCTTCTGGAGAGTTGGCGAGAAGCTGTGTTTTCAAGTGATCCGAATTGAACGCGTCGGCAAAGAGCGGTTGTGCCGAAAAAGTCAATTGCTCACACAATGGTTGTGTCTGGTTTATGATTTCCCACAGAGCGTCGCGCAGTTGGAAGAGATCAGTATCCCAGGCGGTCTTGACCTGCGATGCAAGTACGCTCGCGGGATTGGCCTCTATTCCCGTTACATCGAGCCCCATCTTTTTGCATTCGACCAAGGTTGTGCCGGTTCCACAGAATGGGTCGAGCACCATGTCGCCCTGGGTTGCGTCGAACCGTTCGCACATCTCAGTGACAAGGTGATCAGGGAATGCGAGAACGAAGCGATACCACCTGTGGACTATACCGTCGTTGAGCAGTTGTTTTTCTCTGCCTTTTTGAATAAGTGAGTTGGTAGCAACCATTTGGTGTGAGTTCCTTATGAGTGGGTATCATCACGCACTAACTTGTAGCGGGTATATCGTTTGACAGCTATTGCTTCTAGTTCTTCTTCATCGTCGAATTCCAGAAACACACAAGAACCGTCTGCCAGTGGTTTGACGCCAACTGGCCGTAGAGCAAGTTCGCCATAGGATTGCTTGGCGAACAAGATCATCTGTCTGATTTGAACAATTCCCAGGCGTTCTTTTGGCCCTACGCTCTTGGCTTCGATGGGAATTACATACCATCTGCCTTCGGTGTCGACGCCGACGTATAGGTCATCGATCTCTACCTGGCCGATGTCTTGTACCGAGGAACGCACGTGCCCTTGCAAATGGTACGCTGCAAGAGATAGGAAGACGTCTATCAAGCGGTTGTATCGGATTTTGGTGAGGGTTGCCTGTTCGTCCTCACCGCCGTACTTCAGAACAATGTCGGGAGTTGCTTCGGGAATCTCAGTGATGTACAAATCGTCTGGCACGTGGATGTAGGGAGCGCGTTTGAGTCTGACAAAGGTGTATTTGCCTTTCCCGACGCCTTCAATAACCCAGTTGCCTGTGCTCAGAATCTCGTCGGGCAGATCGGAGCGCCCAGTCCGGTAATGGTAGGGTATATCGGGAATGTTGTTGATGATGATTCCCAAGTCCTGGCAGATTTGGACAAGTTCGTCCTTGGCAAAGTACAGCGTTTTCTTGTCCGGCTTGTAAACACGGCGGAACGCTTCGCAGATGACCTGATCGTAGAGTTTTTGCTCGATTTCAAGACTTTCTTCTGGTGCACCATCAGTGGTCATTTTTCGCTCCTGTCAATTTCCTTGAAATGGGACACGACGATATCGTCGATGCTCTTCCAAAATTTGCTCAACTCCATCCCATAAGCGGCAGCCATTTTTCTTTCCAGCACGCCGTGACTGTGCTTTTGTCGTAGCAGGTCTTGTAGCAGGTCCGGCCGGGTGTCCTCGAGGTAGCGCGTGAGCCAGTAGCCGCGCACGCAGTGGTAGAACACCAGGTCGTCCATCGCCTTCCTGCGCAGTTGGCGGTACCGGCCCGGGCTGGTATCTTGCGGCGGTTGGGCCAGTGCCTGGATCGACTCGGGTTTTACCGTCGGCTTTCCGGCAAACTTGTCGACCGTCACCATCGCCAGGCCTTCGTTTAGCCACATGGGCAGCCTCAGGTGCGAGGTGAAGGCGTGCGTCAGCTCGTGGCACGCGTTGCGCCGCACGCGCTCGTCGAGGTCGTCCTCTTTGCAAAAGATGCGCTCTCCGATGCTTGTATCGGCGGTCTCAAGCAGACGGGGCGGCTTGACGCCGACGGCGCGCCGCTCGCCGAACTGCTGGTGCCAGCCGCCGGCCAGCGCCCACAGCTTGCGCGCGCGAAGGTACCACAGGGGCAGCGTCACGGCCACGAGAACCCGCCAGGGCCAGGGTGGCGCGTGAAAGAGAAACCGCACCCACGAGGTCATGACATAGACGCGGCAGTCCTCCGGTGTGTCGAGATCCCAGCACGTGTGGATGACCTCGATACTGCGCTCGCAGGCCTGCCCGATGAGCTCGGCGGCCTCCCGCTCGCGCGAGTCAAAGTACAGGGTCAGGCCGTCTATAGGCTTAGTTCTCACGTTCGATTTCCCTCTGCCTGTGGTTCAATATCCAACACGTCGTCGGGTTGTGCGTTTAGCTTGGCTAGCAACTCGTGTGCCAACCGGTCAAAGTGTCTATCGTCTTCAGAGACCTCGATGGTTTCTGAAACCCTTAAGGTTTGCGGACGCGCAAATACCGTTACGCCCGCGTCGCTCACCTGCAAAATGCCCGCGCCCAGGTCAATTGCGTGCTCGCCTGATGCATCGGTGTAGCGTAGCGGCGCGGCTACCGTCTCGGCCAGCAACGGCGCGTGACCGGGGTAGATACCGATGGGGCTGCCGTCGACCAGTTGGGCCTGCACTTGGGTCACGCCCCGGGCATCGAGCAGCGCCCGCTCCGGCGTCAGTACCGTCAGGCGGAACGGCTTTCTCATTGATTCGTTTCCTCTTCTTCCAATTCCTTCGCCCGCGCCATCGCCTCGTTGATATTGCCCACCATGTAGAACGCCTGCTCGGGCAGATCGTCGTGGCGGCCCTCCAGGATCTCGTGGAATCCTCGCAGCGTCTCCTCCAGCGCCACGTAGCGGCCCGGAATCCCGGTGAACGGCTCGGAAGCGAAGAAGGGTTGGGTGAGAAAGCGCTGCAAACGCCGCGCCCGCTCGACCGCCTGCCGATCTTCCTCGCTCAGCTCCTCCATGCCTAAGATGGCGACCACGTCCTGCAGTTCCCGATAGCGGGCCAGCAGCGCGCGCACCTGTGTGGCGATGGTGTAGTGCTCCTGGCCCACGCCTTCGGGCGTGAGCAGCGCGCTGCTGGAGGCCAGCGTGTCGATGGCCGGGTAGAGGCCCAGGCCGGCCTGGCGGCGCGAGAGGATCGTGGATGCGTCCAGGTGGGCGAAGGTGGCCACGACCGCCGGGTCGGTCAGGTCGTCGGCGGGCACGTAGACCGCCTGCACCGAGGTAATGCTGCCCCGGCTGGTGGTGGCGATGCGCTCCTGCAGTTCGCCCATCTCGCTATCCAACGTGGGCTGATAGCCCATAGCGCTGGGCAATCGTCCCAGCAGCGCCGAGACCTCCGCCCCGGCCTGGATGTAGCGAAAGATATTGTCGATAAAGAGCAGCACGGGCCGCTGCTCGTAGTCGCGATAATACTCGGCCATTGTCAGCGCGGTTAGCGGCGTGCGCAGCCGGGCGCCCGGCGGCTCGTTCATCTGCCCAAAGACGAGCACGGTGTTCTCCAGCACGCCGCTATGCTGCATTTGCAGCCATAGCTCGTTCCCCTCGCGGCTGCGCTCGCCCACGCCGGCAAACAGCACGATGCCCTCGTGCTCCTGGATGGTGTGGCGCATCAGCTCGATCATCAGCATGGTCTTGCCCACGCCAGCCCCGCCAAAGAGGCCGATCTTGCCGCCGCGCGGGTAGGGGGTCAGCAGGTCGATGGCCTTGATGCCGGTGACGAATGGTTCGGCGACCACGCGCTGCTCACTCATCGGTGGCGACGTGACGTGGATCGGGTGGCGCGCTACCCAGTCAGGCAGGGATTGGCCGTCGATAGGCTCACCCAGCACGTTGAACAGGCGGCCCAGCGTCGCCCGGCCCACCGGTACGCGGATCGGCTGGCCGGTACCGGTCACGCGCAGCCCCCGGCTCAGGCCTGCCGTGCTGCCCATAGCGATGGTGCGCACGGTGCGCGGATCGATGTGCTCCTCCACCTCGACCACCAGTTCGGGGCCGTCGTCGCGCTGGACGATCAGCGCGTCGTGGATGCTGGGCAGGTCGCCGGAGGGGAACTCGGCGTCCACGACCACGCCAGCTACGCGGGCTACTGTGCCGGTTGTTGCCAAATCTTTGCTCCTATCAAATGTACGAATAAAACGAATGGACGAATATGTGAATGGATGAGTAGGCGAGTTGCAACCAGGCCATTCGTAGATTCGCCCATTCGCTGACTCACTGGGGGGATTTTACCCCATCTTGTGGGGGAGGCAAGTGGAGTTGATGCTTGTCGGTTGTCTAACGTGTCTCGGAGGAGCCGATGGTTTTTTGGGCAACTCGGGGGTCTGGCAGAGCTGCCCTGGGGCTGGCGACGGCGTACCACAGCAGGGCGGGCACGTACATGCAGATCACCACGATCTCTTCCAGTTGGTAGAGTGTATCCCAACTGACGCCCCACCAGTACCAGACAAAGTTCCATCCCACGTGGGATAGTTCTCCGGCGCAGCCGGCCAGGGCTAGAGGAATCAGCAGCCGTTTGTCGCTGGATAGTGAGAGCAGGGCGATAGGCCAGATCAGGTACCAAGGCCAGAACCAGAAATTGGCCAGGAGGAGGTAGAGCATAAAGGTGGTCAGGCTGGCGTCTGCCACGATTTGCCAGCCGCTTTTGTCCCCCGCCTCCCGTTGCCCGACGATGCGGCGACACACTTTTCCCAGGAAATTCTGTGGGATCGAGGGCTGCCCTTGCCGTGAGGTTCTGAGCAGGCCGTATGCGGTGCGCATCAGGACGACCAGGTAGGCCAGGCCAAAGGCGGCCAGGAACGGCCAGCCGGCGATGGCGTGCGCGACTTCCAGAGGGCCGATGGGCCGTGGGGTGGCAGGGTCCTGAAAGGATGCAAAGAACTTGGCGATGTCGTTGAGGAGGGATGGGGCCTCCATATAGTGCTTCAATTGTATCAGGATCACGCTGGGGACCGACGTGCGGAACATTTCCCCGCGCCGGGTGAAGGTGTAGGAAACCTCCGGCCACTGCCAGAAAATGCGATAGTATTGGAAGGTGAGCAGGCCTATCAGAGCCAACATAAAGAGCCCCATCGTGACGCGATCGCCCCAGGTTCTTTCCTTGGCCAGCAGGTAGAGCAGGAACAGCGGAAGCAGCAGAGCGGGGACGAACTTGATCAGGACGGCCAACCATAGCAGGACGACGCCGAGTGCGCCATACGATAGGCGCCGAATGCGGTCCCTGGAAGGGGATTTGTCTGTGGCGCCCTCGGTCTTGCTGAGCGCCCACAGAGCGCCGAGGATCAGGGCCATCATCAGCAAGTCGTTGTGCCCGTTGGCCACGCCCTCTAGCAGAATCAGGGGGTTCCAGGCGAAAAGGAGTGTGCCGGCGAGCGCTCGCTTCGGCGCGATGTGTTGCAGGATAGCGGCGATGATCACCACGCAGGCAAAGTAGCTGACCAAAGCCAGTGCCTTGTGGATGATGACATTCGGCCACAACTGGTCCCCGGCCAGGCGACTGATAAAGCCGCTCAACACTTCCCAGACAGGGCCGTAGGCAGCGGTCTTGTCCTTCCAGGAAGCGTATTCCATAAACGGATCGCCGGGATATTGATTCGGCGTCTGGACGTAGGGGTTATCCCGGTGCACGCCCGTGATGCGGCCGCGCGCGATATAGTCATAGATGTCGAGAGATGTGATCAGGCATACCAAGGCGGTGACCAGGGCCAGGAGCACAGCGCCAACCACGACGGCCATCCATAGGCGGCGATCGTTCCGGCCTCGACACAGGCGGTAGGCGATATAATAGAGCAGGAACAGAGCAACTGTCGCCGCGGCCAAACTGAGCGCTACTGCGGGATCTCGGTCGGCGACTACGCCAAAGCTGATGCCCTTAAAGTTGTAGTAGCGATGCAGCGGATAGGGCAGCAGAAAAGTCAGCACGTAGACGGCGAGCGAGAGCACGCCCAGGATCAGCACCAGTTTGAAGCGTAGTGATGCCCCCAAGTTAGGTTTTTTCCCGAGAAGCGCGCTGGCCATCCCAATGCCCGTGGATATCCCTATAGCCAGTCCGGCCAGCAGCAGGTTCCACCAGGTGAGGCGTTGGGATACGCCGATCTCCGATTGCGGGCCGGCGATCGGCTGGTTTAACGCGGTGTAGTAAGGCGTCCGAGTTGGTGCGATGAGGATCGGCGGGATCAGAATCAGGATGAGGATAATCTCCAGGCTGATCGGCAGAACCCATTTGTGTCGGGACATAGCGTCGTTACCTTTCAGGCAATGGCTGAGGAGTGAACGCACCCGCGAACGAGCAGCGCCGCTCGGTATCTGAGGGTGTCTGGCTCCTCTGGTTTGATAAAACTGGGTAGGGCTGCATTGTAGCACATCGTTACAGGGGGCACAAGGGGGGCGAGGTTGGGATTTGTCAAGAGGATGGCTTCTCGTCGTTCTGCTGCGGAAAGTTATTCTTTCACAGGCCCTTGCTGCACGTCGTCACGGATGGGTCTCTGGCCCCCCAAGCGCTGCGTAGCTCGGCGCACAGCGTCCACGTCAGGATCTTGCAGGGCGTAGGGTGGGGCAGGTCGGTCGCCGGCGGCGATGACCACGGTGCCGTTGAGGCAGGGGATGGCCACGTCGACCTGGTATCGCACGCCGCCCTCACGCACGCTGTACTCGCGCTCGGGATAAAAGCCCGCCTCCTTCAGGGTGACGAACAGACCGTCGGCGCCAGAGACGTACAGATCGTTAATTTCCTCGGCGGCAGTGAACCGATCCCATGTCGTTTCGACGAAGGTGATGCGCCGCCAACGCAGGCTGGGTATGGGGTGCTCCAGCTTTGCCAGGGGGCCGATCTGGACCTTGTAGTACGTTTCGTCGGCACGGGGATGGTCTACCTCATCGGGAAATAGATCGCGGCGACGCACCAGTTCGTGGCCCCGGACTGGGGCGTACCAACTGATGCCCCATTTTTCATCGCCAAAAACGCGGGTGAAGTAAAAGGCCAACACCGTCGCCTCGGAGGCGCTCTGGGGCGCATACTTGGTTGGGATGCGGTACCAGCCCTCGTCCCGCGCGATGTCAAAGTCGCGCCGGTTGTTCATGATGGCGACGAGTATGCGATCGGATGGGTGAAACGTCGTTTCGCTCATGGTTCGTAGATTAGCCCCTATTTGAATTGTATCCTACCTCGCTTTTCGGCGCAAGTCGGCGCGGGAGTGGCTGCGAAAACCACCGCTTGCGCCGGGACCGCTAGCGATGGTACAATCACGGGGGGGTAAACCCCTTTAGCGTATGCGAATACTGAGAGAGGAGAAGTATGACAGGTGTACGGCTATTCGTGTTAGTGATTGCTTTGCTCCTCGTTCTCGTCACGGCGGGAGGATGCTGCACCCACTGGACGAGTGACACGGATGGTATATCCTTGCTGATCACTCGGCCGCAGGGCGCTGGGTTGTTACCCACGCTGACCATATCGAATACCTCGTCGGTGAGTATAGAGGTTGCGGGCGTCGAAGACATGACAATATATTATAAGGGAACTGATGGATGGGTAAGCCGGGGTACTTGTTCAGGTTTGGTAGTTTATTACACGGAACAGCAAATCCTTCCACCTGACAGTTGTTGGCAGATTTCTCCCAACTTCTACACGGCCAAGACCTGTGTTCTTGATGATGACGATGTAGGGACGTACATGGCCTCAATTGGGTATCGCATATCCAATAACCCCAGGAAGCCCCCCCTGACCTTGTACTCAGACAGGTTCCAGGTAGGCGACGCAGAAGATATTGAGAGCTTCTTGGTGGCCGTCGAGGAGCCCGGTTTCTCTGGTT
>Ga0315550_1001472_pt1 | contig 14481 bp, 7 predicted proteins | sample SalMarSW160190MG_2_FD_203100 | JGI IMG/M metagenome (GOLD analysis project Ga0315550, IMG submission 203100) | Salt marsh sediment microbial communities from the Plum Island Ecosystem LTER, Massachusetts, United States - Salt Marsh Sediment SW1601-90 ... | reverse complement strand
GAAAGCTCTCGCAGAACTATCGGTTTACCGAAGGCGCTGCTTATCAGCGCAAGGCATTGCAGCTCGATAAGGATTATCTGCCGGCGAAGATCCAGCTTGCCCAGGATCTGCTTCGACTGGGTGACGTATCCGAAGGCTGGACCCTGGCCGATGAGGTTTATAAAGCGGACCAATATAATGTTATGGCCTACAACCTTGTCAATCTGCGCGACAACATATCCAAATTCAAAACGCTGACCGCAGAAAGGCTCATCATTCGAATGGACGAGCTCGAAGCGGCTGTGTATGGTGACAGGGTTTTGAAGCTGCTGCAGCAGGCCAAGTCGGAGCTATGCCCCAAATACAGTCTCGAATTGAATGGGCCCGTTACATTGGAGCTGTTCCCTAATCAGCAGGATTTCGCTGTGCGCACTTTCGGCATGCCCGGCGGGGACGGGTTCCTCGGTGTGTGCTTTGGCAATGTAATCACTGCCAACAGTCCCAGGGCCTCGAGAGCAGTCAACTGGGAGTCAATCTTGTGGCACGAGTTTTGTCACGTGGTTACACTCAATCTGACGCATAACAAAATGCCGCGCTGGCTCAGTGAAGGGATTTCCGTGTACGAAGAAATGCAGCGTAATCCCGCCTGTGGCCAGCATATGAATCCACAATATCGTAAAATGATCCTTGGAGGGGAGCTGACACCGATTAGCAAGCTAAGCGGTGCATTTTTGAGTCCGCCCACGCCCATGCACTTGCAGTTTGCGTACTACGAGTCGTCGCTTGTAGTGGAGTTCCTTGTCGAACAGTTCGGCACTGAAACCCTAAAGGCCATCCTCACCGACCTGGCTAAAGGCGAAGAAATCAACAGCGTCATCTCCAGGCGGGCGGCACCGATCGAGAAGATTGAAAAGCAATTTGAGGCCTTTGCTCGAAAGCGGGCCGAGGGTCTGGCTCGGAACGTTGACTGGGCCCAGCCCGAAAACGGACAAGTCGATCCTGCTGACTCAGAGGCATTAGCCAAATGGCTGACCAAGCACCCAAACAGCTTTTGGGCCCTGAGGCTGCATGCCAGCCATCTTTTGGCTGATGAAAAGTGGGAACAGGCCAAGACACCACTCAAGAAGCTAATCTCCATTTATCCGAACTATACCGGCGAGGGTAACGCTTATGGTCTCCTTGCCCAGGTACATCGCAAACTCTCCGAGACCGAACAGGAACGCCAAGTGCTCAACAAGTTAGTCACTATCTCAGCAGACGCGGCGGAGGCCTACGGACGTCTCATGGAGATCGCTATGGAGCAAAAGAACTGGCGTGCGGTCCTTGAGAATGGAAACAAGTATCTCGCGGTCTATCCAATGTTAGGGACTGTTCATTGGTGCGTGGGCCGGGCCAACGAAGAACTCGGCCAAAACGACCAGGCTATTGAATCGTATCAGCGTCTGCTTTTGTTGGATCCAGCGGACCCGGCGGATATCAATTACCGCTTGGCGCGATTGTTTGCGGAGCGGGACCCTGTCACTGCGAAGCGATATGTGCTCGAGGCCCTGGCTGATGCACCACGTTTTCGCCAGGCACATCGTCTATTGTTGAAGTTAATCAAAGACTCCCAGCCCGACAAATCGGAATACAAGTCCACATCGAATGACCAAGGTGAGCTGCAAATAGTTCAGGAGAAAGCACCATGACAAAAACAAAATGGTTCATTATTCTATTCATGGTGGCATGTGTAGGAATAAGCGTTGTGTTCGCACAGAGATATTCCAGTCGACGATATTCCTATCGAAGGAGTGTGCCCGATTGGGAGCCCGACAAGGAGTTTTCTCATGATGACTTCACATTCGTGCGAATCCGGTATGCGTCCGGATACGGCAGAAGTGAATATGAAGGCAGGTCTGGTCGCAGGCCTGGTCGCGGCTTTAGAGGTGATTACGGGCGTAGTTACGGTCGCGGCTTTAGCGGCGGCAACTGGGCAACGGACTACCCCGACAGCGATTTAAACTTCTCTTTCCGCCTGCACCAATTGACTTCGATGGAAGTTAATCCTGACGGAGTGGTACTCGAACTAACGGACCCGAAACTTTTCGACTACCCCTTCATTTACATTGTGGAGCCCGGCCGGCTGGTCTTCAGTGAAGAGGAGGTCAAGATTCTCCGTCGTTACCTGTTGAACGGTGGGTTTTTGATGGTCGATGATTTTTGGGGTGAAGATGAGTGGTATAACTTCTATCGTGAAATCAAGCGGGTGTTTCCCGATCGCGAACCGGTCGAGCTTAATCTGAGCCACCCGATCTTCCATGCCGTATTTGACCTCAAGGAAAAGCCGCAGATACCCAGCATCACCGTTGCTCTGCAAGGGCGCTCTCAAGGTATCACCTGGGAGCGGCCGGATGCGCGGGTACCACATTACAAGGCCATCTATGATGACAAAGGCCGGATTATGTCTATTATCTGTCTCAACACCGACCTTGGTGACGGATGGGAACGCGAGGGGGAGGACGAATGGTATTTTCGTGAGTTTTCAGAGAAGAAGGCCTACCCGCTTGGGATCAATATAGTGTTTTACGCAATGACTCATTGAAAGGAAAATGACTTTGGCTACCAAGACATACGAATTTGAACGACAGGCTGTCGAACAGATCAAGGGGGCACGTGAGCGCATCGGTGCTGAGCTCTCAAAAGTAATCGTCGGCCAGGAGGATGTTATCGAGCATTTGATTATCGCAGTGCTTTCCGGGGGACACTGTCTGATTACCGGTGCGCCGGGTCTGGCCAAGACACTGCTGGTCAAATCTCTCACGGAGCTGTTTAACCTGAAGTTTCAACGCATTCAGTTTACACCGGACCTTATGCCCGCCGACATCACCGGCACTGAAATCCTTCAGTCCGGCGAAGGCCGGGACGGAGAGCGAAAGATGGTTTTTGTAAAGGGCCCGGTTTTTGCCAATATGATTCTTGCCGATGAGATTAACCGCACGCCTCCCAAAACACAGGCGGCCCTGCTCGAGGCGATGCAGGAACACCATGTTACCGCTGTCGGTGTATGCCATGCGCTCAGCGAGCCGTTCTTTGTCTTTGCAACACAGAATCCTATCGAGATGGAAGGCACCTATCCACTTCCTGAAGCACAGCTCGACCGGTTTATGTTCAATGTCTTGATTGATTACCTGCCGGAAGATGAGGAGGTTGAGGTCGTTCGCCAGACTACCACCACCGAGCCCGAACCTATCAAGCAGGTGTTCAGCGGCGAAGACCTGCTGCGGTTTCGCGGCGTAGTTCGCAAGGTACCTGTCGCCGAGGATGTGGTGCGTTACGCTGTGAGGATCGCAGCAGCATCGCGTCCGGGTCCGGATAATTCATTGGATTTCGTCAACGAGTGGGTCATGTGGGGAGCCGGTTTGCGGGCGTCGCAATATATGGTGCTTGGCGCCAAGGCCCGAGCACTGCTTTACGGCAGGTCGCACGTAAGTTTCGAGGATATACGGGCACTGGCCTATCCAGTGCTTCGACATCGCATATTAATCAATTACCGCGCCGAGGCCGAGGGCGTGGTCATTGAAAATCTCGTCGATCGTTTGCTGAAATCGGTCAAAGAGAGAAACACTAAATGAAAGGTAAGGCGGCGGCATCAAACTTGGATGGCACTAACAATAATGCTCCCCGTCCGCGCGGGGACAAGCTTTCCCGTGCAAAAGCAGGGGGTATGATCGATCCGGCCTCGCTGATGAGGATCAAGTCGATGGAACTGCGGGCCAAAGTAATCGTTGAGGGATTCTGGAAGGGTATTCACCGAAGTCCCTATCACGGCTTTTCAGTCGAGTTCACCGAGTACCGCCAATACACCCTTGGCGATGACCCCCGCTACATTGACTGGCGGCTCTATGCTCGCAGTGATCGATATTACATCAAGAAATTCGAAGATGAGACGAACCTGCGCTGCCACCTGCTAATTGACCACAGCCGATCGATGGGCTACGGTTCCGGAGGCTATACCAAGTCGCAATACGCCGGCACATTGGCCGCGACGTTAGCTTATTTTCTCTTTACTCAGGGAGATGCCGTCGGCTTGGCGACATTCGACGATCAGATCAGGCAATATTTAGTGCCGCGCAACCGGTCAGGTTATCTGCGTCGCTTAATGCTGGCTTTGGAGGCATCCCCCGAGGGCAGTGCCACCGACCTGGGTCCGCCGCTGCAGCACATAGCTGGAACACTGACAAGGCGCGGCCTTCTCGTGTTGATTTCTGATATGCTAACGTCGATTGACCGGCTCGAACAAGACTTGAATTATCTGTGTGCGGGCGGCCATGATGTTGTGGTGTTTCATGTTCTGGATCCGTCCGAGCTGAGCTTTGACTTTGATTCGCCGGCAATCTTCCATGATATAGAGAGCAGGCGCAACATGTACGTCGATCCGTCCGACGCCCAGACAAGTTACAAACGTATGCTGGACAAACATTTGATTAAAGCTAAGTCCACATGCCAGAACCTTGGGATCGATTACCATTTGTTCCCAACAGATCGCCCGTTTGACTTGGCTCTGCTGGACTTTTTGCAGGACCGGATGCGCCGTAGAAAGCGTATCAGACACAGAGGTGGTTCAAAAATCAGGACTAAGGTATGAGTTTCCTTTATCCATTATTTCTGGCAGGTATCGCCGCGGTCGGTTTACCGATCGTACTGCATATGATTCGCCGTCATACGCGCAAGCGCATAACGTTTAGCTCACTGATGTTCCTGCGTACTACAATACCTCGATTCAAGAACCGCAGCCGTATAGAAAACCTGCTGCTTCTGATTTTACGGTGCATCATATTGTGCCTGCTTGCATTTGCCTTCTCACGTCCTTTTTTCCCACGAGAGGCCGTGGAGAGCCGGGTCGGCCTGGGCAGGCGCATAGTCCTGTTAGTCGATACCAGTGCATCCATGCGTCGTGCCGGAATGTGGGACCAGGCAATTAGTGAGGCACAGTCAGTATTAGAGGATGTCAGTCAAGCCGATCGAGTGTGCGTTATGAGCTTCGATCAGAGCACAAAAACATTGATAGGATTCGAACAATGGGGGGCGTTGGATCCAAGCCAGCGCGCGTCGATCGTAGTTGAAAATATATCGAAATTGTCACCGGGCTGGGCCCTGACCAATCTTGGTCACGCCCTGGTCAGCGCGGCAGAAGCTATTGAAGACGATGAAGTCAACGATGGACAACAAACTATCGCGATGCGCCAGGTGGTGCTTATCAGCGATTTGCAAGAGGGCAGCAACCTTGAGGCGATGCACGCCTACGAATGGCCTGAAGAGATGGAATTGGTGGTCAAGCCGGTTCGGTGCCGGGGTACCACCAATGCGGCATTACAATTGGTGACGGACCGCAGTGGCCTGGGTGGTTCCGCTGATGGCAGCCGCCCCGGCATCCGAATCACCAACTCGTCCGATGCGACCGCAGAGCGATTTCAACTGAACTGGGCCTACGAAACGGCTGCAGGTGCATCAGGCCGGGCTTTAGATGTTTATGTGCCGCCCGGTCATAGCATTGTCGTGCGTGCCCCGGACCGGGCGGACAGGTCAGAAGCCCGGAAGCTGATATTGACGGGCGACGATCACGACTTTGACAATACCCTCTATTTAGCACCATATTTGCAGCAGGAGGTCAATATCCTATACATTGGCAGCGACAATCCCAACGATTCCAAGGAAATGCTGTATTATGCTCGGCGGGCCTTTGGGGCCACCGGCGCACTCAAGCCTCGTGTCATTTCCCGTCCAGGCAACCAGACCATCGCAGCCATAGACATTGAGACGGCCCATTTGATTATTACGGCCGATACGGTCAACCAGGAGAACCTTGTTTCCTTGCACCGATACCTCGAATCGGGCCGAACGCTTCTGCTCGTTATGAAATCCATCGACGAGGCCAAAACCGTCGCAGGCCTTGCAGGCATTGAAACCATCGAATCTGAGGAGGCCGATGTTAACAGATACGCCATGCTCGGCCGGATTGAATTCGAACATCCGCTGCTGGGGCCTTTCTCCGAACCTCGCTTTGGAGACTTCACCCAGATTCACTTTTGGAAATACCGACTGATAAATATTGGGGCCAGGACGAAGCCCTGGACTGGATCAAACCCGCCTTCGGCGGGGCCTTCGCGGAGCGACAAAGCCACTTCGGCCCTCCGTAGCGGGACTACTGCGGAGGACGGCTCGGCGCCAGGGCGAAGCCCTGGACTGGATCAAACCCGCCTTCGGCGGGCTGCTTTGCCTGACGCCCGGGTGTTAGCCCGTTTCGATAACGGCGATCCTGCCTGGATTGAGCTGCCTGTGGGCAAAGGCTCGCTGCTCGTATTTACCTGCGGCTGGCATCCGTCCGACAGTCAGCTCGCGCTTTCATCCAAATTTGTCCCGCTGCTTTACTCAATCCTTGAGTACGGCGGAGTCCGTGCAGGACAGCAATCGCAGTATTTCGTAGGTGACCATATACCCATACCGCACTCAATAAAGGCCGGTGGCAGTCGGGCCGTGAACTTGCAGATTCGCAAACCCGATGATTCCCTGATTAGTATAGATGCCGGCCAACAGGTCTTTACTCAAACGGACTTGCCCGGAATTTATGCCATTGAGTCGTCCGTTGGGAATCCTCCTTCGCGGGGCGACATAGCCGCTTCGCCTGAGTCTGCTCAGCTTTTTGCGGTCAATCTGCCCGCCAAGGAATGCCAAACAGCCGCCATGCCAATCGAAGATCTTGAGAGGTTCGGTGTTTCATTCAAGCAGCCTTCAAGCGTTGCAGTCGAGCGAACTGAACAGGTAAGGCGTCACAGCAGCCTCGCCGGATTGGAATATGAGCAGAAAGTTTGGCGGTGGGTGTTTATTGCATTGTTAGCTGTGTCGTTAATTGAGATCTGGCTGGCGGGGTGGTTGACCCGTCCGGTACAGAGGACAGAAAACGGAGGACAGAAAACAGAAAACAAAAAACAGAGGACAGACTCTGACTTCTGATTTCTGACTTCAGAGGGAGAACAGAAATGATTGAAAAAGCTCTTCGCAAACGGCTCCAACCAATAGTGAAACGGCGAAGGCGTCTGCATTTAGCGTGGAAGTTGTCAGTCTATTGGTTCGTTTCGGGGCTCATAGGTATCTGTCTGATAGGTGCTGATTGGCTCTGGGGATGGAGCTCGCCTATCGCAAACTGGGCACTATGCATCTCAACTGCGCTGGCAACGGTTTTGGCCTTATACAAATTTAGTCACATGCACCCGGACTACCGGGCCGTGGCCCGAAATATTGAGCGGCAACATCCTGATATGCAGGCGTTACTCTTGACCGCGATAGAACAAGAGCCGGAAGGACTCGGCGGTCAATTAGGCTATCTTCAGGAACGAGTCATCGGCGAAGCTCTGAGACATGCGACTAAATACGATTGGTTACGGAGTGTGTCATCAAAAAAGCTCCTGTTAGCAGAGTTTGGTGGGATTGCAGCGTTATCATTTATCTTTTTAGCACTGTTACAACTGTTACCCTCTACCTCTTCTCTGTTCACAATCGATAGGGGTGTGCTGGCCGGCAGAGATTATAACATCACCGTCAGTCCGGGAGACACCACCGTGGAATTAGGAACGGCGGTAGTTATACTGGCACGGTTCGATGGACGCGTTCCCCCGGAGGCAAAGCTTTGGGTCGGCCCATCTGAACAGGACAAACAGCAGATGGCACTGACTAAGAACCTTGACGACCCTGTGTTCGGCGGTCTTATTCCAGAGGTCAATAACAACCTTCTCTACCATATCGAGTACGCGGACAGACGTACGCGCGACTATAGAATAAGCGCTTATGAGCATCCCGCACTCCAAAGAGCCGATGCGAAGATTGTTTATCCCTCATATACAAAACTGCCCGAAAAGGTCATCAAAAACACACGGCAGGTCAGTGTAATTGAAGGTTCCGAGGTTACTTTTGTCTTTACTCTCAACAAACCGGTAACTACGGCACAGCTTGTCCCTCAGGGAGGGGTCGCCAAAGACAAATCCGCTCTCGATCTAAGCGCCGATGATGAGTCCGCCAATGGCGGAAACATCTATACCACTTCAATCACCGCAACGCAGAACCAACGATATGAGCTGCACCTGGCTGATGCTCAGGGGCTGACGAACAAGATGCCGCCGCGGTTTGTAATTGATGTCCATAAGAACCTGCCTCCCGAGCTCAAGCCCATATTTCCCAATCGTGACGTGCTGGCGTCGCCTTTAGAGGAGCTGAGCCTGGAAGCTGAGGTCTCGGACGACTATGGCGTGACCGGATATGGGCTGAGTTACACCCTTGCAGGCACCCAGAGCAGAGACGTCACGCTGAGTCAGTCGGCGGTATCAAATGAGAATCAACAAATTCAGCACCTGCTGGCGCTGGAAGAGCTTAACACCCAGCCGGATCAGCTGCTGACGTACTACTTCTGGGCCGACGATGTGGGTCCGGACGGCAAGACCCGCAGAACCTCCAGCGATATGTACTTTGCGGAGATACGCCACTTCGAGGAGGTATTCCGCGAAAGCCAGTCATCCCAAAGCCAGCGCAGCCAGAACCAGCAAAACAGTGGACAGCAGCAGGGCCGGCAAGGCGAGCAGCTCGCCCGTTTGCAGAAGCAGATTATCATCGCTACGTGGAACCTCAAGCAGCAGGCCGAACAGTCGGGCGGAGTTGATGACCACAAAGAAGACCTCGATGTCGTCCATGAGTCGCAGGCTGATGTGCTTCAGCAGGCTCAGTCGGCTTTGACTCAGGCCGAAGACCCGCCCGCGATTAAAGCGCTGCAGGAAGCTACAAAGCATATGGAGACATCGCTGGAGCATCTGAGTGAGGCGGTGGAGTCCGCTTCGGCAGCAGAGCTGACGCCGGCGTTGGCCGCGGAGCAGTTAGCCTATCAAGAGCTGCTCAAATTGAGAGAACGCGAGCATCAAATTGCACGCGGCCGGGGCTCCGGTAGAAATAATGACGGTGCCTCTGCCCGCTCCGAGCAACAATTGCAGCAATTGGAGCTCAGACAAAGAGAGGACCGATATGAGACAGAGCGTCTGGCCCAGTCCCAGGAGCAAACGACTCAGCGTGAGGATCTTCAGGTCCTTAACCGGCTTCGCGAATTGGCACGACGGCAAAATGAAATGAGCAACAAGCTCAAAGAGACTCAGGTAGCGCTTCGGCAGGCCCGGAACGAGGAGCAGAGGCAGGAGATTCGCCGTGAGCTAAAGCGCCTCAGAGAAGAACAGTTAGAGGCGCTTCGAGACGTTGACGAGCTCCAGCAGCGAATGGAGAGGCCTGAGAACCGCCGGCGTATGGCTGAGGCAAGAGAGCGGCTCGGTCAGAGCCGGTCAAGAATCCGTCAGTCTGCTGAGGAGCTGGAGCAGGGGATGGTTTCACGGGCCGTCACTTCGGCCACGCGTGCACAGCGTGAGCTGGAGCAGATGCGTGACGAATTCCAACGCAGAACCTCCGGGCAGTTTACCGAGCAGATGCGCAATATGCGAGACCAGGCGCAGCAGCTCGACCAGCGACAGAAAGAAATAGCCGATGAGATAGAACAGCAGATAAATTCGGAACGAAAGACACTTGCGGATTCCGGCGTGAACCGCGAAATAGCAGAGCGGGTCGAAGGGCAGAGAAAGAGTACCGAAGAGCTGATTGACCAGATGAAAAATGTGAGCGAGCAGGCGGAGACTTCCGAGCCGCTGCTTTCGAAAAAGCTCTACGATACGTTGCGCAGGGCAAGCACCGACAATGTTGACAGGACGCTTGAGGCAACCGGTGAGCTGCTCAGACGCAGCTTCCTGCCGCAGGCGCAGGAGATTGAGCGACGGGCCGGTAAAGGAATCGAAAACATAAGGCAAGGCGTCGAAGAGGCTGCCGGAAATGTGCTCGGCGACGAGGCTGAATCGCTGCGTCTGGCCCGACAACAGCTCGATGAGCTGATTAGGCAGGTTGATGACGAGGCTGCTCGTGCCGGCCGGCAGCGAACAGGTGACCCCAATGAGCCGGTGGACTCGGCGGCGAATCAGGAGCGTCGTGCCGACGCTCAATCCGGAGCCGATGGTGAACCCCGGGACAGGCAATCCGCGAATCAGCCACAGGAGGGCAGGGCATCTGCAAATGCACCCACAAGCGGGGATAGTCCTGCCGATGCTGACCCTAACAGCGCCCGGCAACAGGATTCCCCACGCAGCGGCTCGCGAAGACAGTTAGCTGACGTCGGCGGGCGAGCCGAGCCGAGCGGCTGGGGCGGCAATCAATCCGGGCAATGGGACAGGATTGACCCTAACGGCCCGTTCACCGGCAGAGATTTCAGACAATGGTCCGACCGCCTCCGCGATGTGGAGGAAATGCTTACCGAACGCGAATTACGCGATGAAGCGGCAAAAGTACGAGACCGCGCACGCGCGATCCGGGCCGAGTTCAAGCGTCACGGCAAAGAGCCGCAGTGGGATCTTGTCCAGCAGCAGATCACCAATCCGTTGACCGAATTGCGTAAACATCTCAGCGACAAGTTAGCTCAGCTTCAGTCGGACGAGGCGCTTGTACCTATCGATCGCGACCCGGTACCCAGCCGATTTGCCGAATTGGTGCGAAGGTACTATGAAAACCTGGGAGGTGGTGACTAATGATATTGCTCGGGTCCATCACAATCCCTGAAAGCCCGTGGGTCTGGCCGGCCGTGCCGGTGTTAATTGCGACCGTTGTACTATTGGTTTGGTCGTACCGGCGCTCAGCGGAGATAGGTGCGGCCCACAAGATCGCCTTTTGTCTTAGGCTTTTGGGCGTATTGGTGCTGTTACTGTGTCTGCTGGAGCCGTTGTGGAGTGGAAGACGTGCCAAATCCGGGGCTAATCTGTTTGTGGTTATTGCTGATAATAGCAGCGGCATGAACGTTCGGGACCACGACATGAGCCTAAGCCGCGGAGAAACCCTTCTCGCCGCGTTGCGACAAGTCGCAACGGGCCGCAGCGGGCAAGCTGAATTAAAATTCGACCGGGGCGAAGCCCCGGACCGGGTCAAACCCACTTTCGGCGGGGCCGATTGGCTTGGCAGTCTGGCTGATAACTTCCAGGTTCGCCAATACGTATTTGATTCGCGGTTACGCCGAACAACCGACTTTTCAGAGCTGACTTTTGACGGCAGGGCTTCTGCGATCGGTGTGGCCTTGCGAACAATAGCCGAACGCTACCGAGGCAGGCCGGTGGCCGGCGTGCTTTTGATGACCGACGGCAATGCTACGGATATGGCTGAGCAATTCTACCCAGCACCAATTGCAGCCGAAGCGGCGCCGCCTACCATCGGAGCCGACCGGTCGGCGGTACATCGCCGCGGGACAATTGGCGCGGCCTCGGGTGTGCCGCCGGTTTACCCGGTCATAATAGGTGGCCGGCGACCACTAAAAGATATCTCCCTAACAAATGTCTCTGTTAGCCAGACGTCTTTCGAAGATGCTCCAGTGACGATCCAGGCCGATGTTGAGGCCTCCGGATACGCCGGCAAGACCATTGCGGTGGGCTTGATTGAAAACTCAGGTAAAGTGGTGGAACGACAAACACGCAAAATCTCCAAAAACGATGAGAAACAGGTATTTCGTTTTCGTCTGCGTCCGGACAAGACCGGTGTTTTGTTCTATCATCTTAACGTCGCAGAAGAAATTTCGCCAGGCTACGGCGGGCTTCGCCCCGACGAGCAGGATAGATTGCCCACCCTCCGCAGCAGCACTGCTACGGCGGGCGGGTCGGACCAGCTCGAAGCACCATCGGAAGCGACACTGGTCAACAATAAACGCACACTTGTTGTGGACCGTGGCAAGGGGCCATACCGGATTCTGTATGTAACCGGCAGGCCGAACTGGGAATATAAATTCCTGCGGCGGGCAATCAGTGAAGATGAGCAGGTGCAATTAGTGGGACTGCTTCGTGTCGCAAGACGGGAGCCGAAATACGATTGGCGGGGACGCGCCGGTGAGGTGAGCAATCCACTGTTTCGCGGATTCGATAACAAAGATGAGGAGCAGACCGAGCAGTACGACCAGCCGGTCCTCGTGCGCCTTAACACACGTAACGAGGCGGAGCTTCGCGATGGATTTCCCAAAACACGAGAAGAGTTGTTTGGCTATCACGCGGTCATCCTCGATGACGTCGAAGCAGAGTTCTTTTCGCATGACCAAATGGAGCTGCTTCAGGAGTTCGTTGCCAAGCGCGGCGGTGGTTTCTTAATGCTCGGCGGGAAAGAATCGTTCCAACAGGGCAACTTTCATCGCACGCCCATCGTGCATATTCTGCCGGTCTATCTGGACCGGCTGGCCCGGCAGGAAACGGTAACTCGAGCCTATTTGAACCTGACCCGCGAAGGCTGGCTGCAGCCGTGGGCCAGATTGTGCGACAATGAGCAGGATGAACTACAGCGGCTCCTGGAGATGCCCGCATTTCGTGTGCTCAATTGCGTGCGGGCCGTCAAGCCGGGTGCGCGAGTACTTGCTACCGTCGGCGAAGAACCGGCCCAGCAGCTCCCGGCTTTGGTTGTACATAGATATGGTAACGGGCGAGCAGCAGCACTGACTATCGGCGATATTTGGCGCTGGGGCCTGAAACAGAACGAAATGCGTGATGACATGAACAGATTCTGGAGACAGACACTGCGGTGGCTGGTCGCAGACGTGCCGAATCGGATTTCATTCCAAGCCGCACATAAACGCGACCAGGTAAACCAGCCGGTAGTATTTCAAGTTCAGGTCCGCAAGAAAAATTTTGAGCCAATGGATAATGTTTCGATTGCCATAGAAGTGCATGACCCCGAGGGTCAGAATCTGCAACTGACTGCCGAACCCGTGCTCACTGAAAGCGGGCTGTTTGAGGCCACGTACATCCCCCGCTATAATGGCAGCTACTTTGCTACAGCCGTTGTGAATGATGCCAATGGTCTCGAGGTCGGCGAGGCAAAGACCGGCTGGGCCGTCGATCTCGAAGCCCATGAGTTCCGGTCGATCAGAACCAACCGCCCGCTGCTTGAAAGAATTGCGCGAGAGACTGGAGGTCAGGTTATTGAACTTGATGCGTTAGACAGTTTTGTTCGCAGCCTGCCCAGTCGGGATGCCCCTATCACGGATACCTGGATTAAGCCATTGTGGGATTTGCGGGGGATATTACCGGCCACTTTCCTGCTTATTCTGATGTGCTTTGCTGGAGAATGGACTCTGCGCCGCTGGAAGGGGATGCCATGAAACTCGTAACAATATTGCTCGTTAGTATATTGATTGTCGATGTGGCTGCTTTCTCAGCAAATGTCGCCCCCGTATTTTCGCAAGAAAGTAAGATCGGCAGTCAAGACTATCAAAAGCCCACCGTAATTGTTGTCATCGGTGCTGCCGGAACTGAGGAGTATGGGGCGCAATTCACCAAATGGGCCCGTCTTTGGGAGGAAGCTTGTTCAAAAGGTGATACGAAATTTGCTGCAATTGGTTTAGACAAAGTTGAAGGGTCTAATGATCGTACGATACTGCAAAAAACATTGGCGGGTGAATCGAAACAGACCACCGCTGCTTTGTGGCTGGTTCTAATCGGGCACGGAACTTTCGACGGCAGGACGGCGAAATTTAACCTCCGGGGCCCCGATATCTCGGCAGATGATTTAGCCGAATGGCTTAAGCCATTGCTCAGGCCAATTGTAGTGATTAACACCGCCTCGTCAAGCGCCCCTTTCCTAAGCAAGCTGTCTGGGCAGGGGCGTGTTGTGATCACCGCGACCAAGAGCGGCTATGAACAGAACTATACGCGTTTTGGCCAATATCTGGCCGGCGCGATAGCCGAGCCACAAGCGGACCTTGACAAGGATGGTCAAACCTCCCTGCTTGAGGCATTTCTGACCGCTTCCGGCCGCGTTGAAGAATTCTACTCTGCCGCCGGTCGCCTGGTCACGGAGTATGCCCTGCTCGACGACAACGGAGATGGACTGGGCACTCGCGCTGATTGGTTTCGAGGCATCCGGCCTGTGCGAAAGGCCGAGGACAGCACATCTCTTGATGGCTACCGCGCCCATCAGTTTCACATAGTCCACAGCGAAGCCGAGAATAAAATACGGCCCGGCCTGAGAGCGCAACGGGACCGCCTTGAGCTTGAAGTCATAAAGCTCCGTGTGTCAAAAGAGAAGTTTTCTGAAGATGAATATTTTTCGAAACTCGAAGCACTGCTCTACAATATCGCTCAAATCTACGAACAGACCGACAAAGCTGATAATCGCAGCCAGAGATAGCGTCATCAAGATAGAGTTTACCGAAGGGACACCGAGTTTTTCGGGTGGACAGATAATTTAGTAGTCTGTCAAGCTTGAATCTGTAAGTTGTTATTCCCACCCCTCCAAGCTATCAAATCAAATTTGACAGACTATTAGTATCTGTTGGGAAAATCTCATCGGCCAGGTCATCGCCTGCACGGCTGGCATAATACTGTTTGATGACTTTTTGGCCCTGGGTCTGGAACGTATCCATAGAGGAAA
>Ga0315550_1001470_pt1 | contig 14491 bp, 7 predicted proteins | sample SalMarSW160190MG_2_FD_203100 | JGI IMG/M metagenome (GOLD analysis project Ga0315550, IMG submission 203100) | Salt marsh sediment microbial communities from the Plum Island Ecosystem LTER, Massachusetts, United States - Salt Marsh Sediment SW1601-90 ... | reverse complement strand
GCGCTGTCGAACTCCTGGTCGCCGACCAATAGGGTGACGATCTGAACGGTCACCGTGGTCACGGCTTGCAGGGGATTGGCGGTCAGATTGGCGGACAAACCGGCCGCCATAACGACGATCATGGTCTCGCCGATGGCCCGGCTGACGGCCAACAAAATGCCGCCGACAATGCCCGGCAAAGCGGCCAGCAGGACCACTTGGCGCACGGTCTCTGACTTAGTCGCGCCCAGGGCATAGGCGCCGTCGCGCAGCGACTGCGGTACCGCATTCATCACATCGTCGGAAATCGAGGAGATGAAGGGGATGATCATGATTCCCATGACCGAACCGGCGGCAAGTGCCGATTCCGACGAGACGCCGATGCCGAGAGAATCGCCGAGCCCGCGGAAAAACGGCGCCACCGTCAAGGCGGCGAAGAATCCGTACACCACGGTTGGCACGCCGGCGAGAATTTCCAGCAAGGGCTTGACGATGGCGCGAACCCGCGGCGTGGCGTATTCCGACATGTAAATGGCCGAGAAAAGGCCAATGGGCACCGCCACGCACATGGCGATAGCCGTGATCAGCAGGGTACCGGCAAAAAGCGGGACCGCACCGAATTCCCCGGAGGCGCCGATCTGATCGGCGCGGATCGCCGTTTGCGGGCTCCAGCGCAATCCGAACAGGAAATCCAGAACCGGTACCTTGGCGAAAAAGCGCAGGGATTCGAAAAGCAGCGAGAGAATGATGCCGAGCGTGGTCAGGATCGCCACGGCCGAGGCGAGAACCATTATCGCCCGGGCGATTCGCTCGACGGCGATGCGGGCGCGCAAGGGCGGAGCGATCCGCTGGTGCGCAATGGCCAGGCCGATGAGTCCGGCAACGGCGCCCACGACAGCAGTCACTGTCCCATTGGCATCGGGCCCAATGGCATCACGCAGGGCAACGAGTCGGCCCAGCCAGGGTTGCGCCACATTCCAGACAAGGGCGGCACCCAGACCAGGCAGGACGCACCAGAGCGCCACATAAAGGCCGTGGTATTGCGGGCGCGAGTGCAGCTCGCGAACGTGGGCGCCGGCGAGTGCCAGGACGCGCCGGCGGCCGAGTTCATACCCGACGATCGAGAGCAGCAGCAGGGCTACGATGAATACCAGGATCTGCATCGGCGGGTCGGTCTACTCTAAGAAGTTTTTTCGCGGCCGGGACCGGATGTCCAAGTGGGGCCTTGCACACCCGGCACACCGGCCGCTCTTTGCACCGTTCCAAGGATAGGAGTTACATCGACAGAGGGGCCATACCGTTGGCCATGTCGCGCATAGCTTTGCGGTCCGCCGCCGGCAGGGGAATCAGTCCCTTCTCTACGAGATAACCTTCATCGCCCCAGGCGCGATCGTTGGTGAATTCGGCAACGTATTCCTTGATGCCGGGCACCTTATCGATGTGCTGCTGCTTGACGTAGAAATAGAGCGAGCGCGAGACGGTGTAGCTGCCGTCGGCGATGTTCTCGAAAGTCGGCTCCTTGCCATCGACGATGGCGCCTTGCAACTTGTCGGCGTTCTGGTCGAGGTAGCTGAAGCCGAAGATGCCGACCGCCGTCGGATTGGCTTCCAGCTTCTGGACGATCAGATTGTCGTTCTCGCCCGCCTCGATGAAGGCGCCGTCTTCGCGCAGGGTCTGGGAGACGACCTTGTAGGTGTCCTTGTCCAGAGCCTTCAGGCTTTCGATGGTCTCGGCGCCACCGTCCATGGCCAGCTCGACGAAGGCATCGCGCGTGCCGCTGGTGGGCGGCGGGCCGAGCACCTCGATATTTTCGGCGGGCAATTCCGGGTTGATCTCGTTCCACATCTTGTAGGGGTTGGCGATCAGCTTGCCGTCCGGACCGGGAACCTGCTTGGCCAGGGCCAGGAAGATTTCCTGCTTGCTCAGCTTGAAGCGCGGCGCCGACTTGGCGTTGGCAAGCACGATGCCGTCGAAGCCGATCCTGACTTCGGTGATGCCGATGCCGTTCTTGGTGCAGGTCTCATACTCGGACTTCTTGATGCGCCGCGAGGCGTTGGTGATATCCGGCGTATCGTCGCCGGCGCCGGCGCAGAACAGCTTCATGCCGCCGCCGGTGCCAGTGCTCTCGACAACCGGGGTCTTGAATTTCGTGGCCTTGCCGAAATTCTCCGCCACGGCGGTGGAGAAGGGAAAGACAGTGGACGAGCCGACGATACGAATTTGGTCGCGCGCGGACGCCGTGGCCGTGGCGGCCGTGGCGGCCATGGCGATGCCGGCGAGTACGGCGATAGCGAGACTTTGCTTGATCACAGTTCATGCCTCCATTGCGAAGTGCGGGGGGTCGCGCGCGGTCGCAAATGCCGCTGCACGTGCCGGCAACCAGCCGACAGGGCGCAGACTAGGCAAGCACAAGGATACAAATACTACACATCAATGACAGTTTTGTGACGAAGAAAGGGAGAGATAATTACCGTGTGATTATCAATGGTTATGTCTTTTCCCCGGGGTTGGTGCGCGCGTCACCGGCCAACGGCAGGATGACGGTGAAGACAGAGCCTTCATTCACGGTGCTGTCGATGTCGAGCAGGCCGCGATGCCGATTGAGGATGTGCTTGACGATGGCCAGTCCAAGGCCGGTGCCGCCAAGTTTGCGCGAGCGGGCCGTATCGACCCGGTAGAACCGTTCGGTCAATCGCGGCAGGTGTTCGCGGGCAATGCCTTCCCCCCGGTCGGCGACGGAAACCGCCACCCCGGGCCGGCCGAGTCTGCGCGCCAGAACGCTGCCGGTATCCGCCCGCCAGGCGGAGATGCGGATCTGACTGCCGGCGTGGCCGTATTTGACCGCGTTGTCGATGAGGTTCTGAAAGACCTGCGCCAGATCGTCGGCTTCTCCGGCGACCGCCGGCACCGCCCGCAGATCGAAGACGAACGTGATGTCCTTCTCTCGGGCTTGCGGCTCGAGGGTACGGGCGACGCTTTGCAACAGGGCGCCCACATCGACGCTGCCGCGCGGCGGCGTGTGTTCCTGCAACTCGATGCGTGAGAGGGAGAGCAGATCCTTGACCAGCCGCGACATCCGCTCGGCCTGCTCGCGCATGACTCCGAGAAAACGATCGCGCGCCTGGGTATCCTCGCGCGCCGCGCCCTGCAGGGTTTCGATGAACCCCAACAGGCTGGTCAGCGGCGTGCGCAACTCATGGCTGGCGTTGGCGATGAAATCAGCGCGCATCTGCTCGATGCGCTTGATGGCCGTCACATCGTGCAAGGCGAGGATCGCCACCGTGCCATCGGGTACCGGCGCCGGCAGACGCGCCAGGCGGGCGCTGTAGTGATGCGCCACCGGGCCCGGCACGGTGAACTCGACGATGCGGCCGGCATCGCCGCGCAGCACCGCATCGACGGCGGACAGAAGGGCCGGGTTGCGCACCACCGACGGCAGGTCGCGCCCGGCCAAATCCCCCTCGAAAGCGTCCGCCGCCGCTGGGTTGGCGCGCACGATGCGGCCGTCGTCGCTCAACAACAACAAGGGATCCGGCAGGGCGGTCAGGATGGCCTCGCCGCCGGCCACTGTTTCCTGCAAATCGCGCCGCTGCCGGCGCCGTTCCCGCGCCATCTCCGCTACCGCCGCATCGAGGCCGGGGCACAAGGGGGTGCGCTGCTCCCGCGCCGACGGCAGCGGCGCCTCGCTGTCGCCGCCGAAGGCCTCGATGGCCTGGCGCAATACGGCGACCCGGCGCAAATGCCAGCGCAAGATCAGGGCCGTCATGAGCGAAACCGCCAGCACGGAGGCCAGCGCCGCGGGCCACGCCAACACGCCGGCCGCAGCCAAGATCACCAGCACGAAAACCGCCGGCCCCATCACCAGCGCGAAGGCGCGCACGTCCTCCAGCGACGAAGCGACGCGCATCAGGGCCGTTCTGTCGCCACCACCGCATCGTGCGCGGCAATGGCCGCAGCGATCACCAGATCGTTGACGGTGGCGCCGAGAGAGACGATTTGGGCCGGCTTCGACAGGCCGATCAGGATCGGCCCGATCACCGTACCGATGATCGCACTTTGGACCAGCTTGGCGACGATGTTGGCAGAATGCAGGGCCGGCATGATCAGCACATTGGCAGGCCCGCGCAGGCGGCAGAACGGATAGATCCGTTGCATCAGATCGTAGTCAAGGGCGACGTTCGCCTGCATCTCGCCGTCGTACTCGAAATCCACCTCGAGGGAATCGAGCACCCGCACCGCTTCGCGAATACGCTGTGCCTTCTCGCGCTTGGGATTGCCGAAGTTGGAAAAGCTGAGCAAGGCCACCCGCGGCTCGTGGCCCATGGCGCGGGCTTGCGCCGCGGCCTGGATCGCAATGTCAGCCAGTTGCTCCGGCGCCGGCAATTCATGGACGGAGGTATCGGCGATGAAGACCGAGCGGCCGTTGAGCAGCATGATGGACATGCCGAACACTCGCCGCCGCGGCTTGGGGTCGATCGCCCGGCTGATATCGTCGAAGGCTACACCGAAGCTGCGCGTCAGGCCGGTGACCATGGCGTCCGCGTCACCCATGGCGACCATGCAGGCGGCAAACACATTGCGGTTCTGGTTCACCATGCGCTGGCAATCGCGATGAATTGCGCCGCGCCGCTGCCAACGCTGGTAGAGGAAATCGGTGTACCGCTTGTTGTCTGCCGAGAGGCGAGCATTGTGGATTTCGAGGGCTTCGTCGCCGGCGCCCATTTGCCGCAGGGTCTCGCGCACCAGCTCCTCGCGCCCGACCAGAACCGGTGTGCCATAACCGGCGTGTTGAAAGGCCAGCGCCGCGCGGATCGATGCTTGTTCCTCGCCCTCGGCAAAGACCACCCGCTTGCCGCTGCCGCGCACCTTCTCGAAGATGCGCTGCAGGCCGGCCACCGTCGGATCCAGGCGGGCCGCCAGTTCCTGCCCATAGGCGGCGAAATCGCGGATCGGCCGGCGGGCGACCCCGGTGTCCATGGCCGCCTTGGCCACCGCCTGCGGCACGGCGACGATCAGGCGCGGATCGAAAGGTGCGGGAATGATGTAGTCGGGGCCGAAGCGCACCCGCCGCCCGGCATAGGCGCGGTCGACCTCGTCCGGTACATCCTCGCGCGCCAGGGCGGCCAGGGCTTGCGCCGCGGCGATCTTCATCTCCATGTTGATGGTCGAGGCGCGCGAATCCAGGGCGCCGCGGAAAATATAAGGAAAGCCCAAGATATTGTTGACCTGGTTCGGATAGTCCGAACGACCGGTGGCCATGATGACGTCCGTGCGCACCGCCGCGACCTCCTCCGGCGTAATCTCCGGGTCCGGATTGGCCATGGCGAAGATGATCGGCTGATCGGCCATGGCGCGGACCATGTCCTGGGTGACCGCGCCCTTGGCGGACAGGCCGAGGAAAAGATCAGCGCCGTCCATGGCCTCGGCCAGGGTGCGCGCCTTGGTCTTGACCGCGTGGCCCGACTTCCACTGGTTCATGCCCTTGGTGCGCCCTTGATAGATGACGCCCGAGGTATCGCAGAGGGTCACGTTGCCCGGCTGTACGCCCATGGCCTTGAGCAACTCGGCGCAGGCGATGCCAGCAGCGCCGGCGCCATTGATGGTCACCCGCACCGAACCCATCTCCCGGCCGGTCAGGTGCAGGGCATTGATGACGCCGGCCGTGGTGATGATGGCGGTGCCGTGCTGATCGTCGTGAAAGACCGGGATGTCGAGGTGCTCGCGCAGGCGTTGTTCGATGATGAAACATTCCGGCGCCTTGATGTCCTCCAAGTTGATGCCGCCGAAGGTGGGGCCGAGAAAACGCACGCAATTGACGAACTCGTCCACATCACGGGTATCGACCTCGAGGTCGATGCCGTCCACGTCGGCGAAGCGCTTGAAGAGCACCGCCTTGCCTTCCATCACCGGCTTGGCGCCGAGCGCCCCCAAATCGCCCAGGCCGAGGACCGCGGTGCCGTTGGAGACGATGGCCACCAGATTGCCCTTTGCGGTGTAGTCGTAGACCAGATCCGGGGTCTCGAAGATCTTCAGGCAGGGTGCTGCCACACCGGGGGAATAGGCCAGAGTCAGATCGCGCTGGGTGGTCAGCGGCTTGGTGGCGCGAATTTCAAACTTGCCGGGCCGGCCCTTGGCGTGAAAATCCAACGCCTCCTGATCCGTGATCCGCGACTTACCTTGATCCATGATCTCTCCCCCCGCGCCGGCCCACCGCCCGGTGCTCTGCCCCGTGCCTGAATGTTAGAGAGGCCGGCACCGGCCGTCAAAGGACTGGCAAACCGCGTCCAGTCGGCGCTTATCGCCGATTTCGGCGATGAACATGGACATCGGCGGCGCCATAGCGCCGTAAAATCTCGCTGGCCTTGGTCTCTCGCTCCGGGGTTTCGACCCGCACCCACAACAGCACCGCCCCGGACTCCAGGGCCCGGGCGAAGCTTTCCGTATGCGGGGTCGCGCGCACGGTTTCCAAGAGCTCGGCCAGCGCCGCGCCGGTCAGGCCGGCGGCCATGGCCGCCGAGATGGCGACGCCGACGGGCCCGGTGGCAATGCCGATCAATCCGGCGGCGGTCAGCGGCCCGATATACTTGATCTCGCCCACCAGGCCGGACAGGGCCTCCTCCCAGGCGGCGCCCGGCGTGCCGGCGGCGCTGAGCGACTCGTGGGTGTCCAGGACCGAGAGATCGCTGGCCGCGAAACCGCCGGCGTGCAGGGTCTCCACCGCCGCCGTGAAGGTCGCGCGGTCGGCGAACCGGCCGACCACTTCGATGACATCGCTGGTCACTCGGGAATTCTCCTTGCCGGTTTAAGAAGGTCTGGTCTCGTGCCATTGTGCCCTGCCGCGGCCCCGGGGCGCAACGCGGCCGCTTCAATCGACGCGGATCATGTTCTAAGTTGGCCGCGACCCCACCGCAAACCAGATCGGCACCCCTTGCCCGACCCCACGCACCCCCCGGCAATCGAACATCGGCCGCCGCCATCGGCCACGCCGCTACCAGCCGCTGGGGCGTCGCCCATGATGAGCCAGTTTCTGCAGCTCAAGCAGGCTCATCCGGGCTACCTGCTGTTCTACCGCATGGGCGACTTCTACGAGATGTTCTTCGACGATGCGCTGGCCGCCGCCGCAGCCCTCGACATTACCCTGACCAAGCGCGGCCAGCACGGCGGCGAGGATGTGCCCATGTGCGGGGTGCCGGTGCATGCCGCCGACGGCTATCTGGCGCGCCTGATCCGCCAGGGCTTCAAGGTGGCCATCTGCGAGCAGATGGAGGACCCGGCCACCGCCAAAAAGCGCGGCGGCAAGACCCTGGTGCGCCGCGACGTGGTGCGCCTGGTGACCCCGGGCACCCTGACCGAGGACGAGCATCTGGATGCCCGGGCGCATAATTTCCTGGCGGCCTTGACCGAGGCCGGCGGCGAATTGGGCCTCGCCTGGCTGGATATCTCGACCGGCGATTTCCTGGCGCAACCGCTGAGCCCCGGGCCGGCGCTTGCGGCGGCACTGGCCCGCGTCAATCCCGGCGAGATGCTGATTTCCGAGCGCCTGCTGCAGAAGCCGGAGCTCTACGAGGTGCTCGGCGATTGGAAGAGCGTGCTGTCGCCCCTGCCGTCGTCGCGCTTCGACAGCGGCAATGCCCGCCTGCGCCTGGAGGCGCTCTACGGGGTCAAGGCGCTGGAGGCTTTCGGCGATTTCTCCCGCCCCGAATTGGCGGCGGCGGGGGCTCTGGTGGATTATCTGGAGCTGACGCAAAAGGGGCGCTTGCCGCGCCTGGCACCGCCGCGCCGCCTGGGGGCCGGGGCGGTCATGGAGATCGACGCGGCGACCCGGCGCAATCTGGAGCTGGCCGTCACCCTGAGCGGCGAGCGCAAGGGCTCCCTGCTGGGCACCATCGACCGCACCCTGACCGGCGCCGGGGCGCGGCTGCTGGCGGCGCGCCTGGCGGCGCCGCTGACCGATCCGGCGGCGATCGCCGGGCGCCGCGACATGGTTGCCTTCTTCATCGACGAGGCGAATGTGCGCGCCGATGTGCGCGCCGTTTTACGCACCTGTCCGGATATGGAGCGGGCGCTGTCGCGCCTCAGCCTCGGGCGCGGCGGCCCGCGCGATCTGGCGGCGGTGCGCGATGCCCTGCACCAGGCCGGACGCCTGCGCGGCCTGCTGCACGGCGACGGCCTGGCATCCCTGCCCGACGGGCTGGCGATGGCGGCGCGCGATCTGGGCGAACACACGACGCTGCTCGACCGCCTGGACCGGGCCTTGGCCGCCGATCTGCCGCTGCTCGCCCGCGACGGCGGCTTCATCGCCGCCGGCTACGCGCCGGAGTTGGACGATCTCAAGACCCTGCGCGATGACAGCCGGCGCCTGATCGCCGGTCTGCAAAGCAAGTATTCGGTGCAGACCGGGGTCACCACCCTGAAAATCCGCCACAACAACGTGCTCGGCTATTTCATCGAGGTGACCCCGACCCATGCCGAGAAGGTGCGTAGCATTGCCGAGGACAGCCCCTTCATCCACCGGCAAAGCCTGGCCAGCGCCGTGCGCTTCGCCACCGTCGAGCTGGGCGATCTGGAATCCAAGATCACCGGCGCGGCGGACAAGGCGCTCGCCGTCGAGCTGCGCCTGTTCGACGATCTGGCGGGCGAGGTGGTCAGCCGGGGCGCGGAGATCGGCGTGTGCGCCCGGGCGCTGGCCGCCATCGACGTCGCCGCCGCCTTGGCCGAGGTGGCCGCCGCCGGCCGCTGGTGCCGGCCCACGGTGGACGCGACCACCGCCTTTACGGTGCGCGGCGGCCGCCATCCGGTGGTCGAGGCGGCGCTAACGCAAGCGCAGACCGGCACCTTCATCGCCAACGATTGCCATCTGGGCGGCGCCGGCGGCGATGGGGATAGTGATGAATCGGATGCGCGTATCTGGCTGATCACCGGCCCCAACATGGCCGGCAAGAGCACCTTCCTGCGGCAGAACGCGCTCATTGCCGTGCTCGCGCAAATGGGTTCCTACGTGCCCGCGGAAGACGCGCACATCGGCGTGGTCGACCGCCTGTTCAGCCGGGTCGGCGCCGCCGACGATCTGGCGCGCGGCCGCTCCACCTTCATGGTCGAGATGGTGGAAACCGCCGTCATCCTCAACCAGGCGGGGCCGCGCTCCCTGGTCATCCTCGACGAGATCGGCCGCGGCACGGCCACCTTCGACGGCCTGTCGCTGGCCTGGGCGTGCGTCGAGCATCTGCACGAGGTGAACCGCAGCCGCGCCCTGTTCGCCACCCATTTCCACGAACTGACGGCGCTTTCTGGCAAGCTCTCGGGCCTCGCTTGCCATACCATGCGGGTCAAGGAATGGAAGGGCGCGGTCGTGTTCCTGCACGAGGTGGCGCCCGGTGCCGCCGACCGGTCCTACGGCATTCACGTGGCCAAGCTGGCCGGCCTACCGGCTGCCGCCGTCGCCCGCGCCGAGGCGGTGCTCGCCCAGTTGGAGCAGGGCGAGCAGGCAGGGACCCTCAGCCGCCTGGCCGACGATCTCCCCCTCTTCGCCGCCGCCCGCCCGCGCGGCATGGCGGAACCGCCGCAGCCCTCGCCGTTGGTGCAAGCCTTGGCCGCCGCCGACCCGGATGCGCTCACTCCGAAGGCCGCCCTGGAGTTGCTCTACGAACTCAAGCGACTGGCGGCGGACGACGAGCGATAGCGGCGGGACGGAGAATTCCCTTGTTTATGCGCGCTCTGGCGGCAATCTCATAGGCTGACATGAAGGGAGTTCATGGCTGTGGAGGCATTGGCGCTGGAAAGCGGGCCCGAGGCCGAAGTGGAGCGGCCGAGGGCGATTGTCGAGCGCCGCCGCCTGCGCGCCGAGGTGGCGGAGATTGCGCTCGCCGATCTGCCGCCAGCCGACGTCCGCGCCCGGATCCTGGTGCTGCTCAAGGCGGCGCTGGCCGCCGGCCGGGCCGAAATCCGCCGCCGCTTCGATGCCGGCGCCTCCGGCCGCGCCGTGGTGCGCGCCCACTGCCACCTGGTGGACCAGATGGTGCGCGTGGTCTTCGATCATGCCAGCGAGCATGTCTATCCCCTGGGCAGCCCGTCGACGAGCGAAGTTCTGTCCCTGGTGGCCGTCGGCGGCTATGGCCGGGGCGAATTGGCGCCGTACTCGGATGTCGATCTCTTGTTCCTGATTCCCTACAAGCTGACGCCGCGCACCGAACAGGTGATCGAGGAGGTGCTCTACTTCCTCTGGGATCTGGGCCTCAAGGTGGGCCAGGCCACCCGCTCTGTGGACGAATGCATGCGCCAGGCCAAGGCCGATCTCACCATCTGCACCAGCCTCTTGGAGGCGCGCTGGCTGTGGGGCGATCAGGATCTCTACCGGACCTTGCGCAAGCGCTTTCAGAAAGAAGTCGCCGCCGTCAAAGGCGCGGCCCGCTTCATCGAGGCCAAGCTGGCCGAGCGCGCCGAACGGCACAAGCGCCTGGGCGGCTCGCGCTATTCCCTGGAGCCCAACATCAAGGACGGCAAGGGCGGCCTGCGCGATCTGCACACCCTCTACTGGATCGGCAAGTTTCTCTATCAGGTGGACGACGTGGCCGAGCTGACGGCGCGCGGCGTGTTCACGAAGACCGAGGCGCGGCGTTTCGACAAGGCGCAGAACTTCCTGTGGATCCTGCGCTGCCATCTGCACTACATCACCGGCCGGGCCGAGGAGCGCCTGACCTTCGATCTGCAGAAGGAGATCGCGCCGCGCCTAGGCTATACGGATCGGGCCGGGGCGCGCGATGTCGAACGCTTCATGAAGCACTACTTCCTGGTGGCCAAGGACGTGGGCGATCTGACGCGCATCTTCTGCGCCGCCCTGGAGGCCGAGCACCACCGGCGTTCGCGCTTTCGCCTGCCCACGTTGCGGCGGCGGCGGGCGATCGAGGGGTTCCATATGGAGGGCGACCGGCTGAGCGTCGCCGGACCGGAGGTCTTCGCCGAGCACCCGGTGCAGATGCTGCGCATCTTCCATGCGGCGCAGAAGCACGACCTGGATATCCATCCCACGGCATTGCGCTGGATCACCCAGAATCTGAAGCATATCGATGCGGATGTGCGCGCCGACAACGAGGCCAACCGCCTGTTCCTCGACATGCTGACATCCGCGAAAGACCCGGAGATGGCCCTGCGCCGGCTGAACGAGGCCGGCGTGTTCGGCCGCTTCATGCCCGACTTCGGCCGGGTGGTGGCGCTGATGCAATACAACATGTACCACCACTTCACGGTGGACGAGCACACCATCTTTGCCATCGGCATCCTGCACAGGATCGAGCAGGGCCTGCTCAAGGACGAGGTGCCGATCGCCAGCGAGGTGGTGCACAAGGTGCTCTCCCGCCGGGTGCTCTATCTGGCGGTGCTGCTGCACGACATCGCCAAGGGTCGCGGCGGCGACCATTCGCAACTCGGCGCCAGGGTGGCGCGCAAGGTGTGTCCGCGCTTAGGGTTGAGCGAAGAAGAGACGGAGACCGTGGCCTGGCTGGTGCTGCACCATTTGGCCATGTCGGATACGGCCATCAAGCGCGATCTGACCGATCCGCAGACCATCGCCGACTTCGCCGAATTGATCCAATCGCCGGAGCGCCTGCGCCTGTTGCTGGTGCTGACGGTCGCCGATATTCGCGCTGTCGGCCCGAACGTGTGGAACGCCTGGAAGGCCGCCCTATTGCGCGATCTCTATTGGCGCACGGAAGAGGCGCTGACCGGCGCTGTCGCCGAGCACAGCCGCAAGGCGCGGGTGGAGGCGGCGCAAAACGACCTGCGCGCCAAGTTGACCGATTGGCCGGACGCCGACATCGCCGCGCATCTGGCGCGCGGCTATGCGCCCTATTGGCTCTCGGTCGATGGCGAAACCCATCTGCGCCATGCCCGCCTGGTGCGCGCGGCCGAGGCGCGCCAGGCGCCGCTGACAGTCGATACGCGCATCGACCGCTATCGGGAGGCGACCGAGGTGACCATCTACACCGCCGACCACGCTGGCCTGTTCAGCCGCATCGCCGGGGCCATGGCGGTGGCCGGGGCGAGCATCGATGCGGCGCGCATCTTCACCCTGGCCAACGGCATGGCGCTCGATACCTTTTACGTGCGCGATGCGATGGGCGGGCCGTTCGACCGGCCGGATCAGTTGGCCCGGCTGTCGGCGACGGTGGAGCAGACCTTCGCCGGCCGCTTGAAGCCGGCGCAGGAGCTGGCGCGCCGCCGCTCGCCGCTGCCCAGCCGGCTGCGCGTCTTCAAGGTGACCCCGCGGGTTTTGATCGACAACAAGGCCAGTGTCCGGGCCACCGTCATCGAGGTCAACGGCCGCGACCGCACGGGCCTGCTCTATGATCTGACCCGGGCGTTGTCCAAGCTCAACCTGATGATCCACGGCGCCCGAATCGCCACCTTCGGCGAGCGCGCCGTCGACGTTTTCTATGTGCAGGATGCCCTCGGCGACAAGATCGAGGCACCGGCCAAGCTGAAGCGCATCCGCGAACGTCTGGTGGAGGCCCTGGCCGACGGCGAGGGCAAGCCGGCGGCCAAGGAGGCGGAGACGGCCCCGGCGCCGAAAAAACCGGCCGCGCGGAAAAAGCCCCCGGCGAAGGCATCGGCCCGCAAGGCGGCGGGCGATAAGGCCAAACCGGCCAAGCGCCCCGCCCGCCCTGGACGCCCCGGACGCCGGAGTCCAGCCAAACCGGCGGGCGCCTAACCGGCAGCGCTTTTCCGACTCGCTGCAATCCTCTAGATATCTTGCACCATGGCGCTCGTCCGCTCCCTTGCCACCGTCGGCGGTTATACCGGCATCAGCCGCATTCTCGGCCTGATCCGCGACATGCTGTTTGCGCCGGTGCTGGGCACCGGGCCGGTGGCGGATGCCTTCTTCATTGCCTTCCGCCTGCCCAATCTGTTCCGCCGCTTGTTCGCCGAGGGTGCCTTCAACGCTTCGTTCGTGCCCCTCTTTGCCCGCCATCTCGAAACCGGGGGCCGGGAGGCGGCCCGTCTGTTCGCCGAACAGAGCCTGGCGGTTCTGCTATCCGCCTTGCTCCTGCTCAGTGCCGTCTGCATGGCGATCATGCCGTGGCTGATGTACGTGCTGGCCCCCGGCTTTGCCGCCCATACGGCGAAGTTCGATCTGGCCGTGCATCTCAGCCGCATTACCTTCCCCTATCTTCTGTTCATGTCGATGGTTGCCTTGTTGAGCGGCGTGTTGAATTCTCTTTATCGTTTTGCCGCGGCGGCGGCGGCGCCGATCATCCTCAATGTCAGCTTTATCTTCGCCGTGCTGGTGGTTTTGCCGCTGACTGGTGCACCGGGCGAGGTGCTGGCGTGGACCGTGGCGGTGGCGGGCGCCGGACAGTTTCTGCTCCTCCTCATCGCCTGCCGGCGCGCCGGCATGGTCCTGCGCCTGCCGCGACCCAGCCTGACCCCAAGTGTCAGGCGTCTGTTGGCGCTGATGGGGCCCGGGTTGCTCTCCGCCGGGGCCATGCAGATAAATCTGATGGTCAGCACCATCATCGCCTCCCTGCAGGTCAGCGCCGTCTCCTTTCTCTATTATGCCGACCGCATCTACCAGCTGCCGCTGGGCCTGATCGGCATCGCCTTCGGTATCGTGCTGTTGCCCGATCTGTCGCGCAAATTGCGCGCCGGCGCGAACAAGGCCGCCATGTACACCTTCAACCGGGGGCTGGAGCTCGCCCTGCTTCTGACCCTGCCGGCGGCTGTTGCCCTGGTGGTCATTCCCTTGCCAGTCATCGTGGTGTTGTTCGAGCGTGGTGCCTTCGACCGTGCCGACTCGCTCGCCACCGCCTGGGCACTGGCCGCCTTCGCCCTCGGACTGCCGGCCTTCGTCCTGGTGAAGGTGCTGCAGCCGGCCTTCTTTGCCCGCGAGGATACGGTGACCCCCTTGCGCATGGCCCTGATCACGGTGGCCGCCAACGTGGTCTTCAGCCTGGCGCTGTTCTGGCCCTTGCACCATGTGGGGCTGGCCCTGGCCACCAGCCTTTCGGCTTGGCTGAACGCCGGCCTCCTGATCTGGGCCTTGCGCCGCCGCAAGTTCCTGACCATCGATGCGCGCTGCAAGTCGCGGGTGCCGCGCATCGCCGCGGCCAGCGTCCTCATGGGCGCGCTCCTGTGGGCGGGATACGAAGGGCTGGCCTCCTGGTTCGATGAGGCGGTGCCGGTGCGTATTCTCGGGCTGGTGGTTCTGGTGGGTGGCGGCTTGGCCGTCTACGGGGTCTTGGCGCTGGTCTTGCGGGCAGCCGCGCCTGCTGACGTGGCGGGCCTGCTGGGCCGCCCCGCACCGGCGGCCACGACCAAGCCCCCACGCATCCCTTGACCGCGACGGACGGATGCGGTCATAACCCGGCCGTCCGCGCCGCCGCGGGCAACGCGGCGGGCAATGCGGATCGTAGGGACGGCGAGGCCATGAAGCGCATCTTCTCGGGCGTGCAGCCCACCGGTAATCTGCACTTGGGTAACTACCTGGGGGCGATCCGTAATTTCGTCCCCCTGCAGGACG
>Ga0315550_1001469_pt1 | contig 14491 bp, 23 predicted proteins | sample SalMarSW160190MG_2_FD_203100 | JGI IMG/M metagenome (GOLD analysis project Ga0315550, IMG submission 203100) | Salt marsh sediment microbial communities from the Plum Island Ecosystem LTER, Massachusetts, United States - Salt Marsh Sediment SW1601-90 ... | reverse complement strand
CTATGCCTTTGCGCCGGTCGGGCATGGTTACCCGGTGCTCGCAGTTGCTGCGTCATGGTTTCAACGCTTGGAGCGTCCCGCAGGCAGGCGGGTATTCTGCGGTTTCCCCTGTCCTTCGGGCATACTATAGTCTTCGCCTAAAGGCGAGGGTTTTTCTCCCGATCCCCGAGTGGGACAATAAACGGAGCCCCCTTTTGCGAGGATGATAGCCCAAATCTTTCTACAGCATGACTCTATGCCCTTTTTTTCTGACTTGCCCGTTGCACTCCTGGAGCGCGTCTTTCAGACCAGATAGAGCAAACAGACGAGATCCACGCTCCCACCGTTATTCCTTGACAACCCTTGGCGGTTGTTATAAAAATCCTGTTCAAGACTGAACAACTTAGCACAGGAAAGGAACATGCACTTTTCCGATAAGACTTTTGCCGTTTTGGATGCCCTGCACAGGGAGAAGATCTCCAACCAGCGACAGCTTGCAAACCATGCTGGAGTGAGCCTTGGCCAAGTCAATTATCTGCTTAAGGGCCTCATTGAGAAGGGATTCGTTAAGATCCGCAATTTCAGGGAAAATCCTCACAAGGAGGGCTACATCTATCTTCTCACTCCCAGGGGGATCAGGAAAAAATCGGCTCTGGCAGTAAGGTTTGTGCTTTCAAGGGTGGAAGAATATGAGAAGGTGAGGAGGCAACTCGCCAGGAGGTTGGCATTGCTGGATCAGAGGGGACATACATCGATCATCTTTGTCGGTCATCGGGCCATGAGGGAACTGATGGATCAGATCATTAAGGAGAAGGGCCTGAAGGTTTGCATAAAGGATTATTTCGAGGATATGGCTGGGCTTCAGAACAAGGAGGTCCAACCCGGGGATGTGGTCTTGCTCTTTGATAGGAGAAGCGAAGCGCCTCACGGCTTATCCAGGGCCTGGGGAATACCAAAAGATCAGATCCTTTCATTGTGGTAAGGTCCCCTGTGTTTCACAAAGCTTCTTTTCGTATCATTTGTAATGCAATTTCAACTAGTTACGCAGTCATAGGAGATGGAACCGAAGGGGCGGAGCTGTATACAATGAGCCCATCAATACCGCTCCAACGCTCCCAAAGTTTACATGCAGGGATTCAACCGGGACCAGATGAACTAGATAGACGTTCCCAACGATCTCAACGCTTTACCAGAGCAAATACATCAGACAGACCAAATAGACCAAATTAACTGGAGCCTAACATGAAACGCGCCCTTATCACTGGCATTACCGGGCAGGATGGAAGTTATATGGCTGAACTTCTCCTGGATAAAGGCTACGAAGTCCATGGACTCATTCGCCGGTCCAGCACATTCAATACGGATCGCATCGATCACCTGTATAAGGATTTTCATGATTCTGCTGCCCGCATGTACCTTCATTATGGCGATCTCTCCGTATCCAGTCATTTAACCAAACTGCTCTCCGATATTCAACCCGATGAGATCTACCATCTCGGAGCACAGAGCCATGTCCGGGTAAGCTTTGATATGCCGGAGTATACGGGGGATATAACAGGGCTCGGGGCGCTGAGGATGCTGGATGCTATTCTAAGAACAGGGATTAAAACACGGTTTTACCAGGCATCATCGAGTGAGATGTTTGGCGCGGCGGCGCCGCCGCAAAACGAGATGACGCCCTTTGAGCCGCAGAGTCCCTATGGAGCGGCCAAGGTCTATGCCTTTCACATGGCAAGGAATTACCGAAGGGCGTACACTATCTTTGCAGCAAACGGGATCCTCTTCAACCATGAATCCCCCCGAAGGGGTGAAACCTTTGTTACCAGGAAGATCACCCGCGCCGCCACGAGAATCAAGCTCGGCCTTCAGGCTAAGCTCTATCTCGGGAATCTCGAGGCCAAGAGGGATTGGGGCTTTGCCGGGGATTATGTAGAGGCCATGTGGTTGATGGTGCAACAGGATGAGCCGGATGACTATGTAATCGCGACAGGGGTGACCCACTCGGTTCGCGAGTTCGCGGAACGGGTCTTCGATAAGCTTGACCTTGATTACAAGGAATATGTGGAGATAGATCAAAGATATTTCAGGCCAACTGAGGTTGATGTTCTTCTTGGAGATTCAAGTAAGGCACGAAAACAGCTTAACTGGCAACCAAGAGTCAGCTTTGATAGGTTGATTGATATGATGATTGAGGCGGATCTTGAACTGGCAAACAAGGAAAAAACCCTCCTCGATGCCGGATATAAACATACAAAAAACCGCATCATCTAAGAGAGAACTATCACAAGGTATTTTTTCCGACACGATCAACATGATGTGACAGATAACAATAATCCAATCAATCCTGTAAATCCTGTCTAAGGAAAACATGAAAAACAAACGAATAACCATAACCGGCGGCAAAGGATTTCTCGGCACACACCTCATCAATAAGCTCAAGACAAAAGGCTACCAACATCTCTCCATTGCTGATATTCCCGATTATGATCTCATAAATCTTGAAGATATAAAACGGATGTATGATAATTCAAAACCAGACATTGTCATTCATTTAGCTGCAAAGGTAGGCGGAATCGGTTTTAATCAGGAAAATCCCGCTACTCTATTTTACGAAAACCTGCTGATGGGTACCCAGCTTCTTCATGAAGGCTACCTGAGAACTATTGAAAAATTTGTAGCTATTGGAACGATATGCGCCTATCCAAAATTCACCCCTGTTCCTTTTAAAGAAGAAGACCTGTGGAACGGCTATCCTGAAGAAACAAACGCCCCTTATGGTCTGGCAAAAAAGATGATGCTCGTCCAGTCTCAGGCTTATCGCAAACAGTATGGCTTTAATTCCATCTTTCTTTTACCGGTTAATCTTTTTGGCCCGGGTGACAATTTTGATCCTAAATCTTCTCATGTTATACCTGCGTTGATTAAAAAGGTAGTGGACGCCATGGGCGGCAAAGAAGCCGCTTATCAAAGACTAAATGAACCAACCAGACCAGAAAGACTAAACACACCAAACCGACCAAATGGACCAAACCCACCAAACACACCAAACAGACCAGACAGACCCATTACAGTCTGGGGCACTGGCAAGGCAACCCGAGAATTTTTCTATGTAGAAGATGCGGCAGAGGCAATAATCCTCGCTATGGAAAGATATAACAAGAGTGATCCCATCAACATCGGAGCCGGATTTGAAATCTCAATAAAAGATTTAGTTGATCTTATTGTGAAATTAACAGGCTTCAAGGGGGAGGTTGTCTGGGACATTACTAAACCAGATGGACAGCCAAGGAGAATGTTAGATACAATTCGTGCCTTCAAGGAGTTCGGATTTAAAGCGAAAGGAGGTTTGGAAGAAAGACTGAAAAAGACCATTAATTGGTACCTCTCGACTTCCAATGCGAGGTATTAGATTCCATTTACAAAGTCCCCTATTTCTCTCAGATTTACCCATTGATAACAGAGACAGGATGTGTATAATCATGCGTATATGGAGGTGTCAAAATGGGGACAAATATCGTTCTTGCCATTTAGCAAAAGTTTCTATTTTAGATCAAAATAAGATATAATAAGAAGTCATTTTGATGCCTGTAAACCTTTCTATTAAGAATGCTCCGGATGACATTGTCAGTCGGTTGAGATCCAGAGCAGAGCAAAATCACCGTTCGCTGTAGGGTGAGCTTCTGGCCATTCTTGAGGAGGCTGTCAGGAAAAAGCCTGCCCTCAGCGTGGAGGAAGTGCTCCAGGAGGTAAGTCGCCTCGGGCTGCAGAGCGGATCTGAGTCTGCAGACTTCATTCGGGCAGATCGAGATGCTCGTTAAGGTAGTTGATGCTTCAGCAATCGGGGCCTTGCTTTTCGGAGAACCCGAAGGACCGAACATCGCTTGGCGGCTCCGGAGTTGCTTTTTTTCGAGGTAGCCAGTGTCTGTCTGAAGAAACTGAAACACTACCCTGACCGCAGACAAAACCTCCTCAAGGCGTTTGACCATAGAATCGGTGGAAGTCGACCACGCTGAGGTCGTGCTTCTAGCGGAGCGTAAGGGGCTAACTGTCTATGACGCAAGCTCCCTCTGGTTGGCAAGTCGGCTTGAGGCGGAGTTAGTGACCCTGGATCAGCGGCTTGAAGAGGCATGGAGCAGCCGCCACAGCTGAAACCCAACGATACTAACGCTCTTAACGATCCCAACGCTTTAATAGACCAAACAAACCAGCCATCCCTTACAAGGAACATAAATTACCTCCGCCGAAGGCGGATTGCATTTTCTCAATTCCGTCCCCGCCCGCCTCGCAAGCGAGAGCGTTGCGGGCAGGCGGGAATTGAGAAAGCAAAAATAAAATCCTGAAAATCCAGTAAATCCTGTCAAAATTCACGTTAGAGTTATCAATAACCAAACAACGTCTGGGCTTAGACACGAGAATTGGGTTCAGGAATAAATCAAGTTGCTTAAGCAAGCATCGAACTTCACAGAAACTGTGATCTCTTTCACTGGTAAAATCCGCCGTGCCCCGTTAAATTTTCAGGAAGTGAAACAATGGAGTGCATTTAACTGGGGTGCCCAAATAACTTCACAAGATAATAACATCCCCATAGTGCCTATGCAGTGGGTACTATATTTTCTTGACAAGTTGTCAACAACTATGTGATAGTAAACGGGTGAAAACCAATAAGGAGGCTCATATGCAAACGCTTACGATAGGAGAGCTGAAAGCCAGGTTTTCAGAGGTTTTAGAAATCGTAAGAAGTGGCCAGAAAATTGTAATAAGCTACGGAAAGAAACGTGAAAAAGTCGCTGTAATTCTCCCTTATTCAGCCTATGCCTCTAAACAGGAAAGAACTCTTGGCTTGCTCAAGGACCGGGCTGGATGCATAATCCATGACGACTTTGAAATGAGTGAGAAAGAAATGCTGGCATCATGAACTTATTACTGGATACGCATGGCTTTCTGTGGTCACTTTTTACACCCGAAAAGCTGAGCAAAGGAGCACTCCGACAGATAAAATCTACAGACAATGACGTGGCTGTCAGCGTAGTTACATTCTGGGAAATCTCCCTGAAGTATGCCCTTGGAAAACTTGAATTAACCGGAATTGAGCCCGACGAATTGCCTGATTTTGCCGATCAAATGAATCTCGAAATAGTGCCGCTCACTGCTGCTGAAGCATCGAGTTTCCATAAGTTGCCAAGACTTACACACAAAGAGCCCTTTGATCGTATCATTATATGGCAAGCTATCCAGCGAGGAATGACCCTGATAACAAAGGATCGGGATTTCGGAGCATATCGCAACCTTGGCCTTAGAACTTTCTGGTAACCAGGACAAGGTACGGGGCAACGAAAAAACAGTGTCATCCATGCTTGTCCCGTGAAATTGAGGCAGTCACCAGCGTAGCGTATTTCACTGGGAAAATCCGCCGTTCCCCCTTAAACAGTGCATTTAACTGGGGCGCCAAAAACAAAGTCAGAAGGTAACAACATCCCCCATTGTGTTGACACATATCGAGATTTGAGAAATATTGCCAAATAAGGCAGCAAAAGTATTAACGTCCTGCATTAACACATATTCTTTATCTTTAAAACACATCGGAGGATAAAAATAATGGCCCAATTAACACTGGAATATTGGGAAGACGATGGATGGTTTGTCGGTCTCCTGGTGGAGGTCCCTGGAATCTTTAGCCAGGGTGAAACCGTGGAAGAGCTTAAGGAGAATATTCAGGATGCATATAAATTAATGCTGGAAAGTGAACCAATGGAACCATTTCCTGCTCCTCGTCATCGTATCCCCCTTGAGGTAAGGGCTTGAAGCGAAGTGATTTCATTCGTCAATTGGCAAATAAAGGTTGTTCCCTATATCGTCGAGGCGCTAGCCATGATATCTACTGAGATTCACAAATCGGCAGAAAAGCGCCAGTTCCAAGACATCAGGAAATTAAAAATACCTTATGTGCACTTATCAGAAACCAGTTGGGTTTCTCCAAAGATTAATCCTACTCTAAAAAAATAGTCAATTTTATCCTGATCTCTGTCGTCTGTCGTCTGCAATCTTTGATATGCCTTCTGTCCTTATACCATGAGACTCCTATCCATCTTCGGAACACGGCCTGAAGCCATCGAAATGGCCCAGGTGATAAAGGGCCTTGAACAGAACAGGAAAAAGGTTCAATCTTTCGTATGTGTCACTGCCCGGCATCGTGAAATGCTGGATCAGGTGCTAATCCTGTTTGAGGTCGAACCGGAGAAACGCTCTCAACGCTCCAAACGCTCATAACGATCTCAACGCTTTAATAGGCCAAACAGACCAGATAGACTATGGAATTATAAAACAACGCGACCCATTACGTATGAGCGGGGGGTGCCGGGCAATCTGCATTCCTACCGCAACTCAAATCTAAAATGTCTTGCCATTTAGCAAAAATGGATCTATTATGGATCTAAATTAGATATGATAAGGAGTCAGTGTGATGCCTGTGAACCTTTCTATTAAGAATGCTCCGGATGACATCGTCAGTCGCTTAAGAGCCAGAGCAGAGCACAATCACCGTTCGCTCCAGGGTGAGCTTCTGGCCATCCTTGAGGAGGCTGTTAAGAAAGAGCCTGCCCTCAGCGTGGAGGAAGTCCTCCAGGAGGTAAGTCGTCTCGGGCTGCAGAGCGGATCTGAGTCTGCGGACCTCATTCGGGCTGATAGGGATGCTCGTTAAGGTAGTTGATGCTTCCGCAATCGGGGCATTGCTTTTCGGCGAGCCCGAAGGCCCGAACATAGCTAACCGGCTTAGCGGGAGCCGCTTGGCGGCTCCGGGGTTGCTTTTTTTTGAGGTAGCCAGTGTCTGCCTTAAGAAACTGAAACGCTACCCTGAACGCAGACAAAGCATCCTCAAGGCGTTTGAGATGTTGAGGCGCTTGACCATAGAAACGGTGGAAGTCGACCACGCTGAAGTCGTGCTTCTAGCGGAGCGTAATGGGCTAACTGCCTATGACGCCAGCTACCTCTGGTTGGCAAGGCGGCTAGAGGCGGAGTTAGTAACCCTGGATCAGAGACTCAATGAGGCGTGGAGCGCCGGCCGGAGCTGAAACCCCGCCGAATGCTGGACCAAAGTCCCCCTAACCATTGTAATCGAAGTTACTATAAGCTTGTTTGTCCGACCTGCAGTGTGATGGAACTCCTCACCTTCAACCTTAAAGATTTCAAATTCATTGAAGGGATCAGGCTTTACTCTAAAGTCGGCAAGAGGCAGATCCCAAGAACATAATAAAATACAAACATGCCCCGCCAACCCCGATTAGATGCTCCCGGCCTCCTCCAACACGTCATGGCCAGAGGAATCGAACGACGAGAGATCTTCACGGATGACAAAGACCGCCAGTCCTTCCTTAACCGCCTTGCCGCCATCCTCGAAGATACACAAACTCTGTGTTATGCATGGGCCTTGATCCCGAATCATCTGTTATTGCGCACCGGAGCTACCCCACTCAGCAAGGTCATGCGCCGCCTCATGACTGGCTATGCCGTGAGCTTCAATAGAAGGCACAAACGCTCGGGACACCTCTTTCAAAACCGCTACAAATCAATCGTCTGCGAGGAAGATCCCTATCTCCTTGAGTTAATACGCTACATCCATTTAAACCCTTTGCGAACAGGCCTGGTGAAAGATCTCAAAGAGTTGGACCAATACCCTTGGTCTGGCCCGCCCGCCTCGCCTGAGCGAGCGCAGGCTCGCGACCCGTCCGCCTCGGCTGCGCCTCGCGATGCCGGGCGGGTGGCGGGCGTGGAAAGGGAGATGAGAGGATATTGGGGAGTGGTGACTTTGTTATTCATGCATTACATAGGGCAAATGAACTATTTGAAAGAAGCATGAAAAATCAGATTTCTTTAGCTGAATTGATAACACGGGTGACAAAAGATAGAGAGATAGACCTCAAGGATCTGCTGTCATCTAAGAGGACACAGGGGATCAGCAATACCAGGGCAATCATCAGCTATTTGGCGGCAATCGAATTAAGGAATAGCGGCGCAAAGATAGCATCAGAGCTGAACTTGAGTGAGAAAAGTGTCAGCAGGTGTATAGAGAGAGGTAAAAAGCTGCTTGAAAAGGATAAGAATCTGTTAGAGTATTTACAATAAAGTCATAAAGTAACAACGTCCCCTATTACACAGGAAAGGATGTCGCCCATTACCAGATGAGTAAGGCATATAGATAGCAACGTCCCATATTACAGGTCCCCTAACATGGTAGCGGAGGAGGAAAGGTCTCAGAGAAGTTGGGGGAAATGACCTTGGTTTTTGCTGGCAAAAGCACCCTTTTCCCTTTAATAAGGCCGAAAGTCTAATTAGTCCAGGGTGCCCCGAGATCATAAGTTGACAATCAAATGGAATTTTGACATCTTATATCAGAACGAGTCAATAAAAGAATTTCTATATTTTAAAAAATTCACATAATGGGAAATAATCTATCATATGAAGATATTCTTGCCCTTTTAAGATCCGAACGAATATTTTTAAAAAATGAATTCGGAGTGATCAATATCGGTCTTTTCGGGTCCTATGCCAAAGGGACACAACAAGATGATAGCGATATTGATTTCCTGGTTGAATTTGAAGCACCACGTTTTGAGTATGTTGCAGGATTACAAATTTATCTGGAAAAAAAGTTTAATAGGAAGATTGAACTAGTTCGTAAAGGTCTTAGTGTTAACCGCAGGTTAACAGCCAGGATAGGAGATGAAGTGATATATGCTTAACAGTGTTGTAAGCGATAATCTACAAATCATTCTCGAATCAATAATCTTGATCGAGGAGAGATTCTCGAAAGTAGATGTTCCTGATAAATTCGTTACCAGTCCTGAGGGTGTTCTTCTGCTGGACGCAGTTGCCATGAGACTTCAAGTAATCGGTGAGCTAACAAAGAAAATCCACAAAATTGAATCTTCATTGTTAGAAAAATATCCAGAGATAGAGTGGGACAAAATCATTAAACTGCGTGAAATTATTTCGCACCATTATGAGATGGTTGATCATGAAATAATTTTTGATATCTGCAAGAATCATATTCCGATATTGAAATCAACTATTCAGAAGATTATTGAAAAAGAAACTCCAAATTAATCCTATAATCCTGATCGTTGAGGCTCCAACCTCTGACCTCCGGCATCTGTCTTCTGTTCTCTGCCTTCTGTCCTTGACTATGAAACTCCTCTCCATCTGCGGCACACGGCCTGAAGCCATCAAAATGGCGCCGGTACTTAATAACCTTGAACAGAACCCGGAAAATCTTCAATCGCTCGTATGCGTCACGGCCCAGCACCGCGAGATGAAGGAGCGGCCCGATTTTGTCCTGGTCCAGGGGGATACCACAACCACCATACCCATGCAAAAGCGTGAAGGACCAAAAGTTATGCAATCTCTGCACACACGTCCCCCTTTACGCAGGGAATCGTTATCCGGCATGGCCGTGCTTGAATTGATAAGATAACCATACAATATGTTATACCGATAACCACGATGTAAATCAGAGGGCGGAGCTGTCTCCTCCCACAGCGCACATCTTATAATCTTCATATCTCTTGACACAGCAAATCCAATGTGTATAATTAGGTGTATAAAAAGGTGTCAAAATGCGGACAAATATCGTTCTTGAAGACAGTTTGGTTAAAGAGGCATTAAGGTATAGCGGGGCAAAGACCAAGAAAGAGCTTATTCATCAAGCCTTAGAGGAGTTTGTGAAAAACCGTCGGCGTCGCAACCTCCTCGATCTGGCAGGAAAGATCGAGTTTGCCGAAGGATATGACCATAAATCCCTGCGCAGGGGAAAAAGCTAATGATCCTCGTTGATACGTCTGTCTTGATTGACTTTTTCAAGGGACATAAAAACAATTCATGCCAGAAATTCGCACTGATTTTACGGCAGGATATACCCTTTGGCATAAACTCATTCATATTTCAGGAAGTTCTTCAGGGTGCCAAATCAATCAAGGAATTTACTACGTTAAAAAAATATTTGGAGACCCAACGCTTCTATCATCTCAATGATCCGGTTGATTCATTCGCCAAGGCTGCCCGCATTTATTTTAATTGCCAAAAACAGGGCATTACCATTCGGAGCACCATCGATTGCCTTATTGCCCAGACCGCTTTAGAGCATGATTTATTCCTCCTTCATAACGATAATGACTTTACCGTTATGACTGCCGTCATTAACCTCAAGATTTATTAGCAAAGGGCAATAACCGGATCAAACATTGCGATAAAGGGTTGGATCAAATCCGCACCGCGCCGTGCGGCCTCTCGTCACTCGTCTGTCGAAGCAGAGCGTAGAAAAATTAATCCTATAAATCCTGGTACCCAACTGGCTGATGCCGTAAAAAGCATTATTTGAGGCCCTGACAAACATAAGTCCATGTAATTACTGCCAATTGCCAGGTTACTCTTATGTAATCCAGGGCCGGAGATGTATGAAGCTGAGAAATAGTCAAAATAAAGTCACAAGGCACCCGCCTCCCCCATTCTGGAAGTTTGTCAACCTAGTCAATAACGTCCCATACTTTCTCGCTTTTTTCAGGTATAAAATAACATTCTTGCCCGACGCCGAAGATTTAAGATATAATATAATTTACAAAAGACGTTTCTGAAGCAGGGAGGATAATGAAGATGGCAAAGGCAAACCTGGAAGAAGCTAAGCGGGAATATGCTGGCCAGTGGTTGGCTTTCTTGGTGGTTGAAGAAATGCCTACAGGGGAACTGTTGGGTCAGGTCATTGCCCATAACCCTGATCGAAGAGAGCTCCACAGAGAACTGAGGGAAAAGAAGGTAGATCGTGCCTATGTAACCTTTGCTGGTCCTGTGGTTAAACCTGGCTATGCAGTGATCCTGTGATGAAGCTTAAACTTGAAATACCCATTGTAATAAGACGTGTGAAGATCAATGGTCCTAATGGTTTTCGTGAGATCGATATGGTTTTGGATACTGGAGCTGTTTACACCGTCATCGCCTGGGATGTAGCTAAAGACATCGGTTATGATCCAGCTATTTCTGAACGACGCATGCCGATTGTCACCGCCAATGGAATCATTGAGGCTCCATTGATCACTGTACAAAGCATTCGCATCAGAGATCTTGGAGCAGAATTTGTTGATTAAATTTTTAATACCCCGACCGCTTGCGGCGGGGTTGCCGTTTAAAATAGGGTCCAGGGCTTGCCCTGGGGTTTAATACCTTTTATTTAATTTGCCATGATATGCCTGAGATTACCGGTATTGAGGGTTTGCTTGGCCTTAGCTTCTTGAAACACTTTCGGACCTTAATTGATTACACTATAGGGCTCTTAGAGCTTACTGCTGTAAGGTGAAAAGGTGGGAGTGGTTCTTGACCCTTCCTGTCAGATTCTCCTCACTCCTGGTAAATCAGATCAACCCAATAAACAAAAGAATCAAGAGAAACTAAATAAACCAGATAGACCAAGAATATTCCAGTGCCGCAAAAGCGGGACTCATTTCCAGTCACCCATGGCGACTCGATTCCAAACAAACCATATAGACGAGATAGACCAGAAAAACGCAATTATTTATGCCTGACCCCAGGCTCGGGAAGCAGTCAAAGCCGTAAGGGAAAAACACGCAAAGTACGGAAACATCGAAGATCTTAAAAAGGACCTCATGGGAGAGTGATGTACGCGCTATCCTGGTCAAACGGATTTCGTTGGGGTTTCAGGAAAGCGCATGATGAGGTTTATTAGCTTTACCTTGAATCTTGAATATTGAGTCCGGGATCCCGCGTTAGCGGGCAATATTGAATTTGGAATTTTGAATCCGCTTTAGTGGTTATTTTGAACCGTGAACTTTGAAACCCCTGATTCGTAACTTAATAACTAAAGAGCGTCCCGCGTCCCACAACCTAAATACCAAACAACGTCCCCCTTTACGATTTAAAAAAACAGATAAAGGATTATATCCATTAAACCCCTAACCCCTAACTCTTTACGCCTCACGTTCTTTTAGCTGGATGTGCGAATGCGGTATCCGACTTGGTGAAAATTTAACATGCGTATTATGCGGCAAAAGGTACGAAAAAGATAAAAATGGTCAGATCCTTCGTCTTCTGATCTCTGACCTCTGAGGCTCTGTCGCTCTGGTTTTCTCTGACCTCTGGTCTCCGACCTCGGTCCTTAGTCCTATGAGCTAAAGACAACGAAACTTAAAAACTTAAGGACGTCCCCCTTTTCAAATATTGCGGGCGTCGGAATACGTTGACAAGATTCAGGAATTAGACTAAACTTAGTCTAGTCTTGAATAGGAGGTTCACCAATGCGACAAGTCAACATTCATGAGGCCAAAACCCAGCTTTCAAAACTCATATCAACCGGTGAGGAGATTATTATCGCACGGTATGGCGAGCCGGTGGCTCGGCTTATTCCGGTGCACAAGCCTGCTCAAAAACGGGTTCCTGGTTCCGCACGTGGCCGATTCGACATACCACCCGCTTTTTTTGAGCCGCTTCCAGATGAAATCCTTCAGGGTTTCGAAAAATGAATATCCTTTTAGACACACACACCTTCCTATGGTGGATTACCGACTCAAGATTATTATCGAAAACAGCTCGCGAAATAATGAGTGACGGATACAATATCTTATATTGGAGTGCCGCAAGTTCTTGGGAAATCGCAATAAAATATGCATTGGGTCGGATACCACTACCTGATGTTCCTGAAAGATTCCTTCCCGGAGAGTTCTCGAGAAATAAGATTGACGCGCTCCCGATAACCGATGAACATGCATTCCGTGCAGGCCAACTGCCATTACATCACAGAGACCCTTTTGATAGGATGCTGGTGGCGCAGGCTCAGATTGAATCTTTGATCCTTCTATCCAATGATCAACAATTGACCCTTTATGATGTTCACGTTAATTGGTGAAGAATTCATCAAAAAGCAAGGCAGTCAAAAAAATGCTGGGCTCAATGCTGAAGGATCCATCCCCTTTCCTTCTGAGGTTCCGACCTCCGACCTCTGTCATCTGGTTAAGACGCTCCCAACGCTCCCAACGATCTTGTTTAAATGAGTTACTGATTTACAAATGGACGTCCCCCAAATCACAGAAAGGTAGGAACGTGCCCCATTCATACGTTGTACGTACCCCATTACAACTCTCCTAAGAAACTCGAGCAAGTTTCTTTCATGTATAACCCTGAAGCGCCTTTCGGCCCCGAGCCTTTCGGCCCCGAGCTCAAGGCCGAGGGGCTCATGGCCGAGAGGAAGCGTCGGGGTCATATGCTAAAGTGTAATAAGTGTAAGTCTGACCCTGCTAAGGCCCTCCTTACAACTTCGATTTCCTCTTGACAAACAGCGCCATAAATCTATACTAAAGGTATATATTTATGCATGGAGGATAATAATGAAAACAGCAAAGTTGTTTAAGAACGGGCAGAGCCAGGCCGTCAGATTGCCAAAGGAATTTAGAATGGCAGGGAATGAGGTGTATATCAAGAAACAGGGTGAGGCAATCGTCCTGTTACCAAAAGAAAGGTCATGGGAGCCTCTCTTTGACAGCTTGAACCGCTTTGAAAAGGATTTTAGAATAGAGCGAAATCAGCCTGTAGAAGAACAGAAGCGGGAGCCCATGTTCCAATGAAATACCTCTTGGATACAAATACTTGCATATACATCATCAATGAGAAGCCAAGGAAGGTTCTGAGGAAATTCGAACAGTATCCCGTTCATGAATTCGCGATTTCGTCGATAACACATGCGGAATTTCAGTACGGCATTGCGAAAAGCAAAAACAAAAAAATAAATCAAGAGGCGCTTGATGAATTTCTGCTGCCGCTGACCATTCTGCCTTTCCATGGCAAAAGGTTGGTTGAACGCTATGGGATGATAAGGGCATTTCTGGAATCCAGGGGGAAAACAATCGGTCCGCTTGATACACTCATAGCTGCCCATGCCTTGAGTCTGGGTCTAACGATTATCACAAACAATGTCACTGAATTCTCAAGAATTCCAAACCTCAATTGTGAAGATTGGGTATCTCAGGAGTGATCTCCGCTATATGCCCCCATCGTGCTTGCTCCCTCTCATGAGGTCGTTGAAGCCAACAAACAAATCCCTCTTCGCGCCTGCCCAATGGAATGAAGTTGCAGCTCTTATTCCATCGGGGTGAAATTCACGTCAGTGACAGCTTGCCAAGTTAAATTCACGTCAGTGACAGCGAAGCGTATTTAACAGTGGCGCAGCGCATTTAACTGGGGCCTGCCCAGTGAAATTCACGAAAGTGATAGCGTAACGGATTTCACCGGGGTAGGTCCGGAAGATCGTACTGGGGCATAGAGAGAGGGAAAAAATTGCTCCTGTGCCGCCTGCCCCGTAGGTGGGAACCATCGTACTGAGGTGAAATGCCCTTTTCGTCTATATTTCACTGGTATGACAACTATGAGGGAATTTGGGATATCTTGGAGAAACGCAGTTGGGTAGCAACGTCCCTCATTACATTGAGCTTCAAACCATTCATTTTTATGTGGGATTTTATAT
>Ga0315550_1001465_pt1 | contig 14516 bp, 13 predicted proteins | sample SalMarSW160190MG_2_FD_203100 | JGI IMG/M metagenome (GOLD analysis project Ga0315550, IMG submission 203100) | Salt marsh sediment microbial communities from the Plum Island Ecosystem LTER, Massachusetts, United States - Salt Marsh Sediment SW1601-90 ... | reverse complement strand
AGGCCACTGGATATGTCGGGAATTTCGTAACAAAGGTGACCTCTGACAGAGGAGTCACCGAGATACAACATGGTGCAGCTGTTATCTCTACTGGTGCTGATGAATATAAACCCAGCGAATACCTTTATGGAGAAGATGACAGGGTGGTTACCCAGCTGGAGCTGGAAGAGCAGATCATCATGGGAGAAGAAAAGGTAATTAACGCAGAGAGTCTCGTAATGATCCAATGCGTAGGCTGCAGAAATGAGGATAGAAATTACTGTTCCCGGGTATGTTGTAGTCAGGCTATAAAGAATGCATTGAAACTAAAAGAGATAAACCCCCAGATGGATATCTACATCCTCTTTCGAGATATGAGAACGTATGGGCTTATGGAGGATTATTACCGGGACGCGTCTAATAAAGATGTAAAGTTTATCCGCTATGAGCCGGATAATAGTCCTCAGGTGAAAGCTATTGAGGAGGAGGGTCGGCCTGTTTTAAGGGTTACTATAACCGATCCCATTTTAGGTCAGAAGCTTGCTATCGATGCCAATTGCCTTGCATTGTCCGCTGCTGTTATTCCCGCCGCGGGAAACAGGGAAATAGCGCAATTTTTCAAGGTCTCTTTGGGGCCTGATGATTTTTTCAAAGAAGCCCATGTCAAATTAAGACCTGTTGAGTTTAGTGCAGAAGGCGTTTATCTATGTGGAACGGCTCACTATCCCAAGCATGTAACGGAGTCGATTAATCAGGCCTATGGAGCTGCAGGCCGGGCATTAACCCTTCTTTCACATGATATAGTCACCGTATCAGGTGCTGTTTGCGAGGTGGATGAGCATAAGTGCATCGGATGTGGTGCATGTATTTCAGCCTGTACGTATAGTGCAATAGAATTTCGTGAGACGCGACAGGGCAAAAAGGCAGTCGTTAATCCTGTTATTTGTAAAGGAGATGGTCTCTGTAACGCAAGGTGCCCAACAGGGGCTATTGTATTAAAGCATTTTACCGATGAAGAGATCCTGAGCCAGATAGATGCGGCGGTTCCTAAGCAAGAGATCATGCAGCAAATGGATGCGGCAGTTGGAGATGTGTAGAAGTATACGAATGAATAAAACCGGGATTATTAAATTAGGAGTGAGATAATAATGAGTACAGGGCTTAAATTTAAGCCAAGAATAGTAGGTTTTGTATGCCATTGGTGAACATACGGCGCTGCTGACATGGCTGGAGTTTCCAGACTGCAATATTCAACTGATATCAGGCTTATTCGCGTCATGTGTACCGGCAGAATCGATCTTGAATTTATACTCAGGGCTTTCTCAAATGGATCAGACGGAGTATTTATCGGTGGTTGTCACCTTGGCGAATGCAATTATGTTACTGCAGGAAATTACGCTGCATTAAGCATGGTGCTTCTGTGCAGAAAACTGCTGGAGCACATAGGGGTAAATCCCGAAAGGTTACGGCTTGAATGGTGTTCTAGCGGTGAAGGAATTCGTTTTGCCCACTTTATGAATGACTTTAGCAAGAAGGTGAAAGAGTTAGGACCGCTCGGCCAAGGAGAACTAATAGACGAGAATAAATTAAGATCCAAGCTTGAAGAAGTTACCAAGCTCGTTCCTTACATTAAAATAGTCAAAAGGGATAAGCTTGAGAAACGTCTCGAAAACGCAGAAGAATATAACGATTATTTCACAAGCGAGGAGATAGAAGAATTATTTCGTGAAGTAATCTCGTACTATATCGATCCGGAAAAGTGCCAGGCCTGTATGATTTGCGCTAGAAGATGTCCTGTAGAGGCGATTATAAGTGCAAAGAACCAGATCCATGTTATTGATCAGGAGAAATGCATAAAATGCGGAACCTGCTTTGAAGCTTGCCCGCCTAAATTTAGTGCTGTGACGAAGATTTCCGGCGAGCCTGTTCCGCCTCCTATTCCTGAAGAAGAAAGAACTATAGTCAAAAATAGTAAAGAAAAATAAGAGAAAGATTTTTACCGATTAACTGAAAATAAGTTAGTTTAAGCAAGTAATATAAAGCGATAGGTCGATTATTTAACAAAAAGGGCGTATCCGGCAATGATCCCCGGGTATGGCCTTTTTTTTAGCGGAAACCTCTGAGAGGATCACTTATGTAGGGGATGATCCATCTGTTAGGAGCCTTTCTCCGGGTTCTTCAGATTATTAAATTATTGATTTTGTATCCCAATCCAATGAGTTCTTGACAAAGGAAAGTAATTTGGTTTATATAGAGACCATTAGTTCTCCCTGTAGATAATGAGATGGAGGAATCATGGTTTCTTTGGATGAAATTTATGGATAAAAATAACCCAAAGGGCAACATGTCACTGAATTATAAACGGGTGCCGGCCATTGACAAATGCTTTTCAATTTTAGCGTTGATGACGGAAGCGAAACGTCCATTTGGATTCAATGAAATAGTCAAGAATCTGAGTCTGAATAAAAGTACCGTATTCAACATCCTGCATACGTTGAACGATCTCGAGGTACTTGAGAAAGGACCGGACGGTCTCTTTCGATTGGGACCACGCTTGTTTATACTGGGGAATGCTGCTGCCGGGGGGTCTGAGTTGATCCAGATGGTGCATCCCTATCTCGAAACCATCAACCGTGACTTTAAATTGTCTACTTTTTTCGGAATTCTTTCAGGCCAGGAGGTCATTATCTTGGACAAAGCGGATCGGGCTCACAGGATGAAGTTATCATCAGAAATCGGCATGAGAATACCGATTTTCGCCGGGGTTGCCGGAAAAGCCCTGCTTTCACAACTGCCTGGAACAGACATCGATAAAATCCTGTCGGAAACTACACCCAAACCATATACAACCAGGACCATCATTGACAAGGCAGTCTATAAAAAAGAAATTTTGAGTGTAAAGAAAACCGGCATTGCCTACGACAGGGAAGAATACATCGAAGGGCTTATCGCCGTAGCCGTTCCGCTCCAGACGTACAGGGAGGATTTACAGGCGGCCATATGGGCTGTGGGGCTCAAGCAAGAGTTTCAGGAACATGCCGTGATGCGAATTACCAAATTCCTTTCAAATATCGTCGAGGAGATCAATTCCCGATTTTCCATCATCGCAGGACCTTCCAGCCCTAAGAATAAAACACTAAATGCAGAAAAGGCAACTGATTAGTTTGGTTCAATATTAAAGGCTTACTAATCTTAGAGGGCCAAAAAATGAGGTACGCAGAGACAGGGTTTAATTTAGAAATTGATCTATCCCGAGGAAGCATTGAGAAGGTAGAAACTGACCCAAGATTAACCGAACTTCATCTGGGAGGTCAGGGTACTGCTGACAAGATATTATGGGATAGGGTTCCTCCCGAAGTTGAAGCCTTTTCTCCCGATAATCTGCTCATATTCAGCACCGGTCTTTTACATTCCACACCTGTTCCTGGAGCCAATCGTACCGTTGTGAATACCTTTTCTCCCCAGACAAATTTACATGCGCATTCATTATTTGGAGGATTTTTCGGACCGGAACTGAAACATGCCGGTTATGACAAAATAATCATTCGAGGTAAGTCCCCAAGCCTGGTTTATTTGTGGATAAACAATGACAAAGTAGAAATCCGTGATGCCGGCCATCTCCGGGGGAAAGGCTGCCAGGAAACTGCAGCAAGTATTCGACAGGATTTAAAGCAAGAAAAAGCCCAGGTAGCCGCTATCGGCCTAGCTGGTGAAAACAGGGTCTATATGGCCACCATCGAACACTCTAACTCCAGCGCCTCTCGAGGGGTAGGCGTGATCATGGGAGATAAAGGGTTAAAGGCGATAGCTGTTCGTGGAACAAGGGACGTCACTATCGCCCAACCGGATAAACTTTTTGAGTTATGCCTCCGTCTGAGAAAGGAAATTTATGAGAACCCGATATGTGGGGATCCTATGGCCCACAACGATGATGAAACTTTCCACGTTGACAATTTCGCCTGGGGCAACGCGCGTGAGCGGAAAAAGGGTTATTGGAAAAAAGAACTTGAAGAGAAGTGGGGGGAGTTGACTCGAAAGCTGAAAGATCGAGACACAAGTTGCTATAACTGTCCGAAGGATTGCCATGCAGTGGTTAACTACCCGGGGCGGCAAAGATATGCCCTAAAATGCTTCAACAAACTTACCTATTTGATGGCAGCCCATAAAGAGCTGGACTTTAATTATGACATACTTGGTGTTACGCAGGAGTATGGACTGGACGGATTCTCAACGCCGCAAGTCTTGGCCTTTGCTATTGAGCTTTACGAAGCCGGGATTTTAACTGACCAGGATATGCCGGGATTCCCGACCGACGTCGAGGGAAGATTTTTCTGGCTCATTGAAAAAATTGTTCGGCGGGAAGGGATTGGAGATGTTTTAGCCAATGGTGTTTATTGGGCATCCCGTCAGATTGGTAAGGGCGCAGAGGAATTTGACCATAATACAACCAAGAAATTTGAGCAGGTGACCATCAAGCTGGGAAAGGTGAATCCCCCTTATTTCCTTATGATAGCCACCGGTGAGAAGATGAGTATCACCCAGATTGAAGGATCCTACCCCCAGGACCCCCTTCCTACCATGGAGGAGAGAGAAAAGTTTGCAAGAGACTGGGTCGCAGCTCCTGATGATACGTTTAAAAAAATGTTTTTGGAATGGGAAAAACGTAACGAACTACCGTTTGAAGCATCCTGCGCCATTTGTGATTGGAATGAAATAATGCATTACATCGATGACGCCATCGGGCTCTGCGGCTTTTTGTCGTCATTTAGAGGCCAATTCGGCGGGAGGATTCCGTATCACACGCATAATATACCACATATCATCTCACTTGCGACCGGGATGGAGATTGATAAAGAGGGACTATGGGAAATAGCTAGAAGGAATCGAAATCTGGTGAGAGCCCTTAATGTAAGAAGAGGCATGAGGAGAAAGGATGAGAAGCCTCCTGAGGACCATTGGAAGGTAAGAGATCCTGAGATGGAAACCAAATTGCTTGACGCCTATTATGAATTCAAGGGATGGAATCGTGAAGGTATTCCTACCAAAGAGACGTTGGATAAACTGGGCCTGAACTATGTGAGCGAAGGCTTCATACAGGGGGGGATCTTGATAGATAATAAAGGAATTCCTGCCAAAGAGATTACAGCGGAAAATGAGAAAAACTAAAACGAAGGGGAATGGAAACCGTGAAGGGTGGGTTAAAAAGGAAAACAGTTAAAGAAATAAAAGTTGATGTTGATAAATGCACTGGTTGTCGGTCGTGTGAGTTAGTCTGCTCTGCCTTTCACGCAACGCCAAAATATAGCAGCATTAATCCGGGGAGGGCCCGGATTCGAGTGGTTATTGATGAATTGAGAGATGTGTATGTTCCGGTACGTGCAGGTGAGTATACTGCAGCCGAATGTATGGGCAGAGACACTTATACGCTTAACGGAAAGGAATACGACGAGTGCGCCTTCTGCAGGGCTTCCTGCCCATCCAGGGATTATTTCAAAGAACCCGATTCCGGTCTCCCTCTAAAATGCGATATGTGTGAAGACGAACCGCCTTTATCAGAGCCGATGTGTGTTCAGGTGTGCGAACCTGGTGCCCTGACTTACGAAGAAAGGGAAGAGGAAGTCGGAGAAGAAGAAGTGAAGCGGGGGGAGATGGAGATAGGATTGGAATCATTGGTAAACAAATATGGTGTGAAGAAGGTAATGGATACCGTTGCACGATTATTAAAGACCTAAAACATTAAGGCGAAAGAAGAGGATTAAGAAAGACAGTGGAGACTGTAGCCTTCTACAAAGAGATAATACATGCCATAAAAGCGAGCGGTGGAGAAGCCTTCAAATTATGCTTTCAATGCGGATTATGTGATGTTGTTTGTCCGTGGAATAGGGTTCCCAAGGATGGCAAGCAACATTTGAACCCTAATCGACACCTCGCCTTTGGCCGCTTCGTCACCGAAAAGCGAATGAACCCAGACCCGAACCACTCGCGTGACCGGCACCTGGTCTTCATAACGAAATCAGTTTATCGACATCTGGACCCTACATTAAATTTTGTACCTTCCCGGTACCCTTTTGTGATGACAGCCTGTTTAAGTATTTAATATTATTCACGCGATGCATGACATGCACGAGAAGAGATGAAAAGCAGGCAGACGAAAATAAGCAATAAAATTAATGCTTTATAAAAAATGGTTATTGAAAGAGCGTTTAAATGGGATTCAGGGGGCCGTTGGTTCAAATCCAATCGTCCCTCCCCAGAAAAATTGTTGAAATGGAGTAAAGAAAATATTCAAACAGTGACAAAATCTGAGGGTGAATACCAACTTCGGGATACTGATAAACAGATTTTATCTATCAAGGGTTTTATGAATATGAAGGATTCCCTGCTAGAGGAATGTGAGGAAAATGATAAGGTAGTCTGATTTGAGTATAAAGAAGATACATTGTATTCAAAAAGAGAAAGTGAACTGATTCAGCAATATTTGCAGGTGCATGGAAAAATGCCAGGAGGAGGAAAGGACGAATTGGATAATCTCTTTTAGCCTATGTTTAATTGGTTAGTTGAGGTATTTTTTCTTGAAAAATAACGTTTCGAATAGATCTACTATTTCCTCCACAATGTAGAATACCTTCTTTTACATCTATTTTTTACCGTAACTCCCTAAAGATACATTGATAGAACGATATTTTTTCGTTATGGTATTTGTGAGAGGTCTTTAGTTAATCCTTTTACAAGTTTCTTTTTTGACATAATAGAATATGCTTGAAGTAATTTTGATAATTGCAATACTTCTTTTCTCTGTCATGATTCATGAGTGTGCTCATGGTGTATTGGCTTTGTGGTTTGGGGATGATACTGCACAAAGACAGGGGAGGTTATCTCTTAATATCGTAAGGCACATAGATCTTGTAGGAACCATTATTTTACCGCTGGTTTTACTTTCCTTTTACCTGATGACAGGGTCCGGTATCATTTTTGGTTGGGCCAAACCCGTTCCTGTGAGTGTAGGCAACCTAAGAAATCCCCAGAGAGATTACACATTTGTCTCTCTGGCCGGTCCTCTGTCTAATATCCTTTTGGCCTTTGTTTTTGCACTCATATTATTTTTTTCAATAATAGTCTTACAGGGCCATAGCACCATTTTTTCTATTGCAAGTGTAATGTGTCTTTTTGGCGTTAAGATAAATATTATTTTAGCCATGTTTAATCTTATTCCAATTCCCCCTTTGGATGGTTCGCATGTGCTGGCCTATCTACTTCCTTATCGACTTTCGATCAAATATCAGCAGTTTGCACGATATGGTATTGTAATTATCTTGTTTCTCATTATCACTGATACCTTAAAATACCCTTTCTTGCTTGCTGATTATTTCTCGAGGATTTTACTTGGCTGGATGATTAGTATAGGGCGTTTTTTTGGGTAGGCTGTTAATACACGCAGGAAACACTAATTTATTGGGGTGAGTGACGGGACTCGAACCCGCGACCACTGAGGCCACAACCCAGTGCTCTACCAACTGAGCTACACCCACCACATTAAAATATTGTTTACCATATTATTTACTGGTTAGCAAGTGGATATTATTGCGTATCTTAGCAGAACAATAAGGAGTCACAAGTGAAAAAAGATGATAAAAATATAATTTTTAGAAAATTACCATCGGTAGATTATCTATTGGAGTCATCTGTTGTTAAGGAATTTCTGTTGACTACTCCTCGGGGCCTGGTGTTAAGGGCTATTCATTATGTATTAGATAACCTGAGGGAAAGGATAGATGGGGCACAGACAGAGGATGAATTGCCAGACTTAACGTTACGCACTGTAGTTGATCAGATAAAAAAACGGATTATAATTCTATTTCAGCCGAGCCTAAGACAGGTTATAAATGCCACCGGAGTCATTGTGCACACCAATTTGGGAAGATCGCTACTGGCGAAAAGGGCTATTTCTACATTTAATACCTTAGCAGGTTGTTATAGCAACTTAGAATATGATTTAAAGACTGGCAAAAGGGGCAGCAGGTATGTGCACGTCGAAGATATCCTTATGGAGCTGACCGGTGCAGAGGGTACCATGGTTGTCAATAACAATGCTGCCGCAGTTCTCATTACATTAGACACTATTGCAAAAGGTAAGGAGGTTATAATCTCCAGAGGTCAATTGGTAGAGATTGGTGGCTCCTTTAGGATTCCTGAGGTCATGAGAAAAAGTGGGGCGAGGATGTTTGAGGTGGGAACTACCAACAAAACAACTATTAGTGATTATGAGGCTGCTATTGTATCAAATACTGCTCTTTTACTTAAGGTTCACACGAGTAATTTTCAGACAGTAGGATTTACAGAGGAAGTACCGTTAGACGCGCTTGTTGCTTTGGGAAAAAAATATAGCCTTCCTGTAATGGAAGATCTTGGCAGCGGTTGCTTTATTGATTTTTCTCGATATGGATTAACAAAAGAACCAACGGTTCAGGATTCTATCGCAAAAGGGGCAGATATAGTAACCTTTAGTGGTGATAAGATGCTGGGCGGACCACAATGCGGTATAATTCTTGGAAAGAAGGAGATTATTTCGGCAATAAAGGCGAACCAGCTGGCGAGGGCTCTCAGGGTAGATAAATTAACCATTCTCGCGCTTCAGGAAACGCTGAACCTTTACCGGAATGAGAAGAAAGCAATACGACAGATACCGACATTGAGAATGATATGCCAGTCATATCAAAGTGTGTGTCGAAAGGCGAAAAAGCTGTTGGATATGATCGGAAGGGTAGGTACTAGCACTCTCTCTATAAGCCTATGTGATGGTTTTTCTCGGGTTGGTGGTGGCGCCATGCCTTTAGAGGAGATACGAAGTAGGCTTCTTTGCATATCTCCAGGGAAACTCTCAGCCACGTATATAGCAAATGCATTGAGTTCTCATAATCCACCTATTATAGCACGACTTGAGAAAGATCAGGTTTTGCTGGATGCACGAACCATCCAGGGAAAAGAGATAAAAATTGTAGCCGAAGCTATAAAAACACTATCTGCAAAAAACACGATTACCTAATAAAATTGGCGCCACCCCCGATTTTTTAAACCAATGAGGAATCTTACTCGTGGCTTTAAAGCCAGACTAATTAATTACTTTGACCCTGGCCCGATGTATGATTTACTACGATAATTCGAGCTCTCAGTACCCCATAAACCTCGCAGATTTATTCACACATATAACACCAGGGAGAATTGTTAAATGTGGATGCTAAAACTTCGGGGCTAAAAAAAAGTTATGTAAAAGGGTAAAGACTGCCAAAAATGATAAAGCGTTTCTTTGGCACGCTGCACAACTGGTTATGCACTACAGGCTTTCTTTTAATTCCTTACCCGGGCGAAATCTGACAACCTTACTCGCTTTGATTTGAATCGGTGCCCCGGTCTGTGGGTTTCTCCCGGTTCTTGCTTTTCTATTAACTACCACAAAGGTTCCAAAACCAGCTAAGGGAAGTTTGCCTTCCTTTTTTATGGTGTTTTTTGCAGCAGCAAGAAATGAGTTCAAGGCTCTTTCTGAATCGGCCTTTGTTAAACCTGTGCTGTTAGCTATCGCTGATACTAATTCTGCTTTTGTCATGAGTTTTACCCTCCTATTTGATTTTTTATTAAATGCCAAAGGTATTTTCCCTTATTACTATTACTTTTCCCCCCTTTCCTTATAAATTTTTGTGGATAATTTCTTTTAAAAGATAGATATGTACATTGTTTAATAGTTATGGATGTTACGCAGGAAAGATATGAATACATTCTTAAAATGGATATAAACAAAGCTATGTGGAGTTCTTAGCACAGTGAAGTATCATTTTCAATAAAAAATTTTGTAATTTAACAAAAAATTTTTCCTCGCTTATATAATAGTATGAATCGAATTACTAAATTATTAATATTAGCAAATAGATAGTATAATTACTTAAATTATTTTATGAATAATAAATTTTTTCAATTTCAATTATTGAGATAGAAGTAAATCCAGCATTGACAAATGTGTATTGAGATTATAGTTTTAAAAACATTATGTGCGATAGAAAATGTATAGCCACACAATAACGAGGCACAGGAATGGAAGAGATTATTAGAAGAGTAGCCAAAGATAGCCGAAGAATTCAAGAAGGTTTTGTTCAAAAAAATACTTCCCAATTGATCAATTGTGCTGAATATATATCGAAAGCTTTTCAAAATGACAGAAAGCTTATGCTGTGTGGTAATGGAGGAAGTGCAGCTGATGCACAGCATATTGCGGCAGAATTTGTTAACAGATTTCTATTAGACCGCCATCCCTTACCAGCCATGGCACTCACCACTGATACCTCTATTATTACAAGTGTAGCCAATGATTACAGCTATGAAGAAGTCTTCTCTAAGCAGATTCAGGCCCTTGGTGTTGAAGGAGATATATTACTTGCTATTTCAACGAGTGGAAACTCGAACAACATTCTTTCTGCCATAAGGACTGCTAAAGGGAAGGGTTTATATACCGTTGGTCTTATAGGAGGGGATGGCGGAAAAATGCTCACATTAGTAGATTTACCATTGGTGGTTGTAAGCAACGAGACCCCTCGCGTTCAGGAAACCCATATCTTGGCAGGACACCTAATTTGTGAGCTAGTTGAGTATGTTCTTTTTCAGAAAAACTCTTAAGGCTCTATAAATAGTTAGGATTAATACTTTCATAGACGGTAAAGAACCTTTTGGATATGCGATGTGAAATGTAAGAATTTAGTAATTTTTAAACCCCAGATAGATGACGTGTAACTTATAACTTTAGACATTTTTGACCCTGGCCCAGACCCGCCTGCCAGATGGCGGGCAGGCCTGACCTATAATCTTAATAGGCTGATCAAAACACCTAGCGCATGAAGGACTTTACAGTCTGATTTAAGCACATCGCGTCAGAGGGGGTTTAAGTTTAATTGAGGCACTTATGAAATTTAAACCACTATCATTAGACAATGTAAAAACGTATCCACTAAAAAAAAGGCAAAGCAAGGTATCGGTCAGGGATTTCGGATCAAAATGGATAGCGGGAAGCACAATGAGTCTCTGGCTTGAAAATATGCCAAATATTTTAGCAGGAAATGATCTTAGAAAATTGGTGAATAGATTGCAAATAGCAGTAAAAGAAAAGAAGACTATTATACTAGCGATGGGGGCTCATACCATTAAGGTTGGGTTAAGTCCGATAATTTTGGATTTGATGGAAAGGGGAATAATTACTGGCATTGCCATGAACGGTGCTGGCATTATACATGATTTAGAGGTGGCAATGGTTGGTGCCACATCAGAAGATGTGGACAATGAACTCTCCGATGGTAAATTTGGAATGGCTGAAGAGACAGGGAAGTTTCTTAACAGTGCAATAAGGGATGGAGCCAAAAAAGAGAGTGGATTAGGGCATTCAGTTGGGAGCAGCATTCTGAATGCATCGTTTCCCTACAGCAAGTTCAGCTTGTTAGCTGGAGCTGCGCGAATGAATATTCCTTGTACAGTTCATGTGGCTATAGGCACCGATATTATACATTTCCATCCGGGTGTAGATGGATCTGCAATAGGAAAGACTTCACATCTTGACTTTCGAATTTTTGCCTCATTGATCTCACATCTTGATGGTGGTGCATATATCAATCTTGGGTCTGCGGTTGTCTTACCCGAAGTATTTTTAAAGGCACTTACCCTTGTCAGAAACCTTGGGTTTACTGTTAAAAAATTCACAACAGTGGATATGGATTTCATACGGCATTATAGGCCTATGACGAATGTAGTCAAGAGACCAACACTGGAAGGTGCTGAGGGATTTTCTCTCACTGGGCACAATGAGATAATGTTCCCCATGCTTGCAGCAGCCTTGATTGAAAGTTTAGAGAATAAGAAACCTTTGTAATTAAAAGAAATGGCACAAAGAGATGCTCAGGATAGGATTTGGATACGATGTTCATGAGCTGGCTGAAGGAAGGCCTTTGATTTTAGGTGGCGTTACAATTCCATACATCAAAGGACTACGAGGGTATTCTGATGCCGATGTTTTGACTCATGCAGTTATTGATTCCATCCTCGGGGCCCTTGGGAAAGGTGATATTGGTCAGCATTTTCCGGATTCTGATCCTGCTTACAAAGGAGCCGACAGTCTTTTTCTTTTAAAAAAAGTTGTAGGCCTTGCTCATGATGAAAAATTCATGGTGAATAACCTCGATACCACTATTGTTGCCCAAGAGCCAAAATTAACTCAGTATTTAAATGATATGAAGGTACGTTTATCAGGCATTTTGAATGTTGACCCTCAAGTGGTAAACGTAAAAGCTACTACTACCGAAGGTCTTGGTTTTTGCGGCAGAGAGGAAGGGTTAGCTGCGTATGCGGTCGTCACGCTAAAACGCATATGATAAAGATAGGAACACTACATGTCTTTCACGTTGTATAATTCAGCAAGCCGTAAAAAAGAAGCCTTTAAACCAATAAAAAATGGTGAGATTGGTATCTATGTATGCGGGGTTACTGTCTACGATTTATGCCATATAGGGCATGCCCGTTCAGCAATTGTATTTGATGTCTTGGTGAGATATCTGAGAGCCAGGGGATTCAAGGTTACCTATGTCAGAAATTTTACCGATGTTGATGATAAAATCATTGAGCGGGCAAAAAAGACGGGTGAGGATACAGCTACCCTTGCAAAGCGGTATATAGACACCTTTTATGAGGATATGCTTTCCTTAGGTGTCCTTGATGCAGATGTGGAGCCTAAAGCCACAGAGCATGTTGATGATATTATTGATATGGTAAGGAGTTTGATTGAAAAAGGATTTGCCTATGTAGTGGATGGCACTGTCTACTTTTCTGTTGAAAAATTTGACAGTTATGGTCAGCTTTCAGGTCGACAATTAGAGGAGATGGTTGCTGGTGCTCGGATTGCTGTTGATGAGAAAAAGAAATATCCTATGGATTTCGTTCTGTGGAAAGGGGCAAAACCAGGAGAGCCCAAGTGGAAGAGTCCTTGGGGGGATGGGAGACCAGGGTGGCATATTGAGTGCTCTGCTATGAGCTGCAAATATTTAGGGGCCAATTTTGATATTCATGGTGGTGGAAGGGATCTTATATTCCCACACCACGAAAACGAGAGGGCTCAGGCAATGGCAGCCAATGGGGTTGATTTTGCAAATTACTGGGTACATAACGGTTTTTTGACGGTAGAAGCGGAAAAAATGTCTAAATCCCTGGGTAATTTTATTACAATACAAGATGCCTTGACTTTATATCATCCTCAAGAATTACGGCTCTTTTTGCTTTCAAAGCATTACAGGAGCCCATTGGATTTTTCTCGTTCTGCCATGTTGGAAACCAGATCAGGGCTTATTAGGATATACAGGACTCTTCAGAGGGCAGAAGAGATAATCGGGCCGAATAAACATGATACAAACACTGCGTTTTTATCTGATGTCGGTGATAATGATTTTAAGAATCATTTTATACATGTTATGGATGATGACCTTAACACTGCAGCCGGATTGGGATTACTTTTTGATAAAATACGGAATATAAATAAGCTTTTAGATTCACCAGCACAAAAAACAGACATTACATCCCAATTAGCCAAAGAGAGGAAGGCCCTTCTTGAATGCAGTAGAGCATTAGGCCTGCTTGAATGCGAACCATCTTACTTTTTTCACAATATAATAAAAGCTTTCCCTGAAGTTGCAACGGAAGAGATTAAAAAGATGATTAAGGAGAGACAGGAAGCTCGAAAGACAAAAGATTGGGCTCGTGCTGATTCTATCAGGGAGGAGTTATTCGGAAAAGGGATTATCCTTGAAGATGGACCACAAGGAACTAGCTGGCGATTGAGGATAGAGGAGTAGTGCAAAAATCTTCATTTTTTCAGCTCATCTCTTCATTTGAGCCAAAAGGCGATCAACAGCATGCTATTGATGCCCTTTGTAAAGGGATAGAAGAAGGAGAAAGGCGTCAAGTATTGCTTGGTGTGACTGGCTCTGGAAAGACATTTTCCATAGCTAATGTTGTGGCGAGAGTACAAAAACCCACCCTTGTTATTGCTCCTAACAAGACCTTAGCTGCACAGCTATATGGTGAATTCAAAAATCTTTTCCCGGATAATGCAATTGAATATTTTGTAAGTTATTATGATTATTACCAACCTGAAGCGTATATTCCCCAAACTGATACATACATTCAGAAAGATGCCTCCATCAATGAGCAGATCGATAAGATGAGGCATTCGGCAACCAGATCCCTTCTGGATAGGGATGATGTTCTTATTGTTGCCAGTGTATCCTGTATTTACGGGCTTGGTTCTCCTGAGGCCTATCATGGCATGCTTTTGTATGTAGAAAAAGGCGATTTGATAAAAAGAGAAGATATCCTAAAAAAACTCGTGGAAATTCACTATGTAAGAAGTGATATTGATTTTCATCGCTCATCTTTTAGAGTCAGAGGTGATGTGGTAGATATCTATCCTGCGTATGAGGATTATTCTTGCATCCGGCTAACATTATTCGGGGACTGCA
>Ga0315550_1001459_pt1 | contig 14560 bp, 18 predicted proteins | sample SalMarSW160190MG_2_FD_203100 | JGI IMG/M metagenome (GOLD analysis project Ga0315550, IMG submission 203100) | Salt marsh sediment microbial communities from the Plum Island Ecosystem LTER, Massachusetts, United States - Salt Marsh Sediment SW1601-90 ... | reverse complement strand
GCCTGCTGGCAGGGCGGACGACGTACCGGCGTCTGGCGGCGCTGGCTCCACTCCATCTGCTCTTGGGGATGAGGCAGCGGCTGCCGATAGAATAGTAGCAGGTGGCAAGCTGGGCCGAACCTGCAATCTAAAACAACGGAGGAGACAAATGCTGGGCAGAGATTATCGAGAGGTTACGGCAGAGCCTGTCAGTGAGGGCATCACCATCCGCTGGGTGATCGGCAAGCCGGAGGGGGCGCCCAACTTTGCGCTGCGCGTGATCGAGTTCGCGCCGGGAGCGGTGTTTACCCCGCACCAGCACCCTTACGAGCACGAGATTTTCGTGCTGGAGGGGCAGGGCGTGGCCGAGGGGCCGGCGGGCGAGGTTGCGATGAGGCCTGGCACGGCGATCTACGTGCCGCCCGACGAGGTGCACGGCTATAGGAACACGGGGGACGTGCCACTGAGATTTGTGTGTGTGGTCCCTCATACGGAAGTATAAGCTTACGTTTCACGTTTTACGCATTACGTTTAAAGTAACACGTAATCCGTAAAATGTAAGGAGCGATACTATGACATCAACTGCAAAAGTCACCTGGGTCGGACCCGGGCTGCGCCTGGTGGGCGAGGGCGGCCACGGCCCGGCCATCGTGGTGGATCACGTCCTGCCGGACGAGGAGTGGCAGGAGGGCGGCCCGCAGCCGATGGAACTCTTGCTGATCGGGCTGGCGGGCTGCACGTCGATGGACGTCGTCTCCATCTTGCAAAAGAAGCGCCAGCCCTTCACCGGCCTGCAGACGAAGGTGACCGCCGAGCGGGCGGAGGAGCACCCACGGGTCTATACCCAGATCCACGTGGAGTTCGTGGTGACGGGCGAGGGCGTCAAGCCGGAGGCGGTGGAGCGGGCCATCGAGCTTTCGGAAACAAAGTACTGCCCTGCGACAGCCATGCTGCGCCGGGCGGTAGAGATCACCACCTCGTACCGGATCGTCGAGGAATGAGTAAGAATACGGCTGCCCGGGTCGTCGAACTGGAAAGCAAGATCGCTGACCTGAAGGCGCGGCTGCCCAAGCATTCCGTGCCCCCGGCGATGATGATCGAGCTGGAGGAGCTGGAGGAAGCGTTGGCGCGCTTGAAGGAGGCTGAGGAGTGAGGTTGGGCGCGCACGAGTCGATCGCCGGCGGGCTGCACAAGGCATTCGATCGCGCCCAGTCGGCGACGTGCGACGCGGTGCAGGTTTTCGTCAAGTCGAACCGCTCTTGGGCGGTCAAGCCGCTGACGGAGGACGAGATCGCGCAGTTCAAGGCCAAGGCCGAAGAGACGGGCATCCGGCCGGTGGTGGGCCACACGTCCTACCTGCTCAACCTGGGCACGCCGGACGAGCTGCTGTGGGAAAAGTCGCGCAACATGCTGATCACCGAGTTGGAGCGGTGCGAGGCGCTGGGTATCCCCTGGCTGGTGTTACATCCCGGCGCGCACGTGGGCTCGGGGGAGAAGGCGGGGTTGGTGCGGGTAGCGGAGGGCCTGGGGGAGGTGCACGCCGCCACGCCCGGTTTCCGCACGCAGATATTTCTGGAGACGACTGCTGGACAGGGGTCCAGCCTGGGCCACACCTTTGAGCAACTGGCGCGCATCATCGAGCTGACGCCGCATGGGGAGCGGCTGGGGGTGTGCCTGGATACGTGCCACATCTTTGCCGCCGGGTACGAGCTGCGCACGGCGGAAGGATACGCCGCCACGATGGAAGCGTTCGACCAAGCCCTCGGCCTGGAGCGGCTAAAGGCGTTGCACCTCAACGACAGCAAGGGCGAGCGGGGCAACCGCAAGGACCGACACGAGCACATCGGCAAGGGGCACATCGGCCTGGAGGGGTTTCGCAACGTGGTGAACGATCCGCGCCTGGCCGGGCTGCCGGGCTTGCTGGAAACGCCCAAGGGAGACGACCTTCGGGAGGATCGGGAGAACCTGAGGGTGTTGCGGGCTTTGGTTGGATAGTTGGTTGGATGTAACTACTCAGCCTATGTACGAGTTGACCAGCACATATGGCCACAACCAGCTGGAACTGCCCATTTTGGTCACAGGTAGGCATCCCAAATATGGCCTTGCACGTCGTTTTTGATCCTTTTTGCCACATATGGCGGTCATCGAAGGGATGCCTGAGTAGTTACGGTTGGATATCGTTTGATGGAGTGACGGGATGAGACGTTTCCTGAAAGAAAACTGGCTGGTGATCCTCGTGATCGCTGGCATGGTAGGAGGATATCTTTTCCTGCGCACGCCGGGCGACGCGATGGCGTCGACGGCTGAGTTCGACGCGCTGGTGATTAGCGGCACACCGACAGTGCTAGAGTTCTACTCTAACACCTGAGCGCCGTGCCTCTTGGCCAAGCCCGTCGTGGACGGGATCGAGCGAGAGCTGGAAGGCAAGGCACAGGTGGTGCGGTTGAGCGTGATGGACGGCGTGGGTGGGCAGTTGGCGCTGCGCTACGGCGCGCGGGGCGTGCCCACGATGGTGGTGCTGGACGGTGCGGGTGAGGTGGTGTACGCCAAGGCCGGCTCGCCGAACCGAGGTGAGATCATCGCGGCGGTGGAGGAATTGACGGAACAGTAACGCTTTCAGTCCTGGGGGGCGTTTCTGTCGTGTCTTGTGTGCTCGCCTCAGGCTCTAGGAGGTCTTGCCACGCTGCGGCAGCCACTCGGTCCCGCTGCTCCCTGAGCGAGTTCAACAGAAACTGGCGCGTCCCCTCGCCGTCGGTGACGTTGCGCTCCTGAAAAAACTTGATCATATCGTCCATGTCGCGCAGAAAGCGTTGACGCGCCTTTTGGCCCACGCGCTCTATTTTACTCCTGGATCCGCCCTCGCGCCGGATGGCCTCGATCCGCTCGCGGAAGGGCTGCACCCATGTCTCGGGCAACTTGCCCTCGTTGACGATTTGCTCCGTATCACTCAGGGTTGAGTGGAGGGTGCGCGTGAAGTAACGCTCGCCCCAATTGGCCATCAACTTGACCAGGAGCACGCACACGGCAATCCCGACAGTAGATATCAATACTAGCTTGACCATTTTCCCTCGTTTCTACGCCGTTTCTACGCGACGCCCTGCCAGGACGTTGCGGTTGGCTGGTTCGGAGGCCATTATACCCGGTCGCGCGGGGAAAGGGAATCTTTGGTCTGTGTGTAAAAAGCCACCTTCTCACTAGTCCACTGGCACGTGTGATCGCTGCGACAGCGAGGAGGCGAAAAGGTTATGTATATGAGGACTCATTCGATAAACTCGACAGCTAGCCAGCTACGTTGCCCTCTGTGATTGTCTCGCCGCATCTGTTTCATATTCACTTGGGTTGGAATCCCAATCTCCATCGAGACCTCCGAGTTCTCTCAGAACTCGGAGGTCTTTGCTCGATCGTTGTGTTGACGAGCCGGCAAGCTTTACTCCGTCGGCGCGAGTGGGCGCTGGCGAGGAGCCTTTTTCTTCTTCTTAAACACCTCCGCCCAATCGACCTTGGCCGTGATCTGCATCAGCGCCGCCAGGGTGAGGATGGCGCCGATGGTGACCACCAGGCCGGTGTATCCTTCGAAGAAGAAGGCGTAGGAGAACAGGATCAGGAACAGGAACTGGGAGATGCCCGCTTCCCGCAGGGCAAAGCGCCAGCCGACCACGCGCCACAGGTAGCCCACCACCAGCACCAGCGAGACGACGGCGGAGACAACAAAGGTGATCTCGGGGACGACGTGATCGACCAGGTAGGCGAACAGCAGGTGGAAGGAGAAAAAGCTGACGCCAAGGAAAAAGTAGTGCATCGGGTGCAGGCTGGTGTCGTTTCTCACTGCGCTGAGAACGACCAGCACGGTGAAGAAGAACAGCAGCGAGACCGGCGCAAAGTAGCTCATGCGACCCACCAGTGGCCCGGGGTTGAGCTTGTGCGGCATCTCTAGGCCAATGTCGTAATCGGTCACCAGGCTGGTGAACGCCCAGGTCAGCTTGCGGTTGGCGTTGCTCTTTTCGGTGGGGGAGAGCGTGCGCTCTGGAAAGTCGTAGCCCACGAAATCGGTGTCCATCACCAGCGAGAAATCCTCGACGGTGGTCAGGCTGTCGGCAAAGCTATATCGCCAGTGGTCCAAACCGCGCGAGGTATGGGAGATGTGAATATCGGCCTCCTCACCCGGGGCCAGGTGCACCGTCGCGTACAGGAATTGGCCGGTGCTGCCACCGGGGGTGGCGCTGACATCCTGCACGCGAAACTGAAAGTTGTCGTAGGATGTGCTGCTGGAGGGGAACTCGTAGGTCACGGTGGCTGTGACCACCTCGTCCGTCGGATTGTGGAAGGTGTAGGCGCCGTTGAAATCGACCTCGTAGGTGGCGTACCACTTGAGTCCGCGGCGGCGATGGTCGATGTGAAAGTCGACGTCGATTGCGCTCGAATCCAGAGTCGCGTTCGAATCTGCATCGCCGTCGTCGATGGTCACTGTGGGCGCTTTTTGAATGTGTTCGGCGCCCCACAGCTCCTGCACGCGGCTGTCCAGCGCATCGTTCAGGGCGGGAGACTCGGTGCGCACAAAGACGCTGGTGCCCAAGATGGCCCAGGCCACCGCCACGCATACAAAGATAAAGACGATCGCAATCAAGCGAGAAATGGACATGCTGCACCTCCTGGTTGTGTATCCCTTGGCTATTTTACCACAAGTGGCTGGCGTTATCTACCTCTCGAACCCGTCAAACTCTGCACTTGAGTGCTTGACGGACTGTAGAGAATAAGGTGACCCACGATGACAAGATAGCACAGGTTGAGCCGCGTCGCTGGACGGAGAGGCGTTGCTTTGGAGACGGCCATCCGACGGTTGCCCTACGTGAAAAGTCCGGTGTGCTCTTGCTATGTCTCTGAAATGTCAGTGGCAGCGATTTCCGAATTGCGCGGTTCTACAGAGTTTTGTCAGTCAACATCTCTGGCAGTCTATCAGAGATGTGCGAACTCGTCTACTGTAAAGATCAACAGGTTGGACCTGCAAATTCTCACGGGTTTGGTCTGGGCGGGGCGCTGGGGCCGTTATCTACCGGTCAATTCGACACTGACAATCTCCGGCGGGCACAGGAAGCGCGCGCGGGGCATGCCGTAGCCTTCGAACCCGATCCCGCGGCTGATATACATGGTCGTGCCGCCTTCTTGGAACAGGCCGGCCTCGTACTGCTTGCCATATTTCGACATGGTGACGAGCGCCCCGTAGAATGGCAGGCGGAGCTGGCCGCCGTGGGTGTGGCCGACCAGATATAGGTCGATGCCGTGCGCGGCGGCCTCGTGGATCAGGTCGGGCGAGTGGAAGAGGAGCAGCGTGAAAGCCTCGTCGGGGACGCCCGCCATTGCCTGATCCAGCCGCGCCACATCTCCGGCGTTGTGGTCGCAGTTCACGCCGATCAGCGTCAGCCGCTGGCCACGCACGTCCACCGTTACCGCCTCCTGCTCCAGCCACACGATCTCTGTCCCTTCGATCAAGCGCGCCATGTAATCAGTTGACGGCTCCACCGTCCCGCGCGTGGCATACACGCTGTAGGGGGCCTCGATCTGGGCGACGAACTGGCGAAAGTGTTCGTGGGCTGTAGCGTCGTCAAAGTAAGACGTGTTGATATAGTCTCCGGTAAAGACGACGATGTCCGGCTGGAGTCCGTTGACCTTGTCGATGACGGTCTGCTCGCGGTAGCTGTTGCGCTCGATGTGCGTATCGGTGAGGTGCACGACGCGCACCGGCGGCACGGTGGGGTCGAGATCGGCGGAGGCCAAGGTGAACTCCGTGGTCGTCACCAACAGCGGCTCGATGACGTAAGCGTCCACTTGCACGGCGCTGAACGCCAGGTTGACGGCGATGAACAGGACTGCCGTTCCGCGTGCGTGCGTGGACTGGCGACGTTTCAGCCAGTGAGCCGGGAGCGCTGCTGCCATCAGGCTCAGGAAGAGAAACAGGCGCACGGCCAGGCTGGCGGTCAGGCACAGCGAGATGTCCTTGGAGAAGGAAAGCTGTAGCCGGGGCAACGCCTGCAGCAACCCCCAATCGCCCAGGCAGAACAGGAGCAGGGCCAGCGGGAGGCGAGTCGTTGCCGGGAGGCTGATCTTCCAGCGGCGTCTCAGCAGCGCCGGGGCCGCGATGCTGGCGATGACACCAATGGCGGTGAGGGCGGCGATGCCGGCCACGATGGCGGCGGGCTGATTCCAAACCAGGAATGCCACAATGCTGCGGGCGTAGGATAGCATAGGTAACTCCAGAATCGCTAGCTCACCTGTAGGTTAACACTTCAATGTGGAGATTCCATCACACCAGTGCGGAGATTTTGCGGAGACTCTTCTAGCCGCTTGCCAGAGGGTGGGAAGAAGGGTTATGGCAGATGGATGTGAGGGTCGACAGGGCGGCCGTAGTAACGGATCTCAAAGTGCAGGTGCGGCCCGGTAGAGTAGCCGGTGGTGCCCGCGCCGCCCAGGAGCTCCCCCTGGCGCACCTCCTGCCCGGTCTTGACAGCGAACTCGTCCAGGTGCGCGTAGTAGGAACTCCACCCGCCGGTGTGATAGACGATGACCAGGTTGCCATAGCCGCCGCCCCACTCGGCGAAGGCGACGGTGCCGTCGGCGATGGCGACGATGGGATCCCACATCTGGGCGGCGATATCGAGTCCGATGTGGCTGGGATTACCGGGGTCGTGAAAGACCCAGCCGGAGATTTCGCGCCGCGTGGTGGGCCATTGGAACATGCCTGCCGGAACGGTGGCGATGGGCCCACCGACGGCGATGGCGGTCGGCTTTTGCGGATCGGGGGTTCCCGGGATATCTGGCGCGGATGTGTCCGAGAGGTCGAGGACGAGGGAGTAGCGGCCCGGCGTGCCCGAGGTCGGCGTCACCTGCACGCGATAGGTGCCGGTGTCCGGCAGGCTCGGCGCAAATACGTAGGGCAGCAGGAAGGCGGAGCCTGTCTCGTCTGCCAGGACGGTGCCATCGGGGGCGATCATGCGCACAGCCAACTCGGCATCGGCGCTGGATCCGGAGCCGGGATGGAGCCACATCTCGATGGTGGCGGATTGCCCGCTATGGGCGCGGAATTGCCATTCGCCCGCAACTGTCGCACTCAGCGTGCCCTCGACGGGCGCGCCGGAGCTGACCCACGCGGCGGCGATGGCGGAACCGGTGGCCTGGACCGGCGCTTCGGTGGAATCAGGAGAGGAGAGTGCGGGGGACAAAATGTACTGACCGGCCAGGGCCGAGCCTCCCAGGTAGGCAGCTGCTGCCAGCAGGACGGCGAGAATTCCCCACATCAAGAGAGAAAGAGGGCCGCCGCCCCCTTTTTCCGTCGAGTTCAGTTTTGTCATCAATTGCCGCCTTGCGGCCGCACTGCCAAGCGTAATAATAGCATACATTCGCGTTGAGGCAAGTCCGGGGGACGGTGCTCAACGAAACAGCCCGTCTCACTGAGAAGGGCTGTTTCGCTGGTTGGCTGACGAAACCTTTGTGTTCTGCAGAGTCGTTACCGCTGTATGACTTTGCCCTGCATATCCTTTGGCACATCTAGCCCCATCAGGTCGAGCACGGTGGGGGCCACGTCCATCAATTGCAGTCCTTCCACATACCGGCCGCCGTGGTTCTGGCGCGGGTCCCAAAGGGCAAAGATGCCCTCCTGGGCGTGGTTGGCGTCGTCCGGTCCCAGATCGTTCTCGAAGGAGTAGATATCCGGCAGGCCGAACGTGCCAAGCGCCCGCCAGCGCAGGTTGCCAAAGTAGACCATCAGGTCAGGGGCCACGGCCCCTCCGTCCCGGAGGGCGCGCACCTCCCTGTATAGGTCCTCTGGTTTGAAGGCCACGGAGCCCATGGGCTTACCTTCGTGATCGACGATGGCCTCGATGCGCTCCTTGAGCTCATCCCGGACCTTTTCATAGTCCTGCGCGGGGATCTTGCCCTGCGGCTCGCGCCCCTCGACGTTCATAAAGACGCGCGAGTAGTAGCCGCCGGCGGCCCAGGCCGTGGTCTTTTCCCAGTCCACTGCCACTTTGTCGAAGGGAATGGGAGGCTCGCCCTCGGGCTCCTCCTTCAGCACCAACAGTCCCTCGCGTCGCAGCCACTCGTTGACGGCGAACCCGCCCTCCATCGACTTGGCGCCGTGGTCGGAGACGACGAGCACGACGGTGTCCTCGTCCAGCATCCCCATAATCTCGCCCAGCTCCTTGTCCAGGTAGCGATAGTAGTCGGGGATGGCGTTCTCATAGGGATTGCCCGGCTCGTGCTTGGGGTGATCCTGAGCCCAGAATTTCCACATCCCATGGTGGATGCGGTCCAGGCCGATCTCGACGAACATGAAGAAATCCCACGGCTTTTCCTTGAGCAGGTACTTGATCACGGCAAAGCGCTTCTCCGTCATCTCCTGGATCTGCCGCAGCAGGAAGTCCTTATCGTCGGTGCGAAACTGTGGTACGTCCACATCGTAGGTGGCGCCATCGAGCACGCGGTCGATCTCGTAGCGCAGCTCATCGGGGTGGGTGTACTGCCGCTCGACGTTGGGGGTGAGAAAGCTGCTGATCAGGTGGCCCTTGATCGGCTTGATGGGATACGTCTGCGGCACGCCGACGACGATGGACTCCTTGCCGGCCTCGGTCAGGATGTTCCACACCCGCTTCTCGTGGATGGCGTTGCCGGTGGCGATCGTCATGCGGTCGTAGGAGTGGTCGGCCCGGTTGCGGAAACCGTAAAAGCCCAGCACGCCGGGGTCCTTGCTGGAAAGCATGGAGGTCCAGGCCGGGACGGTGATGCAGGGGATAGAGCTGGAGAGCGGGCCATAGATGCCCTCGTCGATCAGGCAGCTTAGGTTGGGCAGTTGATCCTTCAGGCCCAAGGAGCCTTCGGCGCCGGTCTTGAACATCACCCGGGGTGGGGCGCAGTCCAGGCCAAAGACGAGCACTTTGCGGGATTTTTTGCGGCGAAACAGGTTGAGCATTTTTCAGTCCTTTACATTCTATCTCGAGTTTCGAATACCGATGCGGATTGTACCACGCTGCAAGGGGGTGTCAAGATGATCAGCAAATTGTACTCAGGTACAAGGCTGATATTGGCCCTGTGGTCGATGTCAAATTGGAATGATTGAGGTATACTTGGTATGTCTGCGTCTTTCATAAGCTTGGACCAGATCAGAGTTTTGAGAGGAGGTGGCAGGATGAAAAGAATACTTGTGTTAGGCATAGCAGCTATAGTGCTGGTTACCCTGGCGGGTTGTGCCCCTGGCCCGAACGATCTGGCAAGATCTCCGGATGAGGAGGGAGAGATCGCCGGTTTCTGGCTGGGCCTGTGGCATGGCCTTATCGCTCCGATCACGTTCGTCGTGTCCCTTTTCTCGGACGGCGTGAGTGTGTACGAGGTCCACAACAACGGGGGATGGTACAATTTCGGTTTCTTGATCGGTATGTCGATTATCTTTGGCGGGAGTGGTGGCGGGGCGGCGCGGGCGAGACGCTCCAGGGCCAAAGATTAGGGAAAAGGAACTATTCCTCCTCAGTTGGGAGGTTAGGTGAAGAATTTTGCCTGCGACGGCCGGAACGGTCATCACCTGCTGCACCGGCCCCATGCGGCCGGTATCTTCAAGATCGAGTGGATTGATTAGGAGTGTTTCGCGGCTGCAAAACACTAATCAATCATCATCGGCGTTGGCACTGAGGTTGTCGAGGATGCGGCTCAGGTACGCTTCGAACGTCTCGATCTCGCTCTCGGAGAATCCGGCATAGAATAGAGCGGCCATTTCCCGTGACACCCGGACGTAGGTTTCTTGCCAAGCCCGGTCCTTTTCCGTACGCTCGATGAGGACCTTGCGCCGGTCCTCTTCAGAGCGCACGCGGACCAGGTGACCGGCTTCCTCCAAGCGATCCAGCATGCTCGTCAGTGTCGATTTAGCCAGGGATGTCTTTTCCGCCAGCTCGTTGATGGCGATGCCGTCTTTTTCCCACAGCACGAACATGATCCGGCCCTGCGCCGGGTTGATCTCGATTTGGTGCTGTTGGAGTTTTTTGGCAAATATCCGACCTGCCAGGTGGTGGATCTTGGCGATCAGAAATCCGCCTTTACGTGGGTATTTCATAGTTCAAAAGTCACATTGGACAAAGCGTGGTAGTAGTTTCCCCACTGGGCCGTGAAGCGTAGAACGGAATAGTCCGGATCGGTTACCCCCAAAGGATAGTACTTTTCAAATCCTTCGCGCCACAGGCGCTGTCTTGACTCTGTATCCTGAAGCACCTCGACTTCCCCGACTAGCATCAAGCCCATCCATTGCTCAAAGTCAACAAAGTAGACACAGGTCTTTGAGTTTTGGACAAGTTGGCCGACTCTTTTGGATGAAGTATTGGTGCTGAACCAGATTCTATTCAAACCTTCTTTTTCCATTTTGAGCATGGCTTTGATATTGGGGTAGCCATTGTCGCCATTGGTTCCCAGCATGGCAATACCAGACCTGTTGGCTAGTGCTAGTGCTTCTCTGATAGCTTTTTCCTTTTGCATGACTCCACACTCCTATGGTTGTGATAGTGCGCTTGTGAATGCTTGTTTCAACCACATCTAAGCGGTTTTGTCAGGCCATCGGCCACCAAAAGCCGCTCTTTACCAACCGGTCTTCGAATTCCAGGATTTTGTCTGAGGCGATCTTGGTCGCCGGCGATTTGCCGGACCACTTGGTGTAGAACCAGTCCAAATAGTGATCGAACCCCAGTTCTGCCCAATTGTCTATGAGGCCGACGTGTGTTGTGTGATCGTCGTATTCGGCCACGATTCGATCCAGCTGTTCCTGACTTGGCGGAGTATATTGTCCGAAATGGACGAGAAATTCCGAACTCAGCCGCCCTTTTTTGTACGGGGGTTCTTGCCCGGGGTAACCGAGGACCATGGTGATCAGGGGAAAACACGCCTCTTGGGGGAGGTTTAGCTCCTGGTAGACCGTGTCCAGATCGTTGCGGTGCAGCCCGTTCGTGACCAGCGAATCGATCCCGAGCGATTTTGCGGCGACGACGGCGTTCTGGACGGCGAGGGTCGTGTCGACCGCCGCCGTGATGAACCCGATGATGTTGTAATCGCTGAATTGATGCCCGAGGTGTTCGGCGGTAGCCATGATCCGGTTATAGTCGATGCAAAAGATGATGGCGTGGCTGCCTTGGTAGGAGACAAGGCGCTGCATCGCCTCGCGGTCATCGAGCACGATGATCGCGTAACTCTGGCAGGCGGAGGCGTTTGCCGCCTGGACGCTGGCTTCCAGTATCTGTTCCAGGTCGGCCTGAGCGATTGATTGTTCCGAAAAGCTGCCGTGAATAGAGCGGAGGGCGTGGATCGTTTTTAGGGTTTCGTTCATTGGCTGACACCTCTTGCGATCTAGTTCTATTTAGAATAATACCATATAGAACTAAATTTGTCAAGACCTTGAATGGGTTCAGCCGAGAACCTCGCCCAAGTCTGGCTTGGGGTGCTTGCTATCAGAGGGGCGAAAGGCCGTCCCTAAGCAGAAGCATGCCCTTTGAGAAAGTGGCCGGTGTGGGATGTGGTGACTTGTGCTACTTGCTCTGGAGTACTCTGGGCGACAAGCTGACTGCCTGCCTCTCCACTCTCTGGCTCCAGGTCGACGATCCAATCGGCTGCCCTGATCACGTCTGTGTTATGCTCGATCACGACCACCGTGTTCCCCGCATCCACCAGACGTTGCAATACGCCCAGCAGCCGCGCCACGTCGGCGGCGTGCAGCCCCGTGGTCGGCTCGTCCAGCAGGTACAGGGTGTGACCCTTTGCCCGGCGCGCCCGACCGAGTTCCTTTGCCAGCTTGACCCGCTGGGCCTCGCCGCCGGAGAGAGTCGTCGCCGGCTGACCCAGCTTCAGATAGCCCAACCCCACGTCGGCCATCAGCGACAGCCTGTCCTCGGCCGCTGGAACGTCCTCGAACAGCGGGAGCGCCTCCTCGATGGTCATGTCGAGCACGTCGGCGATGGAGTGGCCGCGGTACGTGATCTCCAGTACCTCGCGCGTGAAGCGCTTACCGTGGCAAGCGGGGCAGCGTACCTCGACATCGGGCAAAAAGTGCATGTTGATCGTCAGCACGCCGGCCCCCGAACACCGCTCGCAGCGGCCGCCCGGTACGTTGAAGGAAAAGTGGCGTGCGGTCAGTTTCTGCGCTTTGGCCTGCTCGGTCGCGGCAAACACCTGGCGAATGGGTGTGAAGGTATCGGTGTAGGTGGCGGCATTGGAACGCGGCGTGCGCCCGATGGCCGCTTGATCGATAGTCACGACCTTGTCCACGTGCTCCCAGTCCGTGATCGCGCCGTGCGCGCCCGGCGGGTCGCCCGCGCCGTAAAAGCGCCGCCGGGCGGCGCGGTTCAGGATATCGAACAACAGCGAGAACTTGCCCGATCCCGAGACCCCGGTCACGGCGATGAACAACCCCAGCGGCAGCTCGGCGGTGATGTCCTTCAGGTTGTGCTCGCGGGCCCCGTGGATGGTCAGGCATTCGCCGTTCTTGGGCCGTCGCCGGGCAGGGGTGGGAACGCGCACGCGGCCCGAAAGATAGTCGCCGGTCGCTGCGCCTCCCCGGCCGAGAGGGTCGGTGAGGGGCGATCCAGCGTGAGATATTCCACGCCCACGTCGGTCAACCGCCGGGTGCGCTCCTGCAAATCGTCCAGGATCGAGCCGGCGATGTCGGTCTCCTCGGGCGCGAGGTCTTGAACGAGGTGGTCGAGCCAGGCAGCCAGGTTGGTGAGCGGCAGCCGCGAGACCGCCATGATCGTCCGGCCCGTCACCGTCACCCGGCGGCTTTCGGGCCGCAGCCGCGCGCCCTTGATGGTGATGTGATCTGCCATTGTGCTCCTCCATTGTATGGGATTTCACCTCGATTATACAACCTTGGTGTATAAGTGGAGGGTTTGGGAAGACCTGCCAGGTTTCTGAAGCCTGGCAGGTCTCTAGGTCTCTAGCTTGAGGCACTGCCATACCGCCGCAGGCCGATCCGGAACAGGGCCGACGCACTGGCGAAGAAAGTCACGGCCAGCGCCATGCTGCCGATCAGCATCCCGGTCGAGAGCTGACTGGTGAGCGCCTGGGCTGGGACGGTCGTCATCGCGCCCACGGGCACGATCCATGTCAGCACCAACCGCAGCCAGCCCGGATACAGACCCAGCGGGTAGCGCGCCATCTGGAACAGGGCATCGAACACCCAGGTGAAGAGGAAACCTGGGCTCCACAGGACCAACGCGCTAAAGGCCAGCAGCACCGCGTACAGGATTGTCACCCCGGCGGTCAGTGTGACCAGAAAGGCGAGCGTGTGCAGGAGCGTCAGGGATTGGTGTAACTGGGACACGCCCACGCCCAGCATGCCCAGTCCCAGGGCCAGGTCGATCAGCGCCAGAGGGTGCCAGTAGCGGAAGCTGGCCAGGAACTGGGGATCGACCGGGCGCAGCAGGGTGAAATCGAACCGGCCGGTCCACATCTCGCCGTCCATCCCGGCGAGGGCGTCCAGGCTGGGGCCGATGAACAGGTTGCGCAGCGCGCCCACCGTCAGGTAGACGCCCAGCAGCACCAGTGCCGAGGGCAGCGTCCAGCCGTGGATCGTCTCGATCTGGGCAAAGAGCACCACCATGCCCAGCACGCCCGTTCCCAGGTTCAGCAGTGAGTGGAGCAGGCTGGTCCAAAAGTTGGCGCGATGGGCCATCTCGTTTTGGGTCGACGACGCGGAAAAGTACTTGATGAGCTTTAGATGGCGCATTGTTCCTCCAAGGCGTAATCCGTAAAACGTGATTCGTAATGCGTGATCCGTGATCTTGCATCCTACATCTTGCTTCTTTTCATCCCCCCACCGCCGAGTAGCGCCTGACGCCCGCGCGCCACAGCACGGCGAACGCGATCAGCGCAGCGGCCAACCACCCGGCTTGGATGGCGAACCCGGTCCACATCTCAGTCGCGCCCAGTTGCCCGGTCAGCACCTCGACTGGGAAGCCGATCATATAGCGAAACGGCAGGGCGAACGCCTCGAAGACGAACGGTTCTGAGTCAAAGTCGGTTTCCTGCAACTGCTCCCACTGAGTCACACTGTCTGGATAACGCACCGCTGGAGTGTAGAAATGGACTGTTGGTTCATCAGCCGGCGCCCGGAAGTTCTGCCCGCTGTAGCCCCCTTTGTCGAAGAACAAGCGCAGCAGACCATCGAGCGTCCCTTGGTGCTTGAGCAACTCGCGCACGATCTCGATCAAGCCTTTGCTCAGCTTCTTGGTCCCTTGATAGACCTGCAAGCCCAGCCAGCGGAGCGCATCCAGATCGTAGGCTAACACCAACTCCTCCGCCTTGAGAATGCGGCCCGTGTTGCCAATCTTGCCTTTGACCAGGTCCACCAAGCGCGTCCAGCGTGGCAAGTTGTGCCCATCCAGGCTGATGCGGCGCGTCCCATTCTCCAACGCTTGGACTTCTTGCTCAGCCGTGGCCTGGTAGAACCGCTCTGCATCCTCCGCCGCTATGGCGCGCAACAAGTGTTGGAAGGTGCCGTGGGTGAGTGGCCGTGGACGTCCGGTCAGCAGGGCAAACCCAATGTCCCGTACATCGTCCAGGTGAA
>Ga0315550_1001457_pt1 | contig 14567 bp, 19 predicted proteins | sample SalMarSW160190MG_2_FD_203100 | JGI IMG/M metagenome (GOLD analysis project Ga0315550, IMG submission 203100) | Salt marsh sediment microbial communities from the Plum Island Ecosystem LTER, Massachusetts, United States - Salt Marsh Sediment SW1601-90 ... | reverse complement strand
ATGGTGCGCTTGATTAATACAGGTGATTATTGGATTCCATCTAGGTATCATAGTAATCACCTCTCTTTTTAATTGATTGATTAAAGTAAAACCTGTTTTTAGAATTATTTATTAGACACGCTCCGCATAAATTATTTATATATTTTTTAAAGAAAAGTTTAAAAACGACAAAGACAATATTATAGTAATAATTAAAAAAATTATTAAAAGGAGGTAAAAATGATAAAAACAAAAAGAATGAACGAATTTGCTTTTGCAAAAATCATTAAAGAGATTAATGCAGCCGGGGAATTTATCAGAGCAAAACAAGATGAGAAGCAGAGTGTTATAATTGATTTTGAAAAAGAGAAAAACAGGTATCGTGCTGGAAAAATTTCTGAAACTGCATTAGCTTCGTCAGTAAGAAAGACAAATAAAGAGCTTAAAAGACTTGACCAAGCTATAAGAGATGCAATAGCAAAAGCAAGAGATCTTTCAGATAGGGCAAAAGATTCTGCTAGAGCTCAGGCTCCAAGGGTTGTAAGAGCAAAAATTGCAGGAATAAGAAAGCCAGCTAAGAAAAAGAAAAAAAGAAGACCAAAGAAGAAACCAGAAAAGAAATCTGCTAAGAAAGCTCCAAAAAAAGCTAAGCTAAAGGAAGTGGTTAAGAAAGTGAAGAAAGTTATTAAAAAAGCAGAAAAAAAAGTTGCTAATAAAGCTCCAAAAAAAGCTAAGCCTGCAAAAAAAGCTCAAAAAAAAGCTGAAAAGAAGAAAAAATAATTTTTATTTTTTATTTTTTATTTAATAATTATAATTTGTATTTTTAACTAAGTTAACTAAGTTTATTTAATTCTTCTAGATACTCTTTTACTCTTTCAATTATCTGAGGAAGCACAAACTTTTCAATAGAGTTTTCAAAAATTTCTTTTAATGAAGAATGTTCTGTTAAACAATACTTGTTTTCAGATTTTTCAACTAGCATTGAATCCCTAAGTCTTTTTAATTGTCTCCTTATATTTGATTCTGCAAGGCCTTTTGTTTCTAAAGAATGTTTTTTTCTTAATTCTTCTGCTCTTTTTCTTATTTCTTCGCTGCTTAAATTTTCTTTATTTTTATTAGATTCAATTAAAACCATAAGAATATCAACAATAATATCTCTTGAATCTCCTAATTGCAATAATCCTAGAGATAAACAAATCTTCCTAACAAGCTCTCGTTTTTCTAAATTAGCTGGTTTTTCATATTTTCTTAAAGTTACTTCAGATAATGGAATGTCTTTCATATTCCCCCCTTTTCATATCCTAACATTTACTTAGTTTGCACCTCTTTCCTCTTTTTCCTTTACATATTTTTTACTACATATAAACTTATAAATTTACCCCTTCTAACTTTAAAATGGAACTGGTTGCATTAATCTCTTCAGGAAAAGGAAGCTGGGGGCAGGTTGCAGGAGTTGTAAACAGAGGCGAATGGGATAATATAATTCTTCTTGGAGATGCTTTTGCAAAAAAGTTTACTTTAGAAAAAGATTTTGAATTTATTGAAGTAAGTTCAAGCAGATTATTAGAATTAAAAGATGAAATTATGAAAAAGCTTAAAGGAAAAATTAAAGGAACTGAAGTAGCTTTAAGCATTGCTTCCGGTGATGGAAAAGAGCACATGGCTTTAATCTCTGCTTTATTAAGTCTGCCTGTTGGAATCAGATTCACTGCATTAACAAAAGAGGGGATTGTTTTTTTGTGAAATGGAAAATAAAGATTCTTTTATTCAGGATTTAGAAACAGAATCAAGAAAAATAGAAAAAGAAGAAGAAAAGATAAAATGTGTTCAAGAAAGGGTTAAGAAAAGAAAAGATTTTGTTAACTTATGGGAAAAAAATTGGAAAGAAAAAGTTGAAGAATTAAAAAAAAGAGTTGCTAAAGGAGACCTCACTATTGGAGATTCAATTAGAGATTATACATTTATTCATAATTCTTTTTATTCAGCAGGACAATTCTTAAATAATTTAAATTCTAAAACAGACGCTTTAAAAAATACATTAAGTAGATTGTCTTCTACAAAAAGAGTTTGGTTTAATAAAACTAAATATTCTAAAGGAAAGTCATTTGAATTATTATTTATTGGGGATAACTCATATTCTATAACTCCAAAAGACATAACAATCAATGCTGCAAGTTCACTTTCAATTGAAACTGAGCCAGTTTTTTCAAATAAAATTTTTTGGACTTTTTTTCAAGAAAATCCTATGAAAAAAATGATTATGGAATATGAAAAATTTGACATTTCTCATAATGCCGCAGTTCTTTGTGATATCAGAACAAATACAGATAGTCTTGAAAAAATATTAGAAGAAAATCCTATTGCGTTAGCAGGACTTAGAAAAAAATTAGGGCTTAAGATTCTCTCTTCTTTAAAAAAACAAGTAGAGCAATATATTCATAATGCTGCATTAACTGCTCTTAAAGTTCTTCAAGAAGAATTTAGAACAACTAGAATGAAAGATAAAGAAATACAAGAAAGTGAGTTACAATATAATTATCCTCAAGGAAAAACAGGGATGTTTGCAGTAAAGCCGGTTATTCCTGATCCAGAACCAGATCCTGTTCTTGCGAGAATTATGTCCTATGATGCAAGGACTGACAGAGAAGGGGCCCTAAAGAGTTTAGCACAATGTATTTATGATTTAGATAGAACCGGGCTTTCAGATTATAATATTCCAATTGAAATTCAAAATAGACCTGGAGACAAAAGGGTATTTAATCTTGCTGAATATTCTAATTACATTAGAAATATTCTTGAAATAAGCTGCAAAAAAGATAAAGTAAAAGTTTAAATTTCTTCTTTATTAATTTTTATCATGTTTTTGTAATAATCATGAGGTTCACTCCCATCCTGTATTCTCAACAAAAGGTTCTAAAGAACCTAGACCAGCACGCGCAGCTCTTCTAACAAGCCTTTTTCTAGTATAATTATAATGAAAACATCTAATGTCCTCTGGAGATTGCAATACGCAGTTTCTCATTTCTTCATATTTCTTTTTATTTTCAAAAGGATTTTCAGCAAAAAACAACATAACATCACTTCTATTAAAATAAATTCCATCCCTAGGGCAAATAATTTTTGGATCTCCCATATTATTAATAAGATAGTCTACATCATCTCGAAAAACATAAGAAACATTTTCATTATGAAGTGGAAAAACTAACAAATTTGAACCATCACTTTTTGTGTAAAACCGATTCAAATTTGTAAAGCATGCTCCAAGAACTACACCAGCACCACTTGCACTTTCAACACCTTCAACATAATCAGAAATTTGTTCTATAATCTCACTAACAACAGGACGTTCACTACCTCTAAGCCAGAGTTTTAAATAATCGCTTCCAATTAACCATAGTTGATTTAAGTCCTCCAAATATCTAATTCTTATAACATTATCCATAAAGACAAACACAAAGACCAAATTAAAAATAAATCTATACTAAAAAACATACAAATCAACAAGAGCGTTCAAACCCCTGTTATCTTCATCCTTTTTTTATTTTTTCCAATTAAAACAACTTTAGAAAATTCATGTTCATCAAGTATTTTATATCCTGATTTTAATTGTTTAATAAGTTGTTTTGAAAAATCTCTAATTTCTTCATGAGTTGGCATAACTTCATATCCCATATTTTTCCTGTTTCTTGCAAAACCAACTGACATATAACCTTTTACTTCAATAAAATCAGGAACTGCTTTTTTTATTAACTTTAAATAATCTTTAATATGTTCTGGTTTCATATTATTATTTTTTCCTTTAACTAAAGTCATTCTAATAACTGTCCTGGTCTTATTTTTTAGTTTATTTATTAGTCCTAAACTTTGATTAAATTTTTTCCATGGATTTTTTTCCTGGCTTCTGTGCCAGCGAATATATAATTTTTCATTTGGGCTGTTCATTGAGATATATAATTGTGTTGGCAATGCTTTTTGTTTTTGTAGTGATTGTAATGCGGTTGGTTTTAACCCATTTGTTACAACAAATGTTGTCTTTTTTTGTTTTCTTAATTCTTTAATAAGTTCTCCAAGTTTAGGATATAATGTTGGCTCTCCTGTTAATGAGATTGCAAAATGCATTGGCTCCTGAGCTTGTTTAAGTTTTGTTTTATTTGTTTTTGCATTTCCTTTAAAACCGCTTAGTAGTTTTCTTTGTTGTTCAATTGCTTGTTTAATAATTTGTTTTGGATTATCAACATCTTCATTCTGCAAGGATTCAGTATAATCTAAATTTCTCCAGCAATGAATACATTTATTTTGGCAATTAAACAAAGTGCAAGAAATTTGGGCGCATCTATGGCTTTTAATCCCATAAAATTTTTCTTTATAGCATTCTCCTTCATCTAATAAAGAATGCTTTGTCCATCTACATATTTTAACAGCACTATTTTTACCAACAATTCTATACCCTTGTTTTTCTAGAACTTTTTTAGCTTGTTTTTTATTAATCATTTGAATTATAAAATTACGAGAATAAGATTATTTAAAAAACTAATTACTACCCTAAATACCTAACCAAACAGGAAGCCTTCTAATAAACCAGAAAAACATCATTAATAAAAAAGCAAATAAGATTATGTAGCCTGCAGCTTTATAAGCTTTTTTAGCAAACTTTTCATTTTTTGTTATTCCCCAAACAGTTAAATAAAAGAATCTTCCGCCATCTAAAATTGCAGCAGGCAGCATATTAAATAATGCAACCAATAAATTAATAATAAAAACCCAGAACACTAAATAATATAAAAATAATAAAAATTCACTCTTGATTTTATAATATGTGAAGGGGTGTTTGAAAAAAGCTATTTGTTCATCAAATCTTAAAGAGGTTAAAGTATTACTAATTCCAAAAACAGCTCTGCCTTTTTGATAAGGGTCTTCTGCTAAAATAATATTATATTCTAAAATTTTCTCATTATAATTTGTTTTGAGATTAATTTCATCACTAGGATTATAAGTTTCCATAATTTCTGCTAAATCATTATATGTCTCAATTTCAGTTCCATCAATCTCAATAATTGTTCCTCTTAATCCGGACCTAATTGCAGGAAAATCATAATAAGCTACAATATAAGATTCATTTTCTTTTAATTGTTTTTTTAATATTTCTAATGTTATAAAATAAGTTTTGCCTCCAGAACTGATGCTTGTGAAATTCAGTGATTTTCCATCAGCATCTAATATTAAATCTGTTGTTAGTTTTTCATTTTCAGTAATTTGTATTAAATTATCTTTTGTTGGGTTTGTAATATTTATTCCATCAATACTCTCAATAGAACTTATCTCAATCTGTCCAAGAGTGTATGCATTAAACATTGTTCCTGATGGAATAAATGTCATATAAAAAAGACCTATCCAGATTAATAAGAAGATTATTGCAAAAACAAAATTAGCAAAAACTCCTGCACCAAGAATTGCCATCTGATCTGATTTTTTTTGTTTATCAAGATCTTCATCATTTTGTTCTACAAAAGCACCCATAAAAGGACCAAAAAATGCTAAACCAGTGCTTTTAATTCTAACATTATTATGTCTCATAAAAATACCATGAGAAAACTCGTGAACTATTGCAACAATTGCAATAGCAACAATAAAATAAGTAAAATAAAAAGGAGGGAAAAAACTTTCCATTCCAAAGATTTTAGGAAAATAAGGAATTACAGGAGCAAGAGGTGGTGCTTTAACTAATTTAGTTAACCAAGGATACCTAACATAAGAATAAACTGCTCTGCCAATCAAAAAGATAATACTTATCATTAATAAATAACTTAAAGGGATTATAACATATTTCAAAGCATTTAAGGTTCTTTTGTATTTTTTGCCAACATAATCTATTAATTTAACCCCCCATTGAGCACGGTAAAGAAAAGCAATACCCATTTCTCTTTTAACATGCTTTTTATTTTTATACAAAAGAATTGAAATAATTATAATAAAAATAATTAAAAAACTTACATCATATATTAAAAAACTCATTTTATTTGTCCTCTTTTATATTCTCTTATTATTTTTTTCTAATAGGTCGAAAAGCTTTTTTCAAGCATTTTCTGCATCTGACTTTTCCATCTAATATTTTTCTTGCATCTGCTCTTACTTTTGTTTTGCAGTTTTTGCAAACAAATATGTTCTTAAATAATCTTGCCTGGGTAACTGGTAATTTTGTAGCCATTTTTAAATATTATTTAAACTGTTTTTAAATTTTTCTTTTAATTATTTTTTGTCCTTCTACATCCCAATATTCTACTTGGTCTCCTTCTTTTAGTTCTTCTTTTAATTCTTCAGGAAGAGGAAGCTCAATTGTTTCATAACTTGCAAGATCCATAACACTTGCTTTTCCTTCTGCAATAGATAATAATTGTGCCTTGTTTTTATTAATCATGGGAACTTCTAATCTTTCATGACCTCCTGTAACAAAAACTTTCTTTTTTCCATCTATAATACTTATTGCCTCAATTCTGCATTTAGCATGCCCGTGTTTCCCAGTCTTGCTTAAATCATTAGTTCTGACAGTGCACGGAACACCATCAACTATAATAGTGCTGCCTGATTTTGCAGCTGAAGCATTGATTAATTTAAAGGTCATGACCAATAAAAATTAAATTTGTTTATAAATGTTATGTAATTTCTAAAGATTTTTAAACCCAGCATGAGACAATTTATTATAATGAAAATTCAAAAAAACGACTTTATTGAATTAGAATTTACAGGATTATCTAATGAAATGGTTTTTGATACAACAGATCCTAAAGAAGCAGAGAAAATGGGATTAAATGCAGAAGTTAAACCAGTTATTACTTCTGTTGGAAATAAAATGGTTTTAGAAGGTCTTGATGAAGAATTAGAAGGAAAAGAAATTGGAGAAAAATATGCAATTCATTTAACTCCTGAAAAAGCATTTGGCCCAAGAAATTCAGATATGATTAAAACAGTTTCTATGAAAGTTTTTAAAGAAAAAAACATGAATCCAATGCCAGGAATGACATTGCAACTAGATAATTACATAGCAAAAATACTTTCTGTTTCAGGAGGGAGAGTTATTGTTGATTTTAACAATCCTTTAGCAGGAAAAGAAGTTGATTATAAATTTAAGATTCTTAGAAAAGTAGATAATATTAATGAAAAAGTAAATGCTTTGCAAGATTTCTTTTTTAGAAAAAGATTTGAATTTGATATTGACAAGGAAAAGAAAAAAATTATTTTTAGTGATGAAAAAATTAAACCAATTATTGACATGTTCAAGCAAAAATTCAATGACCTAACTGGTTTTGAATTCGAAGTTAGTAAGAAAAAGGAAGAAGAAAAAAAAGAAAAAGAAAAAACTGAATATAAAAAACAAGAAAAAAAATAAGATACTAAAGAAAAAAACAATAATTAAATTCTTTCTTGGAGATTATTACAATTTTATTATTGCTTTAATAGGATATGTTTTTATGCAATAATATTTAAATACGAATTTGGATTCCCACAAGAATGGATGAGGAATATCAAAGGGGAGACTCTGACGATTATAGAGATGAATATCGCGATGAATATAAGGATGAATACAAAGACGAATACGTAGATTCATCAGATCAATCTGAATCTAGTTTTCAGAGTTTTAGAGTTTCTGATACTCCTATTACAGATTCTTTAAGAAAATCTTCTTCTGCAAGACCCTCTCGGCCAGTTTTCCAAGCCCCCCCTGTTCAAATAATAGAATCTCAATCACTCTCTTCTTCAATTTATGGTAAAAATCCTGAATTAGCTGAAATTGACCGCGAATTAGAAGAACTTCTTAAAAAACAAGCTTCTAAGGTAAAAGTTTTTGGAATCGGCGGAGCAGGAGGCAACACAATCTCAAGAATGAAAGAAATTGGAATTAAAGGGGGAGAATTTGTAGCACTAAATACAGATGCGCAAGACCTTTTATACACAAACTCAGATCATAAAATCTTAATTGGAAGAGAATTAACAATGGGTCTTGGCGCAGGAAGCGATCCTAAAATAGGGGAAGAAGCAGCCCATGAATCTGAACAAGAAATAAAAAAGAAACTTGCAGGATGTGATATGGTATTTATTACCTGCGGCCTAGGTGGAGGAACAGGAACAGGAGCGGCACCAGTTGTAGCTCAATTATCAAAAAAACAAGGAGCACTTACAATCGGAGTAGTTACCTTGCCATTTACAATCGAGGGCAAAAAGAGAATTGAAAATGCAGAATATGGTTTAGAAAGAATGGAATCTATGGTAGACACTTTGATTGTTATTCCAAATGATAAACTTTTAGAGATAGCACCAGAACTGCCGTTACAAACTGCATTTAAAGTTGCAGATGAAATTTTAACTAATGCAGTTAAAGGAACTACTGAACTTGTTACTAAATCTGGTTTAGTTAACCTTGATTTTGCAGACATTAAAGCAGTAATGTTAAACGGGGGGGTCTCATTAATGGGAATGGGAGAATCTGATTCTCAAAACCGGGCTCAAGAAGCTGTTGATAAAGCACTAACAAATCCTTTATTAGATGTGGATATTTCAGATGCAACAGGAGCTTTAGTTAATATAATTGGGGGAAATGACATGAGTTTAGATGAGGCTCGTGCAATAATAGCAACTGTTGGAGATAAATTAAGCAATGATGCAAAAATGATATGGGGAGCGCAAATAAGCCCGGAAATGGAAAAGTCAATTAGAGTAATGATTATTATAACAGGAGTAAAAAGCTCGCAAATCGTAGGAGGCGGCTTGCCTGTAGATTTAAAAAAACAAGTAGAAATGTCTGAAGAATTTGGAATAGAGTTTTTAGAATAATAGTAACTTTTATATATTTTTAAGATTAATTTTTAAAATGGATGAGTTCATAAACAATTTAAGGGAAACTTATGATATTTGGGATAAACAAATAAGACCCTATATTAATAAATCTCTGCATTTTATTTTTAGAGGAGCAATGCATGCAATTAGTCAAAAAGCAGAACCACATAATGAAAAAGAAAAACCTAATTATGCTGCTTGTGCTAGAATGTTAAAAGTTATTGAAAATTGCTTTAGTCCAGACAATTATAAAAATGAAAAATGGGGTCCTGCTGCAAATCAGGTCTGGCAAAGATTAAGTAAATTAGAACAAACTGCATTAAAGCTAGCATCTTAAATAAATTTAAAAACCCCAATCATATTCTTTTATTATTAATAAAAATAACTGACTATGTTTAAATTAAAATCCTTTATAAAACAATGTACGAGAGTATGGCGTCTCTTAAGGAAGCCAGGAAAAACAGAATTTACAACTATTTCAAAAGTTTCTGCAATTGGATTAGGATTAGTTGGTGTAATTGGTTTTGTAATCATGATTATTATGATTTATTTGCAAATTGCATTAAATATTAAATAGGCTGATTATCAAAAAGAAAAAATGATTTTAACATTAATTGGTTTAATATTAAGTTTTTGTGGTTCTGCTTATTTTGTCTATGACACTTTAACTAATTTTGGAAAACCAAAATCGGCAACAAGTATTATCTATGACAAGGGAAAAATAAAAGAGGTTATTCGTTTAAAAAGAACAAAAGATTGGGGATATAAACAAGCAAAAATAACACCAGAAGAAATAAAATTAGTTATTTCATTATCCTTGTTGAGTTTAGGTTTTTTATTGCAGATATTGGATTTTATCTTCTAAATTTTTTTAGTGTTTTCAGCACTCTTTAATTCACTAAATTTTGATAACAATAAAATTTATAAACCCTAAACTTTAATTATTATTAACGGCTTCTAATAAGTTATTAGTTAGCTGGAGCAAAAAAATGATATTTGTTATTAAAGTAACAACAAATAAAGAAGATAGAGCAATGGAATTAATTTCTGATAAAATCAGAAAAAAAAACTTAAATGTGTTTTCTTTAGCTCGGCCTCACGGACTTCGGGGATATATTTTTTTAGAAGCAGAAGACCGTGAAAGCGCAGAAGAAGCTGCATTTAATCTTCCGTATGTTAAAGGGATTATTGGAAAAACAGTAACTTATGATGAGATTAAAAACATGTTAGAGCCAGTTATGGAAGAGATTAATATTGAAAAAGGGGATATTGTTGAAATAATTGGTGAGCCATTTAAAAAAGAAAAAGCTAAGGTGGTTAGAGTTGACAAAACAAAAGGGGAATCAGTTGTTACTTTATTAGCAGCAGTTGTTCCAATTCCAGTAACAGTAAAACTTGATAATGTCAAGGTTATTAGAAGAGAGAAAGAAGAAGCTGGAGAAGAAGTTTCCAGGGCAGGCGAAAGTTCATCAGAACAAGTTTCTGAAAGTTCTGATAAAGCATCAAAATATTCAGAAGAACAACCGATGATAAGTCAAGATTATGAAGAGTCAGTAGGAGGATTAATACCAGATGATTATTAAAAATAGACTGAAAGGAGACAAACTTAGGAAGGAAAGTTGTATCCAAGAAACCGTAGGTGTCTTAGATTATGATTATTAAATTATTAATTGATGGAGGAGACATGAAACCAGGACCAGCAGTAGCTCAGCAATTAGGACCTATGGGTGTAAATATGGGTAAAGTTATTTCTGAAGTTAACCAGGCAACTTCTAATTTTAAAAAAATGAAAGTTCCCGTAGAATTGAATATCGATGAAAAAACAAAAGAATTTACAATACAAACTTCTTCACCTCCAACTTCAGAATTATTAAAAAAAGAACTTAATATAGAAAAATGCACTTCAAATCATAATGAAGAAAAAGTTGGAAATGCTTCTATTGAGGATGTAATAAAAATTACTAAGATTAAATATCCAAATATGCTTGAAAAGAATTTTAAAAATGCAGTAAAATCTATTTTGGGAACCTGTGCTAGTATTGGGATTTTAGTTGAAAGCGAAGAGCCAAACAAATTGATTAAAGATGTTGCTGAAGGAAAATTTGATAAAGAAATTAATGAAAAATCAACAGAAACAAATCCTGAGAAAAGACAAAAGCTAAATGAATTCTTCAATGGGATAAAAGCAGCACAAGATGAAAAAGTAGCTCAGGATAAAAAAGCTGCTGAAGAAGCAGAAGCAAAAAAAGCTGAAAAAGCCGGAGAAGGAAAAGAAGAAAAAGGGAAAGCAGTTCCTAGCGATAGTTCAGCAGAAGGAAAAAGTAAATAATTAATAATCTTTATAAAGGATTTAAAATTGTTAAATTCAAGGTAAATTCAGGGGCTGTGGGCTAGCTTGGTTACGCTTCGAGGTTTGGGACTTCGCGACCCCGGTTCAAATCCGGGCAGCCCCACTTTAAAAAGAAAGATAAAAATATTAAGATTAAAAAATTAAAAAATGCCAAAATTAAAAAAAACTAAAGCAGCAGGAAGATTTGGAGTAAGATACGGACGTAGAGTCAGGACTAAAATAGCAGAAATAGAATCAACTCAAAGAAAAAAACAAGAGTGTCTATTTTGTAAGGGAACTGCAAAAAGGCTTTCTAAAGGAATTTGGCAGTGCAAGAAATGCAATAAAAAATTTGCAGCATACACCTATTTTCTTCCTAAAAAAGAAGAATAATTAAATTTAAATAGGGTTAAACTAAATAAATATATAAGATGGCAGCATATAAATGTTTCAAATGCGGAAAAAAGACAACAAGTACAATACTTCAAAAAAGATTTATTTGTGTTAGTTGTGGATCAAAGATTTTTTATAAACCAAGAAAGCATATCGCAAAAATAAAAGCTATTTAATTCTGATACTAATATGGAACCAAGTAAAGAAATTCAAGAAAAGATACAAGAATTACAAACTATTGAGCAAGCTTTGCAAAGTTTGTTAATGCAAAAGCAAGCTTTTCAAATGGAATTAAGTGAAACTGAAAATGCTCTTTCTGAAATCGCAAAATCAGATGATGAAATTTTTAAAATGATTGGTAACATAATGATCAAGACTGACAAGAAATCAACTGAAGCTGAATTAAAAAATAAACAAGAACTTTTAGCATTAAGACTTAATTCAATAGAAAAGCAGGAAGCAGATTTATCAAAACAATCTGAAGAATTAAGAGCAGAAGTTATGAAAAATATTAAGTGATTCTTTAGTAATTTTATTTTTTAATATAATCCTAGTATAATAGGGCTTGATAGTATATGCTTAAAGATTTCTATTTTACCACAGAAATCTTTATAAACTTTCTACAATAGAACTTAATTATGGTGTTTGATAAAATAAAAAAGAGTCTTTCAGGATTAACAAGAGGTTCTGAAGATACCGAGTACATTGAGATAGATTTAGGCAGAGAAGTTAAGAGAGCAAAGGTTATTGTAAGGCCCTTTGTTTTAAAAAGTTTTGAAGATGTTAATACTATTTTAAATGTGTTAAGAGAGGGTTATACTATTGCAATTATTGATATAAAGCAATTAAGAGCAAAAGATGTTATTGAACTTAAAAGAGCAATCTCAAAAATCAAAAAAACTGCAGATGCTTTAGAAGGAAATATTGCTGGTTTTGGAGAAAACACAATAATTGTAACTCCTCAATTTGCAGAAATTTACAAATCAAGGTCAGCCAAAACCCATTCTGCTAGAGATGTTATTGAAGGATGATCTTAAATAATTTTGATTTTAAATAAGTTTTTAAATAAGTTTTTTTTCTTAGATTAAAGATGAAAGTTCTATATATAGAATCAAGATATAAGTCAGACCCGGTCATACTATCTAAACTATCTCAGACTGAGATAGCAAAACTTCCAAAAAAGATTTTTTTAGCTTACACTATCCAATATAATCAGATTGCTCTATTTGTTAAAAAACAACTTGAAAAAAATAATATTAAAATAGGGAAATTTCAACAAGTTCTTGGATGCACTAAAATTTCAACAAAGCTTCCTATTTTGTTAATAAGCTCAGGAGAATTTCATGCAGTAAACTTATTTTTACAGTCTCCTATTATATATACACTTGAAAATAATAAAATCCACCAAATTCCTTTAAAAGAAATAAAAAAATTAAAAGCAAAAAGAAAAACTACCCTAATAAAATTTCTAAATGCAAAAAGACTAGGAATTTTAGTAACAACAAAATACGGGCAAGAAAATCTAGAAAAAGCTTTGAAATTAAAAGAAAAATTAAAAAAACAAGATAAAGAAAGCCATATTTTCCTTGCAAACAATATTGAAACAAGTCAATTTGAAAATTTTGATATAGATTCTTGGATAAACACAGCATGTCTTGGCTTGTCTAATGATTCTTTAAATATAATTAATATGTCTGAATTGCCAAAATGAATTACGAAGATTATATAAAACATTTTATCGTCGAGAAATTAACATTTTATTGATGTTAATAGCAGTATAATAATCTATTTCGAATATAATAAAATTTATAAACTGTTTTAACTCAAAAATTATAACATGATAAAGTCAAAAATACTTTCATTGTTCTTATTCACTGTACTTTTATCAATAATGGTGGTTAGTGCAGTTGATTTTAGTGTTTCTAAATCCTCAATTAATTTTGTAAAACCTGTTGACTCAGCAACTTTTACAATAAATTCTGCTGAATGGAATGAGACTGTTAGTTCAAGTTATACTATAGTTACTCCAACAGACATTTTAAATGATGATGATGAGGCTATTACAATTACTGCTTCACCTAGTGTTTTAACAGAAATTAATGATACAACAATAATTACATTAAATTCTACTATTGATTATTCTAAATTAACTCTTGGGAAATTATATACAGGAGATTTAATGATTATAGATAGTGATGATAATTCTATTAATAAAACAATAGAGCTTAGTTTTGGCAGTGCTTATTGTGAAAATGGGTTTCAAAATGAAGATTTACTTGAAATAGATGTGGAAATTGATAATGCTAACGGATTTGGAGAAGAAGATACTGAATGGTATCCTTTAGATGAAATTGAAATTGATATTAATGTAGAAAATATGCATGATGATACTATTGATGATATAACAGTTGAGTGGTGTTTATATTCTGTAGATGAAGATGATTGTGTTATTGAAGATAAAGAAGCAGACTTTAAATTAAAAGAAGATAAAGACAAAGATATTTTAATCTCTTTTCAAGTAGACCCTAATGACTTAGATAAAGATGCAAATGATTATATACTTTTTGTTAAAGTATATAGTGATCATAAAGATTATGGGGAAGAAAACCTTTGTACTGAATATTCAGAACCAATTGATATAATCCTTGACGACCATTTTGTAGTTTTAAGTGATGCAGAAATAACAGAGCAAGTTGCATGTGAAGATTATATTGATTTTAGTGCTGATATTTGGAATATTGGGCAAGAAGATGAAGCAGAGATTTATGTGATGGTATACAATAAAGAACTTGATATTAATGAAAAAATAGATGTAGGGGACATAGACACACTAGAAGAGAAGTTATTAACTTTTGATTACTTAATCCCAAAAGGAACAGAAGAAGGCACTTACTTTTTAGAGTTCATTATTTTTGATGAAGATGATGATATTTTTGAAAATGATAATGATGATGAAGCAAAGTTCCGTTACTCTTTTGTTGTAGAAGGAAATTGTGTTATTAAAAAATCAGCTGTAAGAATTACTGCAGAACTTGAT
>Ga0315550_1001455_pt1 | contig 14577 bp, 11 predicted proteins | sample SalMarSW160190MG_2_FD_203100 | JGI IMG/M metagenome (GOLD analysis project Ga0315550, IMG submission 203100) | Salt marsh sediment microbial communities from the Plum Island Ecosystem LTER, Massachusetts, United States - Salt Marsh Sediment SW1601-90 ... | reverse complement strand
TGATAATGCCCGTTTGAAGATGAATTAATAATAAGACAAACTAATGCAGGTATTATTATAACTACAATTAAATATTTTCTTATTTGCCGGCTACGATTCATAAAATTCATTTTCCGGAAACGTAGAACAAAATTAAACATTTGTATAACAACGTACAATTTTTTTCTTTTGACTGTTACTCACCAGTGTACAGGTATTTTCAACTGATCTGGAGATCTTTTCCATAAAAAGAAAAACAGGAACCACGAATGCACGAATGAATTACGTGTAGTTGGTTTCTGTTTCCAGAAATTAGAATCTTTTATTCGTTAATCCGTGTCACGATTTTCAAATTCACGAACTAAAAACCAACTCTTTGTCAGACGAACTCAAGCCCTCTACATTGTTGTCTGAAAAAAATCACCGGATAAACCTGGGCGGTCCCCTGGAGTCACACGGTGAATAAACAGGATTATTCGATGCGGGGATTTATTCTTTATATTCCCTGAACTGGATAAACATGCCAATACAGGGGTAATACTCTTCAATTTCCTCGTCGCTTGCCTGGTGTGCCAGAATCTCAACCTCGACCAGGATCCGTCGTGTTTTTTCCACTGCAAACCCAATCGATTCCAGGTAATCATCCTCCTTATTATCATAAAAAGCCTCCTCGGTCATTCCGTCGATTAGTTTAAAATGCACCGGGTAAAAATTCTTCATGGTACAGAATGAGACCATGTATTCCTGTTCACCATAAAACACAATATCATATTTTATGGTAAATCCAACTTTGATCAGATCACTTCGGGATTGGCTATAACACCTGAAATTTGGTATTAAATCCTTTCTGCAGTCACCTGTTTTATGGAAGTCGGCACAAAACTGTCCGAATCCCAAAACAGAAAAAGAGAGTAACAAAACCAGGGATAGGGTAATATTCTTACGATGTGTCATGATCCGGCGAATTAGGTATTAGACGGTTGTGATTTCTGTTCTGATGCAGGCTTTGCATTATTACAAATTTATGTTTATTATTCGGTTAATCATTGTTGATCTCCGGCTTTTTTTTCTTCTTTAAATGAATATATTTTGAAAATGCTTTTGTAGAACGATCTGCCAGCCGGCGGACCGTTTGCGCTCTCCAGTTGAAAAACGCTTTAATAAGTAAAATATCAACCTATTCTTAATACGTAGCTCCAAAGGAGTACCTTCGGTTCAACTTGAGTTAATTAACTGTATTTTATTTCCAATTGCCTGATAATTAACGTATATTTGTAAAATACCTCCAGCGTTTTTCCAATGACAATCAAAAAGGCAAAACCATCAATACAAACCAAGCGAAAATCTCCTTCAAAGACCGGTATAACCCAATTTCCCATAGTAGGTATTGGCGCCTCAGCAGGCGGACTGGCAGCTTTGGAGCAGTTTTTTAGTAACATGCCTGAATCCACCGGTATGGCATTCGTGGTTATCCAACACCTTGACCCAACTCATGTTGGTATTATGCCCGAGCTTTTGCAGCGAACTACCCCAATGAAGGTGTTGCAGGTAACCGACCGGCTTACAGTAAAGCCAGACTATGTATATGTAATACCACCAAATAAAAGTCTGTCAATCCTGGATGGGGTACTGCATCTGTTCGATCCTGTTGAATCGCGCGGCCTTCGTTTACCTGTTGATATCTTCTTCCGCTCATTGGCCAACGACAGGCAGGAAAACAGCATTGGTATTATCCTTTCCGGTATGGGCTCCGATGGCAGCCTTGGACTGAAATCCATTAAAGAAAAAAACGGCGTAGTGCTGGTGCAGGATCCTTCCACTGCCAAATTTGATAGCATGCCACTCAGCGCCATCGAAGCCGTAATTGCAGATATTGTGGCGCCCGCTGAGGAATTGCCCGCTAAACTGATCGCTTATCTAAAATTTATTCCGGAAATTAAAGCAGATCCGGAAATAGAGGTCAAAATTAAAAGCAACCTTGAAAAAATTATTATCCTGCTCCGTGAACAATCAGGTCACGACTTTTCTTTGTATAAGAAAAATACCTTGTTTCGCCGGATCGAAAGGAGAAAAGGTGTTCACCAGATAGACAAAATAAACAACTATCTCCGATTATTACAGGAGAATCCTCAAGAGGTTGAGATCCTTTTCAAAGAACTGCTGATTGGCGTTACCAGCTTTTTCCGAGATACTGCCGTGTGGGAACAACTCAAAGAAAATATTCTTCCTGATCTGTTTAACGAATTGCCGGACAGGCATGTGCTGCGAGCCTGGGTGCCGGGCTGCTCGACCGGGGAAGAAGCCTACTCATTAGCCATTATTTTTAAAGAAGCACTTGAAAAATCCGAGAAGCACAATAGCTTGACCTTGCAGATATTCGCTACCGATCTCGATAATGATGCCATTGAGAAAGCTCGCAAAGGGGTTTTCTCTAAAAACATTACTGCCGATGTGTCTCCTGATCGCATAAACCGTTTTTTTACAGTTGAAGCTGGTGGTTACCGGGTGAATACCGCTATACGCGAAATGGTAGTGTTTGCGCCTCAGAATATTATCAAAGATCCGCCCTTTACCAAACTCGACATTCTTTCGTGCCGCAATATGATGATATACATGGAGCACGAATTGCAGAATACACTTATTGAGCTGTTCAAATATAGCCTGAATACAGGTGGAATTCTGTTGCTTGGCACTGCCGAAACCATTGGAATCAATAAAGAAGGGTTTAAAGAGTTTGATACCAAACTTAAGATTTTTAAACGCACCCCATCGGTTTGGGCACCTGAACTCATCGATTTCCCAGGCTCCTATCACCACAAGAATGAACTGGCAGCTGAAAAAAGGATACAACCGAAAGTTATTGAAAATATCCAGACCATTGCCGATCAGATTTTTCTTCAACGTTTTGCCCCTGCCGGTGTGCTGGTAAACGAAAAAGGCGACATACTTTACATCACTGGCCGTACAGGGAAATACCTTGAACCTGCTGCCGGAAAAGCAAACTGGAACATTCATGCCATGGCGCGCGAAGGATTACGCCAGGTGCTGCCGGGCGCCTTCCGCAAAGCAATGAAAAACTTTGATGCAGTGATCGTACACAATATTAAAGCAGGGACTAACGGTGGTACTCATTTTGTTGATGTTACCGTTCAACGAATCGAAAGCCCTGATTCGGTAAGAGGTATGATAATGGTTGTATTTTCTGATGTGAACGCTGTTATTGAACAAGATATCAGGAATCCGAAACCTGGAAAACAAAGTTCAACCGGAAGACTGAAGCATTTGGAGGCCGAACTGCAACGAAGTTATGAAGATCTGCAAAGCACCCGCGAAGAGATGCAAACATCGCAGGAAGAGCTGAAATCGACTAATGAGGAGCTGCAATCAACCAACGAAGAACTACAATCGACCAACGAGGAACTCACTACCTCTAAGGAAGAGATGCAGAGCCTTAACGAAGAACTGCAAACTGTTAATATCGAACTTCAAAGCAAGGTAAATGATTATATACGTGCAGGCGACGATATGAAAAACCTGCTCAACAGTACCGAGATTGCTACACTTTTCCTCGATAGGGAGTTAAACATTCGCAGGTTCACCGATTACGTAACCAAAATATTTAAACTTCGCGATACAGATATCGGAAGACCTTTTACCGACCTTGTTACCGATTTGCGGTACCCCGAAATGGAAAACCATGCCAGGCAGGTATTGAAAACCCTGGTATCTGTCGAAACTGTAATTGCAACAAACGACGAAAGGTGGTTTAATGTTAGGATTATGCCTTACCGCACAATCGACGACCATATCGACGGACTGGTTATTACATTTGCCAATATAACGGTTGCCAAAAAGCTTGAAATAGAACTGAGAAATGCAAATGAGGCACTCAGGAAACGACATTAGGCGCCAGGCACCAGGCATTTGGTAACAGGCAATGGGCATTTTATCCCTGGCGGGATAAATCATTTGGTAAAATTTAATTTTCTTACCATGAAAAAAGATGACAAATCACAAAAACTCCCTCTCCGCAAAAAAGCAGAAGAGTTGCTGGAAAAGAAACAACTGAAACCTGGTTCGCAGCATTCTGAAGCCGAAACTCTGAAACTCATCCACGAGCTTGAGGTGCACCAGATAGAGTTGGAATTGCAGAATGATGAACTTATAATGGCAAGATCCGCTGCACAGGATGCTGCTGAAAAATATATTGAGTTATATGACTTTGCACCAGCGGGTTATTTTACACTTTCCAAAGAAGGTAAAATCAATAAGCTAAACCTTAGCGGATCGCAATTACTTGGTAAGGAGAGAGAACGCCTGAAAAACAGCCGTTTTGGCTCATTTGTTTCCGACGATACAAGACAAAACTTCAACCTCTTTCTCCGGAAAGTATTTAACAGCAAGGTCAAAGAAACCTGTGAGGTGGCGCTGAGATCGGATGGGAACTCGCCAACGTATGTTTACCTTTCCGGCATTATTACTGAAAATGAGGAACAATGCCTTGTAACCGCAGTTGACAACACCGAACTCAAGATGTCTCTTGAGGCACTGGCCATTCAGGTACGTGTTGCTGAGGTCTTTCTCACGGTTTCCGATGACGAGATGTTCAACGAGATGTTGAAGATCATACTGGAAGTCATGCATAGTCCGTTCGGGGTCTTTGGATACATTGATGAAGAAGGGGCGAGCGTTATACCCACAATGACACGTCAAGTCTGGAACGAGTGCGAGGTTTCCGGAAAATCGATACGATTTCCAAGGGAAACATGGGGGAACAGCACTTGGGCAAAGGCACTTCGGGAAAAGAAAATCATCTTCTCGAACAAACCGTCAACCAGGATACCCGAAGGCCATGTTAATATTAACAGGCACATCTCCGCTCCGATTCTTTTCCAGGGTGAGCCTATCGGTCTCTTTCAGGTGGCCAACAAGGGAAAGGATTACACGGATGCAGACCTCCGGACTATAGAAACCATATCAAGGAGTGTTGCCCCCATTTTAAATGCGCTTTTGCAACGTAAGCAGGCAGCGGTAGAAATCAAACTTAAAAATGAGGAACTTATTAAACTAAATGCAGAAAAAGATAAATTCTTCTCGATCATTGCACATGATTTGACAAGCCCCTTCAACTCCTTTCTTGGCTTCACCAAGATTCTTGCAGAGAAATTGCCTGTTATGGAGCAGGATGAGATTCAGGAAATAGCCTATTCCTTAAAAAATTCTGCAACTAACCTCTATCATCTGATTGTTAATCTTCTCGAATGGTCAAGAATGCAACGTGGATTGACTGAATTTAAACCGGAAACAATACCACTTATTGATGTTGTTAAAAAAAGCACTGAGGGGCTATCCAATCTGGCTTACCAGAAAAATCAGGAGATCCAATTGCAGGTACCTGAAAATCTTATCGTGAAGGTGGATAAGGTCATGCTTGAATCTACTTTGAGAAACCTGCTTAACAATGCGGTGAAGTTTTCATTCCAGGGTGGAAAAATATCTATATCAGCAAAAGTTATTCAGGATAACTTTATTGAAATATCAATAACAGATACCGGTATAGGTATGAGTGAGGAATTACTGGGTAAGTTATTTCAAATTAACGAACCTGTGGGTCGTAAAGGTACTGAAGAGGAACCCAGTGCCGGACTAGGATTGATCATCTGCAAGGATTTCGTTGAAAAGCATGGTGGAAAAATTCAGGCTGAATCGATAGAAGGCAAAGGAAGCACTTTCCGGTTTACTTTACCGGCAAACATGAAGCCGGAAACGGGATCCCGGGACCATGAAGCAATTGATAATGGATACCCCCATAAACCATAAAAAATTAAATTGGTAGCTGTCCCTATTTATTTCCCTATTTATTATTAAAGGTAGCTGTCCCTATTTATTCAGTTAATCCGTTGTTGTGTGCTGAACCTTTCCGGAGCATCCAGTGATATGATATTAATGGCAGTTAATAACCTGATCTTTTCATCATTAAAATCAAGCACATTATGCCCATTAGGCAGAACCGTGGCAATAAATTCTATAGGTCCACCAATTTTTTCAAAGCTCTTTTTTAACTCCGCGAAAAACTCCGATTCACTTGCCAGGTTGTTTACTAATGTCATATATTTCCCGGATTGATTAGGTACTAATAATACTGCAACAGTGTCCCTGAGTTCAATTGAACAATCGTACTCATATTTAAAAAGATGATCAAAAATTCCATCTTCCTTTAAGGTGCACAGAAGCTGTTCCTTTTCAACTTCATTTATCAATAGTTTAGTATAGAGTTCTTCGTATGATTGTGAATATTTCAGGTTCTCACAGTAACAATGATAAGCCGAATCAAGATTACCGGAGTTGGTGGTATTCAAAATAAAAGAATCAAAGTATGCAGTTATTTTACAGAGTGCTTCGATTTCTATTTCTGTAAATATTTCATTGACAACTTCATCATGATAAAGTTGGCATTTTTGATTAGAATTGCAATTTGAGAGTATTATTGCAAAAGCTAAGAGTATGTTACCAATTCTGTTTTTCATTAAATGATTATAAAAGAAATTGCTAAATTCAGTAAACCGGGAATTTATAGTTTATCCTCCTTAAACTGGATTAACATTCCAAGGCAGGGGTACTGTTCTTCAATTTCCTTGTCACTGGCTTTACGTGCAAGCACTTCGACCTCGATCAGGATCAGTTTGGTCTTTTCTACACCAAACCCAATCGACTCCGTATAATCATCCTCCTCATTATCATACAGTACCTCCTCAGAAATTTCATCGACCAGTTTGAAATGTACCGGGTAAAAGTTCTTGATTGTACAAAACGAAATGATATAGTCTCTATCCCCATAAAATACAACGTTGTACTTTATGGTATATCCAACGCCAATCATATCACCTCTTGATTGGTTGTAATATCTGTAAGAAGGGACAAGATCCTTCCTGCAATCGCCGACCTTCTGGAAATCGCCACAAAACTGGCCATAACCCAGAACCGGCAGAGCCAGAACCAGTAACAGGGATACTTGTATTTTCCTGATATATTTCATGATCACATGGATTTAAGTATTAAATAGTGGTGATTTCTGTTCTGATGGAACGGATTGCAGATTTCATTTCCTTAAAATTTTCAGCGGTAAGGGTGAATTCAGTACCACCCCCAATGACCAGTTTCCCCTCTTTCTTCGTTACCGTTGTTTCAGTTTCATCCACAGCCAGTTGTTCAAATGTCTGGTTGATCAGGTTCAGGTATTTTATAATGCCTGCCACATTCTCATCATCTCCATAAACCTTTGCCATGGAAAACAGGTTTTCGAAAGGATACTTCATTTCACTGATCCGTGCGAATATCGGGTCATCTTCCATAAACTCTTCCTCGGTTTCCAGAACCAGGTATAAGCTCTCAATATAGGCTCCTGCCGATATTACTGCAAGAATACTCTCCTTTTTGCTGGTTTCAAGGAAAGCAAACATTTCATTACAGGCTTCATTGGAAATAAGGACCATGGAATCCGGGTCACTGATATTTGTTCTGGCTCTATCCATCAGGGATTCAAAGATCTCCGTGGATACCCCCACCTGAGTACTCAGGGATCGAACAGCCTCAAAATAATCCACCGATTCGCCGGTCAGGCCAAATTTTGCCAGATAGGCCAGGTCAGTAACATAGACCCCCAGGTTCAGGGCCTGGGACCTTGATCCGAGATAGCTGTCTTTTTTCTCAACCGAATTTACAAGTCCCTGTTTGTATTCGAGATCCGAATTGAAAAAACCTTCAACGATTTCTCCTGGAGACGGCAGGAGATACAGTATATTGTTCAGAATCTCCAGATCTTCTTTCAGGGTCTCAAAGGTCGAGCTATCATCCGGTGAACCGGTCAACTCTCCTTCCCCGGATTTGCTGAATTTACATGCAGAAAACGAATGAATGATTCCTAGAATAAACAGGAATGTCACAATCTTGAACTTCATGGCAGTTTTTTTGATTGATTACTTTTTTTTGGTCCTGTAGTGTAACCTACAAGATATACATTTTTACTCATTCTAAAGCAGGAATTGGGCATTATTTTACGCTTACTCCAGGTGAGTTTTACTTTTTTTAGGCATGTTTATCAGTTCCTGCAATTTTCTCCCGAGATCACCTGCAAGAACTCCATACATCACAAGGGTCATAATCCACAGAACAGCAATATTGAACCACAGTGTCTGGATTTTCATGTCTCCCAGTTGTTTCATTCCTGCATAGAAATGAGCCCTTCCCAGTTTTGAATCGGGTTGTTTAAAAACGGGAGTGGCTTTCCGGATCAATTTCCCCTGGTATTCATACACCTTTTTTAAATTGTTTGTATTTAAGGCAAGGTTTGCAACGGCGTTGTTATAATAAGTCCTTTTCAGATCTGCTATCTGTTTCATTGACAGACCATCTGAAACCATCTCCTCAAATATCCGGTCTTTTTCATATTTCAGCGAACCGATCTCTCCGGACAACATGACTTTTAAATTCTCCAGGTACATTTTAAGTTTTGTAAAGTAGGTCTTTCCCGGCAGTTCTCCCTCAAAACTGACCGGTGCATCCTGAGCTCCTTCTATTTCTGAAATAGCTACCGAGATGGATTGAACAATACCGGAAGCTTCTTCACTATTGTTTTCAATAGCGAATTCAGCATCCCGTATTTTCCTGATGATTTCCGGGATCAGGTAATCAAGCTCGTAAGAGCGGTTTTCAATCTTGCTGTCTATCTCATTAAAATGCATCTGGTACTTGTTGTTCAGAAACTGGTTAACGACCAGCGCTTCATAGGCCCATTTTGAAGGCATAATATCACCCACCAGGGGTACAAATTCCGCTGCCGCCACTTTGTAATGCAGTTTGTCATAATCGACAATTGTTCCAGCCAGTAAAATAAACGGTACCAGTATAAAAGGGATGGTGATATAGATTGCAATTACTGATTTCAGGCTCGCTGAGATGTTCAGACCAAGCATGATTGCAAACATAGCGGTTGAAAACAATACCAGCCAGTAATTAAAATTCAGTCCTTTTATCTCAAGAATAAAATTCCCGATGATTACAAACAGTGCCATTTGCAAAGCAGATAAAAAGAGAAGAAAGATAATCTTCGAATTGAGATAAGCGGTTCTGCTAAGGTTCAGGAAAGATTCCCGTTCAAGGATTTTTCTGTCTCTGATGATTTCTTCAGCACTGATGATCATTCCTACAAAAAGTGCCACAATCACGCACATAAAAAGGTATGCGGGGATATTTTCATTATTGCTGAATACATAAGCTGTAGGATTCGATTCCGTACCACTGCAATACTTCGTAAAATAACCCAGAACAACCGCAAGCAGGGGAGTAATACCAAAGGCAAGAATGAGGTATTGGTGATCAGTAATTTTTGATAAAAAGTTACGGATGCTGAATGTAACGAATTGCCTGATTTTATTTGGTATTACAAATGCCTTTTCAGGTGGTTTCGATTCCTTGAAGTCAACGGCAGATTTTCCCTGTAATTCTTTCAGGAAGCGTTCATACCAGACTTTCGGGGGTGTTTTCCGTTCCTCAGTGTATTCACCAAATTCGTCTACTTTTTTCTCTTCCAGGATTTTCAGGATATCTTCGGTCTGAACATTACCACAGGCTGAACATTCAATTTCATCGGAGTCCACCCTTCGGGACATTTTCTTGAACCAGATCAATGATTCCATCGGGTTACCGTAATATACCGGGTACCCTCCTTTGTCCATTATCAGAAGTTTATCAAATAGTTTAAAGAGATCCGAGGATGGTTGATGGATACTGACGATTACAAGTTTCCCCTTTAGGGCCTGATCTTTTAGTAGTTGCAGGACATTTTCCGAATCGGTGGAGGACAAACCTGAGGTGGGTTCATCGATGAAGAGGATTTGGGGTTCGCGGATCAGCTCAAGGGCAATATTCAATCTCTTCCGTTGGCCTCCACTGATGTATTTATTCAGCGGACTCCCGACGAGCAGGTCCTTTATGTGATACAGATCCAGTTCATGCAAAATCTTAGCAACATTTTCCTTTATTTCTTCAGTGCTCAAATTTCCGAAACACAATTTGGCATTGTAATAGAGGTTCTGGTAAACGGTCAGTTCTGCAATTAACAGGTCATCCTGTGGAACATAGCCAATGATTCCCTCAAGCATATCACGATCACGTTGAAGATCATAGCCATTTATCAGCACGCTCCCGCTGTTAAGTTTTAACGAACCATTTAATACTTTCAGCAGAGTGGATTTTCCGGTTCCACTGCCTCCCATAATTCCCATCAATTGTCCGGATTCTGCCTGGAAACTGAATGTATGAATGCCGGTTTCACTGTTTTTAAACTTGAACTCGATCTGATCCGCATGAAGAATTACTTTTTCCGATTTACTGGTTTTAAGGTAGGCAGCAATGATATCACTGTAGTAAACAGGGCTTATATTCTCTCCACGAATTGCGGCACCCTTAGGTAAGATATAGACATATTTGGGAAAAATATACCTGCCATTGATCTCCAGTTTCTCTTCTCCCAGATAATAGAACAGGAACAGATTAGCTTGTTCGATTTTCAATACGAACACCTGTCCGTTGAGATCACTTTTCTGGAGATGATTGATTTCAGAAAAACGAATTTCAGGATCATCGCTTACCACCAGTAATTTATCTTTTCCGGGAACAGCATAAAATTTATCGGCGATAAAACTCCAGCTGTTTTCATAATCATCCTGGTTAATCATCAAACCCTCGGAAATGGTTTGAACGGCGTCGCGTATACTCTGCTTGAAGACAGTCTGAAAAACAACGTTTGTATCGAAGTACTTCACAAACTGGATAAGGCTCAGAAGGATCTGGAATTTGCTCCCCAGGTGTAGTTCCTCATTGATCTGCTGGCATATGGATATGATCTTTACCGAGAGCAAGGAAGTGCGTTTGCTATCCTTATCTTGAACAGACTTTTCCAGTTTATTATAGCTTTCTTCAAAAAGCTGCAAATATTTTTTTGCAAGATTTGCACTGAATTGTTGGTTTAAATAAGAATCAACAAAATTCCATGCAAGGACAGAAACGGTGTCTTTGTTGATGCTTGCAATAATAGCAAACAACTTCATCAGGGACTGCAGCATTGATTCTGTCATTCTACCTTCTCAATTGGTGCTGTTAATCAGGGCGGATTTCAAGGCCTTTGTTAATTGCGATCCGGATCTCTTCCGGTTCGATGGGTTTACGAAAATAGCCCTGTATTTATCCTTTATTTACTCCATCTACTGCTTCGTGAATTCGTAAAAAGATCAATGTGTTCCTTTGCGTCATCAACATACAAGACCTTCGGTTTATTCGTTTCAGGATCTTTCATGTTCAGCATTCCGATAGTTAATTATTAATAGTAACAAGTTAATGAATTTTTACCGATTTGGTTTGATCAATCCATTAATATCGGAGATCTTCTCCATAAAAAAGTGCATAAATAAACAAAATTGATGAATTCATGTAAAAAATTTCGTCAGATTAACTTCAGTGGCCCACAAAGGTTGGAACGCAATGGGGTACACACAGGATTGCTTTATGAACTTATCTCATTTTTTCTTATTTTTATAATAAATATCCAGCACATCATAAATCAAACAACCTAATTGGATGAGTAGATTGACACCAGAACAGGGGAAAGGATTAAAAGACACAGGGACTTTTGAACCATTCATGAAAAAGATGGTTTCCCAGGGAGGTCCGGAACCATCTCAGTATGATGAATTTACCGAGGTTGTTAATAATATCGAATTATATAACTACCGAAGGTTCAGGGAGATAATCGTTTCCACAATGAATGAAAACACCATGCATGGATTCGGTTATATAAAGCCCTATGGATATTCCGGTGATTTCATGATTATTGACCGGATTTATAAAAGCTGGGTGAGTCCGTTTGAGAACCTGAAGAAGTGGGATATTTTCTATCATACCCTTCACGCACCCAAAGCAGTACGAAACAGGAAGGAGTATTTTCTTGAGTTTTTCAATGAAAAGGCAAGCACAAGCAAAGGATTAAAGGTATTGATACTGGGAAGTGGTCCGGCTACGGATGTTTTTGAGTTCTTTGAAAAACATCCCGGCAACAACATTCAATTTACCCTTGTTGATTTTGACCCGAATGCGATAGAGTATTCAAAAAAGAAGAATAAAAAGTATGCAAACAAGATAAAATTCATCAATACCAATGTCTTCTTTTACAAATATGTTGAGGACTATGATTTTATCTGGAGTGCGGGTCTGTTCGATTATTTCAAAGAGAAGCACTTTGTATTCATGATTAATAGATACTATAATGCTCTTAAACCGAATGGATTATTTATCATAGGCAATTTTTCGATTGATAATCCAACCACTGTATTCATGGAACTTTTTTCTGATTGGTATTTGAATTACCGATCTGTTGGTGATTTGAAAAGACTTGCAAGCTACGCTGGCATCAATGAGAACAAGATATTTATCAACATGGAACCATTAGGGGTAAATCTCTTTCTTCAACTTCAAAAGTGATTGGTTAGTTAAAGATACCTTCCCCGGGTTCAAAAAATAAGCAATGACTATTTTCCATAAGATCAAAAAATACGTTAGGTCGTCGTTAATCTCGGCTGGTTCAGAGATGCGGATTCATGCGTTCACGCTCTCATTCATTGGAGAATCGAAGGAGTATGAAATCCTTTTTTTAAAAGATTATTTCAATAAATCACTTACTCAGGTCAGGTTTTCTCTTCTGTTAGCCATTTTTTTCTTTGGGATTTTTGCTGTACTGGATGCCGTTCTTGCAAGTGAACTCCGGACAACATTCTGGATGATTCGTCTCATTGTTGTTATCCCTGGAATAGCACTGCTAATATTGTCATATAATCCTGGTTTTGAAAAATACTGGCAGGTGGCGATTTCTGCGTTGATTTTTTTTGCCGGACTTGGCATTGTGTACATGACCATAATATCATCATCATCAGAAGGTATAGTTAGTTATACCTATTATACAGGATTGATACTGATATTTATTTTCGCCTATGCATTAATGCGGGTACGGTTTATATGGGCAACTTTGGCTTGCTGGTCAATCGTAATATCGTATGAAATTGCCGCTATCTGGATAACCGATACTCCGTCGACTTACATCATCAGCAACAATTCATTTTTTATTGCTGCCAATATAATCGGAATGTTTGTCAGCTATTCCATTGAATCGTATCTCAGAAGGGATTTTTTTCTTGCCCGAATGCTTGAAGAAGAGCGAATAAAGGTAGTAAAAGCGAAAGACGAACTGGAAAAGCGTGTAGAAGAACGTACTTTCCAGCTGGTACAAACGAATAAAGAGCTACTTCAGGAGATTGAAACCAGGGAAAAAGTAGAAAAAGAGCAAGCCAGGCTCGAGGCACAGCTTTACCAGGCGCAAAAGATGGAAACAATCGGTACTCTTGCAGGAGGTATTGCCCATGATTTTAACAATATCCTTACTCCAATATTAGGTTATGCCGAAATGGCTCTTGATGAAACAATAACCAATAGCCGAATTAAAGGTGATCTTAAACAGATTTATAAAGCAGCAAACAGGGCCAAAGACCTGGTTCAGCAAATCCTCACCTTCAGTAAACAACATGATCAGGATATTAAACCGATTGAATTTCATACGATCCTTAATGAAGTCCTTTCCTTGTTAAGAGCCTCTTTCCCGTCAACAATAAAGATCAGGCAGAAGGATACCCTGGCAAAAGGTGTGATTCTTGCCGATCCCACTCAGATTCACCAGGTTGTCATGAATATATGTATTAATGCTTTCCAATCCATGGAAGAATCAGGAGGGGTTCTTGAAATAGGGTTAGAAAAGATCCATCTTGATCATGATAATGCAATTCCCGATACCACCTTAATAAAAGGAAATTATCTGAAATTAACCATTCGGGATACAGGTATGGGAATGGATAAAAAAACACGGGAAAGGATTTTTGAACCCTTTTTTACAAAGAGGAAGATCGGGGAAGGGACCGGACTTGGATTGTCTGTTGTTCATGGAATTGTCACCGGATGCAATGGCAGTTTAACCGTTGAAAGTGCCCCGAAAAGAGGGACCATTTTCACGGTATATTTCCCCGAATATGAAAAGAGAATTTCAAAGAGTAAATCACCAAACGGAAAATTTACAAAAGGCAAAGAGCATATTTTGTTTGTAGATGATGATAAAGAAATAACCACCATGGCTAACCAAATGCTTACACGCCTTGGGTACATTGTAACAACCATAACAGACAGTGTGAAAGCCTATGATATATTCGAAAAACAACCCGAAAAATACGATCTTGTGATTACCGACCAGGTAATGCCAAACCTGCTGGGATCACAACTTGCCACAAAAATACGCCAGATCAAGCCCGGCATCAAAATAATAATTATCACCGGGTACAGTGACAGTATTAATGCTGAAAAAATTAAGGAGCATGGTTTTAATGGTTTCATTATTAAGCCACTTATTCTCAGGGATCTCTGCATAACCATCAGGAATGTTATTGAAAATGAATAAACTATGGGTCTAATTTAATTATGGGAAGCATACTGATCATTGAAGATGAT
>Ga0315550_1001451_pt1 | contig 14584 bp, 7 predicted proteins | sample SalMarSW160190MG_2_FD_203100 | JGI IMG/M metagenome (GOLD analysis project Ga0315550, IMG submission 203100) | Salt marsh sediment microbial communities from the Plum Island Ecosystem LTER, Massachusetts, United States - Salt Marsh Sediment SW1601-90 ... | reverse complement strand
TCCCGTCATAGTTCCCGTCCCCGCTGGTGGCCGCGTGCGTGATCGTGCCCACGTGTGGACCCTCCACCACCGCGTCGTCCACCGCGCTGACGTCGACCGTCTGCGCCACGTCCCAGTTCGTGTCGTTGAACGTGATCGGAGCGATCCCCGTCACCTGCGTCCCCGTGTCGAACGCGATCGTCACCACACCCGCCGGCTCGCTGGTCAGCACCACCGTGTAGCTATCCCCCGCTCCTCCCTCCGTCACGCTCACCGTCGTCGGGCTCACGCTCACCCCGGCGGTATCATCGTCCGTGATGTTCACCGTCACGTCCGCAATGGTGATCCCGTCATAGTTCCCGTCCCCGCTGGTGGCCGCGTGCGTGATCGTGCCCACGTGTGGACCCTCCACCACCGCGTCGTCCACCGCGCTGACGTCGACCGTCTGCGCCACGTCCCAGTTCGTGTCGTCGAACGTGATCGGAGCGATCGCATTGACCTGCGTCCCCGTCGCGAACGTGATCGTCACCACACCCGCCGGCTGGCTATTCAGCACCACGTCGTACGTGTCCCCAGCCCCGCCCTCCGTCACACTCACCGTCGTCGGGCTCACGCTCACCCCGGCGGTATCATCGTCCGTGATGTTCACCGTCACGTCCGCAATGGTGATCCCGTCATAGTTCCCGTCCCCGCTCGTCGCACTGTGCGTGATCGTCCCCACGTGCGCTCCCTCCACCAGCGCGTCGTTCACCGCGCTGACGTCGACCGTCTGCGCCACGTCCCAGTTCGTGTCATCGAACGTGATCGCCGCGATCGCATTGACCTGCGTCCCCGTCGCGAACGTGATCGTCACCACCCCCGTCGGCTGGCTATTCAGCACCACGTCGTACGTGTCCCCAGCCCCGCCCTCCGTCACGTTCACCGTCGTCGGGCTGACGCTCACCCCCGCCGTGTCGTCGTCCACGATCGTCAGCGTCGCCGGATTTGTGCCCCCGATGGTCGCGTTCACCGCCCCGCTCAGCGTCAGGTTCACCGTCTCGTCAAGCTCATCGATAGCATCATCGTTGATCGTCACGTCAAAGGTTCGGATAGCAGTGCCAGGTGTAAACGTCAACGTCCCACTGGCTGCGACGTAATCCGATCCAGCCGCAGCCGTCCCATCCGACGTGGCATAGTCCACTGTGGCCATCACGACCGGCACAGCATTGAGGGTCACCGTGATCGTCGCCGTGCCATCCCCTTCCCCCACGGTATAGGAAGCATCGCTGAAACTCACTTCCGGATAAGCTGTGATCGTCTTGGATACCACGTCCACAAATCCACAGGTATCGGTCACCGTCAAGGTGACGACAAAGTCACCAGAGCTGGCGTACGCGTGACTCACGGTCGGACCGCTCGCCGTATCGCTATCGCCGAAATCCCAACCCCAGGCCACGACAGGCCCTCCGTCGGTCGTACTGGTACTTGTAAAGGAGACGGTGCTCCCCACCGTGGCCATCGGCGGGCTGTGAATGAACTGGGCTTCCAATGTGGGCGGCCTGAGCACCGTCAGGAGAGGCGTTCCATGGGAGCTACTGATGCCCTGCATGCTGGTGACCGCGCGGTAGGATTCGTTGATGATGCTCGACTGGCACGTACTGACGACAAAGGTGACCGACTCGGCCTCAGCAGCCGTAATGCTTGGAATCACCCAACTCACCGTATTGATGCTGGGATTGTACGAACCGCCGGAGACGTAGTCGGCGCCACTTGGCACCACATCGGTTACCACGACGCCAGAGATCTGGGCCAGGCCAGTGTTAGTGATGATAACAGTATAGGTAAACGGGGCCCCTATAACCCCAAAGCCAATTGTCGCCAGAGTATCCTCTTGGCTACCATATGTGATGAAACTATCCGTCATCGAAGCATACTGGGCAGCGACCCAATCGGCCGGGCGAGCCGTCGCGGCGACACGGGCCTCGTCGATCCGTCCGTCAAAATAAAAAACACTGCCATCCTCTCCACTCCCCAGGGCGGCGCTGGCAGAATTCGTATCAGATGTCGCTGGATCGTTGAAGCTTGGAACGCCTGAAAGTGGCAGTGGGAGCCCATCGACGTAAATCGTGACAACGCTGCCGGCATAGTCGATAACGGCGACGATATAATGCCAGTTGGAAGAAAGGGGATTAGACGACGTATCAATCACGCTAGCCGCCTCGCTATCTCGCGACCGGGCGACCACCCCAGCATCATTCCACCAATGGAAAATCGATGCCCGAGAAGAACTGGTGGGGCCGCTGCCGCCGATTGAGACGCCAATGATATCCCGACGAGTCCCCAAAACATCCGGCCTGACCCAGGCCGACAGCGTGGCCTGGCCTACCCCGTTAAGAACAGCCAGATCTGAACCCAGGTCGATGTAGTCGCCAGTCCCGTTAAAATCCCGGGCCCCGGCGATGAAACCGCTGCCGTACGCCGCGCTGCCCTGATTCGTGCCGTCAAAGCTATTGACAGTCGAGTCCCGGATCGGCATGCCGGGGGGGCCAGGACCATCTGCCAGGTGATAGACCATGCGGTAATTGCTGGCCCAGACTCCCTCCGAATCCTGGCCGTCCGGCGCATTGGGGTTGCTATAGTACATCCATATAAAGTCCTCATCCGAACCACCGTCGATCCGCGGCACGTTCACCCACACATAAGAGGTCCCCGTCTCATCCCACGCCTCGATCTCGTGGGCCAGCAGCGTCCCGTCCGGATCGACGAAGCGAATGTCCTGACCGGCATCCTGGGTCTGTGTGTAATGAACGCGACTGGCATCCAAGGTCACCAACACGGGAAAGTCCATCAAGTCCTCGGTCTGCGCCGTGTTGGTAAAAGTCAGCTTGATCCGCCGCGTCCAATTGCCATCGACCGTCTTGACCACCGTCAGGCCGAGATCGACCGCCTCGTCGTGCTCCTCCTTCAGTTCTTCCCTGGCCCCGAGCTCGGTGGTGTCGTTTTTAGCACAGATGCCAAAAGCCAACTGCGCCGTCTGACCAGAGGTCAGATCGGGGACATCGGCCACGATCCAGGAGACATCGTTGTCGCCATTGGTAATCGTATTGGCAGGGGTGTTCATCTCAGCCTGGAATTGGCCGTCCGAAACAGGGTAGGTGTTCCCATTGATCCCATATCCTCTCCAATCCCCCTTCAACAGCGAGATGCCCATCGCATAACCAGGAAGAGGAAGGATGATGGGCGTAGTATTCCAGTCTGATTGACCGACCAGACGCCGGACGGGATCGTAGAACCCCAAATCGGTACCGGCCTCCCACCCAGCGTCAATATCCACCATGTAGAGCAGCTTGCCGCCGGTGAGCGCTGCACCGCCGGTGTTCTGAACGTCCAGCTCCATGATCACGCAGTTATTCGTGGCCGTGGCCAGTGTTCGTTGCGCGATCTGGTACGGGAGCACCGCACTGGCATATATCACAGAGGTGTCCTCGCTGTAGTTGGGATAGTTATTGTCCGGAGATGTATAGCGGGTGATGGGCGTCGTCGGGACAAACTCACCTTGAGCACCGACGTCGACGTCATTGGGCGTCGCAGCGTGCTGGTCGAACATGACGGCGATGGTTGTGGCATCAGGACTATCGCTGTCTTGATCAATTTGATTTCGTAGATCGCCGAACCAATAGCCATCATACGTGTAAAATCGATTGCTGATGCGTCCATCGGCAAAGACCCTCATCCTGTGAGTAGTAGCAGACGTGTGGGCGACGGAGGTCGTCCCCGGCGTGATGGCCGTTGGCGGTCGAGGCAAGGGAGCAGCCTGCACATCTGAAGCCGTCAGGAGCAGCAAAAGCACGACGGGAATCGAGCCTCCGACAAGAGCAAGCACCAGTCGAAGCAGGTCTCGGTGAATCTTTTCCGATAATCCGAACATGACACCCCCAGTTGGGGATCAGGACTGGAACAGCTTGGCAACCCGGCAAGCTGAGGACGACGAATGTCGTCTAACCCCCTAATATCCTAGCACCCCAACCTTACGATTTACATTAAGCACCCAACCACTCTACTACCTTTTCAGGATGATTTTGATAACACGTCATTCTGAGGAGCGCAGCGACGAAGAATCTCGCCCTTGCTGTCCAAAGGAGCTTTTGCCGGGCAACGACGAGATTCTTCGCTACGCTCAGAATGACAGTGCATCATTTTTACTTTGAAAAGATACTACACCCGTCAGAAAGCCTGACAAAAGACCGGGTCATTCTACGCTGAACCGCCTATTCTCGCAAGAATGACAAGGCCCTACCTCTGTTTGACCTTGCGCCCACACTGGTGTACAATGTTCACACTTTGCAAAGACGCTGTAGAGCCACCTTGGGACGGGGGTGTGCTGGTCGCGGAACAGGCACACCGAGCGCTGGCTTGACCCAGATACAACCGGAGCGTAAGTAGGTGACAGAACAACCAAAGAAACAGCCCGCAGCCCAAGGCAATCCTACACGGCAAATTGACCCCCAGAAACCGGCAGGGATCGACCCTTCCTCTACAACCCTCGACGAGACGACGAGGCGCCTGGCAGAGCGAACGCGCGCGCTGGAGGAAGCCCTGGGCCGTATGGAGGCGATCCTCGCCAGCATCGGCGACGGCGTGGTGCTGGAGGATTTGGAGCACAACTTTATCCCCCTGAACGACGCAGCCAAAATCATGCTGCAGGACATGGCCGATCACTTCCTGGGCGGCGACCTCGAAGAGTTGGTCACAGAGAACCCAGACGAGGAAGCGTCGACATCCGACCCATGGCTCATAGAGCGCCGACGTTTCGAGATGGGCGGAAAAGTGATCGGCGCCCACTCTGCCGCCGTTCGATCGAAGGACGACGAGCGGCTGGGCACAGTAGTCGTGCTGCGGGACGTGACCGCCGAGGCCGAGGCGGACCGGCTCAAAGACGCTTTCGTCGCCCACGTCTCGCACGAGCTGCGTACCCCCTTGACGGCGATCAAGGGCTACAGTGAACTCATGCTCATCGGCGCGACGGGGGCCCTAGAAGATGAGCAGCGCCACTTTGTAAAGAGGATCCACCATCACACCAAGTCGCTGGTGAACATGATCAACACCCTCCTGGATTTCTCCGAGATGGAAGCGCGGGGAGAATTGGCCCTGAACAGACATCCCATACAGCTATCCACCCTCGTCGAAGAGATCACAGAACCCTGGTATCTCCAGATGGACGACATGCAGCTGGCATTCAGTGTGGAGATCGCTGACGGCCTGCCACAGGTCAGCGTGGACGAAAAACGCCTGCAGTGGGTGATCGAGAACCTGGTGCGCAATGCCTGGCAGAACACGTCGGAAGGCGGCAGCGTGTCCGTGCGGTTGTACGAACAGAGCGGCAACGTGGTTCTCGACGTCACGGACACAGGAATCGGCATCTCGGCGCACGCTCAGCAACAGCTCTTTACCCGTTTCTACCGCGTCGAGAGAACGGCGAACATCAGAGGGATCGGCCTGGGGTTGTACGTGTCCAAGGCCGTCCTCGATGCACACGGGGGCAAGATTCGCGTCTCCAGCGAGCGGGGCGTCGGCAGCACGTTTAGCCTGATCCTGCCGGCGTTGCAGAAATAAGAACTAGAGAAACCCGGTTTTTGATCCTCAAGGGGTGGGCGTCGGAACGACAGTGGGAAGTGGCGTCACCGTGGGGGGCATCTCTTCGGGCTGCCAACGGCGGTGTGCCGAAACGCAAGGGTCGTAATCGGCGCCCAGTATGACCCGGAAATCCACCGCGCGCTCCTCCGCCGGCTCGTAGACAACATCGCCAGCGGATCGCCAGTAGAGATTCATCAAGCGCGGAAGAGGCGAGCCCTTGGACGTGGTGGTGAAATCCCAAATCTGCGTGCGCTCGTACACCGAGCCGGCCCGATCGACATGCGTGACCTCAAAACCCTCCCAGCGCAGCCGCCCGGCCGCCACGTACCCCAGGCCGTCATGGGAAGTAGCGTTCCACACCTCGACGCGGAAAGCGGGCCGTGACGCGCGCGCTGTGGCCGGCGGCTCCAGTGCCTCCGCGATCATCGGCCCCAGCGCTTCGTAGTAAGGCACCAGCACCCAGGCACCATTCGGCGCCGTCCACGACTGCAAAACGTCCTTGCCCACGAAACTGCTCTTCACGTCCACCAAGTCCAGCTCCGAGCCTAGGCTGGCCAAATAGACCAACTCCTCCAATCCCAAATCTGTGGCCACCGTCTCGTTCAGCGCGCCCCACAACTGGGGAATCTTGGGAACGATGTCCAGGGCCAGAACCTGTTGGTATAATCCCCGCAGCACCTGCTGTTGACGGCGGTTGCGGTCGAAATCACTGGTGCTCCAGCGGGAACGCGAATACCAGAGCGCGTGCTTGCCGTCGAGGTGGTAGATGCCCGGCTCCCAGTCCACGTCCGTCTGGCCGGTGGGCGAATCGGGGTCGGGGAACGTGTCGGACAGGGCGCACTCCACGGCCACGTCCACGCCCCCCAGCGTGTCCACGATCTTGACAAAGCCATCGAACCCGACCAGTGTGTAGTAGTGGATGCGTATCCCCAGGTTGTACTCGATGGTGGCCTTGACCAATTCAGGGCCGCCTCCGGGGTAGCGGTCGAGCTCCCCGCGCCGGTAAGCCGTGTTGATCTTGTTGAACCCGTGGCTGGGAATCCAGGCGTAGAAATCGCGGGGGACGGAAATGAGCGAAACCGAGGGGATGGCCGGATCGATGCTGGCGATGATGATCACGTCGGTGCGCCCGGGGTTGTCCTTATCGACCTGGTCGGAACCAAGCAAGGCGATGTTGATCACCCCTTCGGGCTGCTCGATCAACGGGATCGCCCCGGGGACGGGCAGCGGCTGAGGCGTGACGACGGTGCTCGTCACGACGTGCGGCGCTCCGGGCAGCTCGTCAGGTGGATGGGGCGTCGCGCTGGGCGTAAGCGTATGGGTCGGCGTAGATGTCGGGCCGGGCGTGGGCGTGGGGCCAATTGTGGGCACGGGCGTGTAGGTCCACGTAGGTGCAGGAATGGGCGTGTAAGTGGGCGTGATCGATGCAGGGAAAATCTCAGACGTGCCGACAGATGTTGCAGTACTGACTGCCGAAGCAATGTCCAAATCACCGGCCACGACCCAGCGGCTGGCCACAGTGATTAGTGTCAAGATAACTACTACGATTAAGCCCTCCGCCAAGTAGCGCAGGGGACGCTTCCCACCGTCCGTGTTATTTCCTCCAATCCGTCCCAGGGGTGGCGCACATTATACCATAAAAGCCCAGCGCTACCAGCGTCGAGCCGCGGGGAAAGATGTTCAGGGAGTCGGCGTCTCCGTTAGCACAGGGGTTTCCGTCGGGGCAGGGGTTTCCGTCGGAGCAGGTGTGAAGGTGGCCGTAGCGGGCTCAGGGGTGAGCGTAGGCCCAGGCGTAAAAGTGGCCGTCGATGCTGCCGGCGTCTCCGTGGGAGTCGGCGTTGAGGGGATAGGCGTCTCCGTGAAAACGGACGTCGGGACCGGCGTGAAAGTCACGGTAGGCGTCACAGGCGTGGTGGGTATCACGGTCGGGCCGGGTGTAAAAGTCAGCGTGGGCACGCTGGTTTCTATGGGGGTGGAAGTCAGCGTGGGTGTTGCCGTCAGAGTTGGCACGAGGGTGGGTGTAGGTGTAGGCGTAAACGTGGCGGTGGGCTTGGGAGTAGCCGTGTACAGCGGCGGCGGCGGTGGTGGCATATAGAGCACCTGCCCGATGTTTATCTGGTAGCCACTCAGGCAATTGGCCCGTCGGATCGCCTCGATCCCCACGCGAAAGCGGCGTGAGAGGCCGTAGAGTGTATCGCCCGCCTGCACGCGATATAAATACGTCCAGCCCATCGGCGGGCCGCATCGATAGGGCCTTGGGGTAGCGGTGGCGCAAAAAGTGGGCGGCACATACAGCTTCTGACCGGGAGAGATGACCTGGGAGCTCAGGCAGTTGGTCCGCATGAGGGCGTACGTCGTCATACCAGACCGCCAGGCCAGCGCAGGGAGCGTGTCCCCCCGTTGTACGGTGTAGACAGACCAACCCGCAGGCTGCGGACACCGGGGCAGTAAATAGTCCGCGGAAGTAGCGGTAGCGGCAGGAGTAGCGGCAGGTGTGGGCGTCGTCGGCGAGACGGTTTCCTCCGCTGGCAGTGGTGTGGGGATGAAAGTAGAAGTGGGCGAAGGTGAAACGAGCGTCGGCAGGAACGACGTGGCCGTGGGGCGAGATGCCGCTCCCACGAGCGTCGGCGTCGCCAGCGCGCTCGAAACGCCGACCTGACTCAGCAAAAAAGCACCCAGCAGCATTCCCAGGCTGATGAGCGTGATAGCGAGTCCACCGATCAATTGCCCCAGGCCGACGGATCGCTCTGTCCCAGCGCCCAGATTTTCGCTCACCACTATCCCTCTGATTCTCCCATAATCGGATACGACCCAAGGGTGGGAAACTCTTCTAGCTCGGTATCTTCCTCAGGGGAAAGCGGGAGGATAAAGCTGAACGTACTGCCCACACCGGCTTCGCTCTCTACCCAAATGCGTCCGCCGTGTGCCTCCACCAACGCTTTAGCAATGGATAGCCCCACCCCCGTCTCACCCAGCCCAGAGATCAGGGGATTATCGGCCCGGTACAGACGCTGAAAGACCCGACGCTGATCCTCTGGCGCTATTCCTCCGCCCGTATCGCTCACAGATACCAGCAGGTAGTCGGGCAACCCCTGGATTTGATTGTCGTGCTCCTCCAGTTCTGCGTGGACGACAACGTCAGAGCCCTGCCTCGAGCACTGACCGGCGTTGGCCAAAAGATGCTGCACGACCTGAAAAATACTGTCTCGATCGGCATACACGGGCGGCAACTCGTCCGGCATCTCCAACTGCACCGACAACTCGCGTTCGCTGAACTGAGCGGACAGTGACATGATGGCGCTTTCCATGACGTTACCAAAGTTGACCGGCTCAGGAGATAAACGCCCTTCCTCACCGGCATCTATGGAGACAACTTTGACCAAGTCATCCAGCAGCCCACCCATGCGCTCGATATTGGCCTTGACCCGCAGCAGGAATTGGCGCTGAGTCTCGCCGAGGATACCCACTGCCTCGCCAACCAGCAGATCTGTGTAGCCATTGATCGACGTCATCGGTGTGCGCAACTCGTGAATCAGCGACGTCAGCATCTCGGTCTGCAGCGTCGTCCCTTTCTCCAGGTAAAGCATGGCGGACAAACCGCCGGGCCAACCGGAGGAATCGGGGAGACGCGCCAACTCGGCCCGTATCGTCCGCTCATCCAACTCGAGGGTCACTGAAGCGGCATCTCCAGGCTGCGCGCCGTCACCCGAGAGCCGCTGAACAGTCTGAACCCACATCGGCTCATCGAACACATCCTGAAGAGGCATACCCATGATATTTGCACGCGACTGGCCCACCAGATACTGCGCCCCTTGACTGACCATGATGACGTTGCCATGCTCGTCGCCTACCAGGATACCACCCGGCCCGCTATCGGCGGTTCGCTCCACCGGGGCCGGCGCCGCCTCCCGATTCTGAACCACTTGAAGTTCGGCTCGCGTTTGAGCCAGTTGCATCTGCAGATCAGCCTTCGCGTGGGCGATTTGCTCTGCTTTCTCCTTCCACTCAGCCAACTCGTTCTTCAGTGCATCGCGCGTATCAGCCAACTCGCGCAGCTCCTCCTCCCAGATCGCAACCTCGGCCGCCGACTTGTCCTCTGCACCCACCACTTCCTCCTGCAGGCGCAGCATCGTGTCTAGCTCGTCGGCGCGCTGGTGCTGCTGCTCCAGCTCACTCTCCAGTTCGACCGTCTCCTGGGTCAAGCGTTGCACCTCAGCGAGGGCGTTCTTCAGCTCCTCACCACCGCCACCAGGAGCGCCTCCCCGCCGTCGCAGGTTGGCCAGGGATGCCGTCACGGCTGCCGCCACAGCCTGCAAGATCTGCTCCTCACGCGACGTAAACCGCCGCCGAGATACCGGATTTCCGGCCACCACGACCCCCATCAGGTTGTTCCCCTCAACAAGAGGTTGCAGGATCAAAGGGCCCGTCCGTTGAAAACCCAGGGTATAATAGATACCCGAGACGGTAGACTCCCGGCGCCGACCATACGCCCGCTCCATACGGCCAGTTTGGAGGACGGATGCCAACAGGGGGTGATCGGGCGCCAACAGCGTCAGATCCTGTCGCGCCAGCTTGGCGCCGGTGGGAGGGAACATGCCAGCGATGCGCACGCCCTTGGATGGCCCGATAATGGGCAGGCCGACAGCGATCACGTCGGTTCCCAGGGTGCGGGCGATGGACGCAGAGGCCAATTCGAGGGCCGCCTCGATATCACCCGCTTCCTCGATGCGGCGAACGGCCTGCAAAATCCCGACCACCTCCAGCATGTCGTCGCCCACATCCTCGCCCATGGATGGGGCCGCGCTCAGCGCACGGCGATACACCAGGGCTGCCAACAGCGGCAGCGCGACCACGTTGGCCAACCTCACCCATCCAGCGATATCCGAATCGAGATTGGGGCTGATGAGCTGCACGGTGTGGCCACTCAGCCAGACGGCGAACAGGAAAAAGGCCAATCCCCAATCAGCCCCCCGCCACACCAGGGTGGCGATCACAGAGACGGCCAGCAGGACAATGGTGGCAACCTGCCATACCGCCGCCTGCACGTGCGCATTGTAGGCCACACCCAGGCCGCCATCTCTGATCCAAAAGTAGGCCGAGACTGCACAGCCGCCGCCCGCCACCAGCAGGACGACGAGCAGCAAGGACACCCCCAGGCCCGCCCGCTTATCCAGGATCGATAGAAACGTCCAGGCGGCCAGCGCCGCCGTCGCCAGTTCGAAAAAACGCTCCAAAGGGGGCAAGAGGGCTACCGCCGACGACCCGAGCACGCCAACGCGATCCAGCACGGCGAGAAGCATCAGCGATGCACGCGCAAGCGTAAAGCCCAATCCAGTCAGCAGCAACCGCACCGCGCTCTGCTCACGGCGATGACGGATCCAATGCCCAAACGCCATCCCCAGTATCAGCTGGATAGCAAATAGCGTCACCAGATGGTAAGCCAAATCACCGGGCTGGGTAGCGACAAAGTTCCTCAAGTCCAATACAAATTGAAAAAAGCTCTGAGATTCCATTGGCTTTAGCCCCTCACCGATTTACTCTATCTCGATTGTACACCAGAGTAAATCGAGAGTCAATTCGTCAGGTCAAACCCCCATCGGCTGCGCACGCTTGGTCGGCAAAAGCACCGTGAACTTGCTTCCCTCGCCCGGAGTGCTCTCCAGCCACACCCGCCCGTTGTGCGCTTCTACCAGCGACTTGACGATGGAAAGCCCCACCCCCAACCCGCTGGCCTCCATGGCCAAAGGATTCACCGGCCGGTAAAAGCGCTCCCAGATATGCTCCCGCTCTTCTGGAGAAATGCCGATACCAGTATCCTCGACCCAGATAGCGCAGTGCATCTGGGGTTGCTCCCCTTCGTCACGTAGCAGAGTAGCGCCAATCGTAATGCGCCCGCCGGGATAGGTGAACTTGACGGCATTGCTGACCAAGTTACCCACGATCTGTCGCACGCGTGCCGGATCGGCCTCAATGAGGGGCAGCTCTTCGAGCGCCAAAACGAGTTCCTGTTCACGGGCTTCGAGCTCGCTGCGGAAACCCCGCACGACATCGCCAATGGCTAAATGAACGTCCGTCTCCGCGTACTCCAGCTTGAGGCCGTCCTTTTCCAGTTCAGAGATGGAGATGAGATTCTCGGTCAGGGTGCCCATGCGCAGCGCGTTATCGCGGATGATGCCCAGAAAATGCGCCTGCGCCTCGCTCATCGGGCCAACCATGCCGCCGTCGAGCGCCTCCGCGTACCCCCGTATGGCCGTGAGGGGCGTTCGAAGCTCGTGAGAGATAGCGGTGATAAACTCGTTTTTCGCCCGCTCGCCCTCGGTCTCCCAGGTGATGTCGCGCAGAACGGCTACCACACCCAGATGATTCCCAGACGGCGTGAGGACGGGCGCTGCATTGACGTAAACGACCTTCCCCTCCAACTCGAACACCGTCTGCAGCGGTGTGTCGGATTCGGCGACCGTCCCCCAGTCGGTGTTGGGGTCCAAGGCCATACGCCCCGTCAACCCCTTGAGTGGACGTCCCAGGATGCGCTTGCGTGAGGTGCCCAGGATGCGCTCGGTTGCGGCGTTGACGATGATGATGCGGCCTTCTCCATCGCTGACGACCACGCCCTCGGCAATGCTTTCCAGGATAGACATCCTGCGGCGGCCTTCGTCCTCCTGAGACTGCAGCAGTTCGGCCAGTTGACTGGCCTGCGCCTGTAGATCGCCGTAGAGGCGCGCGTTCTCGATGGCCGCTGTCACCTGCACGGCGATGGACTGACACAAGCGGCCCGCATTCGAGTCAAACGGGCGGCGGCTGTGATCGTTGCCCACGACCAGGGCCCCCAGAATGGCGCGCTGGCGCAGCAGTGGCTGCACGATGGTCGGGCCGGCCTCCGGGCTGCCCAGCAAGCTGTAGAGGGTTCTCAAGCGCGGGTTATCGGTCTCCTCGTTGAGCGTCAACTGCTTGCGCCGCTGCAACGCATAGTCCAACGTGGGCTGGTCGGTCAGAGTAAAAGCGGGATGTCGTGTCGCCACCTCTGCACGTTGGAGCGTGGTGTATTGCGCGGCCAGCGTCACAGTTTGGGAATCATCAGGATCGATCAGAAAGATGGCCGCACGATCCGCATCCAGGGCCATGGTGGTGCTTTCGACCACGCGCTGAAGGATCGTGCCCAGGTCCAGAGACTCGCCGATCGATCGGCTGGCCTCCACCAGGAAAAACAGCTCCTTTGCCTGGCGCAGCGCCTCCTCGCTCATCGTCTGCAGTTCCTGGCGGTAGACCCACATATCCTGCATCGCCATGCGGTAGACGGCGACGGCGAAAAGGGAATAGCCGATCAAATCGACCAGCCGCCCCCAGCCGATCCAGTTGCTGTGCCCCGCGCTCCCCACTTGGCCGACCACGCGCAGCGCCGAACCGAAAAACAGAACCAAAAAGCCACAGGCCAGAATGGCAAATCCAGCCAGCGCTATCCAATGCTCCTCCCGCTGCCGACGGATCAAGAGAAGGAGAGCGGGGGCAGCAGCCAGAGCCGCGCTCACCGCCAGCCAGAAAAGCAACAGCCAAGACGCATCGTACAGATCCCGCCACATCTCAGCTCGCATCGAGGGGACAATGGGAGCCAGACTGGTGGACCAGACAGCCAAGGAGGCCAATGCGCTCAAAAACAGGATGCCGATGCCGACATACAGCGACCATATGCGCACTCGGCGACCCAAGATAGGGGCCAGGAAAGCCCACCCCAAGAGCATGAGGCTGGCAGCCTCCAGGCTGGTGAGGAGTGGCGCGACGACGGCCCAACCGGACAATTCACCGACGACCAAAGGGATACGCAGCCCCAGCAGGGCAGCGAAGGTGATCAGGATACGGCGGTGATCTGGGTTGCGCGTGTGGTGCCACTCGATGAGGGCGATGAGAGCCATCGCCCCCAACGCCAGAATGACCAGCAGGTGATAGACAGAGGCACCGGCACCAGTACCGATGAGTTCAGGAAGATGCACGCGTACGCCTCCAAAAGAATCGTGCAGGATATAGCAGCCGGATTTGTCAATCCAGGGCGTGACCTGCACCCAGGTACAACAAGATTATACCACAGCGGGGAGAGAAAGCGCAACACGGATAACGCGCAGAGGCAGTGTCCGGCGACTCGACGCTCACACTGGCCCCGGCGAAAGTTGCACGACCGCCAGGTCGTGCGGCGACACAAAGAACAACTGACCACAGAATCCGGAGTGGCTTACCGCGACGTAGACGTCTTCCCCCTGCTGGCCAACGATGTTGAAGGAGCCGTGCTGCGCATTGACGACGTAACCAAGCATGCACACCTCGAAGAGACAATGCGCCAGTCGGCCAAGATGGCCAGCGTAGGCAGGCTGGCAGCCGGGATAGCCCACGAGATCAACAACCCCCTGAGCGCGATGATGCAAAGCGCGCAGATCCTGCAAATGACCTTTGATACACAACGTCCCCGCACTCGCGAACGGCTGCAAGCCTGCGGCATAGATCCCGATAGACTGGATCGCTACCTGCAGGAACGCGACACCTGCGAGTACCTGAAGGACATTCGCTCCACCGGCGAGCGGGCGGCCACGATCGTCTCCAATCTGCTCAGCTTTTCGCGCAAGAGCTCCCAACCCGCGCTGCACGACCTGAACCTTTTGGTGCAAAAGACGCTCGATCTGGCGGCAACTGAATACGACCTGAAGAAAAAAAAGGTATCATCTCAATATCTTGGGGGAATGTAGGTCGGATTGGCAATCCGACTTACTCTTGCCCCTACTTTTTGAGAAGATACAAAAAAAGCGACTTTCGAGCGATCAAAATCGTGCGCGAATTGGCTCCCGCTCTGCCTAAGGTGCTGTGTGCCGGGCAACAGATCCAACAGGTCGTGCTCAACCTGTTACGCAATCAGCAATTCCCGTTTTGTAGCCGCGATTTCCAAATCGCGCGCATCTTGCCACGAAAAACACCCTGCGCGATTGCGAAATCGCGGCTACAGCCCGGCGTT
>Ga0315550_1001446_pt1 | contig 14620 bp, 10 predicted proteins | sample SalMarSW160190MG_2_FD_203100 | JGI IMG/M metagenome (GOLD analysis project Ga0315550, IMG submission 203100) | Salt marsh sediment microbial communities from the Plum Island Ecosystem LTER, Massachusetts, United States - Salt Marsh Sediment SW1601-90 ... | reverse complement strand
GGAGCAGCAGCTTGAGGACATCGCAATTCTCAAGGAAGACGTTGTGCAGCTGATGAAGTTGCTGAAAGGGCGCATCGAGGAGAACCAGTCGACGGTTGAGGGCATGTCCTTGTCTGCCGTTCCACTCGCGGATCAAGAGCTGATCTCGCTGCAGACGGCAATGAGCGGCCAACAGAGCGCCTATGCTGGCCTTTTGGCGACGTACCTCAACATCCAGCTGACGGAATCCCAGTTCTATGACGTCAGGGTCGTGGAACCGGCGGTGGCATCCAACAGCCCGGTGCGCCCAGACATTCCGCTCTACACACTGGTCGGCGCGTTCCTGGGGCTGAACTGCGGTATGGGCGCGGCGTTCATTCTTGAGCATCTGGATAGGTCGATCAAGACAACTGAAGAGGTGCGCGAGCTTCTATCGCTGCCTGTACTGGCCTCGATCCCCAGGTTCAGTAGTGCGGCGTCGCAGGCCGGCCTCGTGGCTGCCTCGCTCCCCAATGCGCCTTCCTCTGAGGCCTTTCGTGCCCTGCGAACGAACCTTCGCTTCGCCGCCGTGGACGAACCGATAAGGACGCTGCTCGTGACGAGCCCTGACTCGGGAACGGGCAAGACGACGGCGGTAGCCAACCTGGGCGTGGTATGTGCTCAGGCGGGACTACGGGTTGTGTTGGTGGATGCAGACCTCCGCCGCCCCTCCCTCCACAAGGAGTTTGGCCTGAAAAACGACGGGGGCCTAACCGACTTGCTGATCGGGGATGTACGGCACGTCGCTGAATGCATGATGCCGACACAGGTCCGTGGCCTGAGCGTGATTCCGAGCGGTGCCGTGCCACCCAATCCCTCAGAACTGCTTGGCTCCGCAAGAATGGAGACCGTGCTGGCCGAAGTTCGGGAGCTCGCAGACCTCGTCCTGCTAGATTCGCCTCCGACGCTCCTCGTGGCAGATGCCGCGGTATTGGCGCGTGTCGTGGACCGTGTGTTGCTGGTGCTGCGGGCAGGCGAGACCCGGCGCGATGCTGCGCGCCAAGCCCTGCAAAACCTCGGGCAGGTGGATGCCAGAGTGATAGGAACCGTTCTCAATGCCATTGTCACACGCCGGGGCAGCGCCTACTATCGCTACTATAGCGAAAGCAGCACGAGGCGGGGACCGTGGTCGGGGAGAGCGCCCATCATACGCAGAACTTGGCAGAGCATTGTAGATAAAGTGAGGCGGAACGGGCACGATGGTGGGACAACGCCTTTGCGCCGAGACGCGGCTACAGCGCAGCAAACGGAGACATCGCTGACTGACGATAGACCTGTGGAAGGGTGATCTTGAGCGAGCAACCGCGCGTCCTTGAATTGGTTGGACTGGCTGGCGCAGGAAAGACGACTTTGGAGCGTGCTCTGCATCTGCGCGATGCCCGGATTCGACTCGTGGACGCCCCCGCCAAGACAAGGTACGTTCCCTTTGCAGCCCGCAGGGCGCATCTTTGGCTGTCCAGCCTGTTGTGGCACTACCGAGGCAGCAGATGGCTGGCTCTGGATGAGATCAAGCTGATGGGGTACTTGGAGGTATGGGGCTCTTATCTGGAGAGAGTCAGACGGACTCCTGGCTGCGTGACTGTCTTGAACCCTGGCTCGGTGTACTGGCTCGCCTCACTCCGGGAGTTCGGTCCCTCCTGTTTCGAGCACTACTCGTGTGGGGAGTGGTGGGACAGGATGCTCAACCAGTGGGCTGACGTGATCGACTTGGCGGTCTGGCTTGATGCGCCAGACAGCGTCTTGCTGGAGCGTGTGCACTGTCGTACCCAGTGGCACGAAGCAAAGGCGCAACCTGATCGCCAGGTATTGCAGCGGTTTGGCCGTCTGCGCAGGTGCTACGGCCACATTCTGGCCGACATGGTGACCCGGGGTGATCTTGAGGTACTGCACTTTCGAACTGACCAGGTGTCATCGGAGCAGATAGCAGACCGCGTTCTTGCTGCCCTGCGGCTCCTCGGCGCATACGCTGGAGGGGTGTCTACTGCTGAGCGGGCCGTACCCGGACAGTCTGTACCGGAAGGCTGAGTGGCCTATGGAACAGGATGCGAGCCTCGAGCTCGTACACGAGTTGTGTGAGGAAATGAGCAGGATCGGGATCTCGTGTTGCCATTGGAAAAGTAACGACCAGTTGGCCAGGTCGGCCAGCGGCGATAATGACCTGGACCTGCTGGTAGGCCGTGTTGACGTCCAGGCATTCGTCAGCATCTTGTCTCGCCTGGGATTCAAGCAGGCGCACGAGCCCCTAGACGAGCGGTTGCCCGGCATCCTGCACTACTACGGTCACGACGGGGGTACCGGTCGGCTCGTACATATCCATGCCCACCACCAACTCATCTTGGGCCACGACGCGACCAAGAACTACCGCTTGCCGATCGAGGAGCCATACTTGGAGTCTGCTGTCAAAGACGGGCTATTCCGAGTCCCTGCGCCTGAGTTCGGGTTGATCGTTTTCATCGTCCGGATGGTGCTGAAGCATTCGACTTGGGATACCATCCTGGCCCGTCAGGGAGCCCTATCGGCCGCGGAGCGGCGGGAGTTGAGCTACCTACGATCGCGTGCCTCGGAGAACCGCGTGTACGAGATACTGAGACAGCATCTCCCCTATGTTAGTGAGGCGGTGTTCGAAGGCTGCATGCGCTCACTGGAACCGGGCTGCCCCTACTGGACTCGCGTCAGAGCGGGACAGCGGCTCCAGCGCAGCCTGCGCGGTGCAGCACGCCGGCCACAGATGATGGACACCTTGCTAAGGCTGTGGCGGCGCGTGTTTGGCGCAGTGCGGTGGCGCTTGCTGAGACGGGTGGCGAAGAAACGCATGGCTGGCGGAGGGTTGCTCGTTGCCATTACCGGCGGTGATGGGGCTGGCAAGACGACCGCCGTTGACGGGTTGTACACGTGGCTGTCCAAGGAGTTTTGGGTGGTGCAGGTGCACATGGGGAAACCGGCCTGGTCATTGCTGACCATCGCTGTGAGAGGCATCCTGAAAGTCGGTCATTCTCTTGGCTTTTACCCCTATGTGGAGACACCGATCGAGTCTTCATCTGACACGGGTGCGCTCGAGTTCCCGGGCTATCCGTGGTTGCTGCGCCAGGTCTGTACCGCCCGTGATCGCTACCTGACCTATGCCAAGGCGCGACGTCTTGCCACAAACGGTGCGGTGGTTATCTGCGACCGCTTTCCCCTGCCGCAGCTAACACTGATGGACGGCCCCCAGATGGAGCGATGGACGAAGGGCAAGCAGAGCGACCGGCTCGTGAGTTTCCTGGTAAGCCAAGCGAAAGGCTACTATGAATCGATCGCTTCGCCCGAGCTACTCGCTGTGCTCAGAGTCGATCCGGAGATCGCCGTCCAGCGCAAGCAGGAAGAGAGTGCGGCTTCGGTGAGAGCGCGCAGCACGGAGGTATGGGACCTCGATTGGGAACAGGTGCGCGCGCACGTGCTCGATGCCGGCAAGCCGAGGTCAGACGTTCTTTCCGAGTTGAGGGCCCTGGTATGGTCGTATCTCTAGGTCAGGGCGCAGTCGGTCTGCGCACCGAGCGAGCATTGCCTTTTCTGGTCGAGCTGGTCGGGCCAGCCGGTGTGGGTAAGACTACCCTTTTCAGGGCGCTCAGTCAGCGTAGTGGGCGGGTCGTGAACGGTCTTCCCCCTTACTACCGGGATCCCGCAGATATGCTGTTCTTCGTGAGACAGGGCTTGTTTCTGATGCCAACCCTTCTCCGGCTATGGCAGGCGGGCGGGCGACGGCCCAGCCGGCCCGAGATCGCGTGGATGATGATACTGCAGGGATGGCACTCTGTGGCCAGGAAAAGGGCACCAAGTGGCAGTTCGGCAGTCATCCTCGACCAGGGGCCGGTTTTTTTGCTCGCGCAGTTGTTCTGGTTTGGTCCTGAGACCCTCAAGGGCCAGGCGGTGGAGAAGTGGCGGGAGGCCCTCTATGACCGGTGGGCTGCGGCCCTGGATCTCGTGGTCTGGCTTGATGCATCGGACGCTGTTCTGCTAGAACGCATTCGTACTCGTGGCAAGTGGCATGCCGTAAAGGATCGCTCGGGCTCGGAGGGCCTGGCGTTCCTGTCACGCTACAGGGATGCCTACAGACACGTGATTACCAGGTTGGCGACGAACGCAAATGGACCCAGGGTGCTGTGCATCAATACCGGTCAGCGGTCTGTGGAGGAAACGTTGGACAGCATCCTGGTTGAACTCGGATTGGGCGGCGGCACAGAAGCCCGTGCTACGGCGCCTCTCGCGCCAGCCTTGGCTCGACCGGGGGCAGAGCAGGGCCTATGAACGGATACCGATGGCCATATCGAGGATAAGACAAAGCGTCAAATCTGCCTCGCGGTTCCTCTCTGACGAGAGCTTAACCAAGAAAGCTTATCTCAACGCGCTTGCAGCAGGGCTGGACTATGCAGCGCGCCTGACAGCCGGCTTTCTGGTTGCCCCGCAGATGGTGGCCGGGTTGGGCGATTACCTGTACGGAGCCTGGCAGATTCTGGGACGTTTGGGCGGATACGTTTCTGCGGCGAGCGGCCGCCCTTCACAGGCACTCAAGTGGACGATCGCCTATGAGCAGGCCTCGACGGACTATGACGCAAAACGGCGCAGCGTGGGCAGTGCGCTTGCCGTCTGGGCACTGTTTCTACCCTTCCTGGCACTGGCTGGGGGACTGCTTGCCTGGTTCGCACCGTCGCTGTTGAAGGCTCCTACGGCGTTCTCCGGGCAGGTACGTTTGGCTACGGGTCTGCTGGCCGCAAACCTGGTCCTGTTCAGCTTGGCGGAGGTCCCGCAGTCGGTTCTCAGGGGTGAGAACCTCGGGTACAAGCGCATGGGCCTCTCCGCCGTGCTCGTGCTCGTCGGTGGAGGCCTGACCATTCTTGCGTTGTCTCTAGGAACGAGCATCGTCGGCGTGGCGGCTGTCAACGTGGTGAACACGCTGCTTGCGGGCACTTTTTTTCTCCAGGTCGTTCGCTCGACGGTGCCCTGGTTCGGCGTTGCCAGGCCAGCTTGGGGAAGCATTAGCCGGTTTCTCCGCCTGAGCTGGTGGTTCCTGGTATGGCGGCTGGTGAATCAGCTCATGATGGCTAGCGACATCGTCGTGCTGGGCATGCTCGATTCAGTCGAGAAAGTGACGGCCTATTCGCTGATCAAGTATGCTCCGGAGACGCTGGTTAGCCTGATGGACATTGTCGTTGGCGGAGTCACACCTGGGCTGGGGGGGATTATTGGATCTGGGGACCTGCCCAAGGCAGCCCAGATACGCGGTGAGATCATGTCGCTGACGTGGCTGATGGCAACAGCTTCGGGCGCTACGATGATCCTGTGGAATGCGGACTTTGTTCGGCTGTGGATCGGACAGGAGTACGGTATAGGGTCGATAGCCAGCGTGCTCATCGTGTTGATGGTTACACAGCTCGTGCTGATTCGCAATGACTCCTTTGTGCTTGACCTGACGCTCAGCCTGCGGGGCAAGGTGCTGCTCGGTGCTCTTTCGGCGGCGGTCTCGCTGGTCCTGGCTGGGATATTCGTCAGCCCTGCCAATCTGGGGATTGCGGGGTTGTGTCTCGGGTTCATCATTGGGCGTTCTATTCTGAGCCTCGGCTATCCTTGGTTAGTGGGCCGTCTCATAGGGATTCGGCCAGCTACGCAGGTCGCGGGCATGCTGAGGCCTGCTGTGCTGACGGGACTCGTCTTTGCGGCGGCGTCCCGCTTGGGTGGGTTGTTCGTGACAGAGACGTGGCTTGGCTTGATCCTGTCTGTTGCGTCGACGCTAACAGTGACGTTCTGCCTGGCGTTCTTTGTGGGCTTGTCGCACGTGCAGCGGCGCCGGATCTTGCGGCGCGTTCGGGCGGTAACCGGATCCGCCCTACCGGGCTGGTAGGCGATCGATGGACATTGGGACGAGTAGCTTCCGGGACTGGGCATGCACGAGACGACGTGCGGCAAAGGGGCGACGCTTGAGCATCGTCCTGACGTTCGTGTTTGGTCTCTCTCTGATACTTCCAGGAGGTTGCTACGCTGCGTCTTCTCGCGTCTCTGCCATGCCTTCCACCGCCTCTCTTGAGCTGTATGCCACCTTCCAGTCGATGGGGATCGTGGTGTCTTTCGATCCGGGCGATGACCTAGACCGCAGCGCCGTTGCCCACGTGGAGTACCGTATACAGGGGACCGCGGACCCATATCGCCAAGGCTATCCCCTCACCCGGGTCGATGACTCTCGATTTGTGGGGAGCCTGTTCTGGCTGGAGCCGGGCACAACATACGAGGTGCGTGTGCTGTGTAGCGACCCGGATGAGGGACCGCTAGATGGGATCGTCCTGACGGGCACGGCCTCCACTCGTGCCGAGGCAGACATTCCTTTGCCAGATCGTTCGCTCTACGTGGGTCCTACCGGTAGCGGATCTACCTGCGCTTTGACCGTACCGTGCACACTACCTGAGGCTCTGAACCAGGCGAGGTCCGGCGATGAGATCGTGCTCACAGGCGGCATCTACTATGTGGGCGAGCTGGCTCTACCCCGATCGGGTGTTGCAGGCGCGCCTATCGTCATTCGCGGTCGCGAGGGAGAGACTGCTGTGCTGGATGGTGCTGACCCAGCGACTCCAGAGTGGACAGTCTACGGCCGTGGCGTCTATCACACCACGCTGGCCAGGGCCGATACACATCTGGTCGTGGCTGGTGGAGAGCGTCTCTATCCCTACCAGAGCCTCTCCGACCTGGAGGAACTGCGATGGGGCATTCCAGGCTTCTACGCCGATGGCATGGATCTCTATGTTCATCTTGAGAGTGATGCGGACCCGAGCAGCGCCTCGGTGATCATCTCTAGGTATCACCATGCATTCGACGTCACGCAGGACTTTGTCTGTTTCGTGGACCTGGTGTTTCGCTACTATGGCCAGGGGGATGCTGCCAAGGCGATCAACTTGAGCGATGCCAGCGATAACCTTGTACAGGGCTGTACCTTTGCGATCAATGATACGGGTATTGTGATCAAGGGTGAATCCCACCGGAACGTAATCGAGGACAACGAGTTCTATGACACCGTCTTTGCCTGGCCGTGGGACGCCGTCAAGGCAGAGGGACGCCTGGAGACGGGAGGGGTCAGGTTTGGAAGCGTGACGACCGGCCAAGGCAACGTCATCCGACGCAACCGCTTCCATGACTATTTCGATGGGGCCAAGATCTGCCCGCAGGAGACAGCAGGCCCAACAAACGAGACAGACTTTTACGGGAATTCGATAAGCTATGCCGGGGATGATGGGATCGAGACAGACGGGCAGTGCAGCAACGTGCGTATCTGGCGGAATTCCTTCCACGATGTGCTGGTAGGCATATCTTTGGCACCGGTCTATGTCGGGCCCGTCTATGTCATTCGTAACACCGTGTACCGCACGGGCGTTGGCAACAACGACTATAGCGGTGGCTCGCTCAAGTTCAGCAGCGGTTCGGAACGGTCCGGTCCGATGTACCTCTTTCACAACACGGTCGACGCCAGTCTGCCGGGCGCCAACGGTCTTACTCTCGGAGAACCGGGGAGCTGGGATCTGGTGTATGGGCGGAACAATATCTGGTCAGGTACTGCCATAGCGCTGCGGAATAGAAACGCCGCACAGCCGGTTGACTTGGACTATGATGACCTGTGGAGTGGAGCTAGCCATGACCTCGTACGCTGGGATGATGCCAGCTACACCAACTTGGCCGAGTTCACCGGTGCCACGGGCCAGGAGTCTCATGGCTTGGGGATCGAGCCTGGCTTTGTGGCAGCGGAGAGTGGGGACTATTCGCTGAGCCCCGCCAGTGCGCTCATCGACGCTGGCGTTCTTCTTCCTGGGATCAATGATAGCTATGCGGGTGGTGCGCCAGATATCGGTGCGTTCGAGTCTGGGGAACCCCGATCCATCACACAGAGGATGAGAGCGAGTGTCTTTGTGGGATGCTCGGGCCACTTGTTGACCAGCAGATTGCTAGGACCTCGGCTATGCGTAAGGTAACGTTCTGGCTGTCGATACTCTTGATCTTTTTGATCCCGTGGGAGGATGTCACCACCGTAGGAAGCCTGGGAACGCTGGCGCGAGCTACCGGACTCCTCGTAGCGGCATGCTGGGCTGCCATGATCCTCACTACAGGACGATTTCGGAAGCTACGCCCATTCCATCTCGTCGCTTACCTGTTCGTGCTTTGGAACATCGTGAGTGTGCTGTGGAGCTGGGACGTCGATGGCACCATAGAGCGTATCAAGACATACGCTCAGCTCCTCGTTCTCGTGATCATCACCTGGGAGTTGTATGATACGCCGGTAGCACTACTGGCAGGTCTGCAATCCTACATCCTGGGGGCATTTGTCCTGATCGGTAGCACAGTATCCAATTACCTTGCCGGTATAGAAACAGCTGTCTATTCCGGCGGGCGCTATGCTGCGACCGGTTTCAACGCCAACGACATGGGCCTCATACTCGCTCTGGGGATACCCGTCGCCTGGCACCTGGCCGTTTCCTCAGTCAGGGGGACGATCATTCGCAGGCTCAAGCCTCTGAACCTGGTCTACATCCCGTTGGCTACGATGGCCATCCTGCTGAGCGGGTCACGCGGGTCTATGATTGCCGCAGCGCCAGCTTTCTTTTACATCTTGTGGTCCCTGCGGCGCCTTTCTCCCGCTTTCCGAGCCTTGGTCTTTGTGGTCTTGGTTGCCGGACTGCTCGTGTCGTTCTCTCTGGTTCCGCAGTCATCCCTCCAGCGGCTTGCTACTACTGGCTCTTCGATCAGTGACGCCGATTTGGGCGGTCGTGTGTCCATATGGCGCGATAGCATCGCCGTGTTCTCGCGCCAGCCGCTCTTGGGCGTGGGCAGCGGCGCCTTCCGCGTCGCGAGCGTGCGACGCACCGTGACTCACAACGTGTTCCTGTCCATCTTGGCAGAACTAGGCATCGTCGGCTTTACCCTGTTTGTTGCCTTGCTGGCGATCTCCGTCTACGAGGCGCTGAACCAGCCAAAGCTGTACGCTGGACTGTGGCTAACCACGCTCTCTGTCTGGATGCTGGGTGCCTTGGTCCATACCTGGGAGTACAGAAAGCAGACCTGGCTGTTTCTTGGCCTCGCAGTGGTGAGTTCCGCTCTGTGGCATCAGGAGACAGAGCCTGGGGCGCAGACGCGGCTTCCGGCGCGGCTGGATGTGTCGGTCGCTGGTCAGGAGAATCGAGACTGATGTCGGGATCGTGTGTGGTGGAGTGCTGCTCGTGGTCGAGCCTGTGAGAGGCGTAGCGTTGAACGAGCGTGGGCTGAGGCTGGGCGTCTTGCTGGACTCTGATCAAGTGCCGGCATGGATGTACCATGCACTGGAGCAAGTCGTCCGCTCAGGCTGTGCCGAGTTTTCACTGCTCGTTCTCGATGATCGTCGCCCGCCTCAGAAGAGGACTTTGGGGAGGCTCTGGAACGCTCGGCACGAAGTGGGCTATCGCATCTTGTCTGCACTCGATGAACGGCTGTTCCCCAGCGAGCCAGATGCACTTGCGCCGAGGAGCGCGTTAGAGCTGCTGCCGGATGTACCTGTCCTCGAGGTCTCACCGAACCAGTGGTCTCGCTCAGAGTGGCCGGGTGCATCCGTTGCAGACAAGATCAGGGCGCGCGGTGTGGACATCCTCGTGGATGCAACGGGCCGTGTTCCCTGTGGCAGCATCCTAGATGCGGCACGGTATGGCGTCTGGTCGTACTACCATAGCGACGACCGGGCAAAGAGAGGAGGGCCTCCCGGGTTCTGGGAGGCAGTGAACAACTGGCCTGAGACCGGAACCACCCTCCACTGTCGCGGGGGGCGGTGGGGGGACAGCACGGTTCTTTACCGCTCTTGGTTTGGCACCTATCCCTTTTCGCCTGCCCGCAACAGGAACCGCTGCCTTTGGGCGTCCTCATCCTTCTTGGCACGGCAGATCGCTCTCTTGCATCGAGTAGGAGAAGAGGTATTCCTTGCCGAGATCTCAGGATACAGCGACGGAGTCGACGTGTACGATGGCCAGCAGTACAGGACCCCATCTAACTTACGGGCAGCGTGGCTGGCTGCCGGGCTGTTGACCCGGATCCTGGTGGAGATCCAGCAGCGGATGTCGCGCCTGGTGACGTGGTACCTGATGTTTGACCTCACAGACGACATATCGGCTGAGCTCTGCGAGTTCGGGCAGATCAAGCCCACGAAGGATCGGTTCTGGGCGGATCCGATGGTGGTCCATCGCGATAGCAGGTATTATGTCTTTGTCGAAGAGTATATGTACCAGGCCCAGAAGGCACATATCGCGGTGATCGAGATGGATCAACAAGGCCAGTATACGGGACCAGTGCCCGTGCTTGAGGAAAGCTACCATCTATCCTATCCATTTGTCGTTGAGTGGCAGGAACGTTTCTGGATGGTGCCTGAAAGCGCCGAGAACCACACAATCGATCTGTACGAGTGTGTCGAGTTTCCATCGCAATGGCGATTCGTGATGACCCTGATGAAGGACGTCCAAGCGGTCGATACGACGCTGCTCTATCACGAATCGCGCTGGTGGCTGTTCACGGCGATGGCGGAGAACGAGGGCTCATTTCCAGAGGTGGAGTTGTTCCTCTTTTACGCGGACGAACTGGTCACGCACGAATGGACGCCCCACCCTCAGAACCCGATTGTCTCGGATGTGAAGAGAGCCCGGCCGGCAGGAAAGATCTTTTCACGCAACGGCAGGCTCTACAGGCCTTCGCAAGACGGGTCAAAGCTCTACGGGCACGGTTTCGACCTGAACGAGATCCTATGCCTCTCCGAGACGGAATATGCCGAGCGGACCGCAGCCTCGGTGAGGCCTCGTTGGGATCGCAAGGTATTGGGCACACACACCTTTGCGCGTGAAGGGCAACTGACGGTGATCGATGCATTGACGAGAAGGCGCAGGTTGTTCTGAACTCATCTGAGGAACAGCACCGCATCAAGCTGCGGACGAGGAGTGTAGGTCTTGTCAGGACAGCTGTCGATCTTGATACCTGAGCTGGTCGTAGGGGGAGCACAGCGATCCATGCTCAAATTGTCGGGCGGCATCGCAGCGCGCGGCTACGAGGTGGACCTGGTCCTGGCCCGGGCGATGGGACCGCTCTTGGCCGAGGTGCCGCCATCCGTTAGGCTGGTGGACCTGGGTGCCCGCAGGACGGTGACCAGCCTGCCTGCCTTGGTTCGCTACTTGCGCAACGAGCGGCCTGCGGCCCTGCTTTCTGTACTGCATGCCAATATGGTGGCGCTGTGGGCGGGCCGCCTGGTAGGCGATGGCCTGCGCACGATCGTGAGCGAACGCAACACACTGTCGCGCGAAGCAGAGCATTATCGCTCGAGCGTGCGCATGCAGCTAATGCCCAAGTTGGCAAAGTTGTTCTACCCCTGGGCAGATGAGATTGTCGCGGTTTCAGAGGGCGTCGCTGACGATCTGTCCGGGATGACCGGCCTTCCCAGGGAGCGCATTCGGGTTATTTACAATCCAATCGTCACAGCCGAGCTAGCGGACATGGCGCGAGCTCCTCTGGACCATCCGTGGTTCGCTGCTGGACAGCCGCCAGTGGTGCTGGCGGTGGGACGCCTGGAGGCGCAGAAGGACTTTACCACACTGATCCGGTCCTTTGCTTTGGTGCGACGGCATCGCCCGTCTCGGCTGTTGATCCTCGGCGAGGGCGAGGAGCGGCCTGCACTGGAGGCGCTGGTCGAGGATCTGAGCCTGCAGAGCGACGTCGGCTTGCCTGGCTTTGTACCAAACCCATGCCCGTATATGGCGCATGCCGCGCTCTTTGTGCTTTCTTCCAAGTGGGAAGGGCTCCCTGGGGTTCTGATCGAGGCCATGTACTGTGGCGCACCTGTCGTGTCCACGGACTGCCCCAGTGGTCCCAGAGAGATTCTAGCGGATGGCCAGTATGGCGAATTGGTGCCTGTGGGCGACATCGATGTAATGGCCCGTGCCATCGAGGAGCGTCTGGCCTTGGACAAATCACCGCCACCCAAGGAAAGCTGGCGGCGCTTTGAGCGCGAGACCGTGGTGAGCGAGTATATCCGCGTTCTCTTTGGCCAATAGGATCTAGGGGAAATCGATTATTGCACTCATCAGAGCTTTTACACGCGGCAGATATCGCGGTACGTCGCAGCAAAACAGAGCCTGCTTCGGTCGCACAGACGGTGGGCAAGACGCTACTGGTCGTTGGTCCCCAGCCGCCACCGGTAGGGGGCGCGACCGCAACCGTACAGGCGTTTTTGGATGAGCTGGCTCGACGCGATTCCGTTCGGTGCGTCGTGATCAACACGTCTCCGCCGCCGGACTACCGAGTAAAGACGGCGCTGCTCAAGCTGGATACACTGGCAAGGGCAGCGACCATTGTCCGGCAGTTTGTCAATGCGATCGGGTCGAGCGACGCTGCGTTGATCTTTGGGACGAATTCGTTCGTCTTTACCCTCGGCACCGTGCTGCTGATGCTGGGCCGGTGGCGCCGCAAGCCCTGCTTCGTGCGGCTATTTGGTGGTGACCTGGACCTATGGCTGCAAACCCAGGGCAACCTGCGCCGGAAGTTTAGCCTGTGGGTCTTGGGCGCTGCAGATGGATTCCTGGTCGAGACGAGGCTCGTCTACGAAGCGTTGGCCAGGCTGGGATGCAGCAAAACCCACTATGTGCCAGGCTATCGGGAGCCGCGACCTGTGAAACGGCTTGAGCGCCAGCACGCGGAGCATCTACGCCTGGTCTTTTTGTCGCAGATCAGACGTGGCAAAGGCCCGCTGGTCTTGCTCGAGGCACTCCAGCGACTCGTGGTGGAGGGCGGATCCAGGATCACTTGCGACTTTTACGGACCGCTCATAGAGGACTGTCGCGCGGAATTCCTCACTCAGTTGTCTGTGACGCCGGGGGCGTGCTACCGCGGGGTAGTGGAAAGCTCGATGGCTCGCGATCTCCTGGCGCGCTATGATGCACTGGTCCTTCCGACGGACATTATGACGGAGGGCCATCCTGGCGTGATCATTGAGGCTATGCAAGCGGGTATTCCGGTGATCACAACGCGACACCGAGCCGTTCCAGAGCTGATCACCGATGGCGTAAACGGCTTGCTGGTGCCTGTGCGGGACAGCATGGCCCTGGCAATAGCCATCACAGAGCTCGCTGCGGACCGGCTTTTGCGGGAACAGATGGGCCAGGCCAACCGGGATCGGGGGAGCGAGTTCAGTACCGATGTGGTCGTCGAGCGCATGCTGAACATGGTACTGCCAAAGTGCGCACCGAATGGGGGCAGGATAGTCCATTGAGGACGAGACGGTTCTTTCTGGAGAGCTAAGGATGCATGTCCTGATTGTCACAATTACGTACCCTCCCGAGATTGGTGGTGCAGCGCACCTGATCTTTGAGCTGGCCCGGAGCCTGCGTGACCGGGGCCATCAGGTGACTGTGCTCACGGCTTATCCAAGCTACAATCTGCAGGTCATTCCTGAGCGGTACCGGCATGGTCTCTGGATGAGGGAAGAGAGCGATGGGCTAATCATTCGCCGAATCCGAGTCCCGACGCTGCCTCGAAACAACAAGATAGCACGCGGACTGCAGCATTTTGCGTTCGGGCTATGGTTGGGTGCGCTGACAGCTTTTACCCCGCGCGCAGATGTGGCGCTGGTCTTTTCACCGCCTCTGCCTTTGCCCTGGCTTGTGGCCTTGGTGGGCAAAGTGAAGCGCATGCCAGTGGTAGCCAATATCCAAGATCTCTTTCCGCGCCAGGCGGTGGAACTGGGCATGCTGACCAATCCAGCATTGATCCGTCTCTTCGAAGCTATGGAGCGCCACATGCACCGCCAGACAACTGCAGTGACGGTCCACTCGCCTGGAAACCGCGAGCACGTGATCGAACGCGGAGGGAGACCAGAATGCGTGCACGTGGTCTATAATTGGGTGGACACGGAGCGCATTCGGCCTGGCGAACGGGATAACTGCTTTGCGCGCCAACACGGGCTGGATGGCAAGTTCGTAGTCTCGTATGCAGGGACGATGGGCTGGGCGCAGGACATGCAGACTATTGTCGGCGCGGCGGCACAGCTACAGGATCAGCAGGATATGCTCTTTGTCTTGGTCGGTGATGGTGTCGAGAAGGAGAGGGCGCAGCAGCGCGGGCTGGAGCTCGGGCTACGGAACCTGATGTGGTTGCCGATGCAGCCCTGGGAGACGTATCCACAGGTCCTGGCCGCGTCTGATGTCTCGTTGATCAACCTCCATCCGGAGCTACAGACGCCTGTGGTGCCGTCAAAACTGCTCAGCATCATGGCTGCGGGCCGCCCTGTCGTGGCCAGTCTCCCGGGTCACAGCGATGCGCGCCAGATCATTGCCGAGTCGGGTTGCGGCATCTATGTCGATGCTGGCGATGATGCCGCACTGGCTGCTGCGCTTCTGCAGTTGAGGCGAGACTGCGCGCTGAGGCACGAAATGGGGCAGCAGGGGAGGGCATACGTGGAAGCACACTTCTCACGGGAGGCCTGTACGAGTCGAATGGAGCAGATCCTGGAAGGGGCAGGAGGAGGGAAGTGATGAAGAACTATCTGGAGAGGTATGTGGATCAGCTTGTGCTGGTGACTGGCGGAGCCGGGGCT
>Ga0315550_1001445_pt1 | contig 14622 bp, 11 predicted proteins | sample SalMarSW160190MG_2_FD_203100 | JGI IMG/M metagenome (GOLD analysis project Ga0315550, IMG submission 203100) | Salt marsh sediment microbial communities from the Plum Island Ecosystem LTER, Massachusetts, United States - Salt Marsh Sediment SW1601-90 ... | reverse complement strand
AGGTACGACCACGAGTATGCCGACCACCGGAGGTGCCGCAGCCTGGGTACCGATAGTGGGTACGCTCTTTGTCACCGGCGTGGCACTGTGGGAGGTGCGCAAGGCGTCGCGCAAGCGCGCCGACTAGTAGGAACAGATTCGCCCGACCTGCGCGGGGGCCTGGGTACGCCTGGACCCCCGCGCAGCCATTTGACAAGCCTCTCGTTTTCGCATATTATCACCCTACCACCGCACGAGGGTGGTTGTCCGCCTTCCCTTTCCCACTGCACAGGAGGATGATGATGCGCGCGTCTTGTCTCCAAGAGAACCTATCGCGGGGCCTGTCCGTGGTAGGGCGGGCTGTCGCCTCACGGCCCACGCTCCCGGTTCTATCCCACGTCTTGCTCTCGACGGACCAGTCACAGCTCAAGCTCGCGGCAACCGATCTCGAGCTGTTCATTGTATGCTGGCTCGGCGCGCGCGTGGAAGAAGAAGGGGCGGTCACCGTTCCGGCACGGCTCTTTGTCGACTTGGTCAACTCGCTTCCTCCCGAACGGGTCGACTTGAGGCTGCATGACCAAGTGCTGCATCTCAACTGCGCTCGCAACGAGGCGGATATCAATGGCATCGACGCGGACGAGTTCCCGCTGCTTCCCGAGCGGAGCGACGACCACGAGATCGCACTCGATCCGGTGCTCTTGCGCCAGATGATCGAGCAGGTCGTCTTGGCGGCGGCCACGGACGAGAGCCGGCCGATCCTGACCGGCGTCTTGGCGCGCTTTGAGGGTGAGACCTTGACCATGGCTGCGGCAGATGGTTTTCGTCTCTCAGTGCGACGCGCCCCACTTCCAGAGCCGGTTGCCGAGCCAATGAGCGTCGTCATTCCTGCCAAGGCACTGCAGGAACTGGCGCGGATCAGCAGTGACGAAGAGGAACCGATTGGGCTGTACATCACGCCCTCGCGCAGCCAGGTGCTCTTTCACCTGCACGGCGACGTAGGGCCGAACGAGGGTGCCATCTTTGGCATCGACCTGGTCTCACAGTTGATCGAGGGCAGCTTTGTCAACTACCAGCAGATCATCCCCGCCTCGCATACCACGCAGACGATCCTCAATACCGAAGAGTTGCTCAAGGCCTGCAAGACGGCGAACATCTTTGCGCGCAACGAAGCCAACGTCGTCCATCTCGAAATCATCCCCGGTGCGGATGCGAACGGCGGCAGCGTCAAGATGACCGCCAGCAGCGCCGAGATGGGCGACAGCGAGGGCGTGCTCGATGCAAGCGTCGATGGGGAGGGACTGACCATCGCCTTTAACGTCCGTTTCCTGATCGATGTCCTCTCGGTGATGGACAGTGCACAGGTGGTCCTCGAGACCTCTGCGCCCAGCAGGCCGGGTGTCCTGCGTCCGATCGGTTCGGAAGATTTCGTGCACGTGATCATGCCCATGCATATTCGCAGCCGGTAGCGGCACGCCTCGCTTGCTGGCCGCGTATCGTCCACGAGGAGTATGATGAAAACGCGCTACGCCATAGTCGGGACCGGCGGCCGCGCGCGCATGTACTATCACGCGCTGGCCTCACGCTATGCCGATACAGCCGAACTGGTCGGCCTGTGCGACGTGAACCAGACGCGCATGGACTATGTCAACCGCACCCTGGGTGAGCTATACGGCACTTCTCCGGTGCCCACCTACACGCACGTCCAGTTCGAACAGATGATCCGTGAGCGCAAGCCGGACGTGGTGATCGTCACCTCGATCGACCGTACCCACCACGTCTATATCACCCGCGCCATGCAACTGGGGCGCGACGTAATCAGCGAAAAACCAATGACCGTCGACGAGATCAAGTGCCAGCAGATCTTGGACACGATCGAGCGTACACGGCGCAACCTGCGCGTGACCTTCAATTACCGCTATGCGCCCCACAATACCAAGCTCCGCGAGCTGCTGATGGAAGAGACGATCGGGCAGGTCTTTTCCGTCCATTTCGAGTGGTTGCTCGATACCCGGCATGGCGCCGACTATTTCCGGCGCTGGCATCGCGACAAGCGCAACAGCGGTGGCCTATTGGTCCACAAGGCGACCCATCACTTTGACCTGGTCAATTTCTGGTTGGCCAGCCACCCCAAGACCGTCTTTGCCATGGGCGACCTCCGCTTCTATGGCCGCGAGAATGCCGAGCAGCGCGGTGTCACCGAGTTCTATTCGCGCGCGTACGGCAGCGAGCAGGCCGAGAACGACCCGTTTGCGCTGCACCTCGAGTCGTCCGAGCGGCTCAAGGCCCTCTATCTCGAGGCCGAGCACGAGGACGGCTACTATCGCGATCAGAGCGTCTTTGGCGATGGGATCAGCATCGAGGATACGATGGCGGTGATGGTCCGCTATCAAAACGACGCGGTCATGACCTATTCGCTTAATGCGTACCTGCCGTGGGAGGGCTATCGCATCGCCTTCAACGGGAGCAAGGGGCGTATCCAGATGCTGGTTGCCGAGCACTCCTATGTCAGTGCAGGAGGCGAGGCCGCTGCCGAAGGGGCGGCCAGGGCCAGACGGATCACGGTCTTTCCAATGTGGGGCGAGCCTTACGACGTCGAGATTCCGGAAGGCGTCGGCGGGCACGGGGGCGGCGACGCCGTCATGTTGGACGACATCTTTGGCGAATCCGCGCCGGATCCCTACCATCGCGCCGCGTCACACGTCGACGGTGCCATGTCGATCCTGACCGGCATCGCCGCCAACAAGTCGATCCGCACGGGGTTGCCGGTGACCGTCGACGATCTGGTCGATTTCTAACGGCATACGGTTGTGACATACAAAACCGCCTCTCGCTTTGAGAGGCGGTTTTCGGTTGCGATCTGGCTGCTGCGCCGCGCTAGCTCAAGTATGCTATGCTTCCGGCTTGGCGGCAACCTCGTTCAGGTCCTTCATTAATGCGTCCACGTTAATGCCGTGTGCTGTCGCGCCTTGCTCGATATTCTCAAAGCGGGCGACTGCACACCCGACGCACATCAAGCCGTGGCTGAGAAAGACCTTCAAGCTCTGCGGGTACTTTTTCAGCACATCGCCGATCGCCATATCGGCCGTAATCGTCTGTTCCTGAGTTGACATAATAACTAGGGCTCCTTTACCTGTCCTTGCCGGGCGCCGCTCCCTGCACGCGCTCTGCTCGATTTCCTCCCAAGAGGATAACACAAAACATCCTGCTCTGCAACTCTTGGACGCGGCCACCTGCTCCACTCTTACCTCAGCGGCACCCTCCTCTTCACAGGCCAACAGGCCGCTGCGCTATCCTTGGCAATGGCACGACCCGGCATCCTAGGCGAGGGTGGCTCTAGCGCGGCGAGACGCGTTCAAGGATAGGGCCGATGGCAGATACGAGCTCCATGCTCGCATCTACGGGAAGGGCGCCTTCTGGAGCCAGGATCAGTCGCCAACCGCCCGTCGCGTCCAGCGCCGCTGCTACCTGCCCCTCGAGATCGGCAGCCGAGCCAGAGGAAAAAACACGCGGATCGAGCCCCCCCACTCGTGTGAACCGGAACGGCTCGCCCTCCTTCGCCAGGAGACGCGACGCAGAGCATCCCTCCCAGCCGATAGCCTGGACAGGATAGCGGCTGACCCATACGAGGTCGGGATCCCCTGTCTCCAGGCACAGGATACGGATCGGTGCGCTGGCAAGCGCGTCGAGCACCTGCAGGTCGAATGCGAGGCCAAAGGTCCGGAACTCGCGGGATCGCATCCGATCTGGACTGGCATAGGGCGTGACGAACAAGTAGCCATCTGCACCGGCCTCCAGGCAGGCGCGGAGGTAGCGTGCCGTCCCTGCGGCGATGGTCGCCAGTGCAGCGCGCACGTCGCCAGGGTAGGCACGGAGATCGGAGAGGATGCGCCCGCCACACAGCGCATCGGCGGTTGCCAGCGGGCATGGCACCTGGACCACGAGGGGGGCATCCTGTGCTGCCAGCCGTGCGCGTACGAGGTGCACGGCGTCGATCTCGCGCTGCAGTGAGCTATGGGGCACATCGAGCGTCGGGAGGCGGCGCCACGCGGTCGGATAGCCGATTAGGGGACTACCGAGGACGGGGGCCACGGCGTCTGAACGAAAAGAGCGTACGTCTGCTCCCCACGCCTGCGCCAGGTGATAGGGGCTGGGTGTGATCACCAGCAGGTCTACGTCGTAGCGCTCAGTGAGATCGAGCGTCGATCGGGCCAGTCCATCGGCCGTCTCTGCCTGTAGGTAGGCGCAGCGCCACAACGTAAAGGGGATCCGGTCTACACGTCGCCCCTCCAACGCGGCGAGGACGCGCGCCCGTCTATCCATTGGGCTCGTTCACGCGCTGACGAGCCTGTACCCGCGCCCGCGCACCGTCTCTAGGTACTTGGGTTCGGAGGGATTGGGCTCGATCTTTTTGCGGAGACGGCTGATCAGTTTTTCGATGCGCGCGTCGTCGACCTCGTCGATATAGTCCTCGCCCCAGACCGCCTCCACGATCTCGTACTTGTCGCAGATCTGGTCCATGCGTCCATAAAAGAGGAGCAGGGCGCGGTATTCGAGCTCTGTGAGTGTCGGTGCGACCTCCCCGTCGACCCACACCTCGCCGCTCTCGGCGTCGACACGTACGCCGAGCGGATAGGGGCTCTGGGCCAGGCGCTGGCGCCGCACGAACCCGGCAAACACGCTGCTAAAGACCACGTATTGGCCGTCGGCACTCAACAGTCCCGTCTGAACCAGGGGATCGAGCTGCGCACGCTCGATCCCCTCCCCTGCGTCAAAGTCGATCAGTGTGCGTTGCTCCTCCGCGCTCAAGCCGTTCCACAGCTTGATGCACTCGCTGCGCACGCTGACGTCCGAATCGAGCTTGTCGCGCGCCAGGCGATCGCCGTGCTCGTCCTCGATCCCACCGACCGAGGCGAGGACGTGACACACGGCCTGCAGCAGCCCTGGGTGGCCGCCGCTGGTCTGCCACACGAAATTGGTGTCGTGTGGGGTCACGGGCAAGCCCTCCTCGCTCATAAAGGACGACACGGCGTGCTGCACGTCGTTGTGGTTCAGCGGGCCAAGGTAGAGGGTCTGGTGCGCAAAGAGCTCACAGAACTCGCCAATCTCGCTGCCGCCGCGCATGCGGTTCAGAGGGCGGTTGGTGGCGACGACATAGATCAACTGGTGCGGGTAGCGATCCACGAGCGCGCGCAGGTTGAGGAAAACGCGCGGCTCGATCTCGCGAAAGGGCCCGTCGAACTCGTCGAAAAGATAGACGAACCGCCGGTCCAGCTCCTCGCACAACGTGACGATCCCCTCGTTGAACCCGAGCGGGATCAGGAAGGGGTTGTCCGAGTCGATGACCTTGTCGTAGGCCTGGCGCAGTTGGTCGCGAAGCGACGTCGGCAGGTCGAGCCGGGCGAGCATCGAGCGGGTGCTGCGTAGGATCAGCTCGTAGAACGCCTGCTCCGTCATCTCTACCATGAGGTTAAAGTCGATGTAAATAAAGATGTGCTCGCTGTCGTTGGCGACCAACGGGCGCATGGAGGCAAGCGAGCGCAGCAGGTGCGACTTGCCCATATTGCTCAGCCCGACGACGGCGCAGCACTCGGCGTCATCGACGTACCCGAGGATCGCGTCGAGCTCCTCAGCTCGCGAGAGGTAAGCTGTCTCAGTTGGTGCCATACCTGGCTTGGCCTAGATCGTTATCTCGATCGCAGTTTTCGTATTGCGAACACCAGACCCGAGAGGCCAACGGCAATGGCGCCCATGCCAAGGCCGCCGATGCCCGTGGGCGGTGTCGTTGCACCTGGCTTGGTGCTGACCTCGTTCGCGGGTGCACCCCAATCGCTCAGGGCGTTCGGCGTCGCAGTCAGCACGGGCTCCACGTCTTCGCTCTCACTCTCACTGTCCCCAGCTACCACGCGCGTGGCGGTGGCAGTGGGGATCGGCGTCCAGGTGGGACGCGTGGTGGCTGTCCACGTCGGCAGCGCTTGGGTGGGGACGGGGGTAAACGTTGCCGTCCACGCCACAGCGACCTGGGTCATGACCTGAACCGTCTGTGTCACTGCTGCTGCCTGCTGTTCTCTCTGCCTTGGTACGACGACCATCAGGGCAAAGACCAGGGCCAGGACGCCGAGTACGATCAATCCCCCCATGGCGATGGCAATGAAGAGAAAGACCCGGTTGGGCCCGCCGCCTCCCTGGTTCCCCTCCGGTTCGCCCTCAGGGGGCAGGCCTTCGAGGTTGCTGTCTCCGAAGGACAATCGATCGTCGAGGCTCATCGCTATGCTCCTCTCTCTATGCGGTGATCCAGTCTTGGACAAGTATACATGTTGCAAACGCTAGCGCAGGATCTCCAGGTTGGTGAACGGCACAAAGACTCTACCCACCGTCTGCAGATCAACGACTGCGCCGTGCACACGCACGTCGGAGGCCAGGCGCCGTGGCCCTGCGGGCAGGGAGGCGACCCGTCCTACGAGGTTCTCATAGGGTGCGCGCATCGCGCGCACGGTGGTGCCGATCTCGATCTGTGCGCCCGCCTTGAGGGCAGGCGGCTGGACCTCGGTCGTCAGCGGGATGACGACCTCGGGCCGCTGTACCTCCCAGCGGGGCTGGATCGTGGGACTGATGCACGTCTCGTGGCCTACGTTGGCCTGCAGCAACTGGTATGCGCGGTCACTCATGGGCCAATCACCGAACCCCTCTGTGGCCACGACGGACAGGCCGCTCTCTTGGATGGCGGGCAGCAAGGCGCTGCTCACGCTGCCCACGATGATCGCTGCGACCTGGTTTCTGACGGCAGCCTCGATCGCGCGTTGGCCGAGGCTGCGGCCCCCGATCAGCACCGTGCCCATGTGGCTGACCCCGATCTGCTCGCCCCTCAGTGGCGTCTGCCCGTTGGGCGCGGCGCTGTCTAGCCGGCCACGCAGCTCACGCCCCGTGCCCCACAGGCCCTGTACCAGTGCGGCTGCGATCTCCAGCGTTGCACCTCGCTCTGGGATCACGTTCACGACCTTGCCTGGGTAAAAGGCGCGTAGTTGGACGTGTTCTGGCATGGTCTCGATCAGGATCTTGCCCCGGCGGGCGTCGATGAGCCGGCCCTTGACCGGTGATATGCATTCGCGCAGCAGGATGCGTCCCCGCCGGGCAATGACCTCACCCTGCTCGACGAGATCGCCGATCTTTTTGACCAGGAACCTGTCCGGGTCATCGACTTCGACGTGCAGCTCGTACTCCAGATCGAGCAGATGGTAGCCCATGGCCATGTCTGCTTCAGCGAGCGCGCGATCCGACGCGACCTGATCGCCGTACCCGCAGAGGACCTGTCCCGGTACGGGCAGGACGCGCTTGCGATAGATGGTTGCTGCTGGCGTAATGAAACACTCTGCGTAAAGCATCGTCCTCGGCCTATCGCTCGATCTCGGATAGCCAGTCGTCCATCCGTGGACTGAGCTGTTCTGCTCTGTCGGGTAGCGGGCGCCCACGTGCATCGACGATCAGGCCCACTGTGCCTCCACGGTAGACGACGCGAGTCGGCTTGCCTGGACCAGCGCCAATATCGATGCCCCGTCCTGGTACCAGTTCGAGAGCCGTGCCCAAGGCAAAGGCCTGGCGTGGCAGGACGTGCAGTGTTCCGTGCGCGACCTCGATGCTCGGCGCTTCCCTGCTCTCGGCAGGACGTACGGTCACTGCGGTCTCGCCCGCACGCCCTCGACCCACCACAGAGACGGCCGCGCCCAGGTACGTGAGCCCGCCAGAACGCAAGGTCTGCACCAGCGCCAACGGGCGCTCCTGCGCCACAGCTCCCAGGGTGGGCAGCAGGTCATATTCGTCCAGGTAGAGCCCGCTGCTCCCGAGCGGCTGCAACGCGTCGAGCAAGACCAGTGCCGCCAATCCGTGATGGGGTACGTGGACGAGGACGCCGCCTCCAGCAATGATCGGCTCACACGGCGGGACGACCAGATCCTTCAGGCTCGTCACATCACGGCCCAGCCAGCTAGGTACCAGGTCCCGCAGCGTGAGGCGTACCGCTTCGCGCACCACCGCCTGTTCGAGCAGAACCTCCTCTCTCGTCTGCGCGATCGAGTGTGGGCGAAAGGCCTTGTTCAGCAGGCGATCGCGCGCCTCTACAGGGTCCAGTTCGAAGGGTAGCCAGCGCAGGATATCTGCCATCTCGACCCGGTCGAGCAGACTGCGCAGGCTGTAGCCGATCCCCAGATCCGTACGTACCGTGGTGAGAGGACGTCCGCCCTGGCAGACGCTGAGGACAACATTGGCGCTGCCGACGTCGACGCTAAGCGCCGGCTTGTCCGGATTCCATGCGTGTGCGCAATAGCGAACCGCATAATCCGTTGTGCGCGCCGTAGGCAGCACGACCGGCGAGCCCCACGCACGCAACGTGTCCCCCCCGGGCAGGTACTTGAGCTGCTGCTCGTAGAAACAGAGCTCGATCTCTTCCGCCGCAGGGCCGATATTCTCCACCTCCGGCGTGGGCCGGACATTGTCCACCACGTGTACCGGGGCGACCTCTTCTATCAGCTCGGTAATCTCGCTGCGAAGCGCTGCGTTCCCGGCATAGATCACGATCGGTAACTCTTCTCCCAGCAGGTAAAGGGCGACGCGTATCACGTCGCGTACCAGGTTCAGCACCGGCTCACGTGCACCATCGTCGGTGCCGCCCACGATACAGAGCAGGTCGGGCGATGCATGCCAGATTGCGTTGATCAGCTCGTCGCCCGTGCGAGGCGGGTCGGGCGGACCGTCCTCCTCTATGGCCGCGCCGCCTAGCGTGACGGTCTCGACGACCTCGGCATAGGTGTGCAACGTCGCTCGCTGAGCGCTCGCCACGCTGATGCCGGGAGTAATCCCGGCCAGCACTACGCGCAGGGGGCGTGCGGCGCTGCTCACTGCTGCGAAGCGGTCGACACCGACGCCGTCGGGCGTCTCGGGCCACTGCAGATGACCGTCTGCGTCGAGAAGAGGCCGGTTCACGATCGTTTCGAGCTGGCGTACGGCGTGCATGAGGCCGATGGATACATCGTCCCATGGATCGTTGACCGTGCTCGGCGCATCGGCGTAAGCGACGAAACGGTACTGTCCCTGCACAGAGTCGATCAGCACAACCTTGGTGATCGTGCTGCCACAGTCGGCGATCAGGATAGACTCTGGCTGATGCTCGGATCTTGTCTCGCCCATCGGCTGTGCCATCTCGATTCGCTAGATCCCAGGAATGTACGGTCGTAGTGTCTCGATCAAGAAGCGCACCCGGTCGATGAGCAGCGCAATCCGCGATATAGCACCGGTGGCAAAGAGCGCGCCAAACGTGAACAGGACAAAGACCTTGCCGAAGCCAGCCGCAACCTGTTGGATCCGTCCTCCTGTCCTCTCCAGCGGCGTCGCCCCTCTGGAAGTGGTAAAGGTAAAGTAGAGCAGCGTGCTGATCGTGCCCACGGCGATCACGACCACGTCCAGCACATAGCTTCCCGCCGCCATCCCCTCCTGCGCTGCCCGGGCCTGGTAGGCGGCCGGGCGAACTGAAGCAAAGGTAGCCTGTACCTGCGGCATCAACGTTCCCACCAATGCGCCGCCTACTGCCAGCGCCGCACCCACGCCAAACAGGAAGGCAAGCGTGAGCCGGCTGATGCTCTGCCAAGGCCGGTACAGGCGGGCGAGCAAGATCAGGCATAGGATCGTCGGTACCACGTAAAACCACTCCCTGGCGCCGAGAGGAACGAACAGCCGGGGGACCAGCACGCCATGCCAAGCTTGAATGGCAGCGTAGGCAAGGGCAACGCCGACAAAGATGTATGCCACGACGCGATAGACGACATCAAAGAACGGGAGCTCTTTGCCCAGGTAGGCATAGACCAGGAGCGTGAGGCCGAACGCCACCCACATACCGACGGTATCCACATTCATCTAGCGGCTCCCACTGGGAGAGGGATGCGGCTGTTGTGCCGTATCCTGTCTTCGTCGCGCGGTCAGGAGCGAACCAATGCCACTGACCAGCACGACGCCGGTGAATAGGATCAAGGCGTTGGTCTGGACGACATAGCTCACCCGCGCACTGGGCACGAAATTGGCTCCCGTCAGCTCTTCATACTGCGCCGTTGGTCCCAACCCTCCCAGGATACCTGCCACCTGGCCGGTTCCCAGTTCAGCATAGTAGGGTGCGAGGTACGGCATGATACTGGCCGGGACTGCTGCGAGCAGCACGATCGCTGTCCTGGCCTGGACTTGCTCGATCCACCAGCGGATGTGCTCGTGGTCTCCGCTGACAGTGACGATCATGTCCAATCCAGAAAAGGTCTGGAGTTGCTGCCCGAGCGCAGTCTGCGCTGGATTCCCGGTGGTTCCCATGCCTGCTGCGCCGCCGATGGGGTTCTCCATAAAGGCCAGCAGCGATGCCGGGTGAGGAGGCAGATACCCGAGGTCGATATAGTCTTGGCCAGGTACCAGGCCCTCTCTCTCGGCAACCAAATCTGCGGCCATGGCCGCCCCTTGTGGCGTCAGGCTGAGGAGCACGATGCCCAGCTCCCTGTGCTGCAGGTGCCAGATAATGGCCCGCGCCTGCGGCGTGAGCGTGCCGTCGAGCGACGCATCATAGTCAAAGACGAGCAGGACAGTGTCTCCTGGCTGCAATCTCTCGATCGCGTTGTAAAAGGCGCGCGTCTCTGCAAACTCGGGCAGTCGGACCAGAGAGCGCAGTGGCGCGATCAGGACGGTAGCGATCAACAGGCCATAGATCGCCCAGCGCCCCAGACTGTTCAGGATCTCACGGCCTGGCGAGCCCGAAACCCGGACTCGCCGGCTGGTCGGCATTTCGAGTGTACGTACGACCAGTTCTGCCTCTGCCTGGTGTGCGTCTGGCACAGGCGGGACAGGCTGAAAAGCCGATTTGGGATGGATGGCCAGGATCGGTTCCGGGCTCAACACGCCTCCCAGCCCGGCCAATGGACCGCTGCCCTCGACCGTGGTTTCTTGCGACGATCGAGTACCCTTGTCTTGCAGCGAGGACAGCCAACCTAGCGTCTCCTTGTCCTCCAGTTCCTCAGTCGGTGGGAGAGAGAGCACCTCCTGGTCCGGTGGCACCTCGTGCTGAGGCGTATAGATTTCCTGCATCCATGCTGGTGGGCCCGAGCTTGGCTCATCGAGCGGCTTAGCCTCTTCCTCGACTGTGCTCGAGGCAGGAGGTCCTTCGGAGAACGGCAGCCAGTCCGGCACGCCTGCTCCGGCCTCGGGCAGCGGATCGGTCGCTGGCTGGTCCTCGCTGACCGCCAGATCGCGGAGCCAATCCGGCACTTCACTATCACCTGACTCCTCGTCGAGGATGAGGCTTTCCTCTCGCCCGTCTGCGTCGCGGTCGAGCTCTGCATCTGGCTGAGCAGCATCTGTTCCGAGCAGGGCGCCCGGTTCTGGCTCATCCTCGCCGACCGCCAGGTCGTGGAGCCAATCCGGCACCTGGTCAGCCCCAGCGTCCTCGCCGAGGACGAGGTTCTCCTCTCGCTCGCCCGCTTCGCGCTCGAGCCCCGCATCTGGCTGGGGGGAGCTTGCTTCAGGCGAGGCACTCGGTTCTGGCTCGTCCTCGCCGACCGCCAGATCCTGGAGCCAATTCGGCACCTGGTCATCCCCAACGTCCTCGCCGAGGACGAGGTCCTCCTCTCGCTCGCCTGCGTCGCGGTCGAGCGCTGCGTCCGGCTGGACGACGGTGGGTGTATGATCGAGTGCGGCGGGCTGCTCGTCGATCAGCGCCTCCATGTCGCGGAGCCAGTCCGGCATCTGATCGTCCCTGATGCCCTCCTCACTCTCTTGGCCGCTGTCGGCGACCTCATCGGCTGCGGGTGGCTGCTCGGCGATCCCTTCGTCGAGCTCGCGAAGCCAGCCCGCCGTGTCCTCGTTCTGAATGTCCAGCTTGAGGTCGGCTGCTCCCTCGTCTCTTTGGTCGCTGCTGGCGGCCTGATCGGCTGCGGGCGGCTGTTTGTCACCTTCCTCGTCGAGGTTGCGAAGCCAGTCCGATGCGTCCTTCTCCTCAATGTCCATTTCGAGGTCGATCGCTCCGTAAGCGGTCCCCTCGTCTCTTTGGGCGCCGCTGGCAGCTTGATCGGCTGTGGGCGGCTGTTCGTCGCTCCCCACGTCAAGGTCGTGAAGCCAGCCCGCTGTGTCCTCGTCCTCGATGTCCAGTTCGAAGTCGGCTGCTCTCTTGCTAGCCTCTTTGTCTATCTGGGCGCTGTTGGCGGCCCTATCGGTTGCCGGCGGCTGCCAGGCGTCTCCCTCGTCCTCGATGCCTTGCTCCAGATCGGTCAGGGCATCGGCAGCCTCCTCTTCGGGCTGCGGCGTGCCGGGTGCCTGCGCCGCTGCCTCCGCATCGTCATCCAGGGAGCCAGGTGGTGCGGCCTCCGCTTCTTTCTGTTCGGCGAGCCACTCTGTGATGCCGGATCCTGAATCGAGGTCAGCTAGCCATTCGGGGACATCTTCTCCCGTTCCATCGCCCTGCAGCGCTGTCAGCCAGGCGGGCGTGTCTGCCTCCTGACCGGCAAAGAGTTCCTCCTCCTCGGTCCCTGTTTCGTCCTCTAGATCGGGGAGCCAATCTGGCGCGGCGGCGTCGGATACGGGCTCAGCCGCTTCTAGCCCGGCAAGCCAATCGGACATATCGGTGTCCTCGGCAGGCGTGCCGGTCGCAGCGTTCTCAAGGCCCGACACGGGCGGCTCTTCCTCGAGATGCACCAGCCAGTCTGTAATGCCCGATCGCCTGAGGGGGACGCTCTCCTCCCCCTCTTCCACATCTGGTTCCGGCAGATCCTCTGTGCCTGTAGCTGCCGCCTCAGCAGCGGTCGGGGTCTCTACCTCGGACGATGCCTCCTCTTCCAGGCGGATGAGCCAGTCGGCTATCTCCGACTGTTCCTGCGTCAAAGACGGCTCCTCCGCATCCTGCTCTCGCTCTGCCGGAGCTGCTTCAGAAGCAATCCGGGTGGGATGGTCCGCGGAAAGCTGGTGGCTCGATCCCTGGCGCTCGTGCTCGTATGCCTCTCGCAGATCGTCGCTACCCCCCAAGACAGGTTCGTCGCTGTCTTTTTGCATCGGTGCTGCGTCGACCCGGAACCCGGCTGCTTCCGGCGTGATCCCCAGATCGACGAACGAGAAGCCCTGCTCCTCCTCGATCTTGTCCAGGAGCCACTCTGGTGCCTCTTCCCAGCCGCGCATGCCGCGCAACCAGGAAGGAATGTATCTTCTCTGGCCTTGGCTCATGGCCGATCACCTACCTTGGGATCACGAATCGCCATAGGGACGCTCTATTCCCAGCAAAAGGCGCAGGCCCGTGACGAGGATGCCCAGCGCGATGCCCAGCAAGATGCCTCTCGAACCAGCCAGCACGGGCACGTTCATCGTCCACGTCCGCAGGGCGGCTGGCAGCGCCCAGCCACCGCCGACGCTCAAGCGGATCGAGCCGATCAGGACGACGATGGCCGCGACGAGCATGACCAAGGTGGCTGCTCCACGAATCCGAAAGAGCCGCCACGCTGCTGTAAAGACAAAAAACGCCATCAACGAAAAGAGCGACGCCTGGAGTGGGCGCTGCACGTAACGAAAGGCAAAATCGACGACATAGCCCGTCGGACCCACCCAGTTTCGCACTCCCTCTGGCACACCATTGGGAGAGAAAATGCCGGGAATGAATACGACCAGGAAGGATACGAGCAGCAGCACGCTGTAGGGCGCTCGCTTCCCACCTTGAATGCGGCGCGCGTGGACGCGCACGACGTTGAATACGCCGAGCAAGAGGGCAAAAGCGATGACGATCACCGTCCATTCCACGAATACGGAGCGCAGTGCAGTCAGCACGTTGTTATCGACGATCAGCGACAACAAGGTCACGACGCCGATCGAGACCGCGATCACTGTGAGTATGAGTGGATAGACGCCCTTTGGGTCCGCCTTCAACGACGATCCTCCACTGTGTCTAGCCCGTCAAGGTCACGATCAGGATGCCGATCACGATCGCGGCCACGATCAACAGGCGCAGGATGTCCTGGATCCACAGGCTGGCTTTGTGTTCGGGGCGATCCGTCAGGTACGCGCCCGCGGCAAAGAGCTCCTCGCCGATAAGGAGGGGGTCTGCGGTGGCAAACATGTATGGCTGTGCGTTGAGCGAATCTGATCCGGCGACCTGGGCAATGCCGCGCTGTGCCCCGGGCTCTGCCAGTAGCAGGTACTCGTCGCTAAACGGGCCGGTCATGACATTGGTCGCCACGCTCTCGTCGCGGATCACTTCTACGGCGCCGATGGCATAGGCCGTCGGGTTAGGCGCGATGAGCTGGACGTCCGTTGGGCGATACCCGGCCGCGCGCCCCACGCGCTTGTGCGCATCGTGAACGACGTCTTGGGCGACGAACAACAATGTCGGGTCGGCGACGGTGACGGTCGGCGCCGAGCCAACCGCGGCGCCGCGCTCTGCGAGGTAGCGCAGGATAGTGAGGCCAGAGAGGATCGTCGCCGTCCTGCTGCCACCGATGCCAGTGTCGCCCAACGAGACGTGAACGATCTTGCCACGCTCTACGGCTACATCCAGGAACCCGCTCAATGCCTCAAAGGCTCGGATGCGGCGAAAGGGAAAGCGCTGCACGAGCGACCGCGTGCCTCGCGACGCATCGCGAGCCCTCCAGG
>Ga0315550_1001444_pt1 | contig 14625 bp, 7 predicted proteins | sample SalMarSW160190MG_2_FD_203100 | JGI IMG/M metagenome (GOLD analysis project Ga0315550, IMG submission 203100) | Salt marsh sediment microbial communities from the Plum Island Ecosystem LTER, Massachusetts, United States - Salt Marsh Sediment SW1601-90 ... | reverse complement strand
TTCTGAAAGCGGGCGAATATATTCTGGATTACTCAGTGTCACGGAAGACGAAATATGGGTAATTGCCCGGGCTGAGACGCAGGCGGTTCCAGCAGGAGAGGATAGTCCCGGCTGCGGGGCGATGTTGGCAAAGCTGCCTAAAGAAGACAAGGAAATACCACTGCCGCTAAAGCATACCGATGTTAAGGGACAAATCAGCGGCTATATTGCCACCGTTAATGTTACGCAGCAGTTCCATAATCCGTATGAGGAAAAGATTGAAGCGGTGTACGTGTTTCCACTGCCTCAAAATGCAGCCATCAATGAATTTATTATGGTAATCGGCGAGCGCAGAATCCGCGGCATTATTCGCGAGCGCAAAGAGGCAGAGGAAATCTACAGGGAAGCCAGGAGACAGGGATACGTCGCTTCACTTCTTACCCAGGAGCGGCCCAATATCTTTACGCAGAAGGTCGCCAACATCGAGCCGGGCAAAAACATCGATGTCAATATTAAGTATTTCAATACCTTAGCCTACGTGGACGGCTGGTATGAGTTTGTATTTCCTATGGTCGTCGGGCCGCGATTTAATCCTTCCGGATATAGCGACGGCGTTGGCGCGGTCGCCCGCGGCAAAAACGGTATCTCGGGCCAGAAAACCGAGGTCCAGTACTTAAAACCCGGCGAGCGCAGCGGCCATGATATTGCCGTTACGGTTGACGTTGACGCCGGTGTAAAAATCGAAGAGGTCAAGTGCACCAATCATGTAATTAGCAAGACCTTTGCCGCACCAGAAAAGCTGACGGTCAAGCTCAGCAGTCTCGACAGTATCCCCAACAAGGACTTCGTCCTCCGCTACAAGGTCGCAGGCAAAACAGTAAAGTCGGCCTTAGTAACACACCACGACAAACGAGGCGGATTCTTCACGTTGATGCTGTATCCGCCGGAAAGCCTTTCGTATCTAAAGCGTGCCCCGATGGAGATGATATTCGTCCTGGACTGCTCGGGCAGTATGAACGGCAAACCAATCGCCAAGTCAAAGCAAGCGGTGACACGTGCTCTTCGAAAGCTCCAGCCGAAAGATACCTTCCAGGTGATTCGCTTCTCAAATAACGCGTCCCAGTTCGGGCCCGACCCTGTTCCTGCGACGCCGGACAATATTCACAAAGCTATCAGATATGTTGGAAATCTTCGTGGCAGCGGCGGGACCATGATGATTGAAGGCATAAAGGCCGCTCTGGATTTCAAGCACGACCCGCACAGATTTCGCTTAGTTTCTTTTATGACAGACGGCTACATCGGCAACGAGATAGAAATCCTCGCCGCTATTCATCAGCGTCTTGGCGCAAGCCGAATTTTCAGTTTTGGCGTCGGCTCGTCCGTCAACCGGTACCTGCTCGACAGAATGGCCAAACTCGGAAAGGGCGCCGTCGCTTATATCGGCCTGGACGACAGCGCCGGAGGAGTCGTTGACCTGTTCTACGAGCGCATCAGCCATCCGGCCCTTACCGATGTAACAATCGACTGGGGTAATATGCAGGTGACGGATATGTACCCTTATCACATTCGTGACCTTTTTGTCGGCCGTCCTGTAATTCTCACCGGCAGATTCAAAGGCAATAGTAAAACAACCATTCATGTTACAGGCAAAGTCGGTGACCTGACACAGGAAATCGCGATTCCCGTCAACCTCGACGATTCCGCCGCAGCTCATCAGGGTATTGCCTGCGTATGGGCCCGTAAAAAAATAGAAACCCTGGCTAATCAAGCCACCTACGACAATAACCCGGACCTTCCTGAGGAAATAAAGCAGGTAGCCCTTGAGTATGGCCTGATGTCGGCCTACACGGCCTTCATCGCCGTCGATTCCTCGCGGAAAACCACCGGTGACCATGGCATCACTGTTGCCGTCCCGGTGCCTGTCCCCGATGGTGTTCGATACGAAACCACCGTCCAGAACTAATGGCGGCTATTGTGGTGGTTCTCCTGCGCCATACATAGGCTCTTAGCTCGAATGTGCCTGTTTGCGAGACAGGATAACAAAAAAGCAGCCCATTACTAATATTGCCAGGACGAAGCTCCATCCCGGCGCAAGGCCAAAAGCGCTGGGAAGGTAAGCGAAGAGCAAGGCGAGAGCGGCGACAAACAAACTGTAGGGCAGTTGTGTGCGGACGTGATGCATGAGGTCACAGGAGCTGGCGATAGAGCTCATAATTGTCGTGTCGGAGATGGGCGAGCAGTGGTCGCCGAAGATTGCGCCGTCCAGGACTGCTCCGACGCTTATCATTGTGGTCAGGCCGTAGCTGTTCCCGTCAAGTGCGAAGGCGACCGGAATGGCAGTGGGGATGAGGATGGCCATCGTTCCGTAGCTTGTGCCTGTTGCGAATGAGGTCACGGAGGCAACAAGGAAAACCGCCGGCGGAAACCAATGAGGTGATACTCTACCTGCCAGTATTGTTGTTATAAACTCTCCGGTCTTCAAACTGTCACAGCAGCTCTTGAGCGACCAGGCGAGAATCAATATTACGAAGGGAATCATGGCCCGCCTAATACCCCGCTTGAAACAATTAATTATGACGGGCATACGTAGTGCCCCGAAGAGCTGCGAGAAGAGCAAAGCCAGTGCCAGGCCGAATAGTGCTGCGAAGTCGAGAATCAAGTGGGTGTTCTCGGCGGCACTAATAACGTCGCGCCAGTAAAGCAAGCTAAAGAGTGAACCACCTTCCCTGAGTCCGGCCGGTCCGCCGCCGTCGACCCAAAGCCCGGTGATATGAAACAAAATAAGTCCACCCAGCGGCACAAGGGCATTAATTGCCCTGGAGGATTGCTGAGCGACGGGTGGTGGACTCGGATCAGGAGCGGTTTTGGATGGGCCGGCTTGGGCTTTTTCACCGGGACCTTTTGCCTTAGCCGAATCCTCAGCGGTTTTCATCGGGCCGAAGTCCCGGACCATAATGATATGCAAAAATACAAAAGCGATCATTAACAAACAGTAGAAGCGAAAACTCAGTGCGTCAAAGAACATAGAATATCCGCTCTTATCGATACCGAGCTTGTCTCCGGTTTGACCGAGAAGGCCCACTTCATAGGCAATCCAGGTGCTGATGACTGCAAGTCCTGCGACAGGTGCGCTCGTGGCATCGACAAGAAAGGCAAGTTTTTCCCGGCTGACGCGGAAGCGGTCGGTGATAGGCTGCATCATCGAGCCGACAATTATGGCGTTGGTGTAGTCGTCGATGAAGCACAGCACGCCCATCAGGGCGGTGGCAAGCTGTGCGGACTTTCTGCCTTTTACCCACTTCAAGAGCCAGAGGATGATTCCTCTAAAACCTCCGGATGCGATGACAACCTCTATCATCACGAAGATGGGTGGGACAAATGCAAGTATCAGCAGGTTTGAGTTTATTTCGCCCTTTTCGGTGTATAGCCATACGGTTTTTACGACAAGACCGCCGGCCGTCTTGAGACCATCGAACCAGGCGGCGGCGCTCAATGGGGCATGTGGAACCTGAGTGAGCAGACCACCTGCCACAATGGCAATTCCCAAACTGAGCAGGACATGGTGCGTCAAAAAAGCCAGCAAAATCGCCAGTACGGGAGGGACAATGCTATACCACCGTATGCCTGTTTGCGAATCCTGGTCGCCAACCGGTGCAAAGTAAGCGGTCAAGGCACATATAGCCACGAAGATAATAACCGCCGTCACACTTCTTGTGAACATTTTTGATTTCAATGGACTGCTATTTTTAGTACCGGCGTTGAAGATAATAAACCTGCTTTATTTCATACAAATATTGCCGATTATGAATCTCGAAGGATTTCGCGTTTAGAGCCTATCCGAATAATCCTTCATCCTTTGTCATTCTGAGGCGAAGCCGAAGAATCTGGCCAACGAAGAGGAGATTCTTCACTTCGCTACGCTCCGTTCAGAATGACAGGCGAGAGCGAATAGTTATTCAGATAGGCTATTACTATGTTTCTGAAATATCTATCCATTTAATCCCGATTTTTCGCGCTGCGTACCCGAGTTCTTTGAGATAGTTACCATAGGCCATCATCCAGTGGGAATCCCGAACTTCTTTGAGCAATTTCCTCCAGTTTCCCTGAATTTCGACATCCTGCTGGGAACGGCATATTTCATAAAACGGATTACTTTTAACAATCCCCTTAAATCCGACCCACCGGCCCGTACTGTATTCGGGGTCAATGAATGTCACCTCCTGTCCTTTTGGTATTTCCACCTTCGGTGCCGCACCATACTCGGATTCATAGTGTGTCATAATTTTTGCCGGCTCATAGTGCGTCCCGTCCATCCGGCGGGGAGCGGTGCAATGTGCACAGGTCACTACTGCGTTATGTGGAAACGTCGAGTTGTGCAGAAAAACCGGCTTGCCCGATATATAATGCAGTAATATCCCCGAGGGTATAATAACAAAATCCGATTCGCAGAAGGCGAGCACTCCCTCATCATTGAGCAGGCTTAAGGTCAAACAGGCGGTCGTCTCGGCCATTGGCATGATAGTGGCCATGCAGGCCCTGATTGTAAATGCCGGTGCGTCATATTCTCGCATTAAGTCTCTGAAGACACTATGCAGCAGAAAAGAGTTGACCACAAACTTCCTGTCGGTCATAAGAGCAGTGTTAGGCAGAGAAAGGTATTTTTCAGTCCACTGTTCTGCTTTTGAAATTAGATTTCTGTTTGCTTTGGCGCTTCTAAGGCGCGGGGCCAAATCTTCGTAGCTGACTTCTATGATTTCGATTTTATATTTTTCACGGGCAACATCGGGGGCCTCCGGGGAATATTTTCCCCACGGACCGCCAAGAGCAACTATTCGGGTCCCTATAAAATTCTTTAGCCCATAAAGCGCCCGCAGTCTCCAGAGAAGCTCCTGGTAATCATCAACAACGACATCATAAATATACACGCCTCCGTGATTCAGTCGGCTGTTTTGCGATGCTTCGTTTTCATCTGTTTTTAGATATCTGACACTGAGCGCCTCATACCAGTAATAAGTCGGGCCGGAATTGTGCCTGACGAATATTAGGGTATCCTTGTCTTTTTCCTTTGCAAAGCATGCCCTGAGCATATCGCCCGAACCCGTGGCCGGATAGACAATGATTACATCATAATCGTTTTTGTGGACCTGTGATCCTTCTTCGGTGGATTTAACTTTAACAACAGGCAGTATTTCGAGAGGAAAATCAGCCCTGGTGGATAACGACTTCAGCTCTTTTGATATTCTCTTTGTTTCTTCTGAAGCAGCCTGCTCGGTTTGTACCCCTCCCCATGATTTCCAGGAGGTTTGTTCCCTTCGTATGGGCGTTCTATACATAAGAACAGGCTGGACTTTTATTTTTTTCCCTGTGACGATAAATGGTTTATCCGGATTCCACTCTTCTATTTTCCTGCCGGCAAGGGCCGAAGTGCCAAGACCGAGAACTCCACCGGCTATGCCTGCCGTTGTCAATCCTACAAACTCTCTCCTGTTCATACAGCAACCACACATAATGACCTCCTGAGCTCAATTTAACACCAATTCCACTATGTTTGCCAATTTCAGGTCCTTTTAGTACCAAAACAACTCTTGAAAGAAAACAAAATAATCGTAATATTATTGCAGCAGGAGCTCGAATCGTCTCCAAACAAAAAGCTGATTAATGTCATTTTTGCAGATAACATACAAGGGAACAATGAGTGACTGAGAGGTGTAGAAGATGGATTCTATTAATCGTCGTGATTTCTTGAAAGTTGCAGGCCTGGGGGCGGCATCGCTGACTGTTCCGGCATGCAATAGCACCACGGGGCGGCTTGAGAGCAAGACACATGCAAGTAGGCCCAATATCGTCTTTATTCTCGCAGACGACTTGGGCTTCAAAGATGTAGGCTATCAAGGTGGTGACATCAAGACGCCAAACATTGATAAGCTGGCTTCTGAAGGAACAAGACTGGACCAATTTTATGTTCAGCCGGTATGCTCACCGACCCGTTCGAGTCTGATGACAGGTCGATACCCTATACGTTATGGACTGCAAGTGGGAGTTATACGACCGTGGGCCGAACATGGACTGCCTTTGGAGGAGCGGATTTTGGCCCAGGCACTTAAGGAGGCCGGCTATACTACAGCTATCTGCGGCAAGTGGCACCTGGGTCACTTAAGCTCGCAATATCTGCCTACTTCTCGCGGTTTTGACCATCAGTACGGTCACTATAACGGTGCGCTTGATTACTTCACCCATATTCGTGATGGCGGGCTGGACTGGCACCGCAATGACCAGCCCTTGCGTGAAGAAGGCTACACAACTAATCTTATCGCTGATGAATCAGTCCGTCTGATTGAACAGCACGATACTTCTCATCCATTGTTTCTGTACGTACCTTTCAACGCCGTACACTCGCCGTTTCAAGCTCCGCAAGATTACATCGATTTGTACAAACACATTGAGAACAAAAGACGGCGCTTATATGCGGCGATGCTTACGTGTATGGATGATGCGATTGGGCGAATAGTTTCGGCATTAGACAGACGTAGCATAAGGCATAACACCCTGGTCATTTTCTGTTCGGATAACGGTGGCGTAGGCGGTGTGGCTGATAATGGACCTTTACGCGGACAGAAGGCACAGTTATATGAAGGCGGGGTACGGGTGCCGGCAGTTGCTGTCTGGCCGGGTGTGCTCAAGGCCGGAGCTGTCGCAAAAGAGCCGCTTCATATAGTTGATATGTATCCGACATTGCTTAAACTTGCCGGAGCCAGGCTCGAACAAGCCCTGCCGATTGACGGCAAGGACGCCTGGCCTACGATTGCTCAAGGCAGGCCCTCACCTCACGAAGAGATACTTCTTAACATTACCCCTGCTACTGGAGCGATTCGCCGGGGTGATTGGAAGCTGGTGTACAATGGCAGTATCGGAGCCAATAACGCCGGCGCCGTCGATAAAAAGGTCTTTGAGCTTTTCAATCTCTCAGAAGACCCATACGAGAAGAACAATCTGGCTGACAAGTATCCGCAGAAGTTCCAGGAGCTCAAGCGCCGGCTTGAGCAGTATGCCGCAGAGGCTGTTAAGCCCAATATTCCGCCAAACCGTATGCCAAAAGATTTTAAGGTACCCAAAGCCTGGGGACATCCGGATTGATACTGCTGCTGGAAAAGCACGGGAGGCAGGCCCCTCCGAGCTTGTCGAGGCAGGTAAATGACTTGACTATTTCGTAATGTCTTGTGTATAAGAACAATTATTATCTTCTTTTTGCAGTGAGCAGGTATAATGTTAGGTAGTCGAGTTTCGACATTTATATTTGTACTTCCAATTTTTCTTGTGTCTTTGACTATTCACGAGTATGCCCATGCCTGGATGGCCTACAGGTATGGCGATGACACGGCAAAAAGAATGGGACGGTTGACCCTGAATCCTTTTGCGCATATTAGTCTCTTCGGCACAATAATTCTACCGCTTCTGATTCATTTCGGCTGGGCAAAACCCATACCTGTTAACTTTTCAATCCTGACTAAAAGGCAAATCTTTACGGTGGCAGCCGCGGGCCCTCTTTCCAATATACTGCTGGCACTTATTTTGGTTGTGCTTTTCCGAATGTTCAGCCTTGGGGCGGCAACGCTGCTTGGTAATTTTGTACTGCTGGCTATATTGTTTAATATTATCTTAGCCGTATTTAACCTCATACCCATACCACCTCTGGATGGCTCAAAGATGGTTTATGCCAGGCTTAAATCGCCGGAGGCTATTAACGCGTATAGTAACTTTGCCCGATTTGGAATGCTGATACTTGTAGCATTTCTTTTGCTCGGGGGCTTTCGGATTATTATTTTGCCCGTGGTTGGACTATTTTACTCATTGCTTGGACTGCCCCTGCCTGCGCTGACAATGGTTCGACAAGCTCACCATCCTGATCGAAGTCGAAGGATTGAGCAGGCAAAAACAAACAAACCAGAGAACAATGGTAAAATCGAAACTGGTTCAGGTAATATGCTTATGATGACTTAGAAAAGGACAGTATGCCTGGAAAAAGTTGGTATGTGAAATCCTGAACAGGTGCACTTGCTTAGGAGGTTTAATATGCGAAGACGTGACTTTCTAAAAGCTGCCGGAGCAGCAATGACACTCTGCACCACAACGAAGGCCAGAGGGCTCCATCGCGACATAGACACCGCTCGTATCAGAGAGTACCTGCGGTCCCTTATGCCCAGCCGCGAGCAGGTCTATAATTTCGTCCACGGTCGGCAGGGTCCGGAGAAGCTCAGTCGCAATCAAGGCTGGACATTCGATTCCGACCTGGGCTGGATTCTCTGTGATTCCATCCGGCCTCGCAGTGTGGACGGCTCTAAGGGTTTCTACAGCTACGAAACCGATGGTGCCCGCAAGGTCGTCAATCATCCCGATAAGACATGCCGTATCCATACTTATGGTAACAGTTTCACGCACTGCGATCAGGTCAGCGATGGTGAAACCTGGCAGGAATACTTAGCTGCGCATCTACAAGAGCCAATCCGTAACTATGGTGTGGGCGGCTACGGTGTTTATCAGGCCTTTCGCCGTATGCTTAAGGTTGAAAAGGAAAACGGAGCTGAATATATCATCCTTAACATCTGGGACGATGACCACTTTCGCAACCTGGATTCTTGGCGGTCGATCCGCTTCGGCCATCGCACACCGTGTGGTTACACCTTGCCTCATTTGCAGGTAAATGTGCAGCAAAACCGGTGCAGGCAGATAGAGAATATGTGCCGTAAACCGGAAGATGTTTATAAACTTTGCGATGAAGATTACGTCTGGAAAATGTTCAGGGATGACCCGGTGCTGCAATTAGTATTGGCTGGGCGGTCCGATGAGGACCTCTCACAAAAGCTGGTAAAGCCTGTTGCAGATAGCTTTGGAGCAGCCGATAGAGAAGACACCGACACCAGGGCGGCTCAGAGGATTCGGAAAATACACACCGAAGCATCGCTTTACGCCACGAAGAACATTGTTACCTGGACCGAACAGTTCGTTCAAAAAACCGGCAAAAAACTAATGGTAATCCTTTCATTTGGCCAGGGCAATATTGCCGGAGACTTGCGAGGTACGCCGCGATTTGACCAGAGTTTTGTCGATTGGCTCAAAGATAAGCCCTATCCCGTAATTGACATGCGTGATTTTTTCCGTGCCGATTACAAGCGATTCAAAGTAGATATCAGCACCTACCTCAAGCGATACTACATCGGCCATCACAATCCGGCTGGTAACTTCTTTACAGCCTGGGCGCTCAAAAATCGGGTAGTTGATTGGCTCGACCCAACACCGCTACCGTATCTCTGAAGTGCTGATTCGGTTCCCGCGAAGCGGGGGCCCTTATACAGAATAAAGGAACGGCAGGCTTGAAACAAACCTGCCGTTCGGAGGAAAATTATGTGTAGAAAAACTGTTCTTTTTTAAAAATTAAGCTGCTCTTAGCCGTATCTTGTTGACCAATTCCACAGTTCCATTCGCTGTAAGCCTCAAATCTTTTTTCGTCAAAACCAGGGGTTTCTCTTTAAATTTTATTGCTCCCTGGTTTGTCGTTGTCGAAGCTGGTATCGAAACTGGAGGCTGGAAGGAGCGAGACTCGAGTTTCCAGGGCGAGCATCGATACGAGTATCGACAACCTTAAACGTAAGACTAACAAAAGTAAAGACCGGTGGCAGCCTCAAGCGCAGTCCCTAAGGGACACCACCGAAAGGCGTCCCCAAGCAGACTTACGGCGCTTGGGGATGGCCCAGAGCCGTGATTCTATGCAGGTTTCGGTAGTAGTATCTCAATCAACGCGCCGAACCCAGATGCGCCCCCTTGCGGGAATGGCTAAGTCCATCGCTATATGATTCCCTGACTTGATGATACGGATAGGAATGGATTTTCCGGCGAACGCCTCTACAAATCGATGGGGCTTGCCTTCTCGAATCCGAAAGGCGACGGTGACATTCACTGCTTCATTATTGAAATTTTGTATGACACAATTCCCGGAGGCCGAAGAACCAAAAGGATGGAACGTAACACAGCTGGGACCATCAAAAGCCGGGAGCTGGAGTTGTGAGGTGGCCATCGCGTCATTATCTGTATCTGTTGCCATGTGATTGCCGAATACATTGCGAAGAGCGGAAAGGGCGGGTTCCTGCATGGCAAGCAGGCCCAATGGCCGGGGACAGAGCAAAACCTCACCTACCGCATCAAAGTCGGCCTGGCTGTAGGTGTGCGTATTGAGCAGGCTGATACTGCCGTCCGGTGTTTCGTTTACAGTAAGAAGAGCAACCTGTTTATCGCCGAATGTGCACAATATGTCTCCAGGGCCGGCTTCGACTTCTATTGGCGATTCCAGGTCGATAATCACGTTCGTTTTTTCGAGCTTTTGAGTTTTCGGTGAGAGCTTCATCAGCGATGCACGAATCGGCTTTGATTGTATATTTGTGCCGGCCTCAACCATGCGCGCAAGCTCATCGCTGTCAGGTGACGCGATAAGCAGACTTGTCGTTACTATAAGGTGGGCGCCTCTGGCGCGGGCCTTGTTGATGTGCTCTAAAAGATTTGCATCTGCAGCCGCTTGGGCGGGAAGGAAGATGACCGGCGCACTTTCAGGAAATTCGTGCACAGGTATCAGCGGAATACCCAACATGCCTAAGGAATCCATAACATACATATCGCCGGCAGGGTCACTGTTGGGCGGCTTGTAGGCAGGGACGCCGACGACAGGATGTTCACGAACGAACGCCGCGAGCTTGGCAAGCTGGTTGAATTCGGCGATAATCTTTTCGTGGTCCGGGTGGCCTTGCATGAGGTTCCCGAAGTTGAAGAAGACCAGCTCCTGCGCCCCGGCCAGGACGCTCGTATAAGCCTGGTCGAGGAAGTCATACTCCGCGCAATCGCCGTGGTCGAACCATGCACCGCCGATCTTATCACCCGCGATGCCCGCCAGCCAGCGGTAGTTGACGAATCCCTCGTAGGGTTGAACGAAACCGAATCGCTGGGTGTTGCGACCGCGGGTCTCCGTCCCGACCCAAACCTGGTCGAATATTCGGGGAAATGTTTCCGTGTCATAGCCGAAGAGGTGGAACCGGTCCTACCACTGGGGATATTTGATTATCATCGTGATGGCGGGGTTGACCTCTTTCGCGGGCCCAACGAAGACCGACTGGGCTAATTCCGTGAGCAAAGCGCGCCGATATTCACCCCAGGAACGCTCGCTTTTGGCGACTTTCGATTCCTCGCTTACATCACCTGTGCAAAGGAAGTCGTCAACGATAAAGGTATCGAAGATGCCCGCCGCCATACGGATAACTTTCTCGAGGTCGCGTTGGGTCTTTTCGTTTTGCCAGTTGAACCAGCCGAGGCGGCCTTTTTGGCGCACGCCGAAATCCCCGCCGGGAACAGTTGCGATACCGCCGACAACTTCGATGCCCTTCTCCTGGAGCCAGTCGCGCATAAAGGTAAGGTGTTTGCCTGACACAATATGGCCGCCGCGATAGACCTCAATGTAAAGCTTCGTGATGCCCATACGCTGTATGGTTTCCCAGGCCCGCGTCCGGACTGCCTCATCAGTGACAAGCTGCTCGACCTGGCGCGATGTGGCGTAGGACCCAAAGCGCAGATTGCTCATCCGTGTACGGGCTTTCTCCTGTCCTGTCCGGGCTGTGCAATGCCCGGACAAGATAGTTTCTATAAGCACTATCGCACCAATCAACACAGCTCGTTTCACAAGTTTATCTCCTGTATTTCAACGTGCATTCAGCAACGGTTCCAAAGCACTCGATTCAATTTCCTGCTTTGGTCCTTTACCACTGAACTATTATTATATTACACTGCCAACCTCCAAAAGCCAGCCAAAAGTGCTCGAAGCGATTGTCCTCCCGGAAATCACAATCACTTATTACACAAAAGACTAAATCCTGTCTGCTTCAAATATAACGAACTTGAGAGCAAGTTTGAAAATGACAAACTTAAATCTCCCTGCATAAACCGCAGGCGAGGGTTGCAAACGTTGTTCAATATGCTATAATACAAGCGTTTCTTTAATCACCGTTTGTTTCTGTAGAAATGTCCACGGAAGATTTTGATGGCCGATACGATAACTGGAATACTGAAATGTGTCAGCAAACAGCAGTTTGCAATCAGGACCGCGGACCGGTCTTATCGACGGGGGCGGGCCGAAGTGATGGTCCACCCCGATATAACTGGCCGCTTTGCCCTGGCCGAAGGGGCAGCCGTCACCGGTCAAATCGAGCGAAAGAAAGGCAAATCCAGGTTAGTGTCCATCGAGTCTCTGGGGGGCATGCAGCCGGAGGCCTTCAGCAAACGCACACGATTTACCGATCTGGTGGCGATTGACCCGCACGAACGCTTTGACCTGGGCGGTTGCGGCCAGGAGAGCATGCGCATAGTTGACCTCATCGCACCGATAGGCAAGGGCACGCGTCAGCTGATTGTCTCGCCGCCCAAGGCGGGAAAGACAATTCTCCTGGAACAGACCGTCAAGGCGATTCGCCACTGTTCACCCCAAAGCCGTATCATCGTGCTGTTAGTGGATGAGCGGCCGGAGGAAGTCACCCACTTTCGCAGGGCTGTGGAGGGCGCCGAAGTGGTGGCCAGCCCAAGCGACCACACTGCCGACGAGCACGCCGAGCTCGCCGAGCTGATGCTCGCCCATGTACAAACAGAGCTGGAATGCGGGCGTGAGGTGGTCTTGTTAATCGACAGTCTCACGCGGCTGGGAAGAGCGTTCAATAACAGGACCCGGCGGCGAGGCGCATCGCGCCGCCACACTATGAGCGGCGGACTGGAAGCCGGCATAATGGAAGTGCCGCGTCGTCTGTTCGGACTGGCACGTAATATTGAAAACGGAGGCTCGGTCACTATCGTCGCCACGTGTCTGATTAACACCGGCTCTCGAATGGACCAGCTGATATTCGAAGAGTTCAAGGGAACGGGCAACAGCGAGCTCGTCCTCGACCGGTCCTTGGCCGAGGCGAGAATCTTCCCTGCTATCAACATTCCGGCCAGCGGTACACGAAAAGAAGCCAAACTCTACAGCCAGGACCATAGCGGCGGTTTGGCCACGCTCCGGCGCGTTTTGTCAAACTATAAGCCCCGAGAGGCCATGGACTCTCTATTCAAATTACTCGAGAAGTACCCTACAAACGAGGAGTTTCTGGAGAGTATGTGTAATGGAAGTTGACCGCCGGTGAACGCAGCCTTACCTATAGGGTCGTTGCTGAATGAGACACTGATTCAGGTGGTAATAGCAGACTCAGATGAGTTATGCAAAATTGAGGTTAGGCATATATTATTTAAGAAAATAAGGTTTTCAATTTTCTTGAATAATCAGCTAACTGTCTATTACACAACAACGTATTGTTTGAAAAGAAAAAATTAAAAGACAATTTTTTCTTTCCAAAGTATGCCTAACCTCGATTTTGCAGAACCCTTCAGACCCAGTGAAAAGGAGAAAAAATAGATGAACAGGAATTGGCATAGTCTGACGCCAGAAGTCAGAAATCAGAAGCCAGAAGTCAGAAGTCAGAGGTCAGAAGTCCGAAATCAGAGGTCAGATTCTGTCCTCTGTCCTTTGTCTTCTGTTCTCTGTCTTCTGTTCTCTGTTATGGTCCACACCTGCCCCGCCCTGGCGGCATTCCGGGCCGCCATTGTCTTTCGTAACGTAACGCCTGCTCCTCTGCTGCCTGTCTCAGGTGGTGTTGGGCCGTCCAGCCCTGTTGACCGGAAGATTGGAGAATTAACGGTGCGTGCGCTTGTTCTTGAAAAAGACAACACCCGAGTTGCAATTTGCAGCACCGATTTTCTCGGATTTCCCGGCGTGCTTTGCAGCAAAGTTCGTCAAAAGGTATCAGGTATTCCTCCGGAGAATATCCTCATCGGTGCCACCCACAACCACAGCGGGCCGGACTGCTATGGCTTTCCGAACGAGAACGGCCAAACCGCTGCTGACATTGAATACCTCGATAGTGTCTGCACGAAATTGGCTGATGCGATTAACCAGGCTGTCCGCCGGTTACAGCCTTCACACATCAGAATCGCAACCGGCAGGGCACGGGGCAAGATAGCATACAATTACTACGCGGAGAACCTGTATGACCCTCGATGCCATGTCATTCAAGTCCTTAATATTGAAGATAGGCCTTTGGCTACTCTTGTGAACTATGCCTGTCATCCCGAGGTAATCGGGCCGGACCAGGGAATCCTCTGCCCCGATTTTGTTGGGCCACTCTATGACCGCATCCGCAAGCAGGGCGGAGGTATTGGTGTCTTTATGAACAGTGCCATAGGAGGCATGGTTACCGCCGACTGCCGGGGTCCTGATGGCAAAGACATCCGGACATGGCAAGAGTGCATCCGTATCGGCCATCTTCTCGCAGATGAGTCTCTCCGTATTGTTGCCGATGCGCCGGTCATGAAAAATCCCACGCTGTTTTGCGGCAGCACGACTGTAGAATTTCCGGTTGAAAATCAAATCCTGCTCTCCATTATAAAGCTGTCCCCTTTAGGTTTTGAGCTAAACGAAAGAGGTACCATAGCTGCGCAGGTCAACGTCGTGAACCTCGCCGATGCTCAGATACTTACGATTCCCGGCGAAGCCCTGCCGAACATTGGCTATTATTTGAAGCGCAAAATGCA
>Ga0315550_1001442_pt1 | contig 14629 bp, 13 predicted proteins | sample SalMarSW160190MG_2_FD_203100 | JGI IMG/M metagenome (GOLD analysis project Ga0315550, IMG submission 203100) | Salt marsh sediment microbial communities from the Plum Island Ecosystem LTER, Massachusetts, United States - Salt Marsh Sediment SW1601-90 ... | reverse complement strand
CTTAAAATCATATTTTCAAATCGAATCCCAGGTCGATGTGGTAGTCCTCCACCAGCGGGAACGCCAGCACCTCGTAGCCGCTGCGCGCCGCGATCTCGTCGAGCACCGCCTGCAGGCGCGCGGCGTCCGGCGCCTGCGCCACGAACCACAAATTCAGCCGGTGCTCACGCTCGTAGTTGTGATTGACTTCGGTGTAATCGCTCACGAGCTGCGCCACCGGCTCGAGCTCTTCCGGCGGCACCGCCATCGCCGCCAGCGTGCTCGCGCCCACGGTGTTGGGCCGCACCACCGCGCCGACACGGCTCACGGCGCCGGCGTGTTTCAGTTTGTGCAGGCGCGCAATCACCTCGTCTTCGGTCACTCCCAGCTCGCGCGCGATGTCGGCGTACGGCGCGGGCGTGAGCGGGAACTCGTGCTGGAAGTCGTTGAGCAGGCGCCGGTCGAATTCGGTGGTCATCGTGTCTTTCTCCATGGTTTCACCAGCCGAGCTTGTACGCCCGCGGCGTGAAGAAGATCCCGCTCGGGTGGCGCGACGCGAACTGCGCCAGCGGTCGCAGGGTTTCGGTGTCGTACACCACGACTTTGTCGCTGTCGCGCGCCGAGAGCCAGGCGTTCTCGCCGCGCGGCGTGAACTCCATGAACATCACCCCCTTGCCGGGCTTGAGCTCGTGCACGACGCGGCGCGTGACGACGTCGATCACCTGCACCGTGTCGTTGTCGGGAAACGCGAAGTTCACCCACACGTAACGGCTGTAGGGCTGGCCGACGACGAACACCGGCTGGCCGTGCACCGGGATGGCGCCGGCCTGGCGCCAGCCGTCGGTATCGATCACCAGCACCTCGTGGTGCCCGACCGCCGGCACGAAGGCGTAACGGCCGTAGAACCCCCAGCCTTCGAGGTGCGGCATCTTGTAGACCGGCAGGCGCTGCGCGCCCTTGCCGTAGCCGTCGAGGATGCGTTTCACGCCCCGCTCCGGGTGCCACAGATCGAGCAGTGCCAGTCCGTCCTCGCCGAACAGCCCGGCGACGTAGTAGCGCCCGTCGGGCGTGATCAGCCCGTCGTAGGGCTGCCGGCCGACACCAGTGAACTTGTGCACCACCGGATGCGCCGGGTCCTGCGCGTCGAGCATCCAGATCTCGCCGGCGTCGTAGAGCGAGTACACGAAGCGTCCGCCGGGCGCGGCGATCAGCCCCACCACCTTGGAGGGCTTGCCGTCGGCGCCGATCGCCGGGATGTCGGCGACCTGCTCCAGCGTGTCGCTGCGAAACAGCTTCACGCCGCCCGGCGTGTAGTTGGCGGCGGCGATGGTCCGGCCGTCCTGGGAGATGGCCCCGCCGATGCTGTTGCCCGACTGCAGCACGCGCTTGACGACCCGCCGTTGCAGGATGTCCACCTTGGTCAGGCCGCCGTCGCGCCCGAACACGTAGGCGTAGCGCTCGTCGCGCGAGTACACCACGGTCGCGTGCGAAAGATCGCCGAGCCCGGCGACCTGTCCGAGCACTGTGCGCGTGGTCGTGTCGACCACCTGCAGCGTGCCGCTGGCGCGTTCGACGACGACCCCGAGGTCGCCGGTGCCGCGCGGCGGCGACGTGGCGCAGGCGGCCAGAAACGCACAGACGAGGCCGAGAGAAAGGACGCGGAGGAATGAAGATCGTTCAGTGGACATCGGTCTTACCCTGTAGCAGCACCTGCACCAGCCAGTCCGCCTCGGATCGGCTCAGGAATGGCTTCCACGGCGGCATCGGCGTTCCCGGCCGGCCGTCCAGGATCACCTGGCGCAGCATCTCCGGCGATTTTCCGGCCAGCGCCTGCTTCGTCAGTGCCGGCCCGAGGCCGCCCTGGCGCGTCAGGCCGTGGCACGAGCCGCAATCCTGGTCCAGCAGGCTCATCAATTGATCCCGGCGCGCGGCGGGGATATCGGGGGAGGCGGCGGATGCGGGAACGCACCACAGCGCCGCCAGCGTTGCGAGAATCATGCCGGTTATACGCGTGGGCCTGCGCATGCCAAGCTGCTCTCCCGGAAAACGGGGCGGGATGTCTCCCGCCCCCTGTTGCCCTACATCTAATATATGTCGTGCTGCGTGTTGTACACGTTGAACTTGCCGGTCGGGGTGATCAGGCGCTTGTCCTTGATCACGGCCTTGAGCTTCAGGGTCTTGTCGTCGACGATGACGATCGCCGATTGCTCCTCCTTCTTGTTCCACACCGAGAACCAGACCTCGTCGCCTTTCTTGTTGAACTCCGGTTGCACCACGCGGCGCGCGCCTTCCTTGATGCCGGACCATTCGGCGATAGGCAGCACGGTGTAGCCCTTCTCGATATGGTTGATGTCAAATACCGCCACGCTCTGACTGATCTTGGGATCAGGGTTGAGCGCGGTGTCCACGTACAGATGCTTCGAGCCCGGATGGTTCTTGATGAACAGCGATCCCCCGCCCTGGCCCTTGAGCATGCGCACCACCTTCCAGGCGTACTGCTTGTGCTTCACTGGATCGGTGCCGATCACCGCGATCTGGTCGTCGCCCAGGTCGCCGGTGGCCCATACCGGGCCGTATTTAGGATCGATGAAATTCGCGCCGCGTCCCGGGTGCGGGATCTTGCCGACGTCGACCAGCGCCGCCAGCGTATCGGTCTTGGAATCGACCACGGCGATCTTGTTGGAATTGTTTGCCGCCGCCAGGAAGTAGCGGTGCGTGCGGTCCCAGCCGCCGTCGTGCAGGAAACGCGCGGCGTTGATCTCCGTGACGCGCAGGTCATTCAGGTTCTGATAGTTGACCATGTAGACTTTGCCGGTTTCCTTGACGTTGACGATGAACTCCGGATGCTGGTGCGAGGCCACGATCGCGGCCACGCGCGGTTCCGGATGATACTCCTGGGTGTCGACCGTCATGCCGCGCGTCGAGACCACCCTGAGCGGCTCGAGCGTGTCGCCCTTCATGATCACGAACTGCGGCGGCCAGTAGTCCCCGGCGATGGCGTACTTGTCCTCCCAGCCCTTGTACTTGGAGGTGTCGACCGATCGCGCCTCGAGTCCGGTCTTGATCTCGGCCACGGTCTGCGGCGGATTCATCCACAAGTCGACCAGGTTGACCTTGGCGTCGCGCCCGATGACGTACAGGTAGCGGCCCGACGCCGACAGGCGCGAGATATGCACCGCATAGCCGGTGGGGATGACGGTCACGATCTTCTTCGAGTCGCCGTCGATCAATGCCACCTGTCCCGCTTCACGCAAGGTTACCGAGAACAGATTCTGGACGTTGAGCGTGTTCATTTTCCTGGTCGGCCGCTTCGAAGGCGGCACCAGAACTTTCCAGGTCGCCTTCATTTCCTGCAGCCCGAACTCCGGCGGCACCGGCGGCGGCTGTTGCAGGAAGCGCGCCATGATATCCACCTGTTGCGCGGTCAGCTGGCCCGAGGTGCCCCAATTCGGCATGCCCGCGGGCGAGCCGTAGTTGATGAACACCTTGAGGTAATCGGTGCCCTTCTTGAGCGTGATGTCGGGCGTGAGCGGCTTGCCGGTGGCGCCCTTGCGCAACACGCCGTGACAGCCGGCGCAGCGCTGGAAGTAAATCTCCTTCGCGATGCCGAACTCCTCCTTCGTCATCGGCGGCGCTTTCGGCCCGACCGTCTCCTGGGCCTCGTGCGGCTTGATCGGCACCGGTGCGCCCTTGTATTCCATTTCCGTCTCGGGCGTGCCCGGATGTCCGGATGGCTTGGCCTCCTCCGCCCGTACTACCGTGTTGGCCAGAATGAGCGCGGTCGCCACGACCAGTCCGGCGGCCAGTGCTGTGTGTTTATGCTTCATGTCGCGTTCCTCCCGCGTAAGAGTTGAAAATCGATAATGTGCAAACAATGTAAGATCACGACGCGTCTCGCTCCTTGATATGAGTCAAGAACACCCGTACTTGATGTAGGTCAATAGGAAATCGATTTAGCCAATTAGACCGGCCGAATCCGCGCCAGTGGCCTTGAGAATCACGGATCCCGCTGGCGCGCGCAGCCGTCGCAGTCCGCGCCGCCGGCGTCAGCGATGCCCGAAGGACCGATGTGTACCTCCATCTTGCGCACCGCCGCCAGCGCGCGCGGGGCGCGCTCGCGGCGCCGGCGCCGGTCGACCATCGGCGGGCATTTGCTGTCGTTCCAGTACGTCACCTGGCAGTCGAGACAGTAGTGGCATTCGTTGGCGTTGATCTCGCCGTTCTTGCGTATCGCCTGCACCTCGCATTCGACGGCGCAGACCTGGCAGGGGCGGCCACATTCCCGGTGCCGGCGCAGCCAGTCGAAAATGCGGAATTTCCCCGGGATGGTGAGCGCGGCGCCCAGCGGGCACATGTACTTGCAGAAAAACTTGCGGTTGAAGGCGGAGACGAGGATCAGCCCGCCGGCGAACAGCACGTAACCCCATTCGCGCTGGAAACGCATGGTGATGGCGGTCTTGAACGGCTCGATCTCGGCCAGCCGCTCGGCCTGCGCCAGCGACTGCAGGGAGATACCGAACAATCCCAGCAGGATGATGTACTTCACCGCCCACAGCCGTTCGTGCACCATCTCGGGGAACTCGAACTGCCGCACGCCGAACTTGCGCGCGAGCTGCTGCGTCAGCTCCTGCAGCGCGCCGAACGGGCACAGCCAGCCGCAATACACGCCGCGCCCCCAGAGCAACAGCGTCACCGCGACGAACGCCCACAGGATGAACATCATCGGATCGATGAGAAAACTCTCCCACTGGAAATCGTGCACCATGGCGTGCGCGAAGGTCAGCACGTTGACCACGGACAGCTGCGCCAGCGAATACCAGCCGATGAAAAATATCGTGAACAGCAGATAACCGTCGCGTACCCAGGTCAGCAACCGCGGGCGTTTCGCGAGCCAGTCCTGGAACACCAGTACCGTCATCAGGAACACGAGGGCGGCGATCAGTATGGCGATCCGGATCGTGCGCTGGCGCCACACCGCCTTCCAGATGGGTTCATCCGGCGCCAACAGGGGCATGCGCTTCTTTGCCCTGGGCGGGGAGGCGCGTTGCCCTGGCGTTGCCGTCGCGGCGGGCGCGGACGCCGGCGCGGCCTGCTTCACGGCGGCAACGACCGGCGCGTCCGGTTTTTCCGGTGCCGGCGGCGGTTTCAGTCCGCGCGACTCGGCGACCTGGCGCAGGCTGCGATTGAGCGTGGCGTTTTCCACCATGACGGTGATGGTGGCGCCGGAGATGGTGTCGATGACCGTATCACCCTCGACGCCGGCGCCGATCACGATGTGATCGAAAACCGACTTGCCGCGATACTGGCTGACGAATTGATGCAAGCGTTCTTCGGAGACACCGACCAGCAGGATCGGCTCCTGGTGCTCGACGATGCGGATGCCGACGATGCGGCCGTCGACGTCGAATCCTACGAGGGTGTTGATCGGATGCCCGGAATACGCCGGAATGCGGATGATGTCCGTCGTGAGATAGGCGTAGCCGAGCAGGCGCTGACCCTGGTAGACGGCGGCCGCCGGCGGATCACCCTCGATTTCACCGAAACGGTCCGCCTGCGGAAAGAACTCCCTCACCTGCGGGTACAGCTCGTCGATGGTCTGGCCGTGGGCGGGGACCGCCATGCCCAGCAACAGGCACAGCACGAACAGGCGGAAGGCGGCTGCCGGAAATGTCACGCGATATTCACGGATGCGGTTCAGGGGGCGTATCCAGAAAATGTCGTGAGTATGCTGATATAAGGAGATTACAGGAGCCTTGACCTCAGTCAATCACCGGGTGCCATCCGGCGGTAGAATCCCGCCATATTAGGACCGATCGACAGGCGCAAGCACGTGGAAATCGTTTATTTCACTCTGGTGGGGATCGGGCTTTATTTCCTCTCCGACTGGATACTGGATCGCATCGAAACCGTCCGCGGGCGGCGGCTGGAAAACCGCTCGCTCGTCTTTTTCGTCATCATCCTGGTGCTGGCGCTGATCAGCTTCCAGATCATCGGCCATTTCATGCGGCCCTGAGCCGGCGGCGAGACAAAAGGGTGAGAGCCCGCGCTCTCACCCGTGATACTTCCTCTGCCGGGCCCCGACTAGAAGCGGATATGCGTCGAGGCGTTCAGGCTCGCGCGTGCGCCGCGCCAGTTGTCGAGGTGATACTTGGTGAACGGCAGTTCGGTCAGCTCGAAGAACCGCGGCCAGCCGATGCGCTCGACCCACTCGCCCATGCGCTCCCAGTCGTGCGCATCCTCCTTGTACACGCGCAGGATCTTCTTCACGATGGCGGCGACCTCGGGCCAGCGCGGCGGATTGTTCGGGATGCCCGCGGCCACGAGCTTGTGGAACATGGGCTTGGTGCGCGCATTCGAGTTCTTGCCGCCGACCCAGACGGCGAACTTGGAATGCTCCGGGTCGTTGATCTGCATCGGCGGGCAGGGCGGGAAGCAGGCGCCGCAACAGATGCATTTCTTCTCGTCGACCTCCAGCGAGGGTCGGCCGTTGACCATGGCCGGGCGGATCGCCGCCACCGGGCAGCGCGCCACGACCGAGGGACGCTCGCAGACGTTGGCCACGAGGTCGTGATTGATCTTCGGCGGCTTGGTGTGCTGGATGTTGATGGCGATATCGCCCTGGCCGCCGCAGTTGATCTGGCAGCAGGACGTCGTGATGCGCACGCGGTTCGGCATTTCCTCGTGGATGAACTCCTGGTGCAGCTCGTCCATCAGCGACTTGACCGCGCCCGAGGCGTCGGAGGCCGGAATATCGCAGTGCAGCCAGCCCTGGGTGTGCGAGATCATGGACACGGAGTTGCCCGTGCCGCCGACCGGGAAACCTTCCTGCTGGAGTTTTTCCACCAGCGATTTTACCTTCTTTTCATCCGCCACCATGAACTCGATGTTGGAGCGTATGGTGAAGCGCACGTGGCCTTCGGCGTAGCGGTCGGCGATATCGCACAGCTTGCGAATGGTGTGCACGTCCATCTGCCGCTGGGTGCCGGCGCGCACGGTCCAGACCTGTTCGCCGGTCCGCGACACGTGATGCAGGACGCCCGGGCGCGGACGGTCGTGCCAGGCCCACTGGCCGTAATTGCGCCGCAGGACCGGATGCATGTACTGGAAATGGTCCGGCACGCCGGACTCGATGGGCATACGCTGTTCAGTCGTCATGGTTACCTCCGATGAATTCGTTATTTAACAATCGGCACATGGGGGCTTCTGTCAGCCGCCGGACGCTTTCTTGAGGGCCTGCAGGCGCGCCACTTCCTCGTCCCAGCCGTCCATGCGAACGAAGGGATTGGTGCGCGGATGGTTGATCATGTTCGGGTCCACCTCGCGGCCGATGCCCTCGAGGAAGTTGTTGAGGCCGATGCGCTCGATCATCTCGCCGCAGCGCTCGTGCTCCAGGCCGTTCTCGGCCCAGAACTCGATGGTGCTCCTGGCGAGCTCGACGAGCTGCTCGAAATCCTCGTCGGTGTCGAGCTTCATGAACGGCACGATCACGGTGCCCATGAGATCGCCGATCTTGAGCGTGCGCTTGCCGCCCATGAGGACGGTGACACCGCGGTCCTTGCCCGGCGACAGCGCCTTGGTCATGACGTTGATGCAGTGCATGCATTTGACGCAGTTGCGGTTGTCGATCTCGAACGTGTCGTCACTCTTGAGCCTGATGGCCTTGGTCGGACAGCGCGTGACGACGTTATCGATCACGTACTCGCGCCCCCTCGCCTTCACGAAGTTCCTGACCTCCTTCTGATCCACCTGGATGTCGTCGCGCCAGGTGCCGATGACGGCCATGTCGGAGCGCTGAATGGAATTCATGCAGTCGTTGCCGCAACCGGAGAACTTGAACTTGAACTTGTACGGCAACGCGGGACGATGCAGGTCGTCGGTGAAGGTGTTCATCACCGTGCGGTGCGCGCGCCCCTCGTCGAAGCAGGAATGCTCGCAACGCGCGTGTCCCACGCAGGACATGGAGGTGCGCACCGACGGGCCCGCGCCGCCCATGTCGAAGCCGAGCTCGTTGATCTCGTCGAAGGCCTTCTGGATGTTCTCGGTGCTGCAGCCCTGGAACATGATGTCGCCGCTCTGGCCGTGCAGCGCGATGAGCCCCGAGCCGTGCTTCTCCCACAGGTCGCAGAATTTGCGCAGGGTGCCGGTGTCGTAGTGCATGCCGGGCGGCGGCATGATGCGCAGCGTGTGGAACTCCGCGGACAGGGGGAACTTCTCGGCGATCTCGGAGAAACGCGGAATCACGCCGCCGCCGTAACCGATGACGCTGGCGGTGCCGCCCTTCCAGTATCCCTTGCGCGTCTGGTACGAGTACTCGAGCTGGCCGAGCAAGTCCCCCATCATTTCCTTGTCTTTCGCCAGGCGTTTCAGGCCGGTGACGAAGCTCGGCCACGGGCCGCTTTCGAGTTGATCCAGCATGGGAGTGGCGTGCGTCTTTTTGCTCATGTGTGCGTTCTCCACCGGTCAGGAATGATTTCAGGTAACGGGGTCCGGCATCCGGAGGCTGTGCCATGCGAGCATCGGCGACAGACTCCGGACCGTCCCGTTTTTCAGCGCCATCATGATTAGGAATCGATGCGCGCATGTGATTGACCTGGGTCAAGCGACACCCATTGCGCGCCGCATTGCGCCATCATGGATAGTTGGCGGTTATCCCTGTCGGGGGAGATCGGAACGAATAAGAATTAAGAAATGCTTAATGACGAGCGGAACGGTCCTGAACCGACGGGTGCCGGGAAAGCTCCGGCCGTTGCATTTTTCTCAGGCCCGGCGCCCTGACGCGCGATGTCATTTCATTTCGTTCGCGCCATGTTGATCACGCCGCGTCCCGCACGAGTCTCGCCGGGCGCATGGCGCCGTAGCAAATGTACAGGAACAGAAAACCGCCGGCGATGGCGATCAGGCCGCCCAGGCCCATGAGCCCCATTCCGGTGACGCGACCGATCGTGTCGAGCCCCTGTTCCGCGCCCGCGACCTTGCGTTGCACGCCGTATCCGCCCGAAATCACCAGGCCCGTCACGTGCAGCAGCTGGCCGCCGCCGTAAAGCCAGGGTTGCAGGCGCGCGAGCTTCAGATTCGGCAGGCGGTAACCGAACTGCGGAAACAGATGATAGGTGAGACCCATGAAGGCCAGCGTCACGCCGACGATATTGCCGTGATAATGCGCCGGAATCGTGACGTTGGTGCCGCTGATCAGGAACCCGATCACGCCGCCGGCGCCGAACAGGACCATCGAGGCGATCAGCGCCGCGCGCAGCGGTTGCGCCTCGCCACGCGCCTTTTCCGCGCCCCACAGGCCGTGCAGCAACGCGAGGCTCAGCGGCAACGCCGCCAGGCTGCCGCCGTAACGCATGAGCCAGGTGAACAGCCGGTGGTGCTCGACCGACGTCACCGGATAGGAATAGTAAATCACCGGCGTGAAGAACACCGCGACCAGGCCGAAGCCGAAAAAGATCAGCGCCACCCGCGGACTGAGCGACAGGCGTATGCCCGAGGCCGAGGCGAGCCACAGCCACGCCACCAGCATGAGCAGCGTGTAGGTAAATTGCAGCACGTGGCCGCCGCCCCAGAACAGCAGCTCATAATAGGGCTTGCCGTGCAGGATCTCCGGCATCGCCAGAAACGTCCAGCCGAAAGCGATGAGCGCGAGCATGGCGGAGACCGCGGCCGTGTTGAGCCCGAAGCGCAGCGCCGCCGCGCCTTCCATCCACTGGCCCACCGGCGGGATCGCCCCCATCGCGCGCAGGGTGAGCAGGCCGAATCCACCGGCGAACAGCAGCAGGCCGGCGAAGAACAGCGGGTGCTGCAGCACCGGGATGTAATTGCTCATGAGCGGCTGCCCGGCGCCGAAGAAAGGCGCCACCGTGATCACCAGCGCCCCGGCGGCGGCGAGCAGCAGCGCCAGCCGGCCGATGGCCAGAAACCGCAATGTGGAATTCAGGCTCCACAACGCGCCGCCGAATGCCAGGAACCACACCAGCACCGAGAGATCCACGTGCACCACCAGCGCGGTGCGAAAAAAATTCACCCAGGGAAAGACGTTCTCCACATACGGCGTGCGCGATGCTACTAGCAGCAGCGCGAAAATCCCGGAGCCGAGGAGCGACAACAATCCCAGCATCAGCCAGCCGACGGCGAGCTCGCGGCGGCCATCGGCCGGGACGGGAAGGGAAAAATCGGATGAGCTCATGGCAGTTGCTTGAGACCTCGCGGCTCCACCATCGGTCATTCAAACACGAACCCGCCGGCGTTCGCATCGAACTCCACCACGAACACCTGTGCCGGCGCCAGCGTCACCTCGGCTTCGCGCGTGTAGTTGAAATCCGGCACGCGCACGCTGTCCTTTAACCGGGCGCGCAGATGATGCCGTCCCGCCGGGACGGCGAAACGCCGATAGACCGTGGAAACCCCGTCGCGCGCCAGCCCGGAGGGCGGCAGCTCCGCCCGGTAAAGCAGTTTGCCATCCAGGTCGAGCTCGAACAATACCGGCGAGCGTTCGCGCCCGCACTGGACCGCCATGCGCATGTTGGGCGGGAGCTGTGCCAGTTCTTCCGCGGTGCGCGTGTGGCATGCCTCCTTCGGCTGGCCGGCATGACTGAAGCTCGCCTTGATCAGCGCCATGCCCGGCGGGAAATGCTGGTACGCCGGAGACGCTGAAAAATAGCCGATAAACGCGACGAACAAGCCGTAAAACACCGCCTGCCCGAGGAATCGCAAGAAGTTTTTCGCCATGACGAACTCCTAATTTTGAAAAATGGCCACGGAGTACACAGAGGGCACAGAGTAAAACCGTTTCTTTCTCTCTGTGTGCTCTGTGATCTCTGTGGCTGATCTATTAAATTTCATTTTGATATAGACCCTCAATCCAGCTGCCGGTGCAGCCGCGCGTCGTGCGTGCGGAAATGTTCCGTGAACCACTCCTTCAGCCGTTGCGCGAACTGATCCTCGCCGAAGCATTCGTCGTCTTCGTAATCGTCCATGATGTCGCGGATCTCGTCGAGCAGGCGTTCATGATCCGCCTTATGCTCGCCGTAATGTCCATAGTTCTTTATGCGCATGAGCTGCTCTTCGAGCGCGAAGTGCGCGGAAATGCGCGCGTAGATCTCGCCGAGAAAATCCATCACCGCGTCGTCGTCGCCGGGGCGCAACAAGCGCTCGTGGGCGTCGTTGACCAGGCCGATCAGCTCGCGGTGTTCGTGGTCGACCGCGGCGACGCCGACCGAAAATTTTTTATCCCACTCGATAAGCGGCATGGCTCATCTCCGGCGAATCGGGCGGCGGTGAAACCGGCGGCGTGGCCCCGCCCCGGCGATACGGGCCCAGGGCGCGCAGGCGCGCGCGGAATTCCCCCAGCTCATCTACCAGGCCGGCGGCGCCCGCGGGCCCGGCCCAGAAGGCGGCCACCCGCGCGCGCGGCACGCGCTTGCGCAAATACGGATCGCGCGCACCGGCCAGGCGCTGTTCCGTCCAGTCGACGCCGAAACGCTGATAACAGTCGCCCGCCGCGCAGCCCGCGAGCGCCACGCCGTCGGCCAGGCGGCGGCTGATGACGAAATCGATGAACGACGGCGGCAACGCGGCGACGCAGGGCAGGACCAGCGTCGCCACGCCGGTTTTTTCGAGCGCCGCCAGGTTCGGACCGGACCGGCAACCGTACATTATCACCCGGTCGGTCCCGGTCAGGGCCGCCGTGGCGGCCAGGGTCCGGTCGCGAATCGCGCGTAGCGTCAGCAACGGCATGTCGATCCCCGGGACCAGGTCGCGCACGCGCCGGAACGGCGTCGCCGTGGGACAGGCACCAACGCAGATCCCGCAGCCGGTGCACAGGCCGGGATCCACCTCGGCCTGGCTCGCGAACGGCAGCCCGTCGGTGCGCGGCCGCAGGATCACGGCGCTGTACGGGCAATCGGCGAAACAGCGGCCGCAGCCGTTGCAGTTCGCGAGATCCACCACCGCGGCCGGCGGCTCGCGCCGGCGCGGCAGCCACGGCAACAGCAGCAGCAACAGCGTGCCGCCGATAAACAGCCCCCAAACGGCGCCGTGCGACCAGATATCGATCAACGGATAGAGAGTGAGATAAAACCAGTCGGGCCGCACCACGTCGACCACGGTATCGAGATTCGCCGGCCCCTGACTGAGTGCCGGGTACGCGAGCGCCAGCACCACCAGGGCGAGCAGGGTCCCGATCGCGAGCGGCCGCGGCGGATTGGTGCGCGCGCCGCTGATGCGCTGGATATGAATCCACATCCCCAGGAGCAGCAGCAGCGGGATGCCGATATGCATGAACACCAGCAGCGAGAAGAAACGGTCGCTGACCGCCGCGCCGCCCAGAAAATTGCGCGCGATCGGCTCGCCGAATATCGGAAGCCAGTCGAGCCATTCCGTGGTCACCACCGCGATGTATTGCGCCAGGCGGTCCCACACCAGCCAGTAGCCGCCGATGCCGGAAGCGTACAGGAACCACAGCAGCAGCACGCCGGTGATCCAGGCATACCAGCGCACGCCGCGGTAACGGTCCAGCGTGAACTCGCGCGCCAGGTGCAGCAGCACGGTGACCACCATCGCGTCGGAGGCGTAGCGGTGCAGGCTGCGCGCCACGCCGCCCAGGTACCATTGACCGTGCGTGAGATACTCGACCGAACGATAGGCGCCGCCGAGGCTGGTCTCGAAAAAGACGTAGAGATAGACACCGCTGGCGACCACCACCCAGAAAAAGAAAAACGACAACGCCCCGAGGTGATAGAGGGGATTGATCTTCGGGCCGAAAGCCGTATCGAGGATGGCCTCGAAGCGTGAAAAGGCATGACGGCCCGCGCGTTGTAGGGTTTCGACCAAGACGCATCTCCGCAGATTCACCGCGCCCGTTGTCGCGGCGTGTTTAACTTAGCATTCCGCTGGGAGAAAGAGACATGACGGAGGTCAAGCGTGCGCCCGGCGGCGCAGGCGGCGCCATTCGCGGATCAGGAAAAAGCCCACGGTTCCAATGGACATCATCCCGATGATGATGCCGATGAAAATCGAGTAATCGAAACGGTACTGGCCCGAGGAGGGATCGTAGACGGTGCAGAACAGCCGGATCCGGCTGCTCAGGGCGGAGAGCAGCGAACCCGCGGACGGCCTGCCGAAAACCAGCTCCTTCAACGGTTCCACCAGCAGCGGCGGCTCGAAATTCGTGCCGTAGACCTGACGGTAAATCTTCCCGCGCGCGTCGATCACGGTGGCCTGGATCAGATGATCGAAGCCGTGCGGCGTGGGGTAATAAAGGAAACCGAGGTCCTTCGTGAGCCCCGCCATCGCCGCGGCATCGGCGCTCAGGAATTCCCAGCCGGGGATGTCGACGCCCTGATCGCGCTCGAACTGGCGCATCATCGTCGGTGTGTCGTGCGGCGTGTCGAATCCGATGGTGATCACCCTGAAGCTGTCCGTGCCCAGCGCGGCGCGCGCAGTGCGCACTACTTCGGCCAGATGCTGGGTCGTCAGCGGGCAGATGTGATAGCAGCTGGTGTAGACCAGGCTCACGACCAGCGGTTTGCCGCGAAAGCCGGTCAGCCGTACCTTGCGCCCGTCCGCGGCCGTCAACGTGTAGTCACCGACGCTTTTGCCGATCACGCCCTGGCTCACGGCCAGTGCCGTCTTCCGGTCGAAGCGGGAATCCGCCTTGGCTGGCTCTGCGTTTAGCGGCGGGTTGTGGCCGGTGGCCGGTGGCGGCGCGGCATGGGCCGCCGGCGCCACGAGGCATGCACCGGTCAGACAAAAAAGCAGGACGAACGATTTCATGCGCATGGAAGATTCCCGATCAAGGAATGACCGGGCAGGCTCGCGCCTGCCCGGCTTCCCCGCTCGCGGACCGGCCCAGTGGCCCGCGCATCTGTATGAAAACGGGGCAAATCCCGATTTCATACAGATGCGACCGCCCCGTTACAGGCCCCAACTGTTCCCGCCCGGGGCGCACGAGAACCGCGTGCGCCCGCTTGGCGGGGGAAAGGTTCACCGGATCTTTTCCTGTTTCCGCCTCGCCCCCTACCCCAGAGCAAGGAACCCAACGGGTAACGTCTCAGCTCAGTCCCCAGACCTGGGACAGGTATTTCCAGTTGATGAAGTAGTACAGGATGAACGCCGTCAGGAACACCAGCGCCAACACCAGCGTGCCGGGCACCGAGATACCGCCGATGCCGATCCCCTGCACTCCGGCCGCCACCGGCTCGGCGATCAACGGCACGGCGCTCTTCGTCACCGGGTCCTTGCGTTTGCCGAACAACACCGAGGCGACGACCTGCAGCACGAAGAGCCCGCCGCCCACGACCGAAAGAATACCGCTGATGGCCATCAGCCCCAGCATCAAATAGGCCACTTCCGGATACTGATACTGGAACAAGGCCTGGCTGAAGGAAATGTCCCAGTGGCGCCGCGGAACGCCGAGCGTGCCCGCGCCCATCATGAAGAGCGTGAACCCGGTCACGCCGAGGCCGAATAGATACGGCTGCCATTTGGCCAGCGACGGCAGGATGATCTCGCGCCGGAACAGCACCGGCACCAGCCAGTAGGTCAATGCCATGAAGGCCAGGGTCGTGCCGCCGACCACGGTCGCATGGAAATGGCCCGGCACGTACAGGGTGTTATGCACGATGATGTTCAATTGCTCGGTACCCATCAT
>Ga0315550_1001439_pt1 | contig 14648 bp, 12 predicted proteins | sample SalMarSW160190MG_2_FD_203100 | JGI IMG/M metagenome (GOLD analysis project Ga0315550, IMG submission 203100) | Salt marsh sediment microbial communities from the Plum Island Ecosystem LTER, Massachusetts, United States - Salt Marsh Sediment SW1601-90 ... | reverse complement strand
CGCCTTGAAGATGTATTACAGGGTAAAGTATGGGCGTATATGGATACGTCGCGGCGAAAGAGCAAACGGCAAAAGGATTTAGCCGATATTTTTCGCATCATAGAGAAGTATCCGAAGCTTGAAGAAACACTACCACAAACCCTTCGGGAAGAATTGGACAAATAATACGTCGGTATTATTTCAATTTCATAGCCACTGCCTTAATATGCCCTGGACTGGTTCCGCAGCAGCCGCCGATAATGCTCACACCGGTCGAATGTATTTTCTCAACCGCCGCTGCAAAATCCTCAGGCGATACCTTGTAAACCGCCTGGTCTTCGACTAATTCCGGCTTGCCCGCATTAGGCTCAGCATAAACTATCACATCGGCCGACAGCGCCTGCACCGCCGAAACAAACTTCTCCGCCAGCTCTATATACTCATCAAGTGACACTGTACCACAATTGAATCCTACTGCGTCAACATCCAACGAAACTATCTTTGCAACCGCCGTTTCGACGTCAACGCCCATCATGGTTTTGAAATCATCGCCGGCCCTGTCAAAAGACATCGACGCAAGCACCGGCACTGCCCCACCGACAGATTTCACCGCCTCGATTGCAATTGTCACCTCGTCGAGAGCAGTCATCGTTTCGATTATAAAACCGTCCACACCGCCATCCAAAAGCGCCTTTGCCTGCCGGGCAAAAGCTTCTTTCAAATCCTCCGGCTTCAGGCTTCCCAAAGGCTCCAAAAAATCTCCGCTCGGCCCAATATCACCCAATACATACTTTTCCTGGCCACCTGCCTTTCGTGCTATCCGGGCGCCTGCACTATTTATTTTAGCAGCCTCCTCTGCCAACCTATGCCGTCCCAAAGCATATTTATTGGCCCCGAATGTATTGGTAAGAACCGCATCACTGCCCGCCTCGAAGTAGCTGCGGTGAATATCAAAAACAACATCAGGCGACTCGACATTTAGATAATCATTACACTTGCCCACTTCAATCCCGCGAGCAATCAACTGGGTTCCCATCGCGCCGTCCAACAAAAATATCCCCCCACTTATTCTCTCTTTCAGACTCATTCTGGACATAAACAAGCTCCTTCATTCTCATTTACTGCTGTTGTTCAATCCACTTTCCTCCCTCGTTTACCAAAACATGCTCAAATCCTCGCGGCTCAGGACGATTGAAAAAGAAATTCTGCATCCCCTCAGTGATTTCCTTCGGTTTTATAGACATAAGGTGAAGATTAATATTGAGTGAATCTTCGTCGCTGTTCTGCCTGTATGCGATAATATTTATCAAGGCAGGCACAAAAAATCCATCAGATACCTCTTTGTAACCCTCTAATTCCGTATAAGCCACAGCTTGACCATTCGAATCGAAGTACTCAATCTTCCTTACCAGATAATCACGGCTGTAGATGTATATCTTCTTGGTTACTACCCCCGTGCTTTCTTGCCCGCCGCCCCGACTCGCGTCGGGAGACGCGGGGGCTTGCGAAAGCAAGAACGCGGGCTCTCGTCTTGTAAGCACATCAAAAGCGCCTTCATTTGACAAAGACCAATTCTCCTCCGCTTTTATTTCCACAACCCCAATAGCTTCTAAGACAGTTCTGGGATTTATCGTAAGCCCTTCGGAAGAAACCTGTTCAGACCATTGGCCCCACCAGTAAGTGCTGATTTCATTCGGCTTTAATGCAAGCCAAAACTCACGTTCATTCGAGCCGAGAACTACCGCCTTGGGGACAAGAGTCGCATCACCCTGCAGGTAAATTTCAACAGGCGGTTTCATCAAAACTCGAACCGTAAGTGGTTCCTTGTTAGGCTTCTTCTTTTCTGCATCATAATACTGCAACAGGCACCGGCCCTTAGCCAGCAGTGGCACCGCTTTTTGTGAGCGTGCTTTCAGAACAGACAACGCCTCGGCTACAGATTCTTTGCCCGGAACGACCTCCATCGGCGCCTGAATCTCGGGCGCACAGCCGGCAAAAAGCAGTATTACTACAACAATGAATGGAATAAATTTTCTTGGCATCTTAGCAAACTCCGAATCCGCTTTCTCGACCACTCATCCCGACACTTAGGGGAAGATTTTATTAATTGTCATTCCTGCGAAACTTGTCCTCGACTCCGCTCGGGGAGCAGGAATCCATTTTCGCAATACGCAATACGAGATACGCAATACGCACTTACAAATCCGCCTGTAATATTTGACCTATCTGTGATGATAACTGCTCGATTTGCTCCTCATCGAGATGTGGATTTATCACCTCAATAATCTGTTTCTCGCCTACTATCCTCAAACGCCAGATTTCTTTGGCGTCTTCGACTCTGGTCGCATCGTATTTCAGCCGCCTTTTCCGCATTAGAATTAAAGCCAAAACAAACCGAAAATTTACCTTCTCCTGCTCAGTCTCTTTGCCCAACCGTTCAAAAAAGGCCAGCAGCATCTCATCATCAACGAATATCTGCTTTTTCTGGCTGGGGTGTGGCAGTCTTGTTTTCCAGTAACAAAACACATTCGGCTTTTCTTCCTCCCAGTAATCTGCGCAAAAATCCCGCCTTTGCAGTCCTTCGCCGGTTTCTACAAGAGCACCAAAATATTCTTCTCCGTATTCAATTTTTCTACCGGTGCCGTAGCATTGCCCTAATGGCTTATTAATTTCCCATTCATCCATTCTTTTCCCTGCTATTTAGAGCTCACGGGCTTGATAGTCGATATACCGTTTTTTCATCCATCTCACAACAAGCAGGTCCACAAAGGCCCGCAACGCTCGATTCCACACGCCATATTTGGCCTTGCCGGCATTACGCAGATGGTGCGAAACCGGAACCTCCACAACTTTGAAGCCCCTCATCTTCAGGAGGGTGGGCATGAAACGATGCATCCCCTCATAGAGTGTCAAGCCCTCAAGACATTTCCTCTTATAAACCTTCAGCGAGCAGGCAGAGTCGTGAATCGATTCGCCGGAGAGTTTATTCCGCACACTATTAGCGATACGGGTGGATACCCGCCGCAGCCAGGGGTCTGCCCGCTTAACACGCCAGCCGGTTACCGCATCACACCCATTAAGCATTTCGATTAAGCGAGGAATTTCCACCGGATCGTTTTGAAGGTCGGCATCCAGCGTGGCGATGACTGCCCCACAAGCAGCCTTAAAGCCCGCAGACATGGCACAAGTTTGCCCGTAATGGCGGTCGAGAGCAATTATTCGAAGCCACAACTTCGACCGTTTCTGTTCCTGCAAAAGCTCAAGGGTCTTATCTGTGCTGCCGTCATCGACCATCACAACCTCGAAAGAGCGCCCTAAGGGCTCGAATACCTCTTTGATCCGTTCCAGTATCGCAGTAATGTTCTGCTCTTCGTTATAAGCGGGAACAACCACCGAAATCTCAACGGCCTGCTCTCCTGCCATAGCTATCTCCAAGGCTTCTGCAAAATTGCAGGTTAGGCATACTTTGGAAAGAAAAAAACGTTTTTTGTTTTTTTCTTTCCAAACAGTAAGCTCTTGCACAATGAACAGTTGCAGGATTATTTAAGAAAATCAAAAAAACAATTTTCTTAAATAATATATGCCTAACCTGCAATTTTGCACAACACATTGCTATCTCCATAAGCAGCACACATTACGCTATTGAATCGGCCCAGATTCCTCCGGACGCGGCAATCCCTGCGATGGGCGCTTGGCATAAATAAAGTACAGATTCCGCAGATAAATAAAGACCCCAGTTCCCTGGCCGACAATAAAAACCGGGTCCATGCGGTGAACAGCATAGCTAAAAAGCATTATCCCACCTGCAAGACTAAGCCACCAAAACCCTACCGGTATTACTGATTTCTTTTTCTTTTCAGAAACAATCCATTGTAACAGGAAGCGGCTGAAAAACATCCCCTGGGCCATAAATCCAAACGCCAACCACAAATTCTTTACGTTTAACCAGTCAGGCGGCTCAGGAGAAAAACTGGCATACTCACTCACCGGCCCAACTGAATCACCGTGGTGCAATAGATAAATGTCGAAGGCTATATCGTCTTTACCAGGCAATGGTATGGAAACGTCCCGAAAATTCGGATGGTGCAGAACAATATGCTCCGTAACTTCACGGGCGGCATCGAGATGTTTGCCTCGCGAAAGAACAAACGTATCGGGATGTTTCTCAACAAAACTGCGTAATTGCTCTACCTCGTTTTCCCGGGGAATCGTGCGGTCCAGATGATATATCAATGTGTCATCCTGGCCGTTGAAATAAACCAGCGGCGATTCGCCAACAACCTCTGCTATGCTCCGACCAAAATCTGCAGATGAAATCCGAGTTTCACTGGGCAGAAAAATCCCAAAAAGCACGTGACCAAAAATGGCTGTACCGAAAAACAATGACACGAGCGCCGGCCATCCTTTGCCCTTATAGATGAAATAGCCGGCTACAATCCCCCCTATGCCCAAGCTCAGGCCAGAGACAGTAATTGCAGCATATCGCTGCATCTCGTCGTCGAAGAAACAGTAAGCCAAAACGGCCACTCCGGCCAAAACAAAAATCGCTGCTTGCGATATACCGAGTGCACCACGCCGGATTTTCCCTTTCTCACCTTGGTACGCCGAAATCTCATCGGTCAGGATTTCCCACGCTTTCGCTGCTAATATCGTCATAAACGGCAACGCCGGAAGAAGGTAATCGGCTTTCTTTTTACTGACCAGCGACAAGGCTGCTATAGCCAGAAAAACGGTCAACGCTAACCAAAGCAGTTTACGTCTCTCGGGCTTGGACTGAGGCCAAAACGGAACCGTCAATGCCACCGGAACCAGAGCAGACCAGGGAAAGCTCAGCACAAAAAGCTGCCCAAGGTAATAGAATATCCCATGATTGGCTCGGTGATACGCCGACGTAACATTTTCGCTAATCTCGCCTGCCCAACCCGTTTGCACAGTTTCCCAGCCTAACCTGTTGACAAGCAGTGCCACCCACGATAGCGCCAACAACGAAAAGATGAACACCCCCAGCAAGTGCCACTTCAGACGAGCTCGGCGTTCCGGGTAAGCCAGAAGACCGTACAACATTGGGGGCATCACGAATATAAACACCGCAATCCACTTGGCCAAAAAGCCCATTGCTATGGCAGCCCAGAGAAACAGCCAAAGCCAGTCTCGACGCCGCTTGCCGAAAAAAATCACCGACAGTAAAAACAAAGAGACCAACACCCAAAATGTCAGGTAGATATCAACCCTTGCCAACCGGGATTCGATTACATATTTTATCGTAAGCGACTGGATTAGTGCCGCAACAAGTCCGGTTTTCCAATCAAACACAATCCGTGCTATAAGCAGTGTTAGTATAACACCTCCTATGCCCATCAGTGCCGAGGGCAGGCGGAATAACCACTCGTCCAGCGGCCCAAAGGTTTTGGCCAGAACCGCAATGGTCCAGTAAGGCAGCGCCGGCTTTTGCAAACGCAAAGCCCCATTAAAGTAGGGCACTAACCAGTCGCCGGACTCGGCCATGTTATGACCGGTCATTACCACGCGGGCCTCGTGCGGGCTGCCGAGCTCGGGCTCACCTAAGTTAACCAGCGGCAACATGAGGGACACGGCTAACAACAGTATCAGTGCGGCAACCTGCCGAGCCGTGGCTCTGGCACGGCTGGAAGGAACCGGAGCAGAACCGACGACGCCAATCCTTCCCCCGTCGACGGATTCGTTTTTTCCACCTGTGCCACAATATTGCTCAAGCGGCTTATTCTTTTCACACTCATCCATCTTTAGGGCCTTTTTGCAATTCTTGTGCTACTTTTTCCACTTCGCGCCAGACACGGAGAAAATTAGCTCCCCATATCTTTGAAATATCCTCTTCGGAGTATCCCCGTCTAACGAGCTCAATAGTAACATTCAACGCTTCGGAGTGGTCATTAAAACCCGCAATACCACCACCGCCGTCAAAATCAGTACCGATACCAACGTGCTCGATTCCCGCAACCTTAACCGCATGGTCTATATGGTCAACATAAATTTTTACGTCGGCAGGCGGCGGTGAACCCAGTTTCAAAAAGCCCCCGAGCGCTACAACTTGAATAACACCTCCATTTTGTGCAAGCGCCTTCAATTGCTCATCGTCTAAATTCCTCGAATGTTCGGCCAGTGCGCGGCATCCCGAATGTGAGGCGATAATCGGCGCCTTCGAGACCTTGATAAGATCATAGAAGGACTCTACAGAAATATGAGATACATCAGCTATAATCCCAAGCCGGTTCATCTCCGCAACGACTTTTTCGCCGAATTTGCTTAGGCCATTGTGCTCAGCTTTCTTGTCACCAAGTTTCTTCCTCGGATTGCAGGAGTCACAAATATCATTGTGGCCATTATGGCTCAACGTAATATATCGGGCACCAAGATTGTAAAACCTTTCAACATTTGACAGGTCTTTGCCAATTGCAAACCCGTTCTCTATGCCGATCATAATAACTCTTTTGCCGGTTTTTGCAATCCGTTCAACCTCCCCGGGCGATGTGGCAAGCTCACACCGGTCGGGATACATCTTTTCAGCCAAACGGTGTATCGCCTCAAATTTAACCATCGCAGATTCATATGCGTTTTTGTATCCTTCGGCGTCGCGCTTTTTCTGTCCAACGAATACAGCCAGGAACACACCATCCATACCGCCTTTATTCATTTTGACAAGGTCGCATTTGAGCCTGGGATTGTCTATCCCCGGATCAAGCGCCTCTGTGGCGTACTGAGCACCAGGAATGTCAACGTGGGTGTCAAGGGTTAGCGCCTTTTTATGAATCGCTTTCGCCGTATTAATGATTTGCTGCTCGGTTATCTGCTGCTGCGAACAGCCGGCGAAAATTGTCGATAGCACTACCAGTGATAAAGGGATTAATCGTTTGAAAAACATTGTCACTTCTATTAACCAATATTTCCTGGACAATCTATACACGTATCAGGGCTTATCCATCTTGATGATACCCGAATCGGCCGATTCTATACTCAATTCTTATTCAAATTTCAGCCATTCGCTCATATTTTGTGCCGTTTTAGGCCCTATGCCTCTGACTTTTTGCAAATCATTGCAATTTCGAAAGGCTGGACTTTCACCGTCTTTCCCACTGAAATTTTCGCGGTACGCTACTATTGCCCCGGCTCGTCCAACGCTTACGCCTGGTAATCTCACCAAACTCGCTATGGACGCATCGTTCGGATTTATTCGGCCCTCTAATTCAATTTTGCCGGCTTGACCAGCCCCAACAAATTCAGAAACAAAGCCCAGGGATACGCAAGCCGCCACACAAACACTGATAACAAACGCAAATGATTGAATCCTCTTTTGCCCGGCTTCTCTCATATTGTATTGCGCCGCTCCTTCGACCCACAAAACACGAGCCATGACTTATCTACCGGCTGAAAATGCCGTCGTGCAGCTTCTTCAACATTCGATATGATTCTTTGGCTTCGAGCTTGGACGTCAACAGACCGCTGTTGGCTATGGTACCACACTCTGTATCGGTGAGGTTCGAATATGTCACCGAGTTAACAAACGATTTGCTGAGCGCTATTTTACAGAACTGCTCAATCCATTGCCCCTGACGCAGCTGGTTCCACTCCTCATGCCATATGCCTGCAACTTTTCCGTCCTGCAAACCGGAACCATTTTGGCTCGGAACTTCCACATCGGTCACATACAAAGGCTTGGCTATAGGACCAAAGGAATCCAGAATTGCCGATATTTGCATCATATCTCTAACGTGCATACCCGATTGATTTTTACCAAATCGGACTTGCAGACCAAACGCATCGAAATTAATCCCGCTCTGCACTACCATATCCATATACACTAATGGCGGAATACTATTGGGTATTGTCGTATAATATTCGCCCCACGGGTTGCTGATTTCTATTATCTTCAAAGCCCTGTCGCTGCACTGTTTTACAGCCATATTCGCCGCTCGTGTCATTTCCAAAATCTGCTCGAACCTGAATCCAAAGTGGTTAAACACATTCAAACCACTTATGGCGCACCAGGCACTAACAACCCCACAATAACGAGCGACTATCTCTGAAATGAATCGATACGCCGCTTCTCGTATCTTTTCAAAACCTGCTCCGCTGTGAAGCAGCCACTTGGGAAGATACTTTGTTGAGAAACAAAGTAACGGCCCTGCGCTGAGCGACAATTTCTCTTCACAAAGAACATCAACACAGGCATCAACCACCGAAAAATCATAACTGCCCTTATGAGACTCTATCTGGGCCCAGTTTATTGGAATCGTTACAGAACCGAACAAGTCCAGAAGCTTCTCAACGTATATAGGATTACCAATCTCCACTGGGTCAACTCTGCATCCAAGGCAGCCTCGACCAAAACCATGGCTCTTGCTCCTTGTCTCAAAAAGCGACTCCCCCTGTTTTACTGCCAGCTTTTCAGAAAAAACTATAGCTTTTTTAAGTGAATCATCCGCCAGTTTAGACGATTGCGGCGCATCTGAAATATTTTGAATTGCCCGAACAAATAAATCCTGGCCCTCTTTGCAAATATCTCCTAAATCCTCTATGCTGTTAAAAAACAACCAGTCCTCTCGCTTGTTGACAATTTGCATTAGCTTTGCACGAGCTATCTCCACATTCAAATTATACGGACGCTCTCTTTCAGGCAGGCAGGTCGTTGGCAAAAGCACCTTGCCAAGACCATTTATAGGCCACAGTAAAGCCAATCCTGCCGTTTCCAGATTAGGCCTTTTACACTCGATAAAACCGTTCTTAAAGGTAATCTGGGCTCGGCGGATACCGATTCCGTCACCACCGAAAAGATAAGCTCCGCATAATGTGAATTTATCAACAACCTTACCGTTCTTAAAAACCTGGAACTTCACTTCTTGCCTCAGCTTAAATTCTTCTATCCTACATCTTGCATAACGTCTTTTGCGTAATACCACACCTGTCCTGAGCGTAGCCTGCCCTGAGCGCCGTCGAATGGGCCGAAGGATACGCAACACGAATTATAGCAGCTGTATCCTCAAATGCAATTCAAACTTTGTCTTTACTTTGAGAGAATTGAGCAAACTACCTCGTACTCCACTAATGTTAGAGCACTTGCCAAACGCAGAAGAATACCGCCTGGCTGCCACACATATTCGTTCCGTTGCAAAAACAATAGGACTGTCCCTGGGCTGATAAAACCGCTGCATTTTCCATAATACAGCAGGTTAGACTACAACTATCACGGATACGGCAAAAGTGTTTATCCGAGATGGAAACATCCGCTTCTCCGCAAGGATTCCTTAGGACTGACAGGCGTGATGGCGGCCACGTTATCGCTGAATACGATGACAGCGGCCTCTTACGCAAATACATCTACGGTCCGAGCGAGGGGTGGCAGCCTCAAGCGAGTCTCGAAAAAGCGGGACGAGCTTGGGGATGGATAAAAGACAACCTGCCGATAGTAACACGGCCTACTACTATCACTTCGATGGCCTGAGTTCCGTGGTGGCCTTGAGTAATTCTAACGGCGATAGCTGCCAGAGCTACGAGTACAGCGCCTATGGCCAGGTGGCGGCCTCAGACCCCAACTTCCTTGCCAATCCCTACATGTTCACCGGCCGCAGATTCGATATCGAAACAGGTCTTTACTACTACCGCGCCCGGTACTATAATCCACACATCGGCCGATTTATGCAGACCGACCCGGTTGGTTATGTTGATGGCATCAACTGTTATGCCTATTGTGGAAATAATCCGTTGGGTTATACGGACCCAAGTGGGCTTTTTTCTATGTCTGTCCGAATCCCGACTGATTGTATAACCGACAAACCTGACGCGACGACCGCTTACGGTGATGTTACGGATTGGCTATATGACGTTGGCTTTGGGGATGACTACCAGAGGTGGTACATTGAATACGTTGACATCGACGGTGCATTCTTCAACATTAGCCTCACTGACGGTAGTGATATCACAGATGCCTGTGATGTCAAAGTACCCGAGTTCAGAATCGACATGATCGCTGGCGTTCAAGTCGTGCTAATTGATGAAGTAGCCCGGCTTGATAGTGGAGATAGGACACTGGACAGGATATTAAAAGCGACAATCCATGGACTAAATGGGTGGTGGAATTATCCTGGCTGGAGAACTGATATCTTAATTCACTCCTTAGACCTAAAAAACAAGTGGGATAGTCCATTCTACGATTCCAAGATAAAAAGCTGGAAATACAAGGGTAGAGAATTTAACAATGTCGAAATCAACTATATAAACGGGGGACATATTTTTAGTCACTTGGGTGTACCATACGATATAGCATACTATTATGTTTTTTACTGGAAGGCAACGTATAAAGACGAAGCAGGTAATCCCGTACAACCTTCAGTCGGAACGTGGTATTGGTTTAATAAAGGATACAACGAATACGGTACAAGAAAGGATTGGTAATGAAGAAGAAGGGATATAAAAGAATGACTCTTAAAGTAATCGTTATTGCTGCGGTGATCATTTTGGCTGTCGTTATCTTTGTTGGCTATATGGCGGGTGATTATTTGGTCGCTCGAGGATTCTTGTTTTTCGGTGCCAAAGATGTGCAACAAAAGCAGGTACGCCTATTGTATAAGACGGATCATCAGACCCTCTTGGAGGCCTGCAGAGAGATTTCACGAATGGTTGCCAGAGGAGAGCTAAAACCAGGGAGATATTATCTGAGTAGGAGTCGGCGTCTCCCTGCTGTATCACGATTTCCACAATCGATTCTGGATCTCGCACCAAACTATGTCTACATCGATGAGAACAACAGTGGGCGCGTTATGTTGGAAATGCATGGAGGATTTGTCCATTTTGGGGTACAAGCATATTCTGAGGATTATCAAAAGCCTTTCAGTAGTTTTGAATATGGCGACAAAGAGCTTATTTCAGGATTGTGGTATTATGATGATGGATATATAGAAAATCCGGAGTACGACAAGATAATTGAGGCATTGAGGCCAAAAGGCAGATAGGTATATTGTGAACTGCCGTAACAATTAACGCTCAGCCGGTAGAGAACAGAAGACAGTCCTTTGGACTCTTTATGGAGAAATTAGCTCGTCGGGGCAAAGGCACCCCGCCGCAGCACGGAAGCCAGAAAACAGAAGCCAAAGGACGAAAGCCGGTCCACAGTCCACAGTATGCCTTTCGGCAGGCAGAGAGCAGCCAGCCAAGTTGCAAAAGCACAAATACACAGAGAACGCAAATAATAGATTGCAAGACTTTCTTTTATTCGGAACAACAATAAACTTTGTGAATGTGAACACATGCACAAACTAAAACAAAACTTCGACCATAAAATGCATAATCTAAAGCAGTTAAAACTGGGGACAGCCACGAATGGCGGTCCGTTAAGCCGTATGTCGGTCTTTTTCGTAATTATTGGAGGTTTCAGGGTCCGATTGCCGAAATTGCTTCTATAGGCAGTTTTTGTTATCTTTTCGTGGCAAGAGCGGCATCTTCTAATTCATACGCGCCCTCTTGTCGATGCGGGAGGTTTCTACGCATAAATCCCTTATCGGACCGCCATTCGGGACTGCCACCTATTCTGCCATACAACGGAGCTTCAAGCGAAAATGAAAACTGTTGCCCCCAAACCGCGAGAGCCGGTATAATTATTGTGAACACAAGATCGAATCAAATGGAACTCTGTGTTGCAGTGCATCGGCATCATAGGAGGTGCAGCATAAAGAAGCGCCATGAAGTCCAACGGGAAATCTCGGCCAAATACAGGAGAAAAAATAATGAAGAAGAAGGCCTTGTCATCTGCAGCTTGTCTCATTTTGCTGACCATGATTGCCTGGGGTGAGGGACTGGAAAAACCATCACGAACAGGAACTAATACGACACGGGATTCAACACAAGCCGCTCCAGCCAAAATGTCCCGAACGCAGGTACAAACAAAAGCCAACCAGGTCATTACGGCTTTTGGTGAAGGCGGGCAGATTAAAATGCTATACGATCGCAGGCAGAGGCCCCAGTCAATCTATCTCAACAACAAAGTCCATATTGTTTTTAATGCCGGTGGACAAATCGGGGCCCCGGCCAAGGCCCGAACCAAACCTATGGCTGTCACTTATGACCCGGCTGCCCGGGAATTCTCCGACGTAGTGACACTCGGCCCCGAGAAAAAAGACCATCACTACGGCCCCGTCATTTGGGCTGATGAACATAACTATTTACATGTCCTTTTCGGCTGCCATAGCACACCCGGCACGCACCTGATTTCCAAACAACCCGGCAGTCTTGGAAGCAGCCTTGATGATTGGAGCCTGGGGCCTCAAATCGCTCCCAAAATCTCTTACCCTACTGTGTACCGTATATACAATAAAAGAGAATTGATTTATTACCGTACAGCCGGGCACATCAGTTCCTGGACATACCGGATTATAGATGACAAAGGAAAAACATGGATCGGACCTGCAAAAGATGTAACTGATATGGATATAAAGGGCAGGTTCGAATGGTCATCATACCAATGCACATTGCCAAGTCAGGACGGTCGGTTCCTCCACGTTGTTTTTATCGCCTACGACGACAACAGGTCCGATGAACCAGAAAGGTATTACAATCCACGATACAAACACCAAGTCAGTAATGAGTGGAAGTATAACCTTTACTACATCAAGATCAATTTGCAGACGCACGATGTGACCAGCTTCGACGGCGAAAGTATGAAGACTCCCATCGACATCGAGCAGGCCGATGCAAAATGCAGGATTTGGAACACGAAATGGCGCGGGGCCGGCGTGCCACCGACCATAGCTCTTGATGAAAACGGGGACCCTGCTTTTTTGCATGTACTTTCAGAAGATACGCTAAAGGACCACCAGTACTATTACGTTAGACGGGCGGAAGGAAAATGGAAGAAGACACCTATTGCCCGCTCCAGCCATCAATGGAATAGCTGCCATTTAGCCAGAGACGTTGACGGCACATTATACGCCTATCTGATTGTCGGCGACGGGTACCTCGATACAGGCGGCTATATGGACAGTTACGGAGGAGGAGCTGTTGAAGAATGGGTCTCTGCCGACAAGGGAAACACATGGAAAAAGAAGCGGGACCTGACACCAGATAAATCCAGATATCCGGGTTGGAAATATAATAATATTCAGCCGGTAACTACATCCGATGGAAGCATTGTGGACGGGATGCTCCTCTTTTACGGCTGGAAAGATAAGGAATCCCCTGAAGCTAAAGCATTCCTGCTGCATGAGAATACTGTAAACGATTCTATCATTACTATGCCTCGGGATGATGGGGGGATAGGTAAATGCTTTGATGAGTAGATGCGTAAATGAAGCCTCGATATTCGTTGCCGGATGCCGGCAAATCACCTGTTTCAGATACAGAGCAGTAGATAAAAGCGCTATGTGGCCTCGTGCTTCGTAGCGTACTTCGCAGAGTAGCAATTGACAGGTACCTTTCATTGCTATGTAGCGAATATTATAAATGCTGTACTACCCCAAATTCCGTGGCCATGTATTTGCTTCCAATTTAACAGAGAAATCTTATAGCAAAACGATTTAAGGGAAAAAGCGAAACGCCGGGCCTGATAGCTCCTTAATTCAAAGCTATCTCGCTCTGGCCACACACCCGATAGTGTTTCATTTGAACTTCGTAGAGGAGATTGTTCTTCTCGATAAGTTGGGCTATCAAGCCGATTTGATTTAGCAACATTTCAATCAGGTCGATATTTATCAATATCGATTCAGGGCTGTACTGCGGCAGAGCGATAATGACATATCCGCAATTACTCCGTTCGGTCGCCAATTGTGCAGCAATCACACTGCAATCATCTGCGCCGGACACGACCGGCTCAGCACCGTCGTCAATCTTGGCACAAAGCTCTTTCAAGAATGACTCGCTGATGTTCAGCTTGGCAAATTCTTCCGGGTCGCTGGGCCAGTTATTGCCTTCCCTGTCCATAATTACTATTGTAGCCCTCCCCTCGGGCAAAACTTCAAAAATCTGCCGTGCAATCTGCTCAGTTAGCATAAAGCCAGGTGAAGACAACGATTTATACATATCCATTCGACCGGCTCCTTACTTCGATTGTTGAATAACGCTACCAGCGAAAACTTCGGTATAATTACTCGGCAACTTTCTTAGCTGTAATATTTTGGCTTAATTCTGCCAAAAAACATTCCGCACCAATTTGGTATGTGTGTAGCCTGAAAATACGCTTTTTCAGCCTCAAAACGGCGCCTATTAACAAATCGAGACGTTTTTTCCAGATTTCTGAGAGCACGGAAAACCCCAATAAACGCCCAGAAACGTTGGTTTACGCTACACACACACCTGGCCGAGTTGGTGCGGGATGGAGTTTGAAAGTGAGTTTATAGGACGCGGAAGACACGCTGTCCGAATGTGGATATTAGGTATAAATTTACTAATTAAAGCATCGATTTCAGCCTGGCCATCGGGAAGCTTCTCCCCGGACAGTCAGTTACTCGCGCTCCCGGAGTGGCCTTATGACCATAAATCCGATTCTTCGAAATTCCATACCGCTTTTGTAGAAAGCGAACCAATCTCAAAAGGGACTGCATCTGCCGTGCTGTAGGTACCGTGTGATTGAAATCGCCAACAAGGCAAATTCCTATCCCATCTCTATTGGCCCAATTGTCGTCCGTTCCCCCACAATGAGCGCCGGGAAT